>WNGG01015232.1_pt1 | contig 16564 bp, 15 predicted proteins | sample 5400661 | NCBI WGS metagenome assembly WNGG01 (sample SAMN13153372, study PRJNA577476) | soil metagenome | isolation source: 100 cm soil or saprolite under Garry oak tree replicate 1 | place: USA:California | collected 2016-06-15 | reverse complement strand
TTCTTCATGACAATTGGTAATGAACTCGGGATTCCGATTGCCCCCATAGTTGATGATCGATTCCTGCAGACCACGATAACTGGAACCGGGATTGGCGCAGACGTATTCGAAACCCAGCGACTTGATAACGTCGACCATATAGTCCGAGCCACAAGTGTCCGTAGTGAGAACCTCAACCTCGGACGCCGCGCCAGGAGCCTGCTGCGCAGCCGCAGCGGCCGGCCGAACGATCGCAGCCGCGCCCGCCAACATCCCGTTCTTTAGAAAATTCCGCCGCTCCATGTTTCCTCGTGAAGGCCTTCGTTTTTGCGCCATAGGGTCTCCTTGCTGTATCTGTATTACGCCGCGGAGCGGCGACAGAATGTAGCCCCACCCGTAAGCGCTGTTAAGTATACGCATTTAATCTTGCTGAACGCTTGGGGCGGAGCAGACTCCCCTCCTTGGCAAAGGAGGGGACGACGCGCCATCAAGAAAAATTCCCGTTCCAATGAAAGGCGCGGACGGGGTGGTTCGTTCAAACTCCAAAACAATTTCTCTTGAACGAACCACCCCGTCTGCGCCGGATTCGGTGGCTTCGCAGCATCTTTTTGATGGCGCAGCCACCCCTCCTTTGCCAAGGAGGGGACTTTCGAAACGAGGTTTCTTATACCCCACGCTCACGCGTGGGGCCACATGCTATCGCCGCTCCGCGGCTTCACAGGTCATGATATAGATGTCCCGGCAGTGGCGTTGCAAGAAAAATCTGGCCGCAATACGATTGCAGAGGATGGGAGAACAAACCATAGAAGCGGATGTGGCCGTCGTGGGCGGCGGCAACGCGGCCTTATGTGCTGCACTGGTGGCGCGAGAGTCCGGTGTATCCGTAACCGTGCTCGAGTCCGCTCCAGTGGAGTACCGCGGCGGCAACAGCCGTCACACGCGTAACATGCGCTGCATGCATGAAACTCCCACGAATGTGCTGACGGATGCATACACCGAAGAAGAATATTTCTCGGACCTCCTGCGTGTCACCGAAGGCAATACGGCGCAGGACCTGGCAAGGCTGGTCATCCGTGATTCGCCGCAAGCCACCCAGTGGATGAAGAGCTATGGCGTTCGCTTTCAGCCTTCGCTTGAAGGCACGCTGCATTTGAGCCGGACCAACGCATTCTTTCTGGGCGGTGGCAAGGCGTTGATGAACGCTTACTATGCTGCGGCGATCCAGCGCGGTATTCGCGTCCTCTACAACGCCGAAGTGACCGAGTTGCATATCCGTGACGGCCAGTTCAAAAGCGGCAGGCTTCTGCTGAACGGTCAGCCCACCGAGTTCCGCGCCAAGGCCCTGGTGGCGGCTTCGGGCGGCTTCGAGTCCAATCTGGAATGGCTGGAAGAAGTGTGGGGCGAAGCGGCGCGAAACTTCATCATTCGCGGCACGCCCTACAACAAAGGCAAACTGCTCAAGCTGCTGATGGGCCAGGGTGCCGAATCGGTGGGCGATCCCAAGCAGTGTCACGCTGTCGCCGTCGATGCCCGCGCACCGAAATTTGACGGTGGGATTGTCACGCGCCTGGATTGCCTGCCACTCGGCATCGTCGTCAACAAACGAGCTGAGCGTTTCTATGACGAGGGACAGGATCTTTGGCCCAAGCGCTACGCGATCTGGGGACGCCTCGTCGCCGAGCAGCCGGATCAGATCGCATGGTCCATCATTGATTCTAAAGCCATGGGCCGCTTTATACCGTCGGTGTTTCCGCCGATTCCGGCGCCGAGCATCCGAGACCTGGCTTTGGCGCTTGCTCTACCGGCACAGGATCTCGAAACGACTGTCCGTGAATTCAACCAGGCCGTGCGGCCGGGCCGCTTCGATCACCAGATTCTCGATGACTGCCGCACCGAAGGTCTCAATCCACCGAAGTCCCACTGGGCGCAAGCCATCGACCTGGCGCCCTTCTACGGCTATCCTTTGCGGCCGGGAATCACCTTTACGTATCTCGGCGTGAAAGTGAATGAGCGAGCGGAGGTCCAGGGGCTTGGCTCTCGTACCAACGTTTTCGCGGCCGGCGAGATCATGGCCGGCAACGTTGTCGGCAAGGGCTACCTGGCCGGGCTCGGCATGACCATCGGCGCGGTATTCGGGCGCATCGCCGGAAGGGAGGCTGCGCGTGCAGCCGCTCAGTAATCTCATCGCGGAAGGCGAACGCCTGATGGTCATCTGCAACGCCTGCCGCTACTGCGAGGGCTATTGCGCCGTGTTCCCTGCAATGGAGCGTCGCCTGAATTTCAGCGAAACCGATGTCAACTACCTGGCGAACCTGTGTCACAACTGCGCTGAGTGTTACCCCAAATCCGAGCGCGATCGTATCAAAACTATGCCTGGCCGGGATTCGTGCGTGTGGGCGCATGGTTGGCTGTGACGGCGGGTATCGTCGTTGCAGCCTTGCTCGCGGGCACGCGTTCGGCGGCCGGTGCGAACTTCTACGCGGTGATCTCCCATGAAGCGATGGTTGCAACATTTGCTGTCGTTTCCGCGTTCATCTTAGCGGCGTACGTGGCTGGATTCCTCCGCTTCTGGCGCGAATCGGGTGAGAGCCTGGCGCCGTTTTTCCAACCCTCGATCCTGCTTCAGGCGGCTCGCGATGCTCTCTGGCTGAAAAACCTGGATAGCCACGGCGTGGGCTGCACGTATCCAAATCAGCAGCATTCACAGGCCCGCCGGCGTTTCCATCATTGCACCTTCTACGGGTTCCTGCTGTGTCTGGCGTCGACGACGGTCGCAGCCGCGTACCACTCTATATTTGGATGGCAAGCGCCGCATGCGTACTTCAGCGTTCCCGTGGTGCTGGGAACCCTTGGCGGCATTGGGCTGCTGATCGGCCCAGTAGGACTCTACGGGCTAAAGCGGCGCCGGGATACGGCTATCGTGGATATCAAGCAGGACAGCATGGACATGTCGTTCCTGGCACTGCTGTTCCTGACGAGTTTGACGGGATTGCTGCTACTGGCGCTGCGCGAAACTACCGCAATGGGAGCGCTGCTTCGAATTCATCTGGGCATGGTGTTGGGTTTGTTCTTAACGTTGCCCTACGGGAAGTTCGTGCACGGCATCTACCGTTCCGCGGCTCTTGTGCGCTCCGTGCTGGAAGCCTCGCGAGGTAAGGATTAACGTCGAGATCAAACCCATCAGCCCGGCCAGCGCGAGCCACGCGCCGGGCATGGCGGCGTTGCCGGTTTCGTGAATCAGCCAGGTGGAAACGGCGGGCGTGAAACCGCCGAAGATGCCGGTCGCCAGGCTGTAGGCGAAGGAGAAGCCCGAGACGCGCACGTTCGCGGGCATGACCTCCGTCAGGAACACCACCATCGAACCGTTGTAGCTACCGAAAATCATCGAGAACCACAGCGCCGCGGCCAGCAGCCGCCCGAAAGACGGTGCACTGACTAACCACAGCAGGACTGGATACGGCGTGACGAGCGCGATAGTCGAAAACAACAGGAGCATCGGCCGCCGTCCGACTCTATCCGACAAGGCGCCCATCAGGGGCAGCAAACAGAAATTCGAGATGCCCACGAGCAGTGTCACCAGCATGCTGGAACTCGTCGAGAGATGAAGCACGCCGCTGCCATACGTCGGCATGTAGGCAGTGATCAGGTAGAAGGTGACCGTGGTGGTGATGCTCAGCATCATCCCCAGAATCATCAGAGGCCAGTTCGCGATCACAGTGCGCCAGATTTCCGAAGTACTAGGATGGTGCTTTCGCGCGCGGAAGTCATCGGTCTCGGTAAGCGAGCGCCGCAACAGCAGGAGAAACGGGATCAGCATGGAGCCGATCAGCAACGGAACACGCCATCCCCAGCCCGCCATCTGTTCCGGCCGCAGCGTTGAGGAGAGAACCAGTCCGATAAGGGCCGCGAAGATCACCGCCACCTGCTGGCTGGCGGATTGCCAACTGACAAAAAATCCCTTGCGGCCGGGAGTGGCGATCTCGGCCAGATAGACGCTCACACCACCGACTTCGACACCCGCCGAAAGCCCCTGCAGCAGCCGGCCCGCCACTACCAGTAGCGGCGCGAACAAACCGATGGTCTCGTAACCGGGCATGACGCCTATCGAGACTGTCCCCACAGCCATCAGCGAAAGCGTCAGCAACAGGCCTTTGCGGCGTCCATGGTGGTCGAGGTAGGCGCCCAGCACCACCGCCCCCAGAGGGCGCATCAGATAGCCCGTACCAAAGGTCATGAACGACAGCATCAGCGAGGCGTACTCGTTCTGCGTTGGGAAAAACGCGCGCCCGATGGCCGCGGCATAATAGCCGAAGACCATGAAGTCATACATCTCCAGGAAATTTCCCGCAGCGACGCGAACGACCGCGCCAATACTTGATCCGGAGTGCGATCTCGCCTGGAACTGATGACTCATGCGCCAACCACCTGCGACAGTTTACTTCTTTTTCAATGCCGCGCCACGGATTCGTGGAAATATTGAGGTACACCCCAGGGATCTCAACAACAACATGGCCGTGTTCTCAGAAGATCTCTCATCACGCGTACGTCAACGTCACCATGCTGAGCGGGAAAGATGGAACCGCCAGCGTGCCGGACTTGAATTCATCCGGGGACCGGCGGCCATGACGAGCGGCCGTTGTTCGATCGAAAAAGGCGGCACCGTCACGTTTGTGCCGCGGTGTAAGCGATGAAGTTGCTCGGCCGACCGCTAATGCGTAGACTTACGCTCCAAGGAGTAAAGAAATGAAACGTTATCGCATAGCTCTGTTTTGCGGCGCCTTCGTGTTGGCGGGCGGGATTCTGAATGTCGCAAACGCTGAAGGCCCAAACGCGGCCGCGCAAAAACACATCGACATCGCCAAGGCCGCGGCATATCGGCCTGGGCACGACCTCACGGCCTTGTACGAAACAGTTTGCAGACCCGCATTCTCGGAGAAGGGGCCCGTAGAGGAAGCACCGGCCAAGGACCCCGCGCCGGGCAGCACGGTGCTTTCGTCAGTGAAAGTTCCGGCGCGTTCGGAGTGGTCCTTTCCGCCTGCAAAGGTATTCGACAACCTGTATTGGCTAGGCAGCCATGCAGACTCCTTGAGTACGCCTCAGGTATTCGGTAACTCCACCTGGGCGGTCAAAACATCCGAGGGGATTATCCTGATCGATTCCGGCATGAATTACAGCGTGAAAGAGTTGGTCACCGATGGGCTCAAAAAGCTGGGTGAGGATCCGACGCAGATCAGATATCTCATCATCAGTCACGCTCACAGCGATCGCTATTGGGGCGCGAAGTACATTCAAGACACTTACAAGGCGCACGTTATTCTGTCTGAAGCCGATTGGCATGGAATCGAGATCAGCCCAGATCCTAACGAGCTGAAGCCCAAGAAGGATATGGTTGCGACAGACGGTATGAAGCTGACGCTGGGCGACACCACGCTCACGCTTTACCTGACGCCGGGACATACGCCGGGCACGATCTCCACGCTCGTTCCCCTAAAAGACGGAAACCAACGGCATTTTGGCGCGGTATGGGGAGGTATTAACCCCACTCTCTACGGTCACGGCGTTCGGAATGGTCCGAGTCTGGCAGCAGTCATCAAGACCTGGAGCGCCTCCGCCGCCCGATTCATGGACATCGCGAATAAGGCCGGCGCCGACGTGTACCTGACGATCCATCCGGGGTATGACATGGCTCTGGAGAAGATTCGTGCATTGCCGTACCGCAAGCCCGGCGATCCTCATCCGTTTGTGAGTAAGGACAATCTGATGCGCTTCCTCACAATCATCAAGGAATGTTCGGATGCGCAATTGGCGCGTCTCGGCGCTACTTCGTAACATTCCTGGTATGAGGAGGCGCCAATCGGCATCGGAACCGTCGCTTGCCGCATTGTTGTCCAGCTAGGTCCAGCTCAGATCGTGACCGCCGTAGGGCAGATCCCGGAAGCGCTTACCGGTAATCTGGAATATTGCGTCGCCGATAGCGGATTGGATCCAGATGTCGACGGGCAATTGGCGGATCGCGTCGAAATCGTAGCTCTTGACGGTGCCGCCATAGACCGGGCAGGCCTTTACGGCGGCCCATTTCATGCCAGGAACGCGGACGTCGATACCGTAGACCGTCCTGCCGGTGACCTTGGCCGGCAATGATGTCCTTTACATTGACACCATCCTACGCGCTTTGCTGTAATTGCTCTCACTGTGAGAAACCGCAAAGTCCTTGTCGTTTTATTGCTTCTTCTGTCCGGTCCAGCAGTTCTTCTTGTCTTCTCGCAATTGAGCGGCGACCTTTCACCGCTTCGTCAAGTGCGGGATCGTTTCCCCGTATTCGCGGACGTCGCCGTCGATCCGGAGTCGAACATCGTGGCGGTGACAGACGAGAATCTTTTTAGTCTGCGGACATACGACAGAGATCTCGTGAGCAATGATGTAGCCGACCCGCGAACCGTGATCACCGGCAACAGAACGAGAGTCGATTTCGTTTGCGGAGTCGCCCTCGACCCCGTCAACAAGGAGATTTACACCGTCAATAACGATACCGCTGCCGATATGCTCGTGTTCAAGTACGACGCCAATGGAAATGTGCCCGCCTCGCGAACTCTGAGACCCGCACCGGTCAGCACCTGGGGTGTGGCGCTGGACCTGAAAAACAACGAAGTGGCGGTCACGATCGAGCAGATAAATAAGATATCGATCTATCGACGGCTGGCGGAAGGCGAAGAAAAACCGTTGCGTGTCATTCAAGGGCCAGACACTGGGCTCGCGGATCCTCATGGGATTTTCGTCGATGCCGAGAACAATGAAATCTTCGTTGCCAACCACGACTCTTACCACCAGGCTGAAGCGAGCCAGGACGAGTCTACAGACGTGCAAGGACAACTCGCGCGCGGCATCGCTACCTTATCCGTTCCCCAGCAGCGGCTCCAGCCTCGCTCCTCCAGCGGAAAATTCGTAGAGCCGTCGATCACCGTTCATTCGCGAACCGCACAAAGCAACGCGTCTCCCGTGCGGGTCATACACGGACCGAAGACCGAGCTGAGCCTGCCCATGAAGGTCTTCGTCGATACCGCTCACAACGAGCTCTTTGTCGCGAACAGCGGCAGCAATTCGATCTTGGTGTTCAGCAGGACGGCGAACGGTGATGCGGCTCCCATCCGGAAAATCGAAGGTTCCGCGACAAGGCTCAAAAAACCTGTCGGGCTGTTCGTCGATGTTAAAAATGACGAAGTCTGGGCAACGAGCCCTGAGGAACACTCGGCGATGGTCTTCCGCCGAACGGCCCAGGGCAATGCCGCGCCTCTGCGCATTGTGCGTGGCGCACCGGATGGCACGCCCGCGCCGGGCATAGGCAATCCCGGCGGCATCGCCTACGATCCGATGCGCGAGCAGATTCTCGTGCCGAACTGAGTGGCCAATCCGCGAATCGCGATATTCGCCAGGCTGGCGAACGGAAATGTGGCCCCAGCAAGAGTTATCGAAGGCGCGCACACCCGGCTTTCCAGGACATCACACGCGATCGCTTACGATGAGAAGAACGACGAGATTCTCATTCCAAATCCTTTGGCGGAAGCGATTCTTGTTTACCGTGGAAATGCGAGCGGTGACGCGGCACCCATCCGAACCATTCAGGGTCCTCGTACTCTTCTACAGGAAAATGATGAGCTGGCGCTGGACAACGTTCATGACGAAATTATCGTGCCGACACGCCAGGCGATCCTGGTTTTCTCCAGATCGGCTAACGGCAACCTGGCTCCGTTGAGAGTCATTGCCGGACCGAAGACTCAAATGTTTCGTGCGCGGGGAATTGCTGTCGACCCTGTCAACAACATCATCGCGGTCGGTAATGCCAACCCCCAAGGTATTCTCATCTTCAACCGCACGGACGAGGGCGATGTAGCGCCTCGCTCGATCATCACCGGCCCTCGAACCGGTATTTATGCGACGAAAGGCTTTGCGGTCTTGCCCGAACGCAAAGAACTCATTGCCACCGTCGAAGCGCGCGGCGTACAGGTTACTCGGAACCTTGGTGAATCATTTGTCGGAATTTGGAATTACACCGACAACGGCGATGTCCCGCCCAAAGCTACGATCAAGGGCGACACCACCATGCTCATCGCTCCCCGAGGCGCTGCGTTGGATTCGCAGCACCAGGAAATCTTTATCATCGACAAGGTCCAGAACGCCTTTTTCACCTATAGCTGGCAAAAGATCCTGCAAAACATGCAGCGCTGATTGCAACACCTGCTGACTTTCACGGCGTTCGCCACTGCCTGTGGCGCCATCCTGAGGCTATTGCGCACGCCGATGGAGATCTTCCAATGGAACGGAGTACCGATCGTATTCTGACCACACACGCGGGCAGGCTGGACGGGCCGCCCGACTTGATCCAAATGACCAGGGACATCATGGCGGGCCGCCCCGTCGACTTGGACGCGTTGGAGCCGCGAGTGCGGAGCGGAATAGTCGAAGTCATTCGTAAACAGGCCCAGGCCGGCATTGACGTCATCAGCGACGGAGAACTTGGCAAATTCGGATTCGGCAGCCCGGCGTACTATGCGCGGCGTTTGAGCGGATTGGCGACCCGACGGTTGAAGCCGGGCGAAGCACCGTACATGGCACTGCAAACGAACGAATCGAGTTCGCCGAATTCTATCGAGACCTTCGATTTCTACCGGCTCCATCGGAGCGAACGATCGGATCTACCCTTCGTGAGATTATGAGCAACGCCCGCCGAAGATCGAGATAAACACGACCGCAACAATTGTTGTGATTGCCCCTATGGCGTTGGCTGAGTCTGCACTAAAATGGGCCGGACGGCGCGAGCAGGATTTATTGCATTCCCTCTGAAGAATTCACGCAATACGAACCGATCCGTTACGGAGGCGTCAGCAAATAGTAAAACGTGCGATCGGTGCCATCGTTCCTCTGGTGTTGTTCACTTACCTGAACAATACGTCGCAATTCTCTTCTCCAAGGTCCGGCTCTGCCTCTGTATTTGCACACCGGGGTGTTGGGCAGCGATACGACATCCCAATCGAAAGCAATACGTGTACGGCCACTCATTTGCTGACGCCCGAACACGAGTACCTCGAAAACACGATCCCGTCGATGCGGGCGGCCTTTGACCGGGGCGCGAATGTTGTCGAATTTGATATTCATCCAACTACGGATGGCCGCTTTGCTGTGTTCCACGATCGGACTCTCGAATGCAAAACGAACGGATCCGGCCTCACGCGGACACACACAATGGAGGAGTTGAAGCGACTCGATATCGGCTACGGATATACGTTCGATGGCGGCCACACGTATCCGTTTCGAGGCAAGGGCATCGGATTGTTGCCATCGATGGACGAAGTTTTTAAGGAATTTCCCGGCCGCGCATTTCTTATCGACGTAAAAGACAATGAGCCGCCGGATGCGGCTTTACTCGCTGAGCATCTTTCGAGATTGCCACGTGAGCAGCTTTCCAGGATGACTATATTTGCGCGGGATGCCACGCTTGCGATGCTGCGCGAAAGGCTTCCGTCACTCAGGCTGTTTTCGGTGGGATCCATCACGAACTGCCTCATCCGATATATCGCATACGGCTGGACAGGCGTTGTGCCTGCCCGCTGCTACAACTCCGCACTTTTTGTCCCTATCAACGTCGCGCCATGGCTCTGGGGTTGGCCCAATCGTTTTATGAATCGTATGAACGCTGCTCAAAGCTCGGTAATCCTGATGGGAGCATATCCGGGCCGCGAGATTTCTCCGGGCCTGGATACGCCGGAAAACCTGGCGCGCATTCCAACGAACTATGATGGCGGAATCTGGACCAACGAACTCGACCTTGTTTTCTCCTCCTTGCAAAGGAGGGGTGGCGCGCTTTCGCGCGAGAGTGGTCCGTAATAGAACAACCAACCCGTACATACCTCCAACTTCGACGGCGTAGAGAAATGGATATTTGAAGAGGTCGGGATCCATGATGCCAATGATGTTGGGATTGGGATCAACGTGCATTCCAGTCAAACGATGAATACCGCCCATAAACTTGCAGTCTCCGCCAGGATAGTCCGTGCCCCACCCCCAGCCTTGCCGCGGAAAGAAATGTTTTCCTCCGAATTCCGGACAAACATACTGCGAGGAATGCCTCAGCGTCGATCGAATATCCAAACGTTGTCCTGCTCTTGCCCGGCTCCCCGGAGTTGTTCGACCGCTCGAAGACGGCGTCCACCGTCGATCAGTTCGTGCCGAAAGGAGATCCTCGTTTCACCGTCGGGACGCTGGATTCGCGACCGGGTTACCAGCGCCTGTCCTTCCCACCGAAGGTTAGACAACATCGTCACTCCGTTCTGGGTGGCGCCGACATCGCGCCCGTCCGACTGCAGCTCGTACTCGTACTGCAGGGGGCCGTTCGCGCTAACAAACGTGGCCTTGTACCGGAAGGTTGGATCGCGGTGCTCGATTCGCACGACACCGCTCTGCACGGCGGCAGCGCCGGGGCTGAGGGTGCTGGCCTGCCGGTTCAGTGTCCATTCGCCGGAAAAATCGGGCTTTTGCTGCGCGACTCCTAAACCCGCGAGTCCGAGAAGGATTACACTGGCGATACATGTTCGAATCAACATCCGTGCGCTCCTCAATCGTGGATCGTTCCGCCATACTACCGCATTATTTATGGCGCCCTGTAACAAACTCGCAATTCGATAATGGTGCATTGAATTGTCGCTCTGCTCTTCAATGTCAAATGTTGGGATGTCCAATGAACGATGTCACATGCACTTGTCAAACGACCTAATTACCCAAGGACCCAATAAACCCAATTGCACTATCTGGTCATTTGGTCGTTCAGTCATTTGACAGGTACATATGACATCGTTCATTGGACATCCCAACATTTGACATTTTACGATCCAGCAAGACGCCAATGCACCGCTACGCGCGGCCGAAAAACCACAGATATTCATTCCTGAAAAAGGGCCGTTCACTGCTACGAGTTGCAAGAAGGACTGTGAGGCGCGCGACTGGGAGTCATTCGCGAGCCTTTGGATCCTAAAACCGTAGGCCTCGAACTGCATGATCATCCACCAGACCGAGTACAAATTCATTCCTCCGGTTCGCCGACGAACCACAGCTACCGACGTGATCTCCTGGATTGCGTACCCCGTTTGAAAGGCTTAAGATCGACTAGAAAAATTTCTCCTTCATCGACGGGCGAAGAACGAGAGGAAGGGGCCGTATTTCTGGAGGACTCATGCGAGCCACACGTGTCGGATTCGAGAAGTTAATGTCCTGGATGCCGGATGCGAGAACGACCGTGCTTTTGGCGGCCCTCGGCATCGCTGTCTGGACAGGTACTGGGACCGCGCAGTCACCTAATGCGTTTGGCACGCCATCGCCAGACAAACCAGTTCCGACTTCTACGATTAACGCGGTGCCCGGTTCGCGCGCCCAGGGCTGGCTCGCTCAAGGGCGCTCGGAAGTCCTGGCCCGGCACGGCATCGTTTCGACGAGCGATCCGCTCGCGTCCCAGGCGGGGCTCGGCGTCTACCGTGCGGGATCCGACCATCGAAAAGACGGGCAGGCCGTCGGCTGGTAGGGTGGATTGAAAGGCGTGGGGGAACCGGCCGACGCCGATTCAAAGAGGCCGCCGAAGGCGGCGTACCGAAATGATCCGGCGTGAGCGGCTGCGAACGCAAGCCCGATAGGGCGCAGCCATCAATAAACGGTGGGCCCGACGCTATTAGGACACGCCGCGTAGCCGGCGGAGGAGGTTTTTGATGCGCAAGGTACGATTCTCGGGAGTGCTGGCGATCCTGGTCTGTGTCTCCGTGGCGTCTGCCGCGCAATACGGCACGAAGGACGGCCAGTGGAAGAGCTACAGCGGCGACAGCGGAGCCACGAAGTACGCACCGCTCGATCAGATCAATAAGGACAACGTGGCGAAGGTGCAAATCCTCTGGCGCCGTCCCGCTGTCGATCCGAGTCTTCCCGCAAAGGATCAGACGTTCCGTACGCCGGCCAATTTCCGCGCCACGCCGATCATGGTCGATGGTGTGCTCTACAGCCCGAATGGTGTGGGTTTGGTCGAGGCATTCGATGCGGCATCCGGAAAGACCATCTGGCTGCAGGAGCCATTCGCGCCCACCGAATACCCCGGCGACAGCACCCGCGGCGTGGCGTATTGGAGCGGTGGCGGCGACGAACGAATCCTCGTTCAGCGCGGCCAATACCTCTACGCGCTCAGCGCGAAGACCGGCAAGGTCTACCCAAACTTTGGCGATCGGGGCCGCGTCGATCTCAAAATCGGCCTTGGCCCACTGATGACCGGCTACCAGTGGACGGGCGCGCCAATGGTTATCCGTGACGTCGTCATCCTTGGCGCGACCATGACGGATGCTCCCCCACGAATGGAGCAGCCTCGCGGCGACGTTCGCGCGTTCGACGTTCGCACCGGGAAACTGCGGTGGCAATTCCATGTCATCCCGCAGGCCGGAGAATTCGGCGTGGAAACCTGGGAGAACGATTCCTGGAAATACAGTGGCCAGGCTCCGGTGTGGTCGCTGTTCAGCGCCGACGAGGAACTCGGTTACGTGTACATGCCGGTGACTTCACCGACCAGCGACATGTATGGCGGCCACCGGCTGGGCGACAATCTTTTTGGTCAAAGCCTGGTGTGCGTCAAAGCCGATACGGGTGAGCGTGTGTGGCACTTTCAGCTCACGCACCACGATCTGTGGGACTACGACCCGCCTGCGGCTCCGATCCTCGCGGATATTACTGTTGACGGCAAGCCAGTCAAAGCCGTGGTCCAGGTAACAAAGCAGGCTTTTGCCTACGTTTTCGACCGCGTGACAGGAAAGCCGATATGGCCGATTGAAGAACGGCCTGTCCCGGAATCGGCGACGCCCGGTGAACGGTCGTCAGTAACGCAGCCGGTTCCCTCCAAGCCGCCTGCATTCGATCGGCAAGGAGCGACGATCGACAATCTGATTGACTTTACGCCCGAGCTGCGCGCCGAAGCGATCGAGATCATGAAGCAGTATGTGACGGGGCCTGTATTCACTCCTCCTTCGATTCGAGGCTCCGGTCCCCAGGACACGAAAGGAACGATCCAGTTGCCCGGCTCAGTGGGTGGCGCGGACTGGCAAGGCGCAGCATTCGACCCTGACACTGGGTGGCTCTATGTTCCATCGATCACGGCGCCGTTCGTTGCGGACATCGTGCCGGGTGATCCGCAGCAAACGAATTTCCGCTACACTAAAGGCACGAGACAGTGGATCGGGGGGCCGCGCGGGCTTCCACTCTTTAAACCGCCATACGGCCGGATAACCGCCATCGACCTGAACCGCGGTGAACACCGATGGGTGGTGGCCAACGGTGACGGCCCCCGTGATCACCCGGCGATCAAGCACCTCAACCTGCCGCCGCTCGGCAACCCGGGGCGCGCCGCTCCAGTCTTGACCAAGACGCTGCTGTTCATCGGCGAAGGTTCTCCCATCATGGCGTCGCTCGGACCACGGTTGCCGCCAGGAATGCCGCCATCGATTGCGGCGGGTTACGGAGGGAACGGATTCAAGGCGCTTGACAAGACGACAGGGGAAACGGTCTGGCGGATCGAGCTACCGGCCGGGACCACCGGCGCGCCGATGACCTACATGTATCGGGGCAAGCAATACATCGTCGTCGCAGTAGGGGATGATCGGCATCCTCCCGAATGGGTGGCTCTCGGGCTGCCGTGATCGAATGGCAGACCCATCGCCGTTTGAAATTTCGGATATACGCTTACATGCGAAGGAAGGGCACCACACAAATAAAATTCCACGAAAGGAGATGGTCTCGATGGCTGACATGATAGAAAAAATTCCGGAGAAAACGAGGTGGGAGATTGCAACGAAAGGATTGACCGGCGCATACATTGCAATTTCCAAGGCCTTGAAGCAGGCCGTAGGACAGAAACAATTTGAGGAGTTCAACCTTGCTCAGGCGTCAATGGGGCCGGAGTTTGTGTTCGAAGTTGTGGAGTCTACCAAAGACAGGTGTGTGGGAAAGACTTCTCAGTGTCCTTGGCACAAGAGGTGGAAGGAGCAAGGCGTCGATTTCAATACGTGCGGCGTAGGGCATCAAAAGTGGGGCGAGGGAGCTGCCGAAAGTCTGAACCCAAACTTTACGTTCAAACTGACGAAGAATATGCTCCTTGGCGACGCGTATTGCGAGTGGGTAGTAGAGCGGAAGAAGTAGATGCGTTGTGCCCTTCCTTTTTTCTAGTTGGCAACGGTCTTGGTGGAGAGATTTGAGCTATTTCTTCGTTGTGAGGCGGTACACGGTAGTGCTTTGGTACTCCTGGCCGGATTTCAGGACAACTGACGGAAAGTTCGGTTTGTTGGGTGAATCCGGAAAGTGCTGCGTCTCGAGACAAAAGCCGTAGCGGCGGTTGTAGGGCTTGCCGCCCTTGCCCTTCACACTGCCGTTGAGGGAATTGGCGGTATAGAACTGAATTCCCGGCTCGGTCGTGAGGACTTCGAGAATGCGGCCGGTGGAAGCCTCTTCGACGCGCGCCGCCAGGGCCAGTGACTTTCCACCGCTGTTCAGTACCCAATTGTGGTCGTAGCCCTTGCCCAGTTTGAGTTGCTCATCATTTTGCTCGATGCGCGCCCCAATCGCGGTGGGCCGGCGAAAATCGAAAGGTGTGCCGATCACCGGCCGCAACTCCCCGGTCGGGATCATGCCCGCATCGACCGGAGTGAACCGATCCGCGTCGATTGTGACGATGTGGTCCAGGATGTCTCCCTCGCCCGCGCCTTTGAGATTGAAGTAGGCGTGGTTGGTGAGGTTCAGGACCGTATCTTTGTTTGCCGTTCCGCGATAATCGATCCTCAGTTCGTTCGCGTCCGTGAGGCGATACGTCACCGTCAGGTTCAAGTCACCGGGGTACCCTTCTTCCCCATCTTTGCTGAAGTATTTCAGCTCGATGCCGCCATCCGCCATTTTGCGAGGCGTCCAAACGGTTTTATCGAAACCGCGTTTGCCACCATGCAGCGAATTCTCCCCGTTGTTCACCGAGAGTTTATACTCCACGCCATTGAGCGTGAATCGCGCTTTTCCGATCCGGTTCGCATACCGGCCGATAATCGCACCGAAGTAAGAACCCTGATTCAAATAGCCGTTGAGATCGTCGAATCCGTCAATCACGTCGGCCAGTCTCCCGTTACGATCAGGCGCCTTCAGCGACACCAGGATGCCACCATAATTGGTGATGCGTACCTCTAAACCATTCTTGCTAGTCATTGTGTAGATATTTACATTCACACCTTCGCGCGTCTTTCCGAAATGGCTTTCCGAAATTTTCGTTACCGCCTGCATGGAGACTCCTGCGGCGAGGAGTGATGCGACCAAAAGCGCGGTTGGTAACAGTGAGACCATTTGAGGGCTCCGCGAGTTCATCGTGTTTTTCTCGCGGCGGCTGGCAATGACTTGGTGAGCCAGCGTGAGCCAGCGAGAGATGACATCGGCAATTTCCATGTTGTTCTTTTCCAGCATCATCATGTGGCCATTGCCATGGACGCCGATATCGCTGAGCTTGATCCATGTGAGTTGAACGCCTGCTTGCTCCAGGAATTTCACCGTGCAATGGTCGTAAGGCGCATGGTAGGACGCTTCAGCGGTCACGATCAAAATCGGCATCTTCTGCAGGTTCGGAAGCTGCCGCCCTGGCGTTCTTTGCATCCAACACTTGACGACGTCAGGCGCATCGGATTTTTCCTGGCGTTCGATCGCCAGATCCGACGGGTCGTTTGCCGGCGGCGAATAGGAGAGCGGAGCCGCCGTGATTCCCCACGGCCGCGCTTGAGTGCTGGCATCACGAAACCACTCCGGCGCCGGAACATTACCGGTATCGAAGAATGGCGGGCCGTTCGGTTCAATCGCCACGATGGCCTTCACGAAGTCCGGCTTTGCATCCGCTACCGGCCAACCGAATGCTCCCGATTGAGAATGGGTCAGCAAGATCGCCGGACCGATTTTATCGAGTAGCGCCTGAATAGCATCGCGGTTCAAAATCTGCTGCAACGTGAAATCCTGGATCGAAGGCATTTGAGATGCATAAAACTGATCAAAGATCGAATCGCCAGGTGCGCCCGTGCCCGGCCACTGCGTATGGAGACGTGCCTGTGGCCAGAGGTTGTACCGCTCAGGAGCGACAAATCGCCGTTGGACATTATCGGGGGCCGGTTGTGTTGCGGGACCATACAAGTCAGGCTCGTAGGCAGCCCTGCCGCGACCGGGCTGGTCGATCACGTACACGGAATAACCCTGTCGCAAGAAGTACTGCGCCCATCCCTCACGTCCATCGGGCGTTCCGGTGAAGTTGGTTCCTGACTGCCCGCCTCCATGGATCATGACTATGGGCCAGGGGTGTGTTTGTCTGCTCGGAATTTGGAACTCAACGTAGAGATGACCACTCATTACCTGCCGGTCCTTGACCGTTGAATATTTTCCGCCGATGAAGAAGTAGCCTTGCTGTGCGATCGACAGTGGCGGTAGAGGGAAATCTTTGGCATGCGTTGTCGTGCCCATTGTGGCTCCGATGGCGAGCGCAATTGCGAGGCGCTTCATGTCT
>WNGG01003999.1_pt1 | contig 16568 bp, 11 predicted proteins | sample 5400661 | NCBI WGS metagenome assembly WNGG01 (sample SAMN13153372, study PRJNA577476) | soil metagenome | isolation source: 100 cm soil or saprolite under Garry oak tree replicate 1 | place: USA:California | collected 2016-06-15 | reverse complement strand
CTCCCGCGCCCGCGCTCCGTATTCCGCCAGGAAGTCCTGCGCCGCCGCCGGATCGAGCGCCGCGAGCACCGGCCGCAGGCCCGTTCCCCGGTACCACTGCAGGACCGGATCCGTTCCCTGCAGGACATGCAGGTAGGTCGTCTCCCACGCGTCGACCTCGCAGCCAGCCGCGGCGAGCAGCGCCAGGTACTCGCCGGGCTGGGCGGCCTGGCGGTTCAGCCGTACATCGCGAAGCAGCGGCCGCCAGCGCGACGAGCAGGCCAGCGCGGCGAGGATCTGGTGGCTCGGCTGGTCGAAGTTGCCGGGCACCTGGAACGCGAGCCAGCCGCCGTCCGCCAGCATGCCCGGCCAGCCGGACACCACCCGGAGGTGGTCGGGCACCCACTGCAGCGCCGCGTTGGAGACGATGACGTCGGCCGCGCGCGCTCGCCGGCGAACCGCTGATACTGGCCGGGATCCCACATTGCCTTCTCCGGATTCCTTGACATCGAGATATTCCGTTACCTATCTATAAGAAATGAATTCTTGATGTCAAGAGATATGCTTCGGGTCATGACCGAGCAGCGCGCCGTCAGCCTGCCGCCGCGGGACGAGGTGGACCGCCTGGTGGCCAGCTGGCAGGCCGAGCGGCCGGACCTGGACGTCGAGCCGCTCCAGGTGCTGAGCCGGGTATCCCGCCTGGCCAGGCATCTGGACCGGGCCCGGCGGGCGGCGTTCGCCGCGCACCGGCTGGAGACCTGGGAGTTCGACGTGCTGTCGGCGCTGCGCCGGCAGGGGCCGCCGTACCAGCTCAGCCCCGGCGCGCTGCTCCGGGCCACGCTCGTCACCTCGGGGACCATGACCAACAGGATCGACAATCTGGTCGCTGCCGGGCTAGTGCGCCGCCACCCCGACCCGCAGGACAGGCGGGGCGTGCTGGTGACGCTGACGGCGAGCGGCCGGGCGGCCGCCGACGCCGCCCTCGCCGACCTGCTGCTGCGCGAGCGGCGGCTGCTGGCCGGACTGAGCCCCGCGCAGCGGAAGGAGCTTGCCGGGCTGCTCCGGGTGCTGCTCGCGCCGTTCGACGCCGACCAGGAGGCGGGCCCGGGCCCGCCGCAGCCGGCCGCGGGGCAGGAAAGCTGATGCGCCGCACCGTGGCCGTCCCGGTCATCGCCGCGGTGGCGGCCGCGGGCGCCGCGGCGGCGGTGATCGTGGCGGTGAGCGGGCCAGCCGGCCGCCCGGGCCGGCCGCGCCCGGCCAGCTACTACCTGTCCCTGGGCGACTCGCTGTCCCAGGGGGTGCAGCCGGACCGGGCCGGCGCCAGCGTCCGGACCAGCCAGGGTTATCCGGATCAGCTGCAGGCGATGCTGCGTCCCGGCCGCCCGGGACTGCGGCTGGTCAAGCTCGGCTGCCCGGGCGAGACCACGGCAACCATGATCCACGGCGGGATATGCGGCTACCGGGGCGGCTCGCAGCTCGCTGCGGCGATCCGGTTCCTGCGCGCGCACCGCGGCCGGGTCTCGCTGGTCACGATCGACATCGGCGCGAACGACCCGAATGCGTGCATCCTGCATCCCAGCCTGAGCACCGCGGCCCGCTGCGTCGGCTCCACCATCCCGGGCGCCGCCTCGAACCTTGCGCGGATCTTGCGGGAACTCCGCGCGGCCAGCGGCGGCAACGTACGCATCATCGGCATGAACTATTACGTGCCCGAGCTCGCCGAGTGGCGGAACGGCCTGGCGGGCCGCCTGCTCGCCCGGCTCAGCGCGCAGCTCGCGGCCGGCTACAACCTCCTGCTGGCCCGCACGTACGCGGCGGCGGGCGTCCGGGTCGCTGATGTGGCCGGCGCGTTCCGCACTGGCGATTTCGGCAGCCAGGTCAGCCGCCCGGCGCTGGGCACGGCGCCGCGCAACGTCGCGCTGATCTGCTCGTGGACGTGGGCCTGCGCGCCGCCGCCGCGCGGACCCAACCAGCACGCGAACGCGGCTGGCTACCGGGTCATCGCGGAGGCCTTCCGCTGCGCCGATCGCGGCTAGCCCGCGGCGGTCCGTCCGGCGGCCCTCCGGCGGCGGCCCTCCGGCGGCGGCCCTCCGGCGGCGGCCCTCCGGCGGCGGCCCTCCGGCGGCGGCGCGGCGCGCCGCTAGCCGGCGATTTCCTCGGCCAGCTCGAGCCAGCGCTCTTCCAGGCCGGCCTTCTCCGCCTGCACGGCGCGCAGCCTCGCGCCGAGGTCGAGCAGGGCGGCGTAATCGCTGGCGCTGGCCGCGAGCGCGGCGGTGAGTTCCGCTTCCTGCCGGGACAGCGCCGCGAGCTGGCGTTCCAGCCTGCTGAGTTCCTTCTGGCCTGCCCGCTGTCTGGCCGCCTGCGAGGCCGGCCTGGCCGCCTGCCGGTGCCCGGCGGCCGGCCCGGCGGCCCGCTCCCGCTGCCGGAGTTCCAGGTACTCGGCGATGCCGCCGCCCAGGTAGACGAGCCCGCCGCCGGCCAGCGCCAGCACGTGGTCGGTGACCCGCTCCACGAAGTACCGGTCGTGGCTGACCACCACGAGCGACCCCGGCCAGCCGTCCAGCAGGTCCTCGAGCTCGGTCAGCGTGTCGATGTCCAGGTCGTTGGTCGGCTCGTCGAGCAGCAGCACGTTCGGCTCCGCCATCAGCAGCATCAGCAGCTGCAGCCTCCTGCGCTCGCCGCCGGACAGCTCGCCGACCTGCGCCCACTGCCGGTCGCCGCCCAGGCCGAGCCGCTCGAGCAGCTGGCTGGCTGATACCTCGCCGTTGCCGAGCCGCACGCTGCGGCGCACCTGCTCCGCGGCCTCGAGCACACGCAGCGCGGGGTCGAGCCGGGCCGGCTCCTGGGTGAGGCAGCCGATCCGCACGGTCGTGCCGCGCACCACCCGGCCGGTCGCGGCGAGGCCGCCGGCCGCGGCGAGAGCGCTGGCCGCGGGCGGCTCGCCGCGCCGGGCGGCAGGCCGCGCCGCCGGGTCTGGCCCGCCCGGCTGCAGCGTCCCGGCCAGCAGCCGCAGCAGCGTCGTCTTCCCGCTGCCGTTGATCCCCACCACGCCCACCCGGTCGCCGGGACCGAGCTGCCAGGTGACGTGATCGAGCAGCACGCGGTGCCCGGCCGTGACGGTGACGTCGGCGATGTCGAGCACGGTCCGGCCGAGCCGGCCTGCGGCCAGCCTGGCCAGCTCCACCCGGTCGCGCGGGGGCGGCTCGCGCTCGATCAGCGCGCTGGCCGCCGCGACCCGGAACTTGGGCTTGCTCGTCCTGGCCGGCGGCCCGCGCCGGAGCCAGGCGAGTTCCTTGCGCAGCAGGCTGCGGCGCCGCCGGTCGGCGGCATCGGCGAGCCTGGCCCGCTCGGCCCTGGCGAGCACGTAAGCGGAGTAGCCACCCTGATGCGACCTGACCGCGCCGCCGGCGATCTCCCAGGTCTGCTCGCAGACGGCATCGAGGAACCAGCGGTCATGCGTGACGACGACGAACGCCTGGCCCTGCCCGCGCAGGTAGCCTGCCAGCCAGCTGATCGCCTCGACGTCCAGGTGGTTGGTCGGCTCGTCGAGCAGCAGCAGGTCATGCGGGCGGCACAGGACGGCCGCCAGGGCGGCCCGGCGGCGCTCGCCGCCGGATAGCCGGTCCGCCTGCGCGTCCAGGCTGATGCCGCCGAGCAGCGCCTCCTTAACCGCGCGCGCTCGCGGGTCGGCCGCCCAGGCGTGCTCGGACAGCGTGCCGAAGACGAGCTGCCCGACTGTCCCGGCTAGTTCCTCGTCTTGCGGCAGGTGGCCGACCCGCAGGCCGTGGACGTGGGTGACCCGGCCGGAATCCAGCTCGGCGGTGCCGGCCAGCGCGGCGAGCAGCGTGCTCTTGCCCGCGCCGTTGCGCCCGACAACCCCGATCCTGTCCCCGGCCGACACGCCGAGCGACACGGTGTCCAGCAGTACCCGGGGGCCGAAGGCCTTGGCGGCGGCCTCCAGGTTGACCAGGTTCACCCCGGCTCCGCGGCGACGACGGCCGCGCCGGGAACCGGCCCGTGCACGCAGGCGACGGCCCGGCACACGCCTGCGCCGGTCAGCGAGACCGCTATGTCCCGCGCGTGCCCGGCGTCGGCGGTAAGGAACGCGCAGGTCGGCCCAGAGCCCGAGACCATCGCGCCGACCGCGCCGAACTCGCGGCCTGCCGCCAGCGCGCGGCGCAGCGCCGGCCGCAGGGACAGCGCGGCCGGCTGCAGGTCGTTGGCGAGCAGCGGGCCGACCTGTGCCGGGTCGGCCGACCGTAGCGCGGCCATCAGCTCGGTGCTGAGTTCCGGCTGAGGTGCCGAGGCCGCGGCGGGACCGGGCGCGCCGCCGCCCGGCCCGGCGCCGGCCCCGGCGGCGCTTGCCGGGCTTGCGGCACGGGTGGCGCGGAGCCGGTCGCAGGCCGAGTAGACCTCGGCCGTGGACAGCCCGCCGGCGGCGAAGGCCAGCACCCAGTGATACGTGCCCGCGGCCAGGGCCGGCGTCAGCTGCTCGCCCCGGCCGAGGCCGACGGCGGTGCCGCCCAGCAGGGAGAACGCCACGTCGCTGCCGATGCCGGCGGCCACGCTGGCGAGCTCGGGCCCGGACAGCCCGGCCTGCCAGAGCTCGTTGCAGGCAACCAGTGTGGCCGCCGCGTCCGCGCTGCCGCCCGCCAGCCCGGCGGCCACCGGGATGCGCTTGCGTATCTCGATCGACACCGCCCTGCCGGGGCCGGGCTGGGCGCCGCGGCCTGCCGGGCCGACGACCCTGGCCAGCGCGGCCGCCGCCTGCACGGCCAGGTTCGCCCGGCCTGCCGGGACCGCGGCCGCGTCCTCGCCGGTGACCCGGACGGTGGTCCGGTCGGCTGGCCGGACGGTCACCTCGTCGAACAGCGACACGGCGTGGAACACGGTCACCAGGTCGTGATATCCGTCGGCGCGCAGCGGGCCGACGGCGAGCTGGAGGTTAACCTTCGCAGGCACCCGGGCGGTCACAGGGGTCACGATCACATGATCGTACGCGGCCTGCCGGCCGTCCGGCGAGCGGCGCCTGACCTGATCAGCGGGTCGGCCCGGGCCCTGGCCGGCCCGCCGGGCGGCGCCCGGCCTGGCCGTCCTGCTGGCCCGCCAGCGCGATCCGGGAGAACTCGGTCACCCCCAGCGACTCCCCGCGCAGCGCCGGGTCGACCCCGGCCGCCCTGAGGATGCGCTCCGCGTCGGCCGCCGAGCCTGCCCACGCTGCCAGCGCGGCGCGGAGCGTCTTGCGCCGCTGCGCGAACGCCGCGTCGACCACGGCGAAGACCTCGTCGCGGCCCGGCGCTCCGGCACCGCCCCTGCCGCCGGGCGGGCCGGCCTCGGCCGCGTGCCGGGTGAACGCGACAAGCCCGGAATCCACCCTCGGCACCGGCCAGAACACGCTCCGCGGCACCGCGCCGGCCCGGCGCACTTCGGCGTACCAGGCGAGCTTGACCGACGGAACGCCGTAGGCCTTGCTCCCGGGCCGGGCGCTCATCCGGTCCGCGACCTCCGCCTGGACCATGACGAGGCCGCGGCGCAGTGCCGGCCGGGTGCCGAGCAGGTGCAGCACGACCGGGACGGCCGCGTTGTAGGGCAGGTTCGCGACCAGGACCGTGGGCGGGCCGCCCGGCAGCTCCCGCACCCGCGCCGCATCCGCGGTCACCACCTCGAGCCGGCCGGCCAGCCCGGGTGCCCGCGCCGTGATCGTCCGCGGCAGCTCGGCGGCGAGCACGGGATCCAGCTCGACCGCGATCACCCGCCCAGCCGCGGCCAGCAGCGGCAGCGTCAGCGAGCCGAATCCCGGGCCGACCTCGAGCACGACGTCATCCGGGGCCAGCCGGGCCAGCGCCGCGATCCGCCGGACCGTCCCGGCGTCGGTCACGAAGTTCTGGCCGAGCCGCTTGGCCGGCCGGATGCCGAGCCTGGCGGCCATCTTCCTGATATCGGCGGGCCCGAGCAGGCGCGCTCCGGCCACCGCCCGGCCGGCCACGGCTACGGCTGCCACCGGCCGAAAACGCGCTCGCCGGTCGCGGCGATGGCCGCGCACAGCTCGGCAACGTCCAGCTGCTTCACCTCGGCGATGAAGCGCACGGTGTGCGCGGCCTTGGCGGGCGTGTTCGGCTTCCCCCGGTGCGGCGCCGGGGTGAGGAACGGTGCATCGGTCTCGACCAGGATCGCCTCGGCCGGCGCCGCCGCGGCCGCATCCCTGAGCTGCCGGGCGTTGGCGAAGGTCACGTTGCCGGCGAAGCTCATCACGTAGCCGGCCGCCGCGCACCGCTTCGCCATCGCCTCGTCCCCGGAGAAGCAGTGGAACACCACGTGCTCGGGTGCGCCTTCCTCGTCAAGCAGCCGGAGCACGTCGTCGTGCGCGTCCCGGTCGTGGATCATCAGCGCCTTGCCTGCCGCCTTCGCGATCGCGATGTGCGCGCGGAACCAGTCCCGCTGCAGGGACGGGTCGGCCCAGTCCCGGTAGTAGTCAAGCCCGGTCTCGCCGACGGCACGCACCTGCGGCAGCGCGGCCAGCGAGCCGATCTCGGCGAGCGCTGTGGCGGTGCCGCCCGGCATTGCCGCCGCAGCCGACGTCTCGTTCGGGTGCACGGCGACAGCGGCGTAGACGCCGTCGTGCTCCGCCGCGCAGTCCGCCGCCCACCGCGATGACGGCAGGTCGCAGCCGACCGTGATGACCCGGGCGATCCCGGCGGCGCGGGCGTCCGCCACCACGTCAGCGACCGGCCGCTTGATCATGTCCAGGTGGCAGTGGCTGTCGAACGCCCCGGCAGGCAGCGGCTCTTCCCCGGGGCCAGCGCGCCCGGGCGCGGCTGCGGCCGCCGACGGCGGGCGGCCGGCCGCTCCCGCCTGGCTCACGCCTGCTCCAGCCTGGCCAGCTCCTCGTCGGCGAGCGCGGGGTCGAGCTTGGTGAACAGCGGCGTCGGCGGCCGCAGCGGCGTGCCGGGCCGGATCGGCGCGTGCTCCCACTGGGCCGCGTCCTGGTAGTCACCGGTGATGACCGGATACGGCGGCCCGCCGTCCTCGTCCACCTCCTCGACCCGCGGCTGTCCCGACCAGGTGCCGGTGCCGCCGAGCATCTCGTAGACCCGCTGCGAGGATCCCGGCAGGAACGGGGTCAGCAGCGTCTTGCCGTCGTCGACGAGTTGCAGGGCGACGTGGCAGATCGTCCGCATCCGCTCGGGGTCGGACTCGCGCAGCTTCCACGGCGCCTGGTCGGAGAGGTACTTGTTCGCCTCGGCGAGCGTCCGCATGGCGTCGGTGATCGCCGCCTTGAACCTCGACCTGGCAAGCGACTCGCCGACGGTCGCGAACGCGGCCCGCGAGCGCTGGAGTATGGCCAGGTCCGCGTCGGCCAGCTGGCCGGCCGCCGGTATCTCCCCGATGTTCCGCGCCGCGAACGATATGCACCGGTTGACCAGGTTTCCCCAGTTCGCCAGCAGCTCGTCGTTGTTGCGGCGGATGAACTCGCTCCAGGTGAAGTCGGTGTCGGTATTCTCCGGGCCTGCCACCGCGACGTAGTAGCGCAGGGCGTCCACGTCGTACCTGGCCAGGAAGTCCCGCACGTAGATGACGACTGCCCGGGAGGAGGAGAACTTCCGTCCCTCCATCGTCAGGTACTCGCTGGAGACCACCTCGGTGGGCAGGTTCAGCGCGCCGAGCGAGCCGGGCGTCCCGCCCCGGCTGCCCTTGCCGCTGTAGCCGAGCAGCATGGCCGGCCAGATCTCCGCGTGGAAGACGATGTTGTCCTTGCCCATGAAGTAGTAGGACTCGGCATCGGGCGACTGCCACCAGGCCCGCCAGGCATCCGGGTCGCCGGACCGCCTGGCCCATTCCACCGATGCCGACAGGTAGCCGATGACCGCGTCGAACCAGACGTAGATCCGCTTGTCCTGGCGGTCCCGCCAGCCGTCCAGCGGGACGGGCACGCCCCAGTCAAGATCCCGGGTGATCGCCCTCGGCTGCAGGTCACCGAGCAGGTTCAGGGAGAACTTGAGCACGTTGGGCCGCCACTGGCCGCTCTTGCTCTGCAGCCAGCTGCCGAGTACGTCGGCGAACGCGGGCAGGTCAAGGAAGTAGTGCTCGGTCTCCACGAAGGCCGGGGTCTCGCCGTTGATCCGCGACCGCGGGCTGATGAGATCGGCCGGGTCCAGCTGGTTGCCGCAGTTGTCGCACTGGTCGCCGCGGGCGCCCTCGTAGCCGCAGATCGGGCAGGTGCCCTCGATGTAGCGGTCCGGCAGGGTACGGCCGGTGGACGGCGAGATCGCGCCCATCGCGAGCCTGGCGAAGATGTAGCCGTTCCGGTAGAGCCCGGTGAAGATCTCCTGGGTCACCGCGTAGTGGTTGCGCGTCGTGGTCCTGGTGAACAGGTCATAGGACATGTCCAGGCGGGCCAGGTCCTCGACGATCACCCGGTTGTAGCGGTCGGCGAGCTCCCGCGCGGTCACTGCCTCGGCGTCCGCCTGGACCTGGATCGGGGTCCCGTGCTCGTCGGTGCCGCTGACCATCAGCACCCGGTGGCCGGCCATCCGCTGATACCGGCTGAACATGTCGCAGGGCAGGCCGAAGCCGGAGACATGCCCGATATGACGAGGGCCGTTGGCGTACGGCCAGGCTGGCGCGGCCAGGATGTGGCGGGTCGTCGGCGACATGGCAACCAGCCTAGGGCCACCGGGACGAGGCCGGGCCAGCTACCGCTGCTGCCTGCTGCCGCCAGGGGCTTTCCCGCTGCTGGCCACCGCCAGGTACAGCTCGCCCCTGGGCAGGCCCCGTTCCCTGGCCACGGCAGTGATCGCGCTGTTCCGGCGGGCGCCGGAGCTGACCCGGGCGGCCACCTCGGCGACGGCCGCCGCGGTCGCGGCCGCCTGCCCGGCAGCATCGGCGGGCGCGGGCGCCTGCCCGGCCGCCGGCCGGTCCGGTGCGCCGGCGACCACGAGCGTGATCTCGCCGAGCTGCCGCGGGCCCGCCCAGTCGGCCAGCCCGGCCAGGGTGCCGCGGCGGACCTCCTCGTGCGTCTTGGTCAGCTCCCGGCAGACCACCGCGCGGCGGTCGCCGCCGAACGCGGCGGCCAGCCCGGCCAGGGTGCCCTGCAGCCGCCTGCCGGTCTCGAAGAAGATCATCGTCCGGCGCTCGGCGGCAAGCTCGGCGAACCTGCGGGCTCGCTCGCCGGGCTTCCTTGCCGGGAATCCCTCGAAGCAGAACCGGTCGCTGGGCAGCCCGGAGATCGCCAGCGCCGCCGTGACGGCAGACGGCCCGGGCAGCACGGTCACCCGGATGCCCTCGGCAGCCGCCTCGGCGACGACCCGGTAACCGGGATCGCTGACGCCCGGCATCCCGGCGTCGGTGACCAGCAGCACGTCATGCCCGGCCCGCAGATCGGCGAGCAGCCCGGCGGCCCGGCTGGCCTCCACGTCGCGGAAGTCGTAGTAGGAGACGATCCTCGCGGTCAGCTTGGCGCCGAGCGCGGCGGCGAGCCTGCGCACCCGCCGGGTGTCCTCGGCGGCGATGATCCGCGCCGCGCTGAGCGCGGCGGCGAGCCGGGGCGACGCGTCGTCCGGCCGGCCGATCGGGGCGGCGGCGACCAGCAGCGTTCCCGCGCTGCCGCCGACCTCGCTGCTGTTCATGCCGCTTTTCCCTCCGCCCGCCCGCCGCTCCCTCCCGCCGCACACGCTAACCCCCGGCGCGCCTACGATGGCACTCGATGAGGGCATTTGAAGCCGTGCCGCTGGCCGCCGAACGGGAAGACCAGCCGTCCGCGCTGGCCCGGCGGCTCGCGCCGCCCATTCCCGGCAGCCCGCTGTGGGGCTGGCTCGGGCCGCTGCTCGTCACCGCGTTCGGCGCGTTCCTGCGGTTCAACCGGCTGAGCGTGCCGCACGCGGTCGTGTTCGACGAGACCTACTACGTCGGCGACGCCTACGGCATCCTGCGGCATGGCGCCGAGATCAACCATGTCAAGAATGCCGACGCACTGCTGGCCAGCGGCAAGTCCACGCACATCCTGTCATCAGGCAGCGAGTTCGTGGTGCACCCGCCGTTCGGCAAAGTGCTCATGGCCGTCGGCGAGTGGCTGTTCGGCCTGACCCCGTTCGGCTGGCGGTTCTCGGTCGCCGTGCTCGGCTCGCTGGCCATCTTGATGACGGCGCGGATCGCGCGCCGGATGACCAGGTCCACGCTGCTCGGCTGCATCGCCGGGCTGCTGCTCGCGCTCGACGGTCTTGAGTTCGTGATGAGCAGGACGGCCCTGCTGGACATCGTCGTGATGTTCTGGGTGCTTGCCGCGTTCGGCTGCCTGGTGATCGACCGGGACCGGTCCCGCGCACGGCTGGCCGCCGCCGCGGCCGGCCCGCCGGACTCCGGCGGGCCGGCCCTGGGCATCCGCTGGTGGCGGGTGCTCGCCGGGCTGTTCCTCGGCCTCGCCTGCGCCTCCAAGTGGAACGGGATCTGGTACATCCCGGTATTCGGCTGCCTTGCCCTGGCCTGGGACGTGGGCGCCCGCCGGGCAATCGGCTGCGCCAGCCCGTGGCGCGACGCGCTGCGCCGTGACGCGAGCTGGCTGCCGGTTACCTTCGGTCTGGTGCCGGCCGCGGCCTATATCGCGGGCTGGAGCGGCTGGCTTGCGTCCAACGCCGGCTATGACCGGAACTGGGCCGCGCAGCACGGGAATCACACGCCGGTGCTGTCCGCGCTCGACTCGCTGTACCAGTACAACAGGGCGATGTGGGACTTCAGCGTCACGCTGACCGCCCGCCACCCGTACCAGTCCTGGCCGTGGACCTGGCCGGTGATGTCCAGGCCGGTGTCGTTCTTCTACCGGGAGCCCACCCCGCCGGGCTGCGGCGTGCGGAGCTGCTCGCAGGAAGTGCTGGGCATCGGCACGCCGGTGATCTGGTGGGCGGCCATGCTCGCGCTGGTGGTCTGCCTGGCCTGGTGGCTGGCCCGCAGGGACTGGCGGGTCGGGGCGGTGCTGGCCGGCGTGGCAGGCGGCTGGCTGCCCTGGTTCTGGTTCGCCTGGCACGACCACCGCACGATGTTCTTCTTCTACGCGGTGGTGTTCGACCCGTTCCTGGTGATTTCGATCACGCTCTGCCTCGGCCTGCTCATCGGGTATGCCGGGGCCGGCGCCGCGCGCCGGGCCGCGGGCGCCACCGTGACCGGCGTCTACCTGATCGCCGTGCTGGCGAATTTCTACTACCTGTACCCGGTGCTCGCCGCCAAGATCATCCCGTATACTTCCTGGCTGTCCCGCATGTGGTACCACGGCTGGATCTAGCGCGGCGCGGCCTCGTTTGCGGGGCTGAGCGGGAGTAAGAGGCGGCCGGGGCACCGGGCGGCCGGGCCGGGCCAAGCCGCGGCCGCGATGGCGCCGAAGACAGCGAACCTGGCCCGTTACGAGCGGCAGCATCCGGTGACCGCAAATGTTTCGCGCGAAAAAGCGTCCGGAACAGCGCTCCGATACGTCTTATATGGGTAACAGGTTAACGAAGAGCGGAGCGACGATGAGCCCGAGCGAGCAGGCGCCGGACCAGGACGCGCGTTTCGAGCAGGACGTTGTGCCCTTCCTGGGCCAGCTGTACCCGGCGGCGCTGCGGATGACGAGGAACCCGTCCGACGCCGAGGATCTGGTCCAGGAGACCTCCGCCAAGGCCTACGCGGCGTTCCATCAGTTCATGCCGGGCACCAACCTGCGCGCCTGGCTACACAGGATCCTGGCGAACACGTTCATCAACAGTTACCGGAAGAAGCGGCGCGAGCCGCTGCAGGCGCTCGGCACCGACTTCCATGAGGACTGGCAGTCCGGCACCGACCCGCTGGCCGCGCCGGCTCGCTCGGCCGAGTCCGAGGCGCTTGAGCGGCTGGCCGACTCGGAGATCCTGCGCGCGCTGCGCGATCTGCCCGAGGAGTTCAAGATGGCCGTCTACCTCGCGGACATCGAGGGCTACCCGTACCGGGAGATCGCGGAGATCATGGGGACGCCGATCGGCACGGTGATGTCCCGGCTGCACCGCGGGCGCGGCAAGCTCCGGCAGAAGCTCGCCGCCTACGCCCCCCGGCGCGGGCTTGCCGCGCTGACCGGCTTCCCGCCGCCGGCGCCGCACAGCGCAGGCTAATAGCGGCTGGGCCGGCTAGCGGCAGCTGGCCGCTGGGCTGGGCTGCCGGCCGGCTAGCGCCGCCGCCCGGCCGGGTTACCCGCCGAAGATCCGGTCGCAGGCCCTGGACCCGGCCTTGCCGTCGTCCAGCGGGCAGAACTTCTCGGTGAACTTGCGGTACGCGGTGGCGTGCTGGCCGGCGGCCGAGTCGATGTTCCTGATCGCCGCGAGCACCTCATCAGACGTCCCGAGCAGCGGGCCGGGCGCTTCCGAGGCGAGGTCGAAGTAGAACCCGCGCAGGTCATCGCGGTACTGGTCCAGGTCGTAAGTGAAGAACAGCATGGGCCGCCCGGTCGCGGCGAAGTCGAACATCACCGACGAGTAATCGGTCACCAGGATGTCGCTGACCAGGAACAGCTCGGAGATGTCCGGGTAGGTGGTGACGTTGACCGCGAACCCGGGCTGGCCGGCCGGCACGTCGTCGGCCATGTGATGGTGCCCGCGGAACAAGATCACGTGATCGTCCCCGAGTTCCTGCCAGGCGCGCTCCAGGTCCAGCCGGAAATCGAACCGGTAGCGGCCGGACGCGTAGTACTGGTTGTCCCGCCAGGTCGGCGCGTACAGCACGACCCGCTTGCCGTCCGGCAGGCCGAGCCGCCGCCGCGTCCTTGCCGCCACCCGGGGCGCATCGCCGCTGCACAGCACGTCGTTGCGCGGATACCCGGAGTCGAGGATGTCGCCGTCATAGCGGAACGCGCGGCGCATGATCTGGGTGCTGAACGGGTTCGGCGACAGCAGCAGGTCCCATTTGGCGACATCGCTGGCCAGCTGATCGAGATAGCTTGTCCCGCTGATGAACTGGGGCCGCTCGATGTCGAATCCGATCTTCTTCAGCGGCGTGCCGTGCCAGGTCTGCACGTAGACCTGGCCGTCGCGCTTGCTGAAGGCCGGTTCCATGTCGTCGTTGGCGATGATGTACCGCGACCGCGCCAGCGCCTCGTAGTAGTCCTCGCTGCCGCGCAGCACCACCCGGGAATTGTCCGGGGCGGCCGCCGACCAGTCGTTCACCGCCCAGATGTGCTCCCGGCTATCCCCCCGCCGTCGCAGCTCGGCGGCGATCCCGAGCGGGTTGTCGCCGCATTGCTTGCCCTTCCAGCTGACGAACAGGATCGAGTCCCTGAGCGGGAGCTTCTGCTGCACCGGGTAGTAGGCGCTGCGCAGCAGCTTCCGCTGGAAGCGGTTGGTCTCGGACAGCTTGAGCATCGGCTTCGCGACGACCAGCGGCGCGTCGTAGCCGACGGTCGTGAACTTGTAGTTCTTCGGCCAGACGCTGGCCTTCTCGCCGGTGACCTGCGCCAGCCTGGCGTGGTCATAGAGCGGGCTGACGAGCACCGCGTCGGCGGCGTCGGCCGGGCGGACGAAGATGTCCCACCGGCCGTCCCTAAGCGGCAGCGCCCTGCCGAAGGACGGCATCCGCGGCGCGTCGATCTCGATGGAGAACCGCTCGCCCTGCCGTGACAGCGGGACGACATGCCGGTCGGTGGAGCCGCGCCGGCGCAGCACGGCCTCGTACCTGGCGCCCTCCGGCGCCGGGTAGCTTCCGCGCAGCGTCAGCCGCCCGTCCGTGCTCCACGAATCCTCGTCGATCACCGGCCGCAGGCGGCCCTGGACGACCGCGGCGTTGCCGGCCTGCGTCCGCTCGACGGCAAGCTCGCGGTCGCCGCGGGGGTACCGGAATTCGGCCAGCCCGGCCGGGAAGGCTACACCGAACCGCGGCCGGCCGGCCGGCTGGATATAGAGGTCCCACTGGACCAGGTCATCGTCCGCCGCGGATGCCGCCGCGGCATCGCTGGCGGCCCTCCCGGGGGCTGCTTCGGCGGCATCAAGCTCGGCCTCGTCCGGATCCAGCGCGGCGGCCCCGGCATCCGGGCCGGCCGGGGTCATCGCGGCGGCATCGCCCGAGTCCGCCGGGGCTGCCTCGTCCGTGGCCGCCGCGTCCGGGTCCAGTGCGTCCGGCTCGCCGGTTTCCGGCCCGGCGGCCCCGGCGGCGGGCTCGCTCGCCGCCGTGAGTGAGTCCGCGGGCACGACGGCGCGCAGCCGGGCCTGGCCGCCGTCGCGCCGCTCGATGACCGCGGGAAACCGCCTGGTGGTCGCGCCCTTTGACCAGGCCAGCACGAGGTGGGCGGCCTGGCCGAGCCCGGCCGGATCCACGTCGACGTCGATGGCGAGCTGCCCGCCGTCCTGCTCGCAGCCGCGCAGCACCGCGGGCGTCCTGATCACGCCGATGTGCAGTCGCCGGCCGGCCCAATGCGCTCCGAACCGCATGCCGGGTGCCACCTCCAGGTACTCGGGACGCTCCGCGGGGCCGATCACCGGCGTGTGCAGCCGGGCGGGCCGCCACACACCCCGCCCCCGTACCAGGATGAAGGCATCCCAGTCGCCTGTCAGCCACCGGCGGCCGGCCTGGAACCAGCGGGAGCTGACCTGGCATTCGAACCCGGCCCAATCGTAGGAGTACCGCTCCTGGTGCGACCACGTGGTGGCGTCGGGATCCCGCACCGACCGGGCCGGCAGCACGATCGGAGGCCGGCGGCGGCCGCGCGGGCGCAAGATCACGATCTTGGATGTGTGCCTGCGCTTCGGGATGTCGATCGACGGGACGTACGCGCAGCCGGTGATGGTGAGCCTGCTTCCGTTCCAGCTGAGGCCCTCGACCCGGACGAACGGGTCGAGCTCGCGCCAGTAGGGCCGGTAGACCCGGATCGGGATGCCGGCCGAGCGGTCGCCGAGGAACGGCAGGTCGGCGCGGAGCCTGCCGTGCTTCCTGATGACCGGGATCGTCCGGACCGGCTGCTCGACCTGCCATCTGTTGAACTCGATCAGCCGGTCAAGCGCCCGCTGTTTGACCAGGTAGAACGCCAGCTTGTGGGTGGAAGGGAGCTTGGCGATCACCCGCCGGTGGACCTGGTCCAGATACTGGCCGGCCAGCTCGATGAACTCGCCCCGGTAGCTGTCGTCGGTCCGGTACAAGTCGCAGGCGTACAGCCACAGGTCGTTGACGAGCGCCTTGCGCTGGTGCTGGCGGAGCAGCTTCGCCGGCGCGTTGTCAGCAAGGAACGCATCGATGGCGAGCAGCGCGGTGATCCGGTCGCGGAAGTTGCTGATGTCCGTGCGCGACTGGGTGATGGACAGCGCGCCCTTGTCGCGCTCGCGCCAGTAGTAAATCGGGTCCGTGATCACGTCGACGGCGGTGGCCAGCACGTGCGCCCTGGTCATGATCTGAAGGTCTTCCCAGAGCATGCCTTCCGGGTACACCAGGCCGGCCCGGTCCCAGAATGCCTTGCGGAACAGCTTGTTCCATACCGATACGTCATAGAGCAACTGCGGCGTCTTGCTGATGTGCGTGCCGAGGCGGCGGGCCTTGATCGCCTTGGAATGCAGCGCGGACTGATGCGTGCCCGACGGGCCGATCCTCAGCACGTTGCCCGAGGCGAAGTCGGAGCCGGAGCCGGCCAGCGTGTGGTGCAGGATCTCGTAGGCGTGGCTGGGCAGCATGTCGTCCGCGTCGACGAAGGCGAGGAACTCGCCGCGAGCCTGCTCGACGCCCCGGTTGCGCGCGTATCCCGGCCCGCCGTTCGGCACCCTGATCAGCCGGAACCTCGGATCGGCGGCCGCCATGGCCTGCGCGACGTCGGCGCTGCCATCCGCGGACCCGTCATCGACCATGATGACCTCGATGTCGGCGAAGGTCTGCGCGGCGATGGACCGGAGGCAGTCACCCAGCAAATCCTCGTTGTCGTAAAACGGCACGACAACGCTGATCTGCGGCACTGTCATCGTTGTGTCTCCCTACTTCCCCCAGGTGGCAGGCCCGCCAGGCATCCCCCAGAATCCTAGGAGACCCGGCACGGCGCAGATCACCCTACACAGGCGCGGCCGGCCCGCGGGCGCAGAGCAGTTTCTCCGGCGGCTCGCTGACCATGGCCGGATCCCTGCCGGTGATCCTGCGGCTGCGTCCAGCCTGCCACGGCAGCGGCTCATTTCCGTGTATCTGGCTGGACCAGATTCCGCGCGCCGGTCCCGCCAGGCCGGCGGCCCGCCCGCGGGTGCGCCTGCGCCGCGCGCCGGGCGCCTGGCCGCGCGCCGCGCCGCTTACTCGCCGCGCCAGACGGGCGGCCGCTTCTCGGCGAACGCGACCGCTCCCTCCATCGCGTCGGCCGAGGTGAAAACCGGGTTGATGATCTCGCCCTGCCGGGCGAAGGCCTCGCCGCTCGGCCAGTCCGCGGACTCCACGATGACCCGCTTGCTGGCGGCCAGCGCGAGCGGCGCGGCGCGCGCCGCGCGAGCGGCCAGCTCCCGCGCGGCTGCCAGCGCCTGGCCGGCCGGCACCAGGCGGTTGACCAGGCCGGCCTCACGCAGCCGGGCGGCCGGGAAGTGATCGCCGGTCAGCGCGATCTCCATGGCCAGGTGGTAGGGGATGCGCCGGGGCAGCCGGACCAG
>WNGG01010591.1_pt1 | contig 16570 bp, 17 predicted proteins | sample 5400661 | NCBI WGS metagenome assembly WNGG01 (sample SAMN13153372, study PRJNA577476) | soil metagenome | isolation source: 100 cm soil or saprolite under Garry oak tree replicate 1 | place: USA:California | collected 2016-06-15 | reverse complement strand
TCTGGGCCGGTCGCTGCATGCGGACGAACGCGCGGCTGGCAACCTCGCCGTCCTCGCCCAAAGGCTGGCCGGCGCGCAGACCGACGCCCGGCTCGGTGCCGCGACCGCCGCCGGGCTCGGCCTATGGGTCGCGGAGATCGAGACGGTGCTCGGCCGAATCCTGGGAAGCGGCCCAGTCGCCGAATTCGTGGACCTCGGCGGGCTCGCCCGGGCAGTCGCCGCTGCCTTCGTCGGCCTTGAACTCTACGAGGGTGTCGACACCGTCGGTGCCAATCTCGCGATGGGGGCCTTGGCGCAACTCGCCACGCTGACGACGATGCTCGAGGACGTAAGTCCCGCAGTCCGAAAGACGATCAACCGGCGGGCACGCAAGGCTGCCCGTCGCTAGGACGGCGCCGTATGGCCAGTCGACGGGATCCTCGATGATCCCGCGTAACCGCTCATCACGCACCACCGAGCCGAGCGATAGGGTCGGGCAAGCAGGACAACGCAGTTGCCACATGGTCGAGTGCTGAAGGCCGAGGTTCCTGCCGGATGGCTATCCCGCGAGCAGGCGGCGGATGAAGGCTCTGGTCAAGGAGCGGGCTAAACCCGGGCTGGTGTTGGAGGACGTGCCGATCCCCACACTCGGCAGGGATGACGTGCTCGTTCGGGTGCTCAGAACTGGCGTATGCGGTACCGACCTGCATATTTACGAATGGGATAGCTGGGCGCAGGCCAACGTGGGAGTTCCTCTCGTCATCGGTCACGAGTTCGTCGGTGAAGTGGCCGACGTTGGATCGGAGGTGGACCACCCGCGCCAAGGCGATCTTGTCAGTGGTGAGGGTCACCTGGTGTGTGGGCGCTGCCGCAATTGCATGGCTGGGCGGCGGGTCCAGTGCGCGCACACGAAAGGCGTGGGTGTCAACCACCCGGGGGCTTTCGCCGAGTTCGTGGCGCTGCCTGCCACGAATGTGTGGCGGCACCCGCCGGATATCGACCTCGACATCGCGGCCGTATTCGACCCTTTCGGCAACGCTGTGCACACGGCCCTGACGTTTCCAATACTTGGCGAGGACGTTCTCATTACAGGCGCTGGCCCGATCGGCCTGATGGCGGCGATCGTGGCCAGGCACGCGGCGGCACGTTATGTCGTTGTCACCGATGTGTCGCAATACCGGCTCGACCTGGCCCGGAGGATTGGCGTGACCCTTGCGGCGGACCTCACAGACACCACTATGGCGGACGCCATGCGCCAGCTTGGTATGCGCGAGGGTTTCGACGTCGGGCTAGAAATGTCGGGCAAGCCGGCCGCGCTGCGGGACATGCTGGCGAGCATGACCCATGGCGGCAAGATCGCCGTGCTCGGCCTGCCGACCGAGGACTTTGGGATCGACTGGGCACACCTCGTGACCAACATGATCACGATCAAGGGAATCTACGGCCGCCAGATGTTCGAGACCTGGTATGAGATGTCGGTGCTGATCCAGTCAGGCCTCGATATCTCCCCGGTCATCACGCACAGGTTCGACGCCGCCGATTTCGAGCGGGCCTTCGCCACGGTGCGCAGCGCACAATGCGGCAAGGTGGTCCTCACCTGGGCTCACAGGTAAACGACGATCGCGAAAGGTCCGGCAAGTGTTTGCCAGTGTCCAGCAGGAGATCCGTGCCGAGCTCGACAAGATCCGCTCGGACGGTCTGTTCAAGGCCGAGCGCGTCATCGTCAGCCCGCAAGGCTCCAGCATCCGCGTCGAGGACGGCGCGGAGGTCATCAACCTGTGCGCCAACAACTACCTTGGCCTGGCCGACGACCCGCGCGTTGTCGCCGCCGCGAAACAGGCCCTGGACCATTGGGGATATGGCTTGGCCAGCGTCAGGTTCATCTGCGGCACCCAGGACGTGCACAAGCAGCTCGAACGGCGCATCTCGAGCTTCCTCGGCACGGATGCCACGATCTTGTACTCCTCGTGCTTCGACGCCAACGCAGGGCTGTTCGAGGCGCTCCTCGACGGGCAGGACGCGGTCATCAGCGACGAGCTGAACCATGCGTCCATCATCGACGGCATCAGGCTGAGCAAGGCCCAGCGGTTGCGATACCGCAACCGCGACATGGGCGACCTCGAAGCTCAGCTTCGGGCCAGCGCAGATGCCCGGCGCCGGCTCATCGCCACCGATGGCGTGTTCTCCATGGATGGCTATGTTGCGCCGCTCGACGAGATTTGCGAACTGGCCGATCGCTACGAGGCGATGGTCATGGTCGACGACTCACACGCGGTTGGATTCGTCGGCGGCCGCGGTCGCGGCACACCAGAACTGCACGGCGTCTCAGACCGAATCGACGTGGTGACGGGAACGCTCGGAAAAGCCCTGGGCGGCGCGAGCGGCGGATACACCAGTGGCCGCAAGGAGATCATTGAGCTGCTGCGGCAGCGGTCGAGGCCGTACCTGTTCTCCAATTCTGTCGCGCCCGCCGTGGTAGGCGCCTCGCTGAAGGTCATCGACCTGCTCGAAGGCGGCGACGATCTACGGGCGCGCTTGCGCGAAAATACCTTGTGGTTCCGTGAACAGATGACTGGTCTCGGGTTCGACATCCTGCCGGGCGACCACCCGATCGTCCCCGTGATGATCGGTGACGCTGCGCGTGCGGCCGAGATGGCCGACCTACTCCTCCGCAAGGGCATCTATGTGATCGGATTCAGCTATCCCGTGGTCCCGCTAGGGAAGGCGCGGATAAGGACGCAGGTGTCCGCCGCGCACACCCGCGACGATCTGGCGGCGGCGGTGGCCGCGTTCGCGGCGGCCCGCGACGAGATGAGCTGAGCTGATAAGGCCGGTGCCGATCACCCGTTATCTGCAGTGGGCCGCTGAGCCGTGGCCGGCTGCTCCCCGACAGGAGACCAGGACCGACACAGTTCCGTCGTCGGTGTTGGTGACGTAGACGGTGTTGGTCTTCGGGTTGACCGCGACGGCCCTTGGACCGCCGCCCACCGGGATGGTGGCTATGACCTTGATAACCCCGGGCTCTGGCGGGGCCGCGGTCCTTGCCGGAGAAGATGCCGCCGCGGTGGCAGTGGCGGCGGCCGCCACCGCGAGTAGGGCGGTTGCCGCGGTGGATAGGATCGCGTGCCGGGTGAGCTTCATGACAACCTTCTTCCTCGCTGGCCATGCTGCACCTGGTCCAAGAGGCGTCTCCCGGAGCGGCCGACCCGGGCGACGCGCTGCGCCACCAACATCCAATTGTGCGAGGTCAAGCAAGCCCTCATCCATCCCGTCTAGGGAACGACCAGACCGCCCGGCCAGAACATGTCGTGCCGCGTCACCTTGCCCTCGACGACGTCGGTAAGGCTCACCCCCTGACCTCCAAGCTCGTAGTGGCGCTGCCTGCCGGCGCGATCGACGAAGGTCCGGTTCTTGGTGGTGCCACTTGGGGTCCAGATGGTAATGACCGTTTCGCCATCTACGACCATCTTATCGATAGTGAAGCGAAGATCGTTATATATCTCCCCGTATTTCCGCACGTGGTCCGCGAAGGCGTCGGCCCCGGCGAGCCGTTCTAGCCCGCCCGGCACGTCGGACCCGGTCCGGAAAAAGCCACCATCATTCGAATCGTAGTCCTCGTGAATGATGTCGCTAACTAACGCCGGGTTCCCCGAATTCCACCCCTCTTCGAAAAAGCGGCGAACAATGGCCTGCCTTGTGTCGTATGTCACCGTTGCATCCTCCTCGTTCCGGTGCGGGATGACGGCTGCACCGCAGCCCGGCTGGAGTCCCCCACTGACGTCTGACGTCTGACGTCTGACGCGGTCGTATCGACCAAGGTGGGAGTGTAGCCTTCGTATCCTCGGGTCGACTACGCAGGTGGCGCATAGGCGTGGAGATGGGGCACCTTGAAGATCATCTATCAGATCTCGCTGTCCGGGGCGCAGGACGCTGATGCCTTCGAGACGTTCATGAAAGATCGGTACTTCCCCGCGGTTCACAAGGGGCCGACGCGCACCGGCCAGGTCACTGACCTCGCCCTGTGGCGAGGCGTGGCCGGCACAGATGAAACTACCCAGACATTTCTTGTGCACATGGGGTTCGACGGGCTGGCAATCGGCCAGCTGCGCGTGGATGACGACGAGGTGCAAGCCGCGTTCGACGCCTTCGGCGCCCCCCTGAACCGTCTCGGTGCCTTCCATGAGCGCGTCGTCTGGGCCGAGGACACGAAGTCATAACGACCGCTTGTCTGGACGCCGCTGCCTTGGCTCACGTTTCAGCGGTGGAACGGGCCAGCCACGGGACTGATCACTGGCCTGGCCGAGAACCGGGGCCATCCTTCAAGACTGCGAGCTGGCCATCGTCTCAGGAATGTCGGCAGGCACCACCCGGGCGGCGATGTCGTCGAACATCTCGCGTATCGCCACCGTCAGGCGTTCTGGAGCCTGATCGGGAGATACGACCTCGGCGGTGTCGGCACTACGGCGCTTAACTTCCACCCCGCCCTTCGCCAAAGCCCTTTCGCCCACGGTCACCCGCAGCGGCAGGCCGATCAGGTCGGCGTCGGCGAACTGCACGCCCGGGCGCTCACCGCGGTCGTCGTAGAGGACCTCTACGCCACGCGACCGCAGTTCCTGGTACAGCCGCTCGGCGATCTGGCCAACCTGGGAGTCAGCGCTACCCAGGCGGCAGAGGTGGACGTGGGCGGGCGCGATCGTGATCGGCAGGCACAAACCGTGATCGTCGCGGTGCTCCTCGGCCGCGCACGCGAGGAGCCGGCCGGTCCCGATCCCGTATGATCCCATGATGATGGGGTGCTGCTGGCCGTCCGGGCCAAGAAAGGTCGCACCCGTCGCCGCGGAGTAGCGCGTCCCGAGCTTGAAGATGTTGCCCACCTCGACGCCGCGCGTGGTCCGCAGCGCGGATCCGCATATGACGCACGGGTCACCGTCGCGTGCCGCGGCAATGTCGGCGACCACGTCGGCGGTGAAGTCGCGGCCGTGGTTTGAGTTGAGAAAGTGGTAGCCCTCCTCGTTGGCCCCAGTGACGAGGTTCGGTGTGGCGGCGACGAGGTCATCGGCGACCACGGTCGCGCCGCTAACCCCGATCGCTGAGCCGTATCCTGGCACGGCCCCGATCTTGGCTATCTCCTCCTCCGTCATCGGCCGCAGGTCAGTGGCCCCGACCGCATTTGCCAGCTTGGTCTCGTTCAGCTCGTGGTCTCCACGGATGATCGCCAGGATCGGTTCTGTGACGGTTGAGCCGTCAGTGCGTTCCCGTTCTGTCGCCATGAACATCGCCTTGGCGGTCTGGCTGGCCGGAATCTGCAGGAACACGGCGAGGTCATCGATGGTCGCGGTGCCCGGGGTGGCGATTCGCTCCAGCGGCAGCGGCTCCGCCTCCTGCTGCGGCTCCTGCTGCGGCGGCTGCTCCGGCCGCTGTGTCTGTTCGGCCCGCCGCCGCTTGACGAAGGACGCGATCTGGCGGTTCGCCGCGTAGCCGCAGTTGTCGCAGAGCACGAGGGTGTCCTCGCCGATTGGTGTCAGGTACATGTACTCGTGCGCGAGGCTGCCGCCCATCATGCCGACGTCGGAGCCGACCGCGATCACCGGCAGCGCGCAGCGGTTGAAGATGTTGAAATAGGCCTGGTACTGGCGCCGGTATTGCGTGTCGAGGCCAACCTCGTCAATGTCGAGGCTGTAGGCGTCCTTCATGGTGAACTCGCGCACCCGGATCAGGCCGGCCCGCGGCCGAGGGTCGTCACGGAACTTGACCTGGATCTGGTACACCAGCCGCGGCAGGTCACGGTAGGAGTTGATCTCGCTCTTGCACAGGTCCGCGACCACTTCCTCGTGAGTCATGGCGAGCACCATGTCGCGGTTCCTGCGATCGGTGAACCGGGCCAGCTCGGGACCGACCGTGTAGTAGCGGCCGGTGGCCTTCCATATCTCGCCCGGATGGACGACCGGCATCAAGAGTTCCTGGCCGCCGACCGCGTCCATCTCTTCGCGGATGATGTTCTCGATCTTGCGCAGTGAGCGCCAGCCGAGCGGAAGGTAGGAAAAGATGCCCTGACCAAGCTGGCGCACGAACGCGGCGCGAAGCAGCATCTGGTGCCCTTCGGCCTCGGTCCTGCCTGGTGCGGCCCGCAGCGTCAGGCCGAACATCGCAGACATCCTCATTCGGAGCGAACTCCCTCTGTCATTCATCCGGCCCTGGCATTCTGCCATGCCTGCCGGTCAGCCCGGCGACGCGCCGTCCGCATGAGACACCCATATTGCTACCTAACGGCTGCCGCGCGGCGCGGGCTCCCCCCGCGGCACTCGCGCTGCGCGGTTGCTCCACGGGTCCAAGCTGGGCCGCCCCCGAGCAGGCCATGGCGCCAGGTCAGTGATACTAGGGAGGTACCGCGCGTCTGGCTGCGATCATTGGTGAAGGGGATCATGGGAGTTCTTGCTGTTGTGGCCGCCGTTCTGCTCGTCGGGCTGCTGTACGTAGCCGAACGTCTCCGCAGAAACGCCGTAGCCTGTCATCGCCGCCGCGTCGCGGAGGAGCGGTTGCAGGCGGTCATGCGCGAGACCGAGAAGCGGCTAGAACTCGAGGAGAAGAAGCGCGACCAAGCCCACTCGCTGGGTTCGCAGGTAATGATGGGACCATCCGGCTGTTTGGAATCGCGTATCGCGATCATCTCGCCTAACCACGCGACCTCGACGCACGAGCCACCGTCACAGGACCTGCTGGTCCGGTGCCACTTGCTGCCACCGGGTGCGGCTAGAGCTGTCGAACGATCGTTCATCCGCAATGCCCCCTTTGCTTGCGACCAATTTATGGTAAGCATGGGCAATCGGGCGCTGTCAATTGCTTTGGTTCTGTGTTATTCATGTGGTTGTTGCGCCAAAAGTTCCCCGTGGCACAGGTGAGGGCTGGCCGTAAGGGCCAGCCCTCACCTGATCACCACAGAAGGTGGAGGGCCCTCATAATTTTGATCACTAGGCCCACTGTTCCACCAAACGCGCCGCCAGCCAGGACAATCGACGCGGCTAAATTTGTCCCACTAGTTCGCAACAGAATCCCGGCGACCAGCGCGACAATCAAGCCCGTCAGCACGGCGACTGCTACTAGCAGGACCTTAAGAGTCGAGGACTTCTTATTGTCCAACCGCATTTGGCCCGCTCCGGCTGACAGCATCGCAGCTGTTGTATGTGCGCCGGGAATTGGGAACAAAATAGTCGTAGCGAATCCAGCAAACACGCCAACCAGCACAGCGAGTATCACCAGCACGATCTTACTGACTTGACTTTTTTTGGATCCCATTTGTCTCTCCTGGAGTGCTTGCATAGCGGTCTGCGTACCCGGAGAATCTGGCTAAATCCAGTGCTTCTCTACGTATGGTTACTAGCCCCGCCAAAGTCTCGTGGACTAAGAACCACCGCGTCACGTAGGTATTCGAGCGCGCTCAATCTGTGTCAGAAGAGAACGAGGTGTACAGACGCTCTATGTGATGTCTCGGCGCCCTTTCTTAACTGCCCCGACGAAGTTGGCCCAGTCGGCACGACTGTAGACGAGTACAGAGCCATTTGGATTCTTCGAATCGCGAATTAGAACCATTCCCTTATCCACGGCGACCTGGACGCATGTGCCGCCATCGCAGCGTCGTGCAGTACGCCATGTGAGATTTGTGTAATTAGACGGATCAGATGACATCATCGTCTCTCCCGATAGTTATGTTATGGCCGACAGCACATGCTAATGACTTGTAGTCACTCCGCATGCGCGCTACGGATGTCGGCTATTAAGTTCACCGAGTCTCGTGGACTCAGGGCCGCGTCCCGTAGATATTCTAGCGCTTCATGATAACGGTCAAGTTGCGCTTTCTGTTCGTGGTAAAGATGACTTACCAGGCTTTCTGAAAAAATTAGATTAGTAATTGATGGGTCGCCGAATTCAAGATAGGTAAAGTTACTGTCTGGGATGGCATGTGCGCCCGCGTCGAATGGTACTACCTGCACGGTGACCTTGTTTTCGCGCACGAGCTGCAGGATCCGATCGAGTTGCGCACGCATGACCGCAGGGCCACCGACCTGTCGGCGCAGTGCCCCCTCATCCAGCAGTTCACGGAAACGCGGGGGGTTTGGCTGTTCCAGCAACTCCTGGCGCCGCATGCGCGCCTCGATCCGCTGAGCGAGGATCTTAGGATCGATCTTCGGCTGGATGGCCTTCAATATGGCACGTGCGTAGTCTTCGGTCTGCAGGAGGCCATGTATGAAGTACATTCCGAAGTGGCTAATGCCGACGGCTGCTTGTTCCAAGCCGATGTAGAGGTCGATGTCACCGAGATCGTCGTACTGTCTCCACCATCCGGGTTCGCGTGCCTGCCGTGCGAGGACCATGAGGTCGGCAGCGTCAGGCTTGTCGGCGATGCCGTACACCCTGCATAGGTCTCGGACATCGCGCAGACTTGGGCGACGCGCGGCCGTCTCGATACGGCTGATCTTGGTCGAGGAGCAGAGCAGTTCCTTGGCGACGTCATCGACGGTGAGCCCACGGTCGTGGCGGAGCTGCCGCAGGCGCGCCGCCAGCTCGCGTTGCCGCACGGTAGGACTGGTCCCCGGCATGCGACACCCCCTCAGAAGACAATGTGGTTGTCACAGTCGTGGCCCCGCAACGCGCCTGCTAGGTGTCGCTTGCGGCAAGTGACATAGAAAATGGCCATTGGCAACCCCAATTTGGCACTTGCCAGAGGCGAGTGACCAAGTCATGCTAGCGATAGGAGGGCACCGTCGCCAAGGAGCTAGGAGAAAAATCTTGGCGTGTCTAACGAGACTCGAGCGAAAGTAGAGGCGACATGAAGGAACCAGACAGGAATCGGCGTCAACCGCGTGATCGCGGGCCGCCGGGCCTAGAAATTAAGCACGGCCGATGTTGCCGCATCGACCGTGCTGGGCACCAGACACCGCTCGTGGCGTACGAAGGGACTAGCGCTGTGCTACATATTACAGATCTTTCCGCCGATCGCAATGCGTGGTTTCACCTGGTCCGACGGGTTACTGGCTGGCTGCGCACGGTTGGTGACCGCATTTTCGCTGCGAACGACGCGGAGGCTGGCTGGTGGGGATGGACCGCTACTCGCCGCTCGGCCGGTCTTTCGCGAACATACCGGGATCCGCGCTTCAGGTCACTGATGCCCTGCCCGCGCTGCGATGGCAGTGGAGAGCATGACGGCGAAGACGGATGTCGGCTCTGCGATGGCACCGGCCGCCTCGAACGGCACATTCGCACCGATTCCGGCGGCGTCCGATGGTAGGGACGGCCGACGGCTACCGCCGTGAAGCGGAACGCGCGCAGGCGGAACGCGCGCAGGCGGAACGCCCGGAGGCGGACCGCGCGGAGGCGGAACGGTTGCGGGAATTCATCGTGCTGAAGAAGGAGGCTTGCCGTCCGCAGCTTCCCGTGATCATGTGGCGGTGGCGCTACGAGATTGCGGCCCTGCTCCTAATACCGGCGTTGCTGATCTTCTTGCTCATGATCCTAGGGCCGTGGTGGACGGTCGCCGACATCATCGTAGCCGCCGTGTTCCTCGTCGTTTGCCCGCCTGCTCGGGGGTTCATGGCCGAGCGCACGCGATGCGTGGTGACGGCGCACCGGGTTAGGACCGGGTGCGCCGAGGCCTACCTGGTGTCGCGGCACGGCACGCTGCCGTTCATCTACTCGACCACGCCGGCACCGTTCGGTGAGCGCGTGAAGCTGCGGTGTCCTGCCGGGGTGTCTGCCGCAGATTTCGAGTCGGCGGCCGATATCCTCGCCGCCGCGTGCTGGGCAAGTGACGTGCGGGTGGTGCGCGATCCGGCCCACAGTCACCTGATCACCCTTGAGGTCATCCGGTGCGGTCCGTGGTCCCGAGGGTGACCGCGATCGCCAATTGGGTCTCGAGGAGTGTTATCGGTGGCCCATCGGTGCCCCTGGAGTGTCATCTACCGGCCATCGATCTTGATCGGCTCGGTCCGGGCTCGTGCCTGCGACCGCCCCCCAGGATGTTATCTATGGGCCATCGATACCCCTGGGATGTCATCTATGCGCCATCGATGCCCTGGACGGGCGCGACGGACCAAGCTGTGCCACTGGAGACGGTGCCGCCGAAGACTGTGCCACTGGAGCCTGAGCGTGCATGGCGCATCAGCGCGGCGTCACCAGGACGAGCGCAGCCCAGACGATGATCCTCCAGGGCGTGCTCCATAGCACGGCAGGATCACACGTGATCAGGGTGATGACCTGAGGCCTGCCGGCCTGTGGGTTCAGCACCTTGACGTCTGTGTCACGCACACGTGCCTTGGCATAGACCCGGTACACATACAGGCGGTGCTGGGTCCGGACGTTCACCAGGTCACCCGCATGCAGTGTCTTGAGGTGCAGGAAGGGATTCCCGGCAGTGAGGACGTGCGCCGCAACCGCGAAGCTGCCCGGCTGGCCCGGCAGCGCGGTGCCGGTGACATGGCCAGGGCCGGTGGCGAGCTGCGCCTCGCCGGTGCCCTCCACTATGGTGAACGCCCAGCGCCTGCCAAACGCCGGGATCCTGATGAACGCGAACGGCTTGCCGGTGGCGACGTGGAGGATCTCGGGCGCGGCCGTGGCGCCACGCGGTGACGACGAGCGCGTGACACCGTGCGGTGGCGTCCACTGCCGGTGGAGCTGAGCCGCCAGGGTGTGCTGCCGGTGGCTAGCGAACGGGTCGAGCACGCGGTAGCCGAGGAACACCATGGTCCCGATGCCTGCGAGCACCAACAGCAGGGCGATGGCACGTCTCATGGCTTCCCCTTGTCGTGCCTGGGCTGCGTTACGGCGCGCAGATGGCTGAACCGTGCCAGACCGTTGAACTCGTCAGACCAGACGGTTGTCATCTGCCTATTCCCGGCGACCGCTTGTCGCCGCAGCGGCACTGGCGGGCGCGGGTTGCGCCGGGTACACGCCCGGCGAGATCGCGCGAACGTCGTAGCCGTTGGCGTGCAGCCAGTCGATCAGCGGACCGACGTAGCTCATCTGGGCCACGCCACAGTACGAGACATCGTGCAGCAGCACGGTTGCGCCGTCGAACACGTTCGCCTCCACACTCGCGAGGATCGCGGCCGCACCGGGGCAGAGCGGGTTCCAGTCAGCGTTGTCGAACGACCAGTACACGGCGGGGGTGTTGAAGCCCCAGCCGGCCAGGCTGGCCTCGGTGAATGCCGCGGCCGAGCCGTAGGGGTAACGGAAGTACCGCGGGTAGACACCTGAGGCGTTGTGGATGGCAGTCCGTGTCTGCAGCACCTCAGCCTGCTGCTGCGACGCCGTAAGGGCCGCCATGTCCTGGTGATCCCAGGTGTGGTCTCCCACGACGTTGCCGTTTTGCACCTCGGAGCGCACGATGGCCGCGTTGCCGGGCACCTGGTCGCCGATCAGGAAGAAGGTCGCGTGCGCACCCATGGCCGCCAGCGTTTTGACCACGCCCGGAGTCGTCAGCGGGTCCGGGCCGTCATCGAACGTCAGGTATGCGACCTTGCTGTACGTGGGCGGCGGAGGTCCCGTGACCGGCGTCGTGAACGTCACATCGTTGCCGTACCTGGTTCCCTTGGAGTTCGCGGCGGCAACCCGGTAGTGGTAGACCGTGTCGGCGGTCAGACCGCTGACCGGCGCCGAGACAGCCACAGCGGCGTGGCCGGAACCTATCCCCACCGGGCTGGTCTGGTTGCCGTAGGCGGTGGACGTGCCCCACTGAAACCATGCAGTGGCCGCTAGCCTGTTCGGGTTGGCGGCGCCGTTAAGGGCGGCTGAGGTGTCCGTGACCGAACTGGCTGCCTTGGTTGTCACACTTGGTGCTGCACTGGCCGCCGCGCCCAGCGGGGCGGCGTACAGCGCCATGAGCCCGCAGACCGCCAGGAGAGTCACAGCGGCCAGCCAGCCCATCGTCCTTGACTTAGAGCCTGTTCGGGAACCCCGACCCGGCTCGCGTGCCCCGGCACCAGGGTGCCCGAACAAGCTCTTAGCCATTGGAACCTGCGGCAGGGATGAGCGTCGCGCCCAGGCGTGACGCCACCAGAGCCACAGCGGAAATTATCTTCTTCACGAGTCTTCCTTAACTGTTGTGTTTCCTTGCGTGCCCTTGCCCGGTACTCGAACCCGGGTTACGCGCTCCTGCGCCAAGGGCGGTGATGACCCTCAAATGGGGTCAGCGATTGCGCCGAAGGTGCAGCTTCGGCATAACCGACAGCACCGCAATGCCCGCCATCACGAGGGTGACCGCCATCAGGCAAAGGCCGAGAGCGTTGACCCCAGTCGCCGGAAGCAGCGCGCCGCCAGCAACGCTGGTACCGGCTGAAATTTTTCCGTACATTTACTTCACCCCCTCTCAGGTCTCATGCCATATCGCCCGGGAACCCCGGAACGCTTTGTATGCGGCGGTCACGTAGACCGCCTGCTGGAATAGGTCGTACACAAGCTCCACAACCATTAGCGCGGACACAAGCATTGCGAGCTTGCCGGCTCTGCGGACCTGGACAACCCGATCAACAACGAAAACGCAGCTGAACATGAGCCACGGCCGGGAGATGTGAATAGACCCGATCGTGAAGTACGAGAGCAGCAGGACGCTGACGTATAGCAGGAGGGCCGCGATGCCGAACAGGATGACGCCCTGCCGGAAGATGAACCCGCGAGTCACCTTGCTCCACCCGTAGCGGCGCAGGTCTTCGATTCCGCCACGCATCCAGCGAATGCGCTGATGCCAGAGCTTGGCCACCGTGTTCATGACGTCGGTGATCGCATCGCACCCCGCAGGCGACATGGTGATGTAGCCGAGCGACTTGACCGCGATGGTCAGCTCGAAGTCTTCGGTGATCGAGTCGGTCAGGTAGATGAACCCGTGGCCCGGCAGCTCACCGGACGCCCTCGCGCGGCTCACGTGCCGCAGCACCCGCACCGGGAAGAAGGTGCTTGTACCCACCATGATGTGGGTCCGGTTCCTGCGGCGGTTGATCCTGCGCCCATCGCGGGCGAACTCGTTCCGCTGCAGCATCCCGATCAGGCCATGCTCGGCCTTGCAGGCGTACCGGCCGCTGACCACGATTCGGGGGTCGGCGGCCATGCACGCCCGCGCGAGCGAGATGAACTCGGGAACGACGATGGTGTCCGCGTCCTGGATGAAGATGAAGTCTTCGTCGTCCAGGCCGGGCAGCAGAGTGGAGAGCGCGTAGTTAAGAGCTCCGGCCTTCCGGTCCTGGTTGCCCTGGGTGACCAGCACCTCAGCCCCGGCGGCCGCCGCGATTTGCGCCGTGTCATCGGTGCAGTTGTCCGCCACGACGACGAGCCGGTCTACATGAGCCGTCTGGCGCTTGAGCGCTGCCAGCGTGTCTGCGACGCAGTCTGCCTCGTTGTGCGCAGGCATCAGTGCGACGATCTTCGTCGGTGCGGCGCCATTCTCGCGCTTGGGCGCGTCACGGTAGGTCATGGCGACCTTCCGTAGGCTGTGGCGGTGCGGCCGGCGTCCGCGCCACCCCCGTGCGGATGAGGGTGGCGGCGAGGACGATGAGCCGCTGCGGCCGGATGGGCTTTTCAAGGAACGCGTCGGCGTGCGAGGCGAGAGCGTGGGTGTCTGGTGCGATCATGGCCCGGGCAGTGGTAAGGACAACGGGAAGACCCGGGGCGACCCTGCGGGCGCAGGCGAGCACATCGAGGCCGCTCAGACGCGGAAGATCGAGGTCGGCGAGCACCATGTCCCAGGGCTCGTCTTCGATCCGGTCGATCGCGACGACCGGGTCGCTGACATGGGTGACATCGAAGCCGCCCCGCTCGCCAAGCACGTAGACGGCGAAGCGAGCGGCGCTGGGGTCGTCCTCGATCACGAGGATCTTTCCCCTGCTCGCTGCGGGCGCGGCCTTGTCCATACACCCACGGTCTGCCGGCCAGGTAGCCGCGCCGTTGGTGTGCTGGTTGCGCGCTGGTTGCGGGGTAAAGCCCGCCCTAAGAGATCAGCGTCGGTGCGCCATCGGCAAACGGCGATGCGACGAGAACCGGCACCGCTCGGCGGAGGGCAGCGCCTTCAGTGCTCAGCGGGCAGGTGGCACGTACCGGTAACCAAATCCGCGTACTGCCTCGATCGGCCCGTCGGGACTTCGCCAGCCCAGCTTCTGGCGCAGGCGCAGGATCGAGAACTTCACCCGATCCGGGCCGATCGCGAGCGGGTCGTTCCACGCCTGCTCGAGTAGCTGCTGCGCAGATAGCACCTGGCCGACGTGGTGCACAAGCGCAGCTAGCAGCCGGAACTCGATTGGTGTCAATACAGCCGATTTGCCATCGGCGAGGACCTCACGCTCGGCGAACCGAACCTGCAACCGGCCGTCGTCGTAGACGTCAGGCTCTAGCCGGGAACTTCGGTCGCGGCGCAACAGCGCCTGAACCCGCGCGAGCAGCTCGGAATTGCCGATCGGCTTGGTGAGGTAGTCGTCCGCGCCTGAACGGAGCCCTCGGACCTTTTCCGCTTCGAGGCTGTGCGCGGTCAGCACAAGTATCGGGACATCGCTCATGTCGCGGATTCGCTCAAGCACTTGCCAGCCGTCGAGCCCCGGCAGGCCGATGTCGAGCACCACCAGGGCCGAGCGATGGTCATGGAACAAGCGCAAGCCCGCCCGGCCGTCCTGCGCCGTGGCGATCTCGAACCCGGCGTTACCGAGCACGGTGCGCACCGCCAAAGCGATGTCCTTGTCGTCCTCGATCAGCAGGATCCGGGTCGTCATTGGCTGGCCGGCAGGAAGACGCTGAACGTGGTGCCCTTACCTGGTGTGCTGGTCATGTCGACCCGCGCGCCGTGCAGGTCGGCGATGGCCTTGACAACCGACAGGCCCAGTCCGGTGCCGGGCACCGCGTCGATGCGCGCATTGGAGGCGCGGAAGAAGCGCTCGAAGATCTTTTCTTGTTCCTCCGCGGGGATCCCCATGCCTGAGTCGGCAACGTCGATCCGCCACTCGCTGCGGTCAAAGCGCGCCGCGACGGCGACGCTGCCGCGCGGCTCGGTGAACTTGATCGCATTGGAGATGAGGTTGTCAAGCACCTGAAGCATGCGGTGGCGGTCGATTCGCACCGGCGGGCCGTCATCCGCCGATACCTCGAGCGTGACACCCCTGCGGTATGCGGGCGCGGACCTGCCGCGCACCGCCTCCTCGGCAAGTTCGGCGACCGAGACCGACGCAAGATCAAGCGGCAGCGATCCCGCCTCCAGGTGGCCGAGTAGCAGCAGATCAGAAATGAGCCGCAGCAGACGGTCAGAGTTTCGCTCGATGATGTCGAGGAACTCCTCCGCCTGCGGTGACATCGACGGCTCGGCCTCGCGCAGCAGGCCGGTAAACGAGACGATGGAAGTTAGAGGCGTGCGCAGCTCATGCGAGAGCGTGGCCATCATGTCGCTCTTGAACCGGTCGAGTTCCCTGAGCCGCTGGTTCTGCTCGTCGAGTTTCCTGCGCGCGGCCTCGGTGGCTTTGCGCGCCTTCAGCTCAGCAGCCAGCAGGCGCTCGCGCTGCCGCTCAAGGGCACGGCGTTCGGTGACGTCCCAGTACATCCACAGCTGGCCGTGCCAGACCTGGCCCACGAGGATGGGAACGTAGTCCCTGTCGTAGGTCCGGCCGTCGGCGAACACCACCTCTTCGTCCGGGACCAGTTCGCGTGCGGCGGTGACCTGGCCTGCTCGCAGGAGAAACTTGTCCGGGTCGGCGGTGACGTGCTTGCTCTCCGCCAGCACCGATACCGCATCGGCGCCAACGAGCTGCGCCGGTGCCGCCGAGATCCGGAACACCTCGCAATACGACTCGTTCACCAGAACGATCCGCCGCCGTTCGTCCTCGACAAGCACCGCCGCGGGCAGGGCGGTCACAAGCCTGGTGAGCCGTTCGGCGTTCTCGGCGGCCTGCCAGCGGGCCTCGCGTTCTGTGGCCAACACTGATTCCCGTTCGGCCTCGGCTGCCTCAGTCGCCGGCTCGCCCGCGCTCAGCGGACCGGTCTTCGGCCGCTCGTGAGTCGCCCCCATGATTCGCGGTCCCTCAATTCCCCCCGGAAGGCACCCTGCACCCCACGTTCAGCCTATTACGTTGCGTGCACGTTCGCGTTCGCAGCGAAGGATACCCAGTTCAGCACCCGTAAAGACGCCTTCAGCCAGCGGCAGAGCGTCAGCCACCGGCAGAGCGTCAGCCACCGGCAGAGCTTCGTCTGGCGGCAGAGAAAGGATGAAACGGGCCGAAGGCCGGGCGTGGGCTGCCACGAAGCAGGGCCGTCAGGTCGTCGCCGATCACCGCACGGGCGAAGTACCAGCCCTGGGCGGTGTCACAACCGAGCGCGCTGAGGTGTGCTGCCTGCTCACCGTTTTCCACTCCCTCGACGGTGACGGTCAGCCCGAGGGTGTGCGCGAGGCTGACCAGCGCCGAGATGATCGGCTCGTCTGTCGGATCGGCGAGGGTCTGGTGGTCCGCCGGAATCTCCCTGACAAACGATGCCGGCAACTTCAGCGTGTCAACAGGCAGCCTGCGCAGGTAGGCAAGGTTCGAGTACCCGGTGCCGAAGTCGTCGACCGCGACTCGCACGCCGAGACTGGACAGCT
>WNGG01004183.1_pt1 | contig 16572 bp, 11 predicted proteins | sample 5400661 | NCBI WGS metagenome assembly WNGG01 (sample SAMN13153372, study PRJNA577476) | soil metagenome | isolation source: 100 cm soil or saprolite under Garry oak tree replicate 1 | place: USA:California | collected 2016-06-15 | reverse complement strand
TATGCTCGCTACTTTGTGATGCTCGACGCTATTGAACGACTCGCGACACCAGGCATAGGAGCCTTTCAGCTAGCCGGTAGCAAGGCAGAAACGCCGCAAGAACGCGCTCTGGCTCTACTCGAACGTTCTAATGCTATTCGCACACTGGTTGACCTGCTCGACGAGTTTACGATCTTTGGGGTCATCCTTTCCGTTGAAAGCCTCCCACGTCCTAAAATTGACGATCAGTTTCATCATATATCGGCAGACCTGGCACGCTTTACCACAATGACCCTTCAAGCCTTCACCTGGGATGATACTGTTCAATTCTTAGCCCAGGCACCGGAGAACTTTGGAGCGGACTGGGCAAAGATGTTCCGATGGCTGGGTGGAAGGGACATTTTTTCGAAATCGGAACAAGAATGGTTACGCCGACAGGCTGGAACACATCCCTACCTGCTCCAGCAATTCTGTCTACACACCTTTCGCTTTAAACAAGAGTATGCCAGTATTCATAAAAGCTGGTCTCACTTACAAGAGAGTGATAAAAGCCAACTTACCGAGGCGATTAACGAAAGTTTAATTACATTTCTCCCACATGTCTGGCAGCGCTTGCAGGAGGCAATAGAGGGAAGTACTCCAGAGACTAAAGGCAAATTCAATGATTTTATAAGCGAACTGGAATATAAACGGGCTGACGAAGAGATTGATCCTACATTCTGGTATGATTTAGGACCAGAACTTCGCTATATTCTCTATAGCGAGGGGATTGTTCGCTATGATCGGCTGCAGCCTATTCACTTCCCCGGCTCTACGCTCAGTCAGTATCTCATTCAAAAAGCGAAAGAGAACAGCGAACGGCCTTCTATAGTTGCCTCAGGGACTAAGCGAATGTTGATGATCAGTCGTCCAGGGAACCCACTAGAGAGCCTTCAGCTCTCCGAGTTAGAGTACTACCTGTTCAAAACACTATTACAACACCCGAAACGTTGTACTGAGGAGGAGCTGATGAAGGGAGCATGGGGGAAGGTAATTGATCGTTCCCCATTTACACAACGTATGCATCATTTGCGCAAGAAGCTGAGAGACAGCTGTGAAGGAACAGAGATCATCGAAAACCATTACGGTGGATTATACTCTCTTAATAACCCTGAGTGGTTTTACCTGGAGTGATAGGGAACCGATAGTGAGCTTGCCAGCTCCTTCACAGGAGGCAGTCTTTCAGCATCGCGCAACCTCTTTTTTAGTCGTTGTGCATGAGCGAACGCTACATTGAGGTATTTCTTACCCAATGTGGGATCATTATCATATAGGATGCTGACATAGGCACAGACCATCGCCTTCTCAGTCATGTAGTACTCCAATAGAGGCCAGCTTGCTTCACTCTTTTCCCCAACCACGCGTAGATAACCGTGCAGGAAATGCCTGGCAAGTCTCTGCCCAGATGGTTTGCCCGTAGTCTCTCCTGGGAGATCGGATACACGTGTCTCAATATCAATTGCTAACATGGCCACATCGCTTAACGTATCAATGTGGCAAAAATCGGGATTAAAGTCGACACAGTCGAGTGCTAATAACTGCTGGGGAGAATTCAGCAAACCGAAAAAGCGAGTCTTGCCTGGATCTACCCATAGATTCGTAGCCTTGAGATCTCCGTGGCAACGTTTGATATGGCCAGCTTTACGCCGTTCTTCAAAAGAATCTGTATACGTCCGGCAGGCCCGATCTAGCACATCGCATACCCACCCATAGTTTTTTCTATAGTTGAGACCAGAGGCAAAGCTCGTAGATGCAAGCGTATGTAAAGCTTCCTGGAAAAGTTGCTTATTTATTGCCAGCTTTGATGATACACAGTCAGAGCTTCCCTTGTCGGGCGGTGATTGATCGAGCCGGGAGTGCATTTGAGCAACCTGCTCAGCAAGAAATTTAATAACTGCTCGTGTACCTAGCTCTCCGCGAGATAGCTGATATTCCAGCTGCCACTCTTTAGGGAGACGTCTCATCACAAGGGCATACTCCACTCCCAGCTTGAAGGTGTCCTTTTCTGGTTTCTTAATCAATCGGCCACGTTGAATTTTCTTCTCATTTGCATTTAGCTTTACAGGAGCGATGCCTACATAGACCTTCTTAGCAAACCGCCGATTGAACTCAAGTCCCTCTAAGAGATAGTCTACACGTCTTGTCACCAATCTGGCTTTAAACACTTTCTCATCGTATCGCTGCCACAACTTCAAACATATCTGCTCATTCGTCCGCTTGCTGCGCGTGAAAATAACCCTTGTGGTTGTCGAAACGATTTCATCTTCGATGGGATAAGAAGGGTTCTCAAAAATCAGTCGCTGAAGGGGAAGAAGAACTCGCTGAATAGGATGGACAGCTTGCAGAAGACAAAGATAGACAAGAAAAGCATCAAAAAAGAGAAGTGTCAGGAGGAGCTTGAAAATACTCTTCTTATTATATTCCTCTCCCTGTTGTGAATTTGGCAAGGAGGTTAAGGGAACAGCGCTACTACTAGACATCCTACACTTCTCTCTGGCTCAGCGACAACAACACTGGTAGATTATACTAAAAAACAGACCTCAACAAAACGAACATGCCTTTTGGTACTTTTGGGAAACCCAAAAGTACCAAAAAGAGCTTATCTGCAGTATAACTGAGCAACAAATCCATATATGCGAGGATGCCAAACCTGAGTACCAGAGATCAATGATTAAGTGCTATCAATCGTCTTTGAAACGGCCACAGAGCCTGATGGTCTCCGAGGACCATATAATCCGCCTCCTACGCCCCCACATGCCACACAAAATTCACACCCGGCCCCGGCGTAAAATCCCAATAACTTAAACGTGCCCAACCGCCGCCATTTGCGTACCAGTTCCAGTTGCTTGTATGCACCGAACCGTCGGTATTAATACTCTCGACCACAGCAACATGACCGTAGTAACTCGCGCCCTGGACGTATGACTGCAATACAATGATCGAGGGGACATGAGGAGTTGATGAAACGATCCAGCCGGAAGAATGAGCCGCCCCATAGGCCCACTGACTCGCATTGCCGCCCCAGGGAACCCAGTAACCGGTAAGCTGATGGTAACGCATGTCGGCATAGTAGGTACATTGTCCGTAGGTAAAATTATCACCAGTGGTACTGCCGGGAGGGGGTGTGGGTAGGAATGAATACGTTTTGCCGCCTCCTGGATCATAACCGTCTTGCGTGACTGCTGTGGCTGTTGCTGCTTGTTGGGCAATCGAACTGGTGTTGTTGCCGCTATGTACTAAATTAAGCACGGACTGAAAGGGATTTACACCACCATGACCTTCACTACCGGTCGGCAAGACCGCCATTAAGGTTCCAAATAGCGCCAGGGCAACTACAGCAGTAACTGCGAGTTGTACAACCCAGCGGCGTCCTTTGGGTGATTTGGGTGGACGTATCGTTTCTGGTCTTTTCTTGCCGCTACCGCGAATCACAATAGGTTGACGTAAAGCAGTCGTATTACTCTTGACGAAAGGCAGTGCTTCCGTTTGCGGACTCTGTAGATCAGAAAGCTTGCGTGTTATACCTGGTGAGCTATTAAGGGGACCTGTCTCAGCAGAAAACGAGCCAGGATCAGAGAGCTTCTGAGTGACCGCCGGGCCAGCCGGAGTCTCCGATGGCCGTGTTGCTCCAACAGGTGGGGAAGTGTAATCAGGAAAAGGTAACTGTTCCACAGGTGGCGGCTGATTAACAAGACCCGGTAGCCGGAGTAAGCCCGGTACACGATGCTGCATATTGGCCGCACTATTTCGACGCTCTTCAAAAGACGACATACATTGTCCCCGATCCCTAGAGCCGCATCGCAGTGAAGACATCGCGATGCACAACTAAACTTTAGTTTAGACTGTACCTGACTCAGGAATGAACGGTCAAGCGCTCGTGGTTTCGTCTAGGACTTTAGTACTGAGTAGAGGTTAAGCCAGAGTGCCCGCCAAGCGTGCTGCCAGGCGGGCACTCTGGCTTAACTTCTACTCAACTACTACCTCCAACAATCCTGGATTGCCCACCTGCTCTTCCTTGAACATATTGCGTACAATCACAGCCCAGTGCTGCACGTTCTCATCCGTATGTTTCTTGCCACCAATCCCAAGCCAGCGCAGCAAGCTGTTTCGTGCCTCAGCATCCTTCTCAGCAGGCAAGAAGGTTGAACCAACGGCAGCCAATGGCACACGCAGGACGTTCTTTTCACAGAAATCCAGGCTGAAACGCTTCACCTGGCCACCGCCTACAACGCGAGCCAGTGCATCTGGCAGGCAGACATGAGCAATCAGACCTGGCTCATAGCGAGGTACAGTGATCACCAGGTCGAGTTCATCTCCAACCTTGAACTGGTGCTGCGGACGACCCTTGCGTTCCAGACGTACCTCAACCGACAAGGAACTTTTGAAGGCACTCCAGTCCTCGATAACCTCCGATGTAATCTGTGCCGCGACAACGCCTTCAACACAGCGTAGTGATTCCACCTTGCCATCATAGGCCAGTGCATCAGCCAGCCTCATTTCCTGGCCATTGAGCAGCACACGTCCGGCATCAGCAGTCGTCACTACACCCGATTCACGTAACCCGATCATCAGAGCCAGGCATGCTGCCGTATCGACTGTACTGTACAAGCGTCCTTCTTCATTTAACTGGCTGGTCAGGTAGTTAGTTGCAGCAATAGCACGAGGGAGATCACCCGGCTCCTTCGTCGCAAGCAGGGCTGCGGCAGTATATGCTGTTTCTTCTCGTGTCGAAACAGCCATTCCCCACAGGCGATATGATGGCTGATCTGCTGGCACTTCAACATAGGTTTGCCCGTCACGCTCAATCAGTCGAGAACGCACGTAGGCAGCCGCTTTGTCCCTGTCCTTCTGTGAAGAACTGCTAGAAAGCACCTGGTAGGCGGCATGGCAGTCTTTAATGTCCTTCGGTGAGTACTCAATTTTGTAGTAGGCAGCAGCGTCCGTCACCATCGTGCGAATCTCGTCCAGGAGATCGCGTAACGCCTGCTGCTTCACACCAGAACGCTCACCAGTTGGCAGGTTGAGCAGATGCTTGACACCGAGAGGCGCACAGTAGGTATCTGCCTTCTTTGCACCACCCTCTTCTGGTGGGTAGAGGCAGAAACCACTCCTGGGGAGGTACATGCTCTTGAGACGCTTCGCCCAGACGAGAATGGCGGCCTCGTAGTCGCGTGCCACTTCTGCATTGTCCTGGTTGGTAATGTAGCCTGTATACATAGCCAAGACCTTGGCCGATGTCTGCTGTATTCAGCCATAGGGGTATTTGGCTGCGCCCTCGACAAAGAACTGGAAGGGCCGCTCCAATCCGGGCATAGGTTTGAGTTCCAGTACGTGCGGTTCCTGCGCTGTCACCTGGTCACCGGGAGTGAGCAGACGCAAGCGGCGCATAATATGACGCAGCTTCCCAGGTTCAGTGACATAACGCTCACTCAGATCGGCATCACCGTTATCAGCATCACGTACCATTGCGGTAATCGCGCCTGGACGTACTGGGAAACGCACCACCGAGCCGGAGGGTACAGGCAAACCAGGCGTTACGGCGTTGCCATCATCCAGGAACAAGGGCAGAACTTCACCATCATGACGTACCTCAACGATAGCTGCACCTGATGCGGCTCCAACGTCAAGTCTGCCCATCACTGGATCGCCAGGGAAGACAAATGGGGAGACCGTTAGTTCCCCGTAGACTGGTTGTACCGCTTCAAGTGTTGTCTCGGCACGTTGCCAATCCAGTGTCTCTGGCGAAAGGGCAAAGGCTTCCATGCTGTAGCGTGTCATGCTATCACCGAGTGTGATCTCGACCTTCGCCTCTCCCTGCACTTTTACAATGTTGTTATAAATGATCTCCGGGAATTGCAGGCGAATCTTTGCCAGGATTGGTTTAGGTGCTGGCGCTGTAGCCGTTTGTGGTTGACCATGAGGCGCTTCTGCTTGCGCTAATGCTCCTGTTGGGGCAATGGGGGTCCCGTCACGCATCCGCGCTGATAGTAGACGACCTGCTTCACGTGCGGGTGCCGCCATAGGTTGCATGGGTGCCGCAGCCTGGCGTACAACACCATAAGGAGTTGGTGGAGCAGGCATCGCCATAGGCATGCTAGCTGTCGCATATACCGGGCCTCCTGGATATCTCCCGCCCCAGGGAGCGCCAGCCAGCCCGGCCAGTTGTCGATCAATTCCCCCTGTTCCTGACTGCTCACTCCATGTATTCAGATTCTTCTTGATGCATGCCGCTAATTCCACCTGCGGATCACTCGGCGCAATCAAGCGCTGGTCTTTCACAATCAACTGCACCGGCACAACGCGGTCAGCTATCCCCGTTTTAAGCGTTACAATGATACGTGCCCCTGGCTTCGCCTCTTTAGGAGCCTCGCATTGCAACTGTATATCTGACGGGTGCAAGACGGCGCACCAGCCCTCCCAGGCTTTGCCATCCACAAATGCTCCAAGCAAGACGATTCCGTAAGGTGCTGGAATGGGAAGACGAATACTCCCACCCGCCTTCAGTTGCTCATGCAGCGTCTCCTCGCTCGTCCCGCGTGCAGGATCAACAACCACCACGCGCAGCAATTCCACTGAGGCACGAGGGGTAATCTCGACCTCGCTACCAATCACACGCTGCACTAAAAATGGCTCGGTGTTCGCTCCTCCACGAGCGATATACATGCCCCGGCACTCGTTCGACTGTGGTAGGGGCAAGAGGCTCAGCTCGCGTACTTCACCCAGTTCACTGATAATCAGCGTTTCGCGCCGCTCCTGCTCTGATCCTTTCAAGGCCACGGTGGCAGTACGCTCTCCTGCAAAGACACTGAGTGTATATGGGCCGACGCCTGTGAGTTTGACCACACCATGGCACTGTCCCTCTCGGTTACAGGTGAGATGCTCGCGCTTGCCAATACGCTGCCCACGTTCCTGCAATTCTACTTCAACCGGGCCATGATAGGGTTGGCCGAAGGCGGTGACCGAGAGCACATAGCGCAGGGTATCACCCCTGAGCTGCTGATCGACCAGTTCAGCATTCAGTGGGGCGAGGCGATACTCTGCAACCTCGAAGCGACAGACATCAACCTCCGTTCCCTCCAGCGTTGCCTCGTACTCACCCTCCGGTAGTCCTTGCATCGACCAGAGGCATAGCCCATACTCATCCAGAGTTACGGAATAGTCAGCATAGGGATTGCCGCTCAAGCGCAGTTTGAGTTTGAGGTTGGCATTGGGAGACTGTGGGGCGGCAATCAACAGGCGCACCGTATCACGATTGGCACGGTAGAGCGCTTTATCACAGGTGAGTGAGACCAGGTTGGGACGTGACAAGGCTGTCGGCGAGATTTGCGCTCCGGGCATGGTTATTTCTTTCCCACGAAACATAATAGCTGACTTCGCCGCAACCTGGGTGACGCCGGAGCTTGCCAGCAGTTTGTCCATTCCTGAACGCTGCAGCCAATCGGACTTGAGAAAGACAAACCAGTTTCCCACAAGTGCACTATCTCCCAATGTATTGGCAAGCGAAAAATCGGAGATACTCACCAGGGGATCATAGGATGGAAGAGGTTTTTGTCGTGCCATAACATTCCCTTTCGTTTTTCATCAGACATTGTATTGGTTGGTCTCTACGGAAAAGACAGTGAAGAGAAACCTGGATATGTGCAAGAGATGTTCCTAAGATGACATCTGAACCATGCCAATTTTATCACAAAAGCATAGGCACGTTAGCGTATAATAAAGGAGCTTATATGCAAGCTGACCTGGCGTAGACAAGTAGCATGATTGCATTTCCTGCGCTATCATAGGGCAAGGTGCAAAATCTAGAGAGATGTCTTCCACGCGGGAGAGTGTCAATATGCGTTTTAGATTTTTTCCAATTTTATTACTGGTGCTGCTACTCACAGCCTGTAGCATTCCAGGCACCACCTCTACAAAAAGGTCTCTCAGGGAAGCTGCAGCACGTAAGCCTGTGTCTACGCCAACACCATCCCCAGACTGGCCAAAACCGCAGTCCTGTCCAGACGAACTCAGTGCTAATCTCAACTGCTATACACCGCGAGATTTACGGATTGCCTATAACCTGGAATCACTGGTAGAACAGGGCTTCACAGGCAAGGGACAAACGGTGGTTGATATCGTCCCATTTGGTAGCCCGACTGTGCAAGAAGATATGGATATCTTTGATAAGCAGTTTGGCATACCATCGGTCACCGTTCAGGTATACACTCCTGTGGGGCAAGTCCCATCCTATAACCCTGATAGTAATGACATGGTTCAAGCAGCAGCAGAAACGGAACTCGATGTGCAGGTCATTCACGCCATTGCACCAGGTGCAGGGATCGCTGTCCTGGCTCTCCCAAATCCCAGTTTCTTTGACATCCTCAATGCCGAGCAATATGCAGTGGACAATCATCTTGGACAAATCTTCTCACAAAGCTTTGGTATTCCAGAGACATTTGTTACAGAGAATGGTGGGCAGGGTACCGCCCAAAGGTTCGCTAATTTCTACAAAGAGATCACTACGCAAAAAGGCATTACCATCGTCTCAGCCTCAGGCGACAATGGCGCAACAGATTGGGCCGATACAAGCAGAACCAGGTTATCCCCTATACCCACCGTTGATTTTCCGGCGGATGTTCCCTGGGTGACAGCCGTTGGTGGTACAACCCTGACACGCACAGCAAAAGACTATAACGAAACTGCCTGGCCAAGGAGTGGTGGTGGCGTGAGTAAACTCTTCACTGAACCAGACTTTCAACAGGCGCTGCCACCAGCAGTACAGTCCGAACTCGCCGGGTACCGCGGCCTACCCGATGTCGCCGCTGATGCTGATCCACGTACAGGCATGGCCTTCTACTTCGATGGGCAATGGGCACAGGTAGGTGGAACCAGTGCAAGTGCCCCATTCTGGGCAGGGATAGTTGCCGTCGCTAACCAGATGGCCGGGCACCCACTCGGTTTCATCAATCCAGGCATTTACCAGCTGGCGGCCCTGGTATCCTCAAGAATTGCCACGGTAGGGGATTTCCGTGATATTATAAGTGGCGATAATAGCGTGAACGATGGTACCGTTCAGGTCAAAGGATTCTCGGCAGTCCCTGGCTGGGATGCCGTGACAGGGTGGGGAACACCCCAGGCTCAGCAATTTATCCCTGACCTGATTGCTGTACTAAGTCAAGACAGGGTACCTATCCCTTTTACAACCCCATCAATAGAAAGACAATGACGAATGACCGGGCAAAGACATCAACTATTGGCTGTGGTAGTTAGCCTGATGCTCCTCCTCGTGGCCTGTAGTCCCATAGGCAGTAATAATGGAGGGGTAACGCCGACACCATCACATAAGCCACAAATCTCACCCACCACTGCTCCAGTTTCACCGACCAGTACAACAGCAGATGTCTGCCCTGCGCAGCTTAGCAGCAGGCTAACCTGCTTTACACCCCATGCCCTGCGTGTGGCTTATGGTGTGGAATCATTGATTCAGCAAGGGTTCACGGGGAAGGGTCAGACGATCGTAGATATCGTCTCATTTGGTAGCCCCACAATCCAGCAAGATATTGATGTATTCGACCAGCAGTTTGGTCTGCCCCCGATTACTATTCAAGTCCTTTCACCACTTGATGCCACAGTCAAACCATCCGACCCGCACCAGGATAGAGGAGGCTGGGCACTTGAAACGGAACTCGATGTGGAGATTATCCATGCGATGGCTCCCGATGCCGGCATCATTGTGATGACCAGTCCGGTTGCAGAAACCGAAGGCGTGATGGGTTTCCCCGAATTTATGAAATTGCAGCAATACGCCGTTGATCATCACCTTGGACAAATCTTCTCGCAGAGTTATGCTGCTTCAGAGGTCACACTCGCAGATAGCCAGGGGCAGCAGCTTATCAAGAGCTATAGCGACTTCTACAAGCAGATTACTACCCAGCAAGGCTGGACAATCCTTTCCGGCTCCGGTGACAATGGGGCAACGGACTACGCAGACCTTTCTATCACGAAGTTATCCCCTACACGAACCGTTAACTTTCCGGCAGATGTGCCCTGGGTCACTGCCGTTGGAGGCACAACTCTGTTCCGTGCAGGAACAGCAACTACCTATAATGAAAGTGCGTGGAGCGGAAGTGGGGGTGGTGTTAGCAAGTTCTTCACCGAGCCAGATTTTCAACACGGCCTGCCGCAATCCGTACAGTCGCAACTCGCTGGCCAGCGTGGCTTGCCAGATATTGCAGCCGATGCTGATCCTACTACCGGCATGGCCTACTATATCAATGGACGCTGGAGGCAGATAGGAGGTACAAGCGCCAGTACGCCTCTCTGGGCTGGTATAATTGCTATCGCGAACCAGGTGGCAGGTCATCCCCTCGGTTTCATTAACCCTGGCCTTTACAAGGTAGGAGTATCTCAGAACGCCACAAAGGATTTCCGCGACATCACTCAGGGGAATAACGATGTGAATAATGGGAATATTCATGTGAAGGGCTTTCAGGCGGTGGCAGGCTGGGATGCAGTGACGGGATGGGGAGCACCGCAGGCCAGTTCACTTATTCCCGATTTGATTGCAGCACTGAAGTAAGCCTGACATCCATAAAACGAGCATAGCACCCGTGGCAAGCCTGGCACCCGTGGCAAGCCCGGCACCCATCGCCGCCCCTGGCACCCACAAGGGGTGCCACTACTATGGACGAGGCTGGCATCTCTTGGGATGCCAGCGATGCAAAGGAGACCATTTAGAATGCATACACTTCGACGTTTGTTTCCAGTAATGCTCGGCTTTGTTCTGCTCCTTAGCGCCTGTAGTCCTTCAGGCAATGGAGGGAATGGGACGCCCACGCCATTTAATTCAATATTGACACCAGCCATAAGTCCTGCATCGAAGAGCCCGACGCCAACCCAGGATGATACCTGCCCCACGCCCCTCAGCTCTGTGCCTGGCTGCTTCACACCACACCAGTTACGTGTTGCCTATGGCGTTGAGTCATTAATAGAGCATGGTTTTACTGGCAAGGGGCAGACAGTTGTCGATATCGTCTCATTTGGTAGTCCCACACTCCAACAAGATATGGACGTGTTTGACCAGGAATATGGTCTCCCGCCGATTACAATTCAAGTCATTTCGCCGCTTGATGCCACAGTCAAAAAGTATGATCCACGCCATGATGAACAGGGGTGGGCTGGCGAGACGGAACTGGATGTCCAGATCATTCACGCTCTCGCCCCGGACGCGGGTATCGTCGTCCTTACCAGCCCGGTTGCAGAAACTGAAGGCACTATTGGTCTACCCGAATTCCGACAACTGGTGCAATATACCATTGACCATCACCTTGGCAGCATCGTCTCACAGAGCTGGGGGGCATCTGAGGTCACACTGAAAGATGCAGCAGGGCAGGCGGAGATCCAGAAGTGGGATGCCCTTTTCAAACAGGCCACCACCCAGCAGGGCATAACCTTCTTCTCTTCCTCTGGCGACAATGGTGCAACCGATTATGAAGATTTGCAAGGTAGACAGCTCTCGCCAACGGCAACAACGAGCTTTGCGACGGATGATCCCTGGGTCACAAGTGTAGGTGGCACGTCTATTAGACGCACTGGAACGACCGTCTCAGAGACCGCCTGGCCGGATAGTGGTGGTGGTTTCAGTACTTTCTTCCCCATGCCCGACTATCAGAAGACCCTGCCAGCTTCCGTGCAGAGTCAATTTAAGAATCGGCGCGGCGTCCCTGATGTTTCAGCAGCCGCCGATCCCGAAACAGGACTGGCCTTCTACTTTCAGGGAGGATGGAATCTCACAGGTGGCACCAGCGCCAGCGCACCTCTCTGGGCGGGACTGATGGCTATTGCAAATCAGAAGGCGGGACGTCCCCTCGGTTTCATCAACCCTGGCCTTTACAAGCTGGCAGCGTCTAGTACATACACGCAGGATTTCCGCGATATTACCGTTGGGAATAATAGCGAGAACAAGCAAGGTGTGAATGTGCAAGGCTATTCTGCTGGACCTGGATGGGACCCGGTGACAGGCCTGGGGAGTCCCATCGCGGAGAAGTTGATCCCGGATTTGATTGCGGCGCTGAAATGATGCGTTTCTATCAGGCAACCCGTTGTAGCCAGAGCGGACATGACCGCTCTGGCTACAATGTTACTATCTTGCTTGACTATATCCATAACTCGGTTGCCCAAACATCACCCGCCGGGGTCCACGCTGACCCAAGAGCAGGTACAGGAATGGTCCTACAATGGGGATCAACCAGACAACTGCCAGCCACAATGCAGTACCAGCAACAGAATGCTGATCTTCCAGGATCATAAAGGTCTCGATGACATGACCAACACCCGGCACGAACACACAGACCAGGAACAGTAGCGAGTTGAAGACACAACCACGGTTTCCTGACATAGAAAAGTCTCCTTAGCAAGGTGAAGCGTTGGTTCGCAGTAATGAGAACCAACGCTATGTTCTTTTTAGTTCTATAGGTTTATACGGGTGAGGGGCTTTGTGCGTTGCACCTCTTGTGCGCCCCCTGGCAGGGCGACCGCAAGGGTCGCCCCTACCAGACCACGAATCAGCTCGCCAGGCCCGTGTATAGTAGGGGCGAGGCTTGCTCCCGCCCTGGAAATTCGTCCTAAGTTCGCGCTTATGGGGTCGCCCCTACCCAGGCACGCCGGACCACCCATCATAGATGACCCTTGCGGTCGCCTCGCACCATCTCCTCCTTACACCCCAAACCCCATACTTGCATACCCTCCACTCGCCCCAGACACATTGAACATCATCACCTGCTCCACCACAATCGGCACTGTAGCATAGACTGCCGTACCGACTAGCTGATTGGCTCCCACATCATGTCCTATATCAATTGTTAGACGACTATTGGCTGCGAGTGTATAGCTCTTGATGATCGGTGCACCCTTGCCTGATGGCAGGTAGTAGACCACCTGCACCTGGGTTGCTACATTGCTGGGGTTCGCCAGGGCCAGGGACTCTGTATGTCCGTTGGAGGTATCACCCTGTGCCAGGTACCAGCTCATGTGGGCACTGCTACTGCCCATGGAAGTCGTGCTACCACGTAGTCCACTGGTGAAGAAATCCTGTCTTTCAGCAATGATAGGTGCGCTTGAGGTAATCACGCTGCTATGGAGGGCTTGCTGTACAACGTTGTTGACATTGACCTCCAGACGACTTTGAGCAGGCACAACCACACTTTGTGTGAGCACATGCCCATCAATAGTCAGGTAACGAATCTGAGCATTTGTAGAGCTTGTTGCGGGATTCGCCAGGACCAGGCGTTCATTGATGCCTGCACTGGTATTTCCTGCACCGAAGTACCAGGTCGTTTGCGCAGAGGTCGCTCCCACAACAGAACTTCCACCTCGGAACGGGCTGTTGACCAGGTACTCAGGCCGCTCGACCAGTATGCTACTGCTGGCACTAATCAGCATCCCAAATCGCGAGTTGGGCACATCACGATTGAGTACGATGGTCGCTCGCGAACGGGCAGGGATAGTGTAGCTACTTACCCTGGGTGGGGTAAATCTGGTCACTGTATCAGGCAGGTAGGTTACCTGCATTGTGACAGCTTGCGACGAGGGATTCATGACGGCTAAGAGTGTGGCCCAACCGTAGGTGGTGTTGCCCTCTGCGAAGTACCAGCGAGTGCTCAACACAGATGAGCCAATGCTATCCGAGGCAGCGACGAAGGCTCCCGCCTGAGTCAACATTGTGCGTTCCGCTACAAACGGCGTGTCACTCTGCACAATCATGCTCACAGCCTGGTTCGCACCTGCTTCCTGATTTATGCTCAGAACCCGCTCTGTCTGTGCTGCTACCTGGTAGGTGCGCGTCTGGGGAGCAGCATTCTGATAGAGGTAGGTTATAGTGATATTCGCCTGTGTTGCCGCTGGATCAGTCAACGACAGCTGCTCAGTCGTGCCAGTTCCGGTATAGCCTTCCGCAAAGTAGTAGACTTTGGGTAGAGTTGGCGTGATCGTCATCGGTAGGGTAAGCGGAGTAGCACCCAGCGAAGCGAACCATGTACCTTGCTGCTGCATATCAAAAACGAGTGTATAACTGCCCGCCAGTACTGGCGTATGCAGCACAATCGGTATTGATGCGCTCCCTCCCAGGGGAACATCAGCAGAAAGTGTTCCACTACTATTGAGACCAGCTATCGACGGATCTACTGGTTTCCCTGCATTATCTAGCCAGTGGTAACCGAGTGTTACCTGTGCATCTCCAGAGGCAGACCAGGGCAGCGCTCCCTTGTTTTGCACGTTGACGGTCACATTCACAGATGCACCCGGTGTGAGAGTCGTTGGCAATGAAGGGGATGTAAAGACTTCAGCATAGCGGGCTACGAGAACGGCATCGTTATGTGTCTGTGCGCCCTGCTTTGAAAAGACAGTTGTGCCCTGCACCATATCCCATTGCAGAGTATACGAACCAGCTTGCGCAGGCGTCTGCACCTGGACAGTGAGATTAAGCGAGCTACCAGCATTGACGTTTTGGGATAGAGCAAACGGGTTACTGGTAGCAACAACAGAATTTTTAGCATCGAGCCAGCGATAGATGAGTTGAACGTCGTTTGTCCCACTGGCTCCCCAGGTGAAGTTACTGGTATTCGTCACAGTTAAATGGACGGTGGTTGTACTGCTCGGAAGCATTGCGCTGGGAGCATCATCGCTGCTCACTGCAAAGCGATACACAGGCGCAGGTACGGGCGATGAGACCGAGACGGGCGCAAACTCTGCACCATCGGCGGCAAGTTGCATACCACTCTCACCAGTGGCATTACTAAGTACCACTCGACTGTTCATTGAAGCATCGAAGTAGTAGGTGCCCAGGCTAATCCACTGTGGCCCGGTATTCTCCCAGCCATACGGGCCAGGAAACGAGCCAATATGCTCCTGATCGACGTAGACAGTATGCTTGACTTCTGTTCCCGGATGGTTGGAATCAGCACTATAGATAGTATATGCTGCCCAGCCACTGCTGGCGTGGTTATCGTCAACGAAGACACCCACTTCATAATATCCATCTGCTGGTAACGTCGGCTGCCAGGTAGCTGTGGCAGTAGCTGCTCCACTGGAAGTAGTTACCCAGTGCAGGTCGCCTTTTATGTCCGTGGAGGATGTAGCAGTGTTCCAGTTTCCCGTACTGCTCCAACCTGCCCCTCCATCATCCACCAATGTAGCACCTGGATAGACAGCGCCACCATTGCCAGTTAGAATAGGAACCGGGTAATTGGTACCTGGATCGGTGACCCAGAGATAGTTATCCGGCACGACGTTGGGATCAGCATAATTGCCTGTCCAGCCAAACGGGTCTGTTGCACTCCAATTGGGCAGATAGTAGGTCGCCATGTGCAGGTGCGGTCCTGTAGAAGAGCCGGTTGTGCCACTTGTACCAACCTGCCACTGGGTGCCTATCTGAGCTCCATTGCTGACCGTCAGGGCGCTCAGATGCCCATAAGCCGTCACAAAACCATTGCCATGGTCAACAGCAGCCCACAGTCCCAAGGCGCTGGCATGATTCAGAGGATTGTACCAGCCTGCACGAATAACTGTTCCTGCTGCTACACTCAACACTGGCTCATACCGCAGATTCAGATCGTAGCCATTGTGCCCATCGTAGCAGTTTACACCTCCTATACAGGAGCCAATGGAAACATTCGTCCATTTTGCCCCATCGTAGCGTACAAATACCCCATCATTGTCATACCAGGGACGATCATGGTCCACGAATGAAACAGTACGCTGTGCAATCGTTCTGCTGCCATAGTACGGGCGATGCATGAACGGAGTTGGGGTGTCGCGAGGGAGACTATGTACTTGTGCTCCCTGGGCAACAACCGGGTGTGTATCCGACTGGCTGTTATAAGGGGCAGCTTGGATTGGGATTCCTGCAAAAGGCATCCCAATGAACATGGCGAGCAAGATGCCAATAAGAATGAATTGTTGTCTATATCTCATAATGCGTTATCTTCTTTCGTAGGGGCTGGATAAATGGATATTCCCTATTCCCCTCTCTAGTGCACAATCAATAAACCTTTTTGGGAAAAGGGGGGCCGTGCCCCAACTTTCTCCTCTCCTCCGTGCCGCCTGCGGCGGCGCGGAAAAAAGGGAAAAAGAGTTTTTCGGGGACACCCCGAAGCCCCGGCAGGGAGGCTAGCCGCCTCCCTGCACCCTCCGCAGCAAGCAACCAACCTTTAAGTTGACGCCAAAGGGGGACACCCCGCACCCCGGCAGGGGGCTTCGCCCCCTGCACCCCCATTCCCGAAGCACTCTCTTGTTTTTGCACTAGGGGATAGGGAATATCCAAATGTTTATCCCACGGCCACGACATGCGACATGGCAGGTGCCAGTGGCGATACAGAGGGTTTCTCCGCTGGGCCGACAACAAGAGCTGACCAGTAGCGTGGCATACCACCGAGCACCTTGTTGACAGCGTTCATGGCAGTGAAAGTAATGCTGGTACCATCTGCTGTCCACTGTGGATGGATGTTGATCTGCATGCCAGTCTGAACAGAAGAGGCGATGATCCACGACCGGCTCGTTGCCGGGTCAGCGACAGCGATA
>WNGG01015568.1_pt1 | contig 16575 bp, 15 predicted proteins | sample 5400661 | NCBI WGS metagenome assembly WNGG01 (sample SAMN13153372, study PRJNA577476) | soil metagenome | isolation source: 100 cm soil or saprolite under Garry oak tree replicate 1 | place: USA:California | collected 2016-06-15 | reverse complement strand
TGAGCGGCAGGGCGAAGCCCGCCACGCTACCGAGCAGCACGATCAACCGGGACCATTTCCACTGGCTGTAGAGCATGACGCGGAACATGTCCACCTCCTAAGCGCGTGGCCTGCGGAAGGTGCGCAGCAGCTCCACGAACCCCTCCTCGAGATCGAGGTCGATGACCTCGTGCAGCGACACGCCGGGGCCATCGAAGTACATCGCCATGTGCGGCTCCCACTCGCGCACCAGCCAGGTCTCGCCAGTGCCGTTGGCCGGCTCGCGGGCCAGGAGGACAAAGGGGGCGTTGTCCGCCGTCGCCGGCGTGCCGCCGATGCGGAGCCGCTTGATGCCGTTCTTGAGGCGCTCCATCGGCACTTCGATGATCAACCGGCCGTCGTCCATCACGCCGATCCAATCACAAAACCGCTCGAGCTCGTGGACGAGGTGACTGGAGATGAAGACCGTGGCTTGTCGCTGTGAGACATACTCGAGCAAGGCCGACAGGACGTCGCGCCGCACCACCGGGTCGAGCCCGTCGGTCGGCTCGTCGAGCACGAGCAGCTCCGGCCGCTGCGCCAGGGCGAGCAGCATCATGAGCTTGCCCTTTTGCCCCTTGGAGAGCCGCCCAAACAGCTGGTCGTCCGGCAGCTCGAACTGGACGCGCAGCCGCTCCGCCCACGGCCGGTCCCACGTCGCGTAGAACGCCGCGTGAAACGCGAGCGTCTCGCGCACGGTCAGCATCGGATCGAGGTGAGGCTGCTCGGGCACGAATCCTACGCGCGCCAGGACGGAGGCTACATCGCGGGGGACCGCGCTGCCCAGCAGCGTGACGCGGCCGGCGAGCGGTCGCAGCAGCCCGAGCATGAGGCGTATCGTCGTGGTCTTACCGCAGCCGTTGGGCCCGAGAAATCCGTAAATGGCCCCCTGCGGGACGTGCAGGTCCAGATCCTCGATCTCGAAGGTCCGGCCGGTGCGATAGCACAGTCGCTGGATCTCGATGGCGTTGGTCATGGCGCTCCCACTCCGATCTCCTCTGCGACAGCGGCCTGCAGCTCCTGCCGGGACACGCCGAGGCGTGCCGCCTGAGCGAGCATCTCGCGGACCAGTGCAGCCGCCTGCCGTGCCCGCTCGCGCGCCCGCGCGTGGGGCGCGACCTCTCGCACAAACGTCCCGGCGCCCTGTCGCATCTCCACGAACCCCTCGCTCTCGAGGTCGCGATAGGCCTGCACGACGGTCGCAGGGTTCACGCGCAGCTCGGTCGCCAGCTGGCGCACGGAGGGCAAGGCGGTAGCTGGGCGCAGCTCACCCGACGCAATCGCCAACCGCACGCGGTTGGCGATCTGCTCGTACAGCGGGATTGGGCTGCGGGGATTGAGATGCTCGAACACGGGTCAGGGGGTCTGTATCATTGTAGCGATACAGTGATACAACAGACCGTGGCTGTCAAGGAGGAGCAGTCCGCGGCACCAAGTCGACACTGTTCCTTTCGGCGCAAGTTGTTTATTTTCAAGTCACTGAATCGCGTGGCCGGGGAGGGACGGCGTCAAGTCAATCCGGCAGCGCCTGGCCAGCCTGGCCGACAGCCGGGACTCGCAGCAGGCGCGCCGAGATCGAGCTTGACCGGCCTCCCGAGAAACATTCCCGCCGCGCACGACCTTGACCGGCGACCTATAACACGATTCCGCAATACACACCTGTCGCCTCAGCCGAGGCGCCCGCATTCGGGCACCTCGGCGATCACCGTCCTCGCCCCTGCCACCCCCATGCGTCCGGCCGTATGAGCGTCCGACGTGGGGGGGGCGCGCTGCGTGGGCAACGGGAGAAAGACACAATCACATGACGCAACAGCCACAAGCCCACTTGCCACGACCGGTTCACCACGAACCCCCCGCCCACGCGCCCAACGCGGCGCTGATGATCGACTTCGACAATGTGACGATGGGGATCCGCTCGGATCTCCAATCGGAGCTGCGGCGCCTGCTGCAGTCGGACATCATCAAGGGGAAGGTGGCCGTACAGCGCGCCTACGCCGATTGGCGCCGCTACCCGCAATACATCGTCCCGCTCGCGGAATCCTCGATCGACATGATCTGGGCGCCGGCGTACGGGTCGAACAAGAAGAACGCGACGGACATCCGTCTCGCCGTCGACGCCCTCGAGCTGGTGTTCACGCGGCCGGAGATCGGCACGTTCATTCTGCTCTCGGGAGATTCCGACTTTTCCTCGCTCGTGCTCAAGCTGAAAGAGTACGGCAAGTACGTCATCGGCGTCGGGATCCGCGAGTCGTCGAGCGACCTGCTGATCCAGAACTGCGACGAGTACTACTCCTACAACGAGCTGGCCGGCCTCACCAAGGAGAGTGACATCACGCACGAGCGCCACGACCCCTGGGAGCTTGTGGTCGAAGCCGTGAAGCAGATGACCGCACACAACGACGTGATGCGCTCCGACCGTCTGAAACAGGTGATGCAGGAGATCGATCCCACGTTCAACGAGAAGGACGTGGGATTCTCGCGCTTCTCGAAATTCGTGGTCGAGGCGGCTCACAAGGGCTTGATCAACCTCACCAAGCTCGACAACGGCCAGTACGAGATCGCCCTCGGCCCCGGGGTCCCGGGCGCCGCGGCGCAGCCGGCGGGGGTTGCCGCACCAGATCGGGCACGCGAGCGCTCCGAAGGCCGCGGCCGGGGCCGCGGCCGGCGCGGCGGCGGAGCGGGAGCGGGAGCGGGAGGGGGAGGGGGAGGGGGAGGCCGCGACGAGCAGGAAGCTCGCGTGGAGCCCGCGGCGGCCGACGAGCCCGCTCCGGAACAGCGCCGCAGCGCCTTCTCAGGCGCCTTCGGAGTCATCAAGCAGGCCCTGGGCCGCCTGGGTGGCGACGCCCGCCCGGTGAGCGCCGAAGAGATCGGCGAAGCCATGGCCGAGATCAAGGGCGACGCCCAGCCCGTCGAGCCGGCCCAGGTGCAGAAACTACTGCGCCAGGCGCACGACCGGGAGTTGATCGATCTCGCGAAAGACGAGGAAGGCGCCTACACCGTTCGGGTACGCGACGCCGCGCCCCCCCCTCCGCGCGCCGAGCCGGCTGCGGTCACCGATGCCGACGAAGCGCTCGATCCCCCCATGCCCGAGTCGTCCGCGCCGCCGTCGATGCGCCCGGGCGTCGCGCCGACCGGGGGCATTCCGTCGCGCAGCGCGCGGTTCCGCCGCGGGTCGCGCGGCCCGCGCGTCACTCCCCCCGACATTCCTAAGATCGGCGTGGTCGAGGTAGACCCCAACTTCAAGCCGCGGATCGAGCTGCTGCCGCCCAAGCAGCCCGACATCGAGCCCCGCACCGCCGACGCGACCCCCAGTGGATCTCCTTCCGGGGGAGACGAGCGCCGCGAGCGCGGCGAACGCGGGGGGCGCGGGGGGCGTGGGGGGCGTGGTGGCCGCGGCGGGGGAGGCCGTGGAGACGCCGAGCCTGGTGAGCGGTCGGAGCGCGGAGAGCGCGGCGGTCGTGGTCGCCGGGGTGGCCGGGGACGGGGCGGTCGGGGTCGCGGAGCGGGGGCGGGGGCGGGAGCGGCGAACGGTGGCGAGCGGGGATTGCCCCGTGATAACGAGTCGCCGCGGGCGTCGCTGCCCGAGCCCGCGGCGCCGCCCCTTCCCCCGCCCGCGCCCAAACTCCCCGCGTCCGAGCCGGACGAGCCGGGGGACGGCGGCGAGTCGTTCTGGTCCAAGGTCAAGCGCGGGCTCACCGGCGGTCCGTGAACGGCAGAGCCCTGCCGGCGTTGTTCTACGCGCGACCTACTCCCGTGGTCGCGCGTAGGCTTTTGGGACATGTGCTCGTCAGCGAGGTGGGTGGCCGCCGCACCGCGGGCCGGATCGTCGAGACCGAGGCGTACCTCGGCCCCGATGACCCCGCGAGCCACGGCTACCGGGCGCGCCGCACCCGGCGCAACGCCAGCATGTTCGAGCGGCCCGGCACCGCATACGTGTACTTCACCTACGGGATGCACTGGTGTCTCAATGCCGTGACCGAGCGCGAGGGGTTCCCCGCCGCGGTGCTGATTCGGGCGCTCGAGCCGCTCGAGGGGCTCGCGACCATGCGCCGCCGGCGGCGTAGCAGCTCGGACCGGGAGCTCTGCTCTGGCCCGGCCAAGCTGTGCCAGGCGCTGGGTGTCACCGGCCGTGAGGACGGCGTGTCGCTCACGCGCGGTCGGCTGCGAATCGTGCGTCAGCGGAGCCGACAGCGAGCGGCCATCATCGTGACACCAAGGATCGGGATCACGCGGGCGGTCGACTGGCCACTGCGGTTCTTGATCGCGGGCTCGCCGTGGGTCTCCCGCTAGGTCTGATCCTCGTGCTCCAGCAACCCATCGTCGTGGACGGCCACATCGACACGCCGCAGCGTATGCTCGACATGAAGACCGACATCACGGCGCGGCTCCCCGACGGCCACGTCGACGTGCCGCGCATGAAGGAGGGCGGGCTCACAGCGGCGTTCTTCTCGATCTGGGTGGACGCGCGCTACGTGGGGCACAGCGCCTTTCAGCGTGCCCTGGACCTGATCGCGGCCGTCCGGACGCTCGCCGATACGAACCACGACGTGGAGCTCGCCACGACGGCGGATCAGGTCCGGGCCGCGGCGGGGCGCGGTCACATCGCAGCCCTGATGGGGGTCGAGGGGGGTCACGCGATCGACAACTCGCTCGCCCACCTCGACTCGCTGTATCGCCTGGGCGTGCGCTACATGACGCTCACCTGGAACAACGGCAACGACTGGGCGGGCTCGTCCACCGATCCCAAGCGGCACGGCGGGTTGACGCCGTTCGGGCGCCAGGTGGTGCGCCACATGAATGAGCTGGGGATGCTGGTGGACGTGTCCCATGTCTCGGACTCGACGTTCTGGGACGTGATCGCGACGACCGCACGTCCCGTGATCGCGTCGCACTCCTCTTGCCGCGCGCTGGCGCACCATCCGCGCAATCTGTCGGACGCGCAGCTCGCGGCCGTGGCGAAGAGCGGAGGGGTGGTGGGGATAAACTTCTATCCCGTCTTTCTCGACGACCACTTCCGGCACCAGTACGAGGAGCTGCGCCGGCGCCTGCGGCTCGAGACGGACTCGATCCGCGCCCGCTACCGCGGGCACCCGGGCCAGTCGGCGTTCGAGGTGGACAAATTCGTGGGAGAGCGGGCGGAAAGCCTCGACGTGCCGGGCATCGACCGGCTGCTCGATCACATCGACCACGCGGTACAAGTGATGGGCATCGACCACGTCGGCCTGGGCAGCGACTTCGACGGGATCAGCGTGCTGCCCCGGCCCATGAAAGACGCGACGTCCTTGCCCGAGCTGATCCGGGCCCTTCGGGGCCGGGGCTACTCGGACGCGGACGTCCGCAAGATCCTGGGAGAGAACTTCCTGCGCGTGCTTACTGCCGCTCCGTGATCCCCTCCTTGGCGCTGCCGAACGAATAGCGGACGCCGCCCTGGAACGTGTGCGTCGTCCCCTGGATCAGGAAGCTCGCCGCCGCCGACGTCAGGATGTAGTGACCGTACAGCGCCAGCCGCCCCTGCTTGATGTCGATCCCGCCCATCCACCAGAAGAACGCCTTCGTGGCCGCGTTGTCCGCAGCGTCCTGGAGCGCGGCTTCCTGGGCGAGGTTGCCGCCGCACGAGGCGCAGCTGCTCTCGACGTTGAGCGCCTCCATGATGGCGAACCCGCCGCCCGCGAACGGCTCGACCCGCAGCTGCGCCGGGAACGCGAGCACGCCCACCATGATGCGTCGCAGGTTGTTGAACTGGACGTTCCCCGGGGTCACGGTCCCGCTCGGCTCGATGAACGTCACGTGCCGGGCCGAGAGGAAGAACGACTGCTCATAGGACGCGTACAACGCGGTCCGTTTGCCGGTGATCAGCCAATGGCCGCCGAATGTGGGCTCAAAGGAGTAGCTGTCGTAGTTGGTCCTGAACACCATGAGACCACCCTGGCCGCCCCAGTACCATTTGTGCTGCCAGTCGCTGCTGCGCCGCTCGTACGTGGGGCCGGCGCTCGGTCGCGCCTCCGGGACCTTGCCTCCCGCGGCGACGATCGAGTCGCGTCGTTGTTTGGGGATTTCCGGATAGATCTTCTCACGCCGGGTGGGGCCGAGGAAAAAGGACAGCCCGGCCGATCCCACCAGCTGGCCGGCCCACTTGCTGCCGGGCAGCTGCGTGGTGGCTGCGTAATAGGCGCGTCCCTCGAGCCGCAGGGCGGCCCGATCGGTGATGTAAATCCGGTCGCCCAGGGCGGCGTGCGCTCCGGCGTCCCGGAATCCCCCCACACCGGAACTGTTGAAGTCCATGGCTGAGTAGCCGCCGAGGAGGTAGAAGCTCTTTTCCGAGCCGAAGTTCAGCACCAGGCTGCCGGAGGCGAACCACACCGGGAAGTTGGTCCCGCTCCCGCCGCCGACGGGCTTGGGCCGCATGTAGAGCCCGTCTCCCTCGATCCCCAGCCAGTCGGTGATCCAGAAGCCGAGCCGGCCGCCACCGCCGATTTGGTTGTCCAGCAGGAAAGCCCGGTCGAACCGGGTGTAGGAGGCGAACCCGCCGATCTCGAACTGGTGGGCGTGCTGGGCGCTCAAGCTCGCGGCTCCGCCGAGCAGCAGAACCCCCATCACCGTGGCTACCCGCATGGGAAAGACTCCTCGCGTACCGGGGAAAGCGACCCCCAAAATAGGGAGTTCAGCCGGAAAACGCGATACCTCTTCGGCTTAAGCCTCTGACCCTTGAAAGTACTTGAAGGTGAGGCGAGGCTTGGGCCGTTGCATACCGAAGATATCCCGAAAATCGAGGAGTCTAGTGACCGATGAAGAACGTCATCCCCACGCTCCCAACGACGTGGATTACTTCGTCCTCTTGGCCGAAACCGGCGCCGGGGCCGCGGTAGTAGGCTCGGGCTTCCAACCGGACCCCCGCATGGTTACCCGCGAAGAACAGCCGCTGGCCGAGCCCGGCGTGGACGGCGTTCAGATCGGAGGTGTAGGGCGCGCTCGGTCCCATGTGGAGGCGCGAATACCCGCCCAGGACGTAAAGGCCGCCCGAGCTCAGGACCAGGCTCGCGCTCGCGAACGCGGCCGTCGTGTGCCCCACGCCGCTGAACGTTGAACGCGGCTGGGCGACGTTGCCGTCTACCTCGAGGCTGAAATGGTCGCCCAGAAAGAAGCCCAGCCAGCCCCCCGCGCCGATTTGGGGGTCGAGCTGGAAGCGGCTGTCGTACCGCGTGTAGGTCGCGAACCCGCCGATCTCGATCTGGCCGCCGTGCTGTGCCCAAAGGCACGGGGCCCCGCTGGCCAGCAGCACCGCAATGACAGTGAGCGCCCGCATGGAAGGACTCCTATGGGGATGGTTGGTCGCGGGCGCCCCCCAAAATAGGAGTTTTCCTCGAATGCGCGATATCCTGCAGTGCAACCAGAATCGGTGAGGCCTGGCGCACGCCGCGGCAGGTCAAGCATCGTTACAAAATGAACCACCTCACAGCAGCCCCAGCTTGGCGACCCGTCCGCCCAGCCGCACCGCGGCGAAGGCCTGGTGCAGGGCCGACGGTACGCGCGACATCGAAAGTACCTGAAGGTGAGAACGAGCCAAGACGCCGGAATACCGAAGATATACCGAATACTGCGTGACGGCAGCGCCTATGGGTACGGCCTCCCGAGCTAGCGGCCGTTCGTCGACTTCGCGCCGCCATGGCCCAAGAAGAAGGACACGCCCGCCATACCAGCGAAGTGCCCGACCCAATTAGGGCTGGCCTGCACGCCGCCGGGCCCACGATAATAGCCTCGCGCCTCCAGTCGGAGCGCCACGTGGTCGCCGACGAAGAAGATTCGCTCGCCGAGCCCCCCGTGCAGGGCGTTCAGGCTGCCGAACGCGACGGTCGTCTTTCCCACGCCGCTGAGCTGTGAGAGCGGCTGCGCTACGTTTGCGTCGACTTCGAGACTGAAGTGGTTGCCGAGGAAGTAGCCGACCCGAGCACCGCCACCGAACTGGTTGTCGAGCAGGAGGCCGCTGTCATACCGTGTGTAGCTGCCGAATGCGCCGATCTCGACTTGGCCGCCGTGTTGCGCGCCGAGCGGCGCAATCCCGCCCGCCAACAGCAGCCCGATAAGCGTGAGCACGCGCATGGGAGGACTCCTTATGCCTTGAATCCCTTGGGTGTAGTTCTCGCGACAAACACCGAGCCACCTCCGAAGATGTCGCGTCAGATGAGTCCTAGTTTCCTCCCCACGTCCTTGAATGCCGCCAGTGCGAAGTCCAGATCGTCCCGCGTGTGGGCAGCCGAGAGCTGACACCGAATCCGGGCGTGGCCTTGGGGGACGACGGGGTACCCGAACCCCGTCACGAACACCCCCTCGGCGAGCAGCAGCTCGCTCATCTGGATTGCCTTGGCCGTCTCGCCCAGAATCACCGGCACGATGGGCGTCTCGCCCGCGAGCGGCTTGAACCCGAGGGCGCGGAGCTGCTCTCGGAAATAGCGGGCGTTCTCGTGCAGCCGGGTGACGAGCTCGGGGTGGCGCTCGACGTGGCGCACCGCGGCGAGCGCGCTCCCGGCGACGGTGGGCGGGAGGGCGTTGGAAAAGAGCTGCGGCCGCGACCGCTGGGTCAGGTAGTCCGCGAGCGAGCCGGGGCCGGCGGTGAAGCCACCCGCGGCTCCACCCAGCGCCTTGCCCAGCGTCGACGTGATGATGTCCACCTGGCCGAGCATGCCGTAGTGCTCCGCCGTGCCTCGGCCCGAGCGGCCCAGCACGCCGGTCGCATGCGAGTCGTCCACGGCGACCACGGCGTCGTACCTTCGCGCCAGCGCCACGATGTCCGGCAGCTTGGCGATGTCGCCTTCCATCGAGAACACGCCGTCGGTGAAGATCAGCTTCAGGCGCGAGTTCTTTGCTTGGGCGCCCCGCAGCTGCTCCTCGAGGTCCGCCATGTCGGAGTGCCGGTACACCGCCGTCTGGCACTTGGTGATCGTCTTCGCGAGGCGGATGGCGTCGATGATGGACGCGTGATTCAACTGGTCCGAGATGACGACGTCCTGCTCACCGAGTAACGTGGGGACGAGGCCCTCGTTCGCGTTCCAGCAGCTCACGTACGTGAGTGACGACTCGCAGCCGACGAAGCGGGCGAGCGCCTGCTCGAGCTCGCGGTGAACGGTGAACGTGCCACAGATGAAGCGTACGGAGCCCGTTCCGGCGCCGAATTGGTCGAGCGCGCGCTGGCCGGCCGCGACCACGTCGGGCGCGTTGCACAGCCCGAGGTAATTGTTGGACGAGAGAATCACGACTTCGCCGCGCCCTTCCATCTTGGTCCTGGCGGCTTGGGGCCCTTCGAGATGGTTGAGGCGTTTGTAGACGCCTTGCTGCTTGAACTGCTCGAGCTCGGCCTCGAGCCGGGCGGCGAAGCTCATGCGATCTCCAGGATGATCTTGCCCGCATCGCCCGAGCGGATGGCGGCGAGGGCCTCGTCGATTTTGTCTTGCGGCCGATCACGCCGTACACGGTGATGCCCTTGAAAATGATCTCGTTGGCGAAGTCGACCGGGACCTGGCCGTCGGGAATGCCCAGCAACTGGACCCGCCCGCCCAGGCGCACCGCGGCGAAGGCCTGGTGCAGTGCCGACGGGACGCCCGACATCTCGCACACCACGTCGGCGCCCTCGCCCCCGGTCTCGGCCAGCACGGAGCGCACCACGTCGTCGCGCGTGGCGTCGATCGTCACGTGGGCGCCCATCTGCTTCGCCAGCGCGAGCCGCTTGGCGTTCACGTCGGAGGCGATCACCTTGGCCGCGCCGGCCGCTCGGGCGATGCCCACGGCGAAACAGCCGATCGGACCGCACCCCACCACGAACACGCTGCTGCCCGGGATGTCGGCCGTCAGCACCGTATGAAACGCGTTGCCCATCGGGTCCATCACGGCGCCCACGGTGGTGGGAATGCCGTCGAGCGGCAGCACGTTGGTGGCGGGCATGGCGATGTACTCGGCGAACGCCCCGTCGCGGTCTACGCCGATGATGCGGGTGTTCTTGCAGATGTGGCTGTTGCCGGTGCGACACTGGAGACAGTGTCCGCACACAATGTGGCCTTCGGCGGTCACGAGCTGCCCGGTCCGGAGCTCCGCCACCGCGCCGCCCACCGCGACGATCTCCCCGGCGAACTCGTGTCCCACCACCAGCGGCGGTCGCAGGCGGCCTTCGGCCCAGGCGTTCCAGTCGGCGATGTGCAGGTCGGTGCCGCACACGCCGGCGTGCCGCACGGCGATGAGCACCTCGCCCGGGCCGGGAGACGGTTTGGGCACCGTCGTGACCTTGAGGCCGGGGGCGCGTCGCTCTTTAACGATCGCTTGCATTGAGACTCGGGATGCGAGATGCGAGATGCGGGATGCGTTAGAAGATAGACCGCGTGAAGCCCCCGTCGACCTGCAACGCGGCGCCGGTAATATAACTGGCGCGCTCCGACACGAGGAACGCGACCGCGGCCGCCAGCTCCTCGGTGCGACCCATGCGCGCCATGGGAATGCTGGCTACCAGCTCTCGCATCACGTCCTGGGACGCCCGTTGCTCGCGCTTGGCGCGCGTTTCCGTCAGCTCCGCGATGCGCTCCGTCGCGATGAAACCGGGGTTTACGACATTGACCGTGATGCCGTCGGTAGCCACCTCGTCCGCCAGGGCCTTCGCGAAGCCCAACACGCCGGCGCGGGCCGTGGTCGACAGGATCAAGCCGGGCAACGGCTGCTTGGCGGCGACCGAGGCCAGGCACACGATCCGTCCCCACTGAAGCTTGCGCATCAGCGGCACCGCCGCGCGACACAAATGGACCGCGGAGAGCAGGTTGAGCTCGACAGCGCGGTGGAACGCCTCGGCGCTCTGGTGGCTGAACGGGGCGGCGGGGGGCCCGCTCGCGTTGCAGAACAGCACGTCGAGCCGGCCCAGCTCGTGGTGCACCCGTTCCACCAGGGATTCGGCCTGGGCCGGGACGCCGACGTCCGCCGCGAACGGTGTGACGCCCTGGCCCGTCTCCAACGTCAGCTGGTCGGCCGCGCGCCCGACTGCGTCGGCGTGACGGCCGTTGACGGCCACGCGGGCTCCCTCGTGCGCCAGGGCCTTCGCCACGGCGCGACCCAGACCCTGGGTGCTGCCGCACACCAGCGCGACGCGTCCCGCCAGACCGAGGTCCATGCGGCGGGAATCTATTGTGCGAGGGACTCGGGGTTAGGGGCTCGGGGCTAGGGTGGCGCTCAACGGCTCGAGACCCGAGGCTCGAGTCCCGAGCCCCTCCAGTCGCACCGCGCAGCACTTGAGCTCGGCCATCTTGGCGTACGGATCGAGCACGGGGTTGGTGAGCAGGTTCGCCGCCGCCTCGCGGAAGTGGAAGGGGACGAACACCTGTCCCCGCGCGACGCGCTGCGAGATGCGGCACGAGCTCACCATCGTGTTGCGGCGTGACGTGAGCCGTACGAGATCACCGTCCTCGAGACCCAGCTGCGCGGCGTCGGCCGGGTGGATCTCGACGACGGGGGTGGGCTCCCGCTGATCGAGTCCCGAGGCGCGCCGGGTCATCGTGCCCGTGTGCCAGTGATACAGCTGCCGGCCGGTGTTCATGACGAACGGGTACTGCTCGTCGGGCAGCTCGACCGGAGGCGCGTACTCGACGGGGACGAACGTCGCTTTGCCGTCGGCGGTCGGAAAGCGCTCGTCGAACAGGAAGGCGGTGCCCGCGTGCCCGGGCGTCGGCACCGGATACTGCAGCCCCGCTCCCTCGAGCCGCGGGTACGTCACCCCTCTCCAGGACGGCGTCACCGCGGCGATCTCGGCCATGACGGCTTCCGCCGTGGGGAAGGTGGTCGAGAGGCCCAGGCGGTTGGACAGATCGCTCAGGATCTCGAGATCGCGGCGCGCATCGCCCGGGGGGTCCACGGCGCGGTGCGCCAGCTGGACTCGCCGCTCCGTGTTCACGAACGTGCCCGTCTTCTCCGCGAAGCTCGAGCCGGGGAGCACCACGTCGGCGTAGCGTGCGGTCTCGGTGAGGAACAGGTCGTGCACGGCCAGGAACTCGAGCTCCCGGAACCAGTGCTCGGCGTGCGCGATGTCGGGATCGGAGATGATGGGGTTCTCGCCCATGATGTACATCCCGCGCACGCCGCTTTCCTCTTTCACGATCTCCGTCACCATGAGCCCCTCCTTGAGCGAGAGAGACTCTGCGGGCACGCCCCACGCCCTCGCGTACTCGGCCCGGATCTTGGGGTCCTTCACGGAGCGGTAATCCGTGTACACGAAGGGGATCGCTCCGACGTCCGAGGCGCCCTGCACGTTGTTCTGGCCGCGCACCGGCATCATGGCCGCCCCCCAGCGGCCGATCATCCCGCAGGCGAGCATCAGGTTGAGCAGCGCGGTGACCAGGTCGGTGCCGTTGGCGTGCTGGGTGAGGCCCATCGCCCAGAGCGTGCTGGTGTTCGGCCCGCGGGCGTAGAGCTCGGCTGCTTCGCGGATGCGGTCGGCGGGCACGCCGGTGATCTTCGCCGCCACCTCGGGCCTCATGGCCCGCACCGACGCGCGCACGTTGTCGAACGCGTGCGTCCGCCGCGCGATGAACGCCGTGGCTTCGAGGCCGCTCGCGATCACGTGGTTGAGCATCGCGTTGAACAGCGCCACGTCGGTACCGGGCTGCATCTGCAGGTGGATGTCGGCCCGCGCGGCAAGCTCGGTCTTACGCGGGTCGGCCACGACGAGCGTCGCGCCCCGCTCGTGGGCGCGCTTGATCGCCGCCCCGAAGACGGGGTGGGACTCCGTGGTGTTCGCGCCCGCGATGAAGATGACGTCGGCAGCGTGTTCGACCTCGCGCATCGAGCCCGACGCCGCCGAGGTGTTCAGCGCCCGCTGCATCGCCGCCACCGAGGTCGAGTGACACAGGCGCGTGCAGTGGTCGATGTTGTTGGTCCCGAGCCCGGCGCGGAACATCCGCATCATGAGGTAGTTCTCCTCGTTCGTACACTTGGCCGAGGAGAAGCAGGCGAGGGCGTCGCCGCCGCGCTCTCGCTTGATGCGCATCAGCTCCTGCGCCGTGAGCTCCAGTGCCTCGTCCCATGTGGCCTCGCGGAACGGCTCGTACCACGCCGCCGGCGTCGCCACCCGGTCGCGCAGGTCCAGGTCCAGCCGCTCGAGCAGCGGCAGGTCGCGCGCGGCCTTGCCGACCGCGCGCGGCGGTCCCGCCGGCTTCGCCTTCTGGCCCTCCGCCTCGATCGTCTGCCAGGGACCGCCGCGGCGCTCCGCGCCCGTCGGGCCCCGCCATACCCAATGATCGCCCTGCTTGAGCCAGCCCCGGCGGATGAGCGGTTTGGTGAGGCGGTCGTGATGTTGCGGGAAATCGTAGCCGAAGCGGCCCTTCACGCAGGTCGAGCCCTGGTTCGGGGTATCGAGCTCGATGTCGGGCGAGGTGACGCGCATGATCTTGTCGTCCGCGACGTGCAGGTCAACCTGACAGCCGACGCCGCAGTAGGGGCACACCGAGCGGACGGTGCGCTCCGGCCGGCGGACCCGCTCCGGCGCGAACCGCTCCTGCGGCATCACCTCGAAAATGGCGCCGGTGGGGCACACGCGGACGCACTCGCCACACCAGGTACACCCCGCCTTGTCGGGATCGCCGTCCGCGCCCACGATGATTTCGGCGTGCTCGCCCCGCTGCGCCACGTCCAGCACGCCGACCACCTGGATGTCTTCGCAGGCGCGCACGCAGCGTGTGCACAGGATGCACGTGCTCATGTCGTGTCGGATCATCGGGTCGCCGGGGCGCTCGTCGCCGTGCCGCAGCGCCAGGTCCCGCGCGCCCAGCGGCGTGGGCGCGACGCCGTAGCGCACGACGTAGCGCTCGAACTCGTTGCGCGGCGCGGCCCGGCCGCCGTTCCGCAGGTGGTCTCCGGGATAGCGCTCGAGCAGCAGCCGCAGCACACCCTTGCGGCTCTCGACCGCGGCAGGGGATTCCGTCAGCACGACCATCCCGTCCGCCACCTTGGTCGCGCAGGCCGGCACCAGCTTCGCCTGCCCCTCGACCGACACGAGGCAGATACGGCAGTTGCCGACGGTGGGCAGCTTGGGATACCAGCAGAGGGTGGGGATGTCGACGATCCCAGCCGCGCGGGCGGCGTCGAGGATCGTCTGCTCGGCGTCGGCCGTGACCCGGCGGCCGTTGACCGTGAGCGTGGCCATGATACCTAAAGATTAGCCGCCGAGCCTTGAAACGGCACGGGCCGGCGCGAGGCCGGCCCGGGTGCTCAGTCGAGATGCTCGGGGAGGTGGCGGTGCGTGTGGTCGCCCGCTTCGCCCTCATCGGTGAACCAGCAATAAGCCCATATCTTCGCCGGGCGTAGGATCCGGCGCCCCGCCTGCAGGATGATGCCGATGGGCTCGTCGTCCAGAACTAGGGGCAGACTCGTCATTTGAACAGTCGCACGGTATAGGACGCCACTACCTGAGCACGAAGCCTGCCACGTGTGCCTTCTTGCAACGTGGCGTCTTACAACGTGTTAACGGGGCGGCGTAGGGATGAGGGGTCACTCCGACACGTTCAGCGCCGTGTCCAGCTGACGCTCGGGCTTGGTCGCCGTGAAGCCGGCGCCCGCCTTGGTACGACGGCGCCGCACGATCTGCCAGCCGCCGTATTGCGCCTGCAGTGCTTCGGGGGCGAGCGGAATGACCTCGCTGGCCGTGGGGCTCGGCAGGACCACGTGCACGCCGCCCGGGCGGGTGCGCGCCTGGAGCTCCGCCAGGAGCCCGTTGCGGTCGCGCGCGCGTGCGGGCGCGAGCCCGACGGGATCGATCACCACGACGCTGGGCGACACGTCGGGGAACCAGCCGCCGAACGTGACGACGAGCGCCTGGAAGCGCCCCGCCAGCTGCTCGGTGACGGCCCGGCTCTCGGCGCCCTCGATCGCGGCCAGATCCTGGTCGAGCAGGAACACCTCTGCGTCATGGGCGGCGATGAACAGGGCGACGGGAAGCGCCGCCGCGCCGATCACCACGCCGACGTCGCCGGGCTCGAGGCGACGCACCGCGCTCACCAGCGGTCCGTCCGCTTCGAGGCCCCAGTGGGTGGGCGCCCGCTGTGCTGCCCGCAGCGCGCGGTGCTTCTGGCGCCAGCGCGGGAACGTGGGGAGCCGCAGCCGGCGGGCGATGATGCGGTCCACGTGCTCGAGCAGCAGCACCTCGGTGAGCAGATACTGCCCCGCCGCGCTCTCTTCCAGCTCGCGCACCGCCTCGTCCCCGATCTCGAGCAGCTCCTCGCGGGTGAGGGTGTTCTTGTACTCCTCGATGCGCTGCAGCAGGAACTCGTGGTACTCCTGCTTGAGGGAGCGCGGCGGCCGGCGCGCCGTGCGGGATGGGTGCTCGCCGGACAGGCTCAGCATGGCTCCACGTGCACGGTGACCTCGTGCAGTCGCAGGTCGCGCTTGAGGCGCTCCTCCACCTGGTCGGCGATCGCATGGGCCGATTCCACGTCCGCGTGGCGGTCGACGCACACCGTGACTTCGGCGTAACGCAGGTCGGAAGGCCCACGTGACCGGATGCTGTAGGCGCTCTTCACGCCCGGAACCGCCTGGGCGGCGTCCTGGATGTCGCGCGGGGGAAGGGCGCGCTCGTCCACCAGCACCGGCACGGTGCGCACCAGGATGCGGTATGCCACGAACACGATCACGAGCGCCACCATGATCGCGACCGCCGAATCCGCCCACCACCACCCCCGGCGCATGAGCAAGACGCTCACCAGGACGCCCACCGTCACGAAGACATCGGCGCGCGTATGCGCCGCGTCCACCACCAGCAGCTCGCTGCCGAGCGCGGTGCCGCGGCGGTGCTCGTACCAGGTGATCAGCAGGTTCGCGCCGAGCGTGAGCACGAGCAACCCGAGCTGCCAGTTGCTGACGTCGACGCGATGGGTGCCGCTCACGAGGTGGTTGACCGCCTCCCGCACCAGCTCGAAGCAGGTGATCGACAGGAAACCCACGATGGCGAGCGCGCCGAGCGTCTCGAACTTGCCGTGGCCATAGGGATGGTCCTCATCGGGCTCCTTGGCTGCCACGCGAATCACGATCAGGGCGACCACGTTGTTGAGCGCGTCCACGCAGGAATCCACCGCGCCGCCCAGGACGGCCAGCGACCCGGATGCGAATCCCACCCACAGCTTCACCCCCACGACCGCCAGGTTGGCGACCAGGAGGCCGATGAACACTCGGCGGACGAGGGCGGACGCCGGCATGGACAGGAATGCAAGGTTGTAAAAGGACAGCGGTTTAGTCAACGGGGAACTAGTCGACCGCGCGCAGCAGCACACCCTTCAAGTAACCCGTCTCCGGGGCGTTGACGAGCTCCGGGTGGTCGCGCCCCGCGCCCGTGACGGCGAGGAGCTGGAGGCGGGTCCCTGAGTCCCGGGCTGCGTCGGCGACCATCTCGAGAAAGACCGACCGGTTCACGTGGTAGGAGCAGGAGCACGTGAACAGCACGCCGCCCGGCTCGAGCAGGCGCATCGCCCGCAGGTTGATCTCCTTGTAGCCCGCCAGGGCGCGGACCAGGCTCTGCTTCGACTTGGCGAACGCGGGCGGATCGAG
>WNGG01011878.1_pt1 | contig 16575 bp, 20 predicted proteins | sample 5400661 | NCBI WGS metagenome assembly WNGG01 (sample SAMN13153372, study PRJNA577476) | soil metagenome | isolation source: 100 cm soil or saprolite under Garry oak tree replicate 1 | place: USA:California | collected 2016-06-15 | reverse complement strand
CCGGAAATGCGATCGTCTTGATTTTGTTTTCAACCGCGACTCGGAGCGAGTTGCGATAACAATTCGCTAATGTTTCTGCCTCGCCGCGGCTCCCGCCCGTCCAAACCGGACCAACGGTGTGAATGACGTAACGCGCCGACAGATCATAACCATGGGTGATTTCTGCTTCGCCGGGCGCACAACCGCCGAGCGTTCTGCATTCAGCGAGCAGTTTCGGCCCGCTCGCGCGATGAATTGCGCCATCGACTCCACCTCCGCCCAGCAGGGTCGTGTTGGCCGCGTTCACAATGGCATCGACCTTGAGCTTGGTAATATCGCCACGGACGATGTCGATCTTATCGTCCAGATTTTTGTTCATCGCCTTGGCCGCTAGGTGGATCGGCCGTTCGGCAGGCAAGGGCTGCTCGATTCACCATAATGTCGCGATTTTTCCTTCGGTCATTCACGGCGCAAGCCGATCAATCAACCACGGGCCGTCCGCCTGCCGCGTGTAACGAAATCGATCGTGCAGCCGGTCCGGGCGGCCCTGCCAAAATTCCATCGTTTGCGGCGTCAGGCGATACCCGCCCCAATGCGGCGGCAATGGAATCGGTTTGTCGGCGAAGCGCTCGGTCATTTCCGCCATGCGCGCGTCGAGCACGCGACGCGCATCAAGCACTTCGGTTTGACGCGAGGCCCAGGCGCCGAGCTGGCTCCCAACCGGGCGCGAATGAAAATAACGCTCCGATTCCTCACGCGAAGTTTTTTCCACTTTGCCGTTGATACGGATTTGCCGATCCAGTTCGATCCAATAAAAAGCGAGCGCGGCGTACGGATTTGCCTCGAGCTGCTGCCCTTTTTCACTTTGATAATTGGTAAAGAAGACAAAGCCGTCCTGGTCGAATCCTTTTAATAACACGACGCGCACCGACGCCCTCGCATCCGGCCCGGCGGTAGCGACACTCATGGCATTGACGTCGCGAATACCAGCTTCAATCGCGGTGGTGAACCAGTTTGAGAATTGTTTAATTGGATCGGGATCGAGATCGCGACGGCGCAGGCCATGCGCAGCATGTTCATAACGCGAAGGGGCAGGATCATGTGGCGTTTCCAACATGTGCCGGACAATATTCGCGAGATCGAAATTGTCGATCTATTCGACTAAGCTCAGGACAAACCTTGCAATCGCCGGGGCGGCGTCATTTTCTAAACGGCGGAGGTTTTATCGATAGCTTCGATTCCACCGATCCGTTCAAATCGACCAACAGCCATTACGATATGGCAAAACGCCAGTACCACGGCGACGTCGGGCTTATCGATAGCACAGGTTCCACACTCAACAGCAAACGAGCTGACTTAGCCTATCCGCGCTTTTCGCTGCGCGGCGACGGTGCGGGCTAGCCGAAATTAGCTGCCGCAATTTCCAGCCTATCATTCTTCCACCCGTGGCTCACTCCCGGCGTGCTTCGGCTCATGGTGGGTGTAGCGGAAATACAAATTGCGGAGATAAATCGGGAGCGGGAGAAAACTTTGCAGCACGCCCACCGAGTCGTGCCGGTAGATCGCGAAATAGGCGAGTAACAAAAACGATCCAAGAGCGCTGCACTCCCAGAATCCAAAAGGAATCACACTCTTGCGCGCCCGCTCCGAAGCGATCCACTGGATCAAGAAGCGCAGGCCGAAAATGAGGCTGCCGCTCAGGCCGATAATTTTCCACGGGGTCAGCGCGAGCCCGAAGAATTTCGTCTCGGCCAGAAAATGTAAGCTGTTCATAACGGCGGGAACGTTGAGACAGATCACGCGACCTGAACAGCCTTTTGTTCTCGGGAGTCTGTCGGGCGTCTCTGTGAGATGCCGCATAATCTCACGACGGCGGTTGGCACAACCGCCCTACAATTTTGTTCATTCTCTTAAATTCTGTCTAAATTGCGCCATGACCTCGATCTGGGACCACGCAAATCCGCAATTGCGCGATCTGGTCGTTTACGAACCGGGGAAACCGATCGAGGAAACGGCGCGCGAACTCGATGTCGATCCAAACGCCATCATCAAGCTCGCCTCAAACGAAAACCCACTCGGGCCGTCGCCGAAAGCGCTCGACGCCATGCGCGACGCGCTGGAGAACGCGCAGCTTTACCCCGATGGCGGCGGTTTTTATTTACGGAACGCGCTCGCGGCCAAACTGGATTTCGCCCCCGAGAACATCATTCTCGGAAATGGCTCGAACGAAATAATCGAGTTTCTCGGCCATGCCTTTTTCAATCGCGATGATGAAGTGATCACCTCCGAGCACGCCTTCATCGCCTACAAACTGATCGCGATCCTTTTCGGCGCGCGCACGATTGAAACGCCAAGCCCGGATTATCACCACAATCTCGACGCGATGCTCGACGCGATCACGCCAAAAACGAAAATGATCTTCATCGCCAACCCGAATAATCCCACCGGCACCTTGCTCGCGCAGGATAAGATCGACAACTTCATGGCGCGCGTGCCGGAGAACATCGTCACGATTTTCGACGAAGCCTATTTCGAGTTCCTGAACGATCCGCCCGACGCGCTTCGCTACGTTCGCGAAGGGCGAAACGTCGTCGTGCTGCGCACCTTTTCAAAAATTCACGGCCTGGCCAGCTTGCGGGTTGGTTATGGCATCGCATCGCGCGACTTGATCGACGTGCTGCAAAAAACGCGACAACCGTTCAACGTCAACGGCATCGCCCAGGCCGGCGCCTTGGCCGCGCTCACCGATCAGGCGTATCAACGCAAAACGAAAGAGGTTGTCGATGCCGGGCGCGCTTACCTGGAAGAACAATTCCGCGACATGCAGCTTGGCTTTGTGCCGGGCGCAGCCAATTTTGTCATGGTCAACGTTCGCGACGGCGCCGCTGTTTTTAAAAAGTTGCTGGCGCACAAAATCATCGTGCGTCCGCTCAAAGGCTACAACTTGCCGGAATGGGTCCGCATCTCCGTCGGGACAATGGAACAAAACAAAAAATGCATCGCAGCGCTGAAGGAAGTTCTCTCGTAAGATCGACGTGCGTCGAAGATCGACAATCGATCGCCGGCGACACGATCGCGGCCATCTCCACGCCCGCCGGTGAAGGCGCCATCGCTCTCGTCCGTCTTTCGGGCGGCGATGCCATCATCGTCGCCGACAAAATTTTTCGCGGCAAAGAAAAGCCATCGGAATTTGCGCCGCAGGTCCAGCATCTCGGCGAGATTGTCGATGAAACGGGCCGATTGATCGATCAAGTGATGATGTCGATTCATCGCGCGCCTGCCAGTTACACCGGCGAAAATTTGGTCGAGATCAGTTGTCACGGCGGCACATTGGTCAGCGCGAAAGTGCTCGACGCTTGTCTGCGCGCCGGCGCCCGTGCCGCGCGACCCGGCGAATTTACCGAACGCGCGTTCCTCAACGGCAAAATGGACCTTACCCAAGCCGAAGCGGTCATCGATCTAATTCGCGCCAAAACCGATCTTGCTTTGCGTTCCGCCACCGAGCAACTCGAAGGCAGGCTCGGCCGCAAAATCCAATCCATCCGCGACGCACTTGTCGATCTTGTCGCGCACATCGAAGCATCGATCGATTTTCCGGAAGAGGATATCGCGCCGGATGAAGGAAAAAAGTTAAGGGCGCGACTCGATTCGATCCGCCGAGACATCTCCGAACTTCTTGCCACGGCCGACCAGGGCCGCATTTTGCGCGAAGGCGTTCGCGTTGTCATTTACGGTGCGACCAACGCAGGCAAGTCGAGTTTGCTCAACCGGCTCCTCGGATACGACCGTGTGATCGTAAGCGAAACGCATGGGACGACGCGCGACACCATTGAGGAAATGATCAACCTCCGCGGGGTACCGATCCGGTTGCTCGATACCGCCGGCTTGCGCCCGTCGGCTTGCGACCTCGAGCGCGAAGGAATCGAGCGCACGGAACGATCCTTGCAAATGTCGGACTTGCGTCTTCACATTGTCGATCGAAACGCGCCGCGGCCTGCGCATTTCGAAAAGCAAAACGCGAATGGGAACGAAATTCTTTTGCTCAACAAAAGCGATCTGGCCGAGCACACCGACTGGAAAAACTCCGACGCGCTGCGCATTTCCTGCGTAACGGGCGAAGGTTTGGCGGAGCTGGAGAATGAAATTCTCGCGCGCGTCGCCGGGCAAAATTTGCGAGCCGAGAGCGCGGTCGCGATTAACACGCGACACCGCGATTGCCTGCGGCGCGCGCTGGACGCGTGCGATCGCGCGCATGCGACGATAGGCAATGGGCTCGCGCCCGAATATGCGGCAGTCGATCTGAACGGCGCGTTGCGCGCGGTGGGCGAAGTAATCGGCGCGGTGAATGTCGAACAGATTCTCGATTCTGTCTTCGGCCAGTTCTGCATCGGCAAATGAGAAGTGTCTACGAGCGACTGGTTAGGCCATTGCTCTTTTCTCTCGACGCCGAAGCGGCGCATCATCTGGCCATCGCGCTGCTGCGCAGCGCCTCCCATGTCGATCTTGCGTTGTGCGCGCTCCAGTCTTTTCAGGTCGGGCCGAAGCCGAAAACAGTTTTCGGGCTGACCTTTCGGAATCCAATCGGACTGGCCGCGGGCTTGGACAAAAACGGCGTGGCTTTGCCGGCATGGGCGGCGCTTGGCTTCGGTTTCATCGAAATCGGCACCGTGACCGCAAAAGCGCAGCCGGGCAATCCAAAGCCGCGCATCTTTCGGTTTGCCGAACAAGAAGCCTTGATCAATCGCCTTGGATTTAACAACGACGGTGCGGTCGCGATCGCCGAACGGCTGCGCAGATTGCGTAGCGGCAAGCGCTGGCCCGATGTTCCCCTCGGCATCAACATCGGCAAGTCAAGGGAGACACCGTTGGAGCAGACGACGGACGATTACCTCTACTCTTTCCGGCTGCTTCGGGAATTTGCCGATTACATTGTGTTAAATGTGAGCTCGCCCAACACGCCGGGTTTGCGCGAGTTGCAGGGACGCGAGGCACTGGCGCAATTGCTTCGTGCGGTTCGCGAAAAAAACCAAATCGCACCTAAACCGGTGCTGATAAAAATCTCACCCGATCTTTCGTCTAGCGAATTGAACGAGGTCATTGCCACGTGCGAAGGAAATGAAACCGCAGGGATCATCGCGACCAACACAACCCTCGATCACTCGTCGATTCCGCCGGCGTATGATCAACCTGGCGGGTTGAGCGGCGCGCCGTTGCGCGAAAAATCAACCACCCTGGTGCGCGCGATCACAGCGAGATCGACAATCCCGGTGATCGCGTCAGGCGGAATTGTCGATGCGCAATCCGCCCGCGAAAAATTCGAGGCCGGCGCACAGCTTCTTCAGGTTTACACGGGCTACATTTATCGCGGACCGAATCTCATCCGGGAAATTGTTGAAAGTTTGTGAGGCGAATCCTCGGCATTTCGGTTGCGAAAAACTGTGGCTGGCTTTTGTCGTTAGAAGCGTTTGACTGGCGATCGCTTTATGAGAGGCGATTTCCTCCGAATGTCATTTTGCTTTGAAACTCAGGCAAAAGATCCGTCCTTTGTCGTATCGACGAGCCTGGCGAAGAACGCGCCGTTTACTCTGGCCGCTGCCACGGGGGCCGTTGCTGGCAAATCTCGATCAAGACCGGCCGCGCGAGATTCAAACGCGTTACGCCACTTCGACAAATCATTACGTGAAGTACGCCGAGGTTGACCGATTTTCACGCGAAAACCGCAAACGCATCCAGGACCTGGGGGGCTTCATCGTTGCACGGGCAAGCGCGTTCTGGACCTCCGATGCGGCGGGGGATTCTTTCTTTATCTTCTCACGCAGCTGGGACACGAAGTTCTCGGTCTCGACATCGACGAGTTCCCGCTCTTTGGAGATCTTATCAATCTTTTCGGCGTGCCGCACGTTATCTGGGCAATCGAAGCGTTCAAAGCGGTGCCCGATCTGGGGGCACGGTTTGATTATATCACCGCCTTCGCGACCCGCTTTAATCGGAGCGCCAAACGCGACTGGTATCGGGGCCCTTCCGAGTGGAATTTTCTCCTGGGTGACTTGGAACACTATCTGGCACCGGGAGGCCAAATATTTTTTCCTTAAACCGAAGGCGCCGAGAAGGAGATTATTACACGCCCGAACTGCGCGAGTTTTTCTTGAGTCGCGGTGCAAGCGTGGAGCGCGACCGAATATTTTTCTCGAATGGCTTGCGACCGTGGACATCGTCCTCGACCATGCCGAGGCTGGCAAGCAGGAAATAGATTCGCTAATTCGCGGGGTCCGTCGTTGCTATAATTCGGGCGTTCCAGTCGGAGAGGAATGCGCTTTGTGAAAACCGCGCCGATGTTGGTGATGCGATTCTATTTCCTGGAGTTTGGCACGCTGTTCCGGCGTGAGATCCGCCGCCATTTCGCGATGCGCTTCCGCGATCGTTTCGTGGACGCGGCGCCCGGTGCTCCTTCGGATTTCTTCAAGTTGAGCAGCAGCTTTATCGGCAATCGGGGAGATTTTCGCGACCTGTTCGTCGGTGAGATGAAGCTGCCAGCGCAGGTGATTCCGCATCCTTTCGCCGAGGAGTGTCCGCTGCGGTCCGAAAAAGAGATGGCGCGCGTGCGAAGCGCCGAAGAAAGCGCCGGTCATTCCGCCGGCAAGGAAGACGAGGACGAAGCCCAATTTCCATTTCAACATCCGATTCATTGTAAAAACTCTTCTTGAATCGCCGAATCCGCGATCGCAAATTCATTGGCGAACGGCTCGCTCTTTTCCAGGTTTTGATTGGATTCACGGTAGGCGCCGGCGGTTGCGACAATCGTCACGGCTGCGGCCACAAGAACGACGCGCCGAATGAGCCGCGCAAGGCTAAGCGCTATGGCCTCCTCCCTGGCGCGCCACTGTGCGACGACGCGCGTATCGAATCCAAACGGCGCTTGCAGCGAAACATCTTCGTTGGTCAGCGCCGCCGATCGCAGCAACCGCGCGATTTTTCCATCGACATCGTTCATGAATTTTCCTTTTCCGTAATTGTGATCAATTGACTTTTCATTTTCTGCCGCGCGCGAAACGCCCGCACTTTGATCAGGGACGTGCTCCAGCCAGTGATCTTGCGAATCTCTTCCACGGAACGCCCCTGCAGGTAAAGCAAATCGATTACGAGGCGTTCGGCCGGTTTCAGATGATCGAGAAGATGTTCGACCAATTGGCGCGAAGCGAACCGCCGGCCTGGAGACAGCTCGTCGGATGATGCCGCGAGATTTTCCACGACCGCCTGTTCTTCCTCGCTCAAATCGGCCTGTCGCAGCTCAGGCCGCACTTTTTCGGCCGCGATTTGATTGAGGCAGGTGTTAACGGCAATGCGGGAGACCCAGTGCTCGAGCGGCACTTTGCCGGAAAATTGGGATAACTTTTGAAATACTTTGATAAAAATCATTTGGCAAAGATCCTCCTCCGAAGTTCGTCGCGCTCGATGGGCACGCACCATTTTTGCGACAAGCGGATAAAGCCGCCGCACCAGTTCGCGAGCCGCTTCATCGTCATGCTGGAGCGCAGCTTCAACCAGCGCGCGTGCATCATTATCATCCATGCAGTAGTCGAGATCGCATCCACACTATTAACTAAGACCGGCATGCGTGCGTTGCGGTTACAAGTATGCCGCCGTTAGATCGACAAGATAAATTGTAACCGGCGATGTCTTCGTCCGGTCATCAATTGTGAACGAGGCGCAGAAGCGCCTGGCAAAAACACCAAACAGAACAAAAACTATGAAACGAAATTTATTTGCAATTGCAGCCGCAGGAGCAATCGCGCTCGGCGGCTTCGCCGTTGCGCAACCGGAAGACGGCCCCGGTGGCAAAGGCGGATGGCATCGTCACGGCAATCCGCTCGAGCATATGACTGAAACATTGAAATTAACACCGGACCAGCAGGCGAAAGTCCAGCCGATCGTCGATCAAACCAAACCGCAGATCATCGCCATCCACCAGGAGGCGATGGAAAAAACAAAAGCGGTGATGGACAAGACGATGTTGCAAATCCGGCCGTTGCTCAACGCGGACCAGCAAAAGAAACTTGATGCGCTGCAAAAGGCTCATCAGGAGTTGATGAACGCGATGAAGGAATTGCACGAGGCGCAGGCAGAATAGCTTGGGTTGTTCAGAGGTAAGGAGCGGCGTCGATCGGGAAACGGTCGCCGCCGCATTTTTTTGGGCGAAGCGGGATCCTCGCCAAAGACGTCCAGAGGCGTCTGTGCTCACGCGCAGAAGAATCATTTATTTACGGCTGGGGACGGGTCGTCTCTACACCCTGACAGCTTCAGCCCTGTTTCCCTCTCCAGGAGAACAGAAGCGTAATCGCTCCCAATGCGGCGAGCACCGCCGCAGTGAAGAGCCCGCTCCGAAAGATGAGCGCGCGCGAGTGGAAATCGCTCTTGGAGTGAGCAGCCACTCCGACCAAAAAAAACAGCAGCGCGGTGTAGATCAAAATTAAACCGATCGCTTTTCCGGTGTCGCTGGCGATTTTCATTTCAGGAATTTCACAGAAACGCCCTACAAAATATCCGAGGGCGAGTCAACCGCCTTACAATCTCCTCGCCTGAATCGATTCCAGCGTCCCCGACTAACACAACATAGTGAGATTGGCGTACAGGCTTTTCATGTCGGCCATTTAGAAAGCGATTGAATGCAGCGTAAAGGCGAAAGTGGAAAATTCGATCGCACAAAGGTCGCGCTGGTGTAGAGGCACGTGTCCTCACGCGTAGAATTATTTAGCTGCGGCTGGGGACAGCCGCCTCTACACCCTCTTCAATTTCCAATCCCAGTTCGCGCAACAACGCAAGATCGACATCCGCCGCCGGATTCTTTGCGGTGAGAAGTTTGTCGCCGAAAAAAATCGAGTTCGCGCCGGAAAAAAAACAGAGCGCCTGGCCTTCCCGCGAAATTCTGGTGCGCCCGGCGGCGAGGCGCACACGCGCCTTCGGCAACGCGACGCGCGCGACGGCAATGAGGCGGACCAGCTCAAAAACATCGACCGGCGGTTGATCGGCCAGCGGCGTGCCCGGCATCGCCATCAAACAATTGATCGGCACGCTTTGCGGCGGTGGATCGAGTTCGCTCAAAATCTCAATCATGCGCAGCCGATCGTTTTCCGATTCGCCCATGCCGATGATTCCACCGCAGCAAACCGACATGCCGCTTTCCTGCACGGCGGCGATCGTGTTCAGGCGATCTTCGAACGAATGCGTGCTTACAATCTCGGGATAAAATTTGGGCGATGTAAGCCGTTACGCCGGCGGCCTTGAGTTTGCGCGCTTCCACCGGACCGATCTCGCCGAGCGTGACACAAACTTCCATGCCGAGCTGGCTCACTTCTCGCACGATCTCGAGCACGCGCTCGAACTTCTCCGTCCCATCCCGCACGCCGCGCCAGGCCGCGCCCATGCAGAAACGCGTCGCACCCTGCCCTCGTGCTCGTCGCGCCGTGGCTGTAATTTTTTCGATCGACAATAACTCTTCGCGTTCGAGGCCGGTGGAATAATGCGCAGACTGCGCGCAGTAGGCGCAATCTTCGCTGCAGCCGCCGGTCTTCCGCCGGTCTTGATGCTGAGCAAACTGCAACGCTGCACATCTTCACCGCGCCAATATTGGAGATGCACCGCCCGGCTTTGCGAAATCAAATCGAAAAGCGGTAGGTGATAGAGCGCGTGCAGTTGGTCAAATCTCATCGCGTGCCGCGATGTTAAATCGAAAATCAAAAATCAAAAATCAAAATCAATTCACCCACTTCCCGCCTTCGGAAGTGAGGATCGGCAGTTCTTCCATCATGAACTGCGTCTTGCCGATCGCGCCGATCATGTGCGTGCCGGTGGCGTTGTACCATTTCTTCGACATGCTCTCGCCGGTATGACAGCCCCAGCTCTTGACGTAAGCTCCGTACACGAAATCGCGCCGCGCGATCTTGCTCAGCTCGCTTTCGTGCAGCCATGATTTCGACGCGCTGTCGAGCACGTTGCTGTAATCGAACATGAAACATGCTTTGTTCGAGTGACCAAAATATTCGAACCCGATAATCTTCAGTCGATCGCGTCCCGGCCCATTATTCAGGTAATTGATGAGATCGGCGCCGCTCTGGAAATAAATCAGGTTGAGATTAAACTTGTCCGCGACGGAGTCGATGAAGCTAATCAGGTCCTGGTGCTCCTGTGCGGCGCGATCAAGATAACCTTGTTTGTAAACCAGCCAGGTGATCTTCGCGTCCGGCCCGAGAGCGGTGCGAAGCTGTTCGGTGCGCAGGCGGGCAGCGTGCACAAAATTCGCCCACCAATGATCGTGCGGATAGGCTTTGTATTGTTCCCACTGATGCAGCGACGGTCCGCCCACCACCACGATCCACTCCCCGGGCCGACGGGCGGCGGCCATCGATCCAACCGCCATGATCGACAATACAAAGACGAGCAACACGCGTTTCATCGAATGAAGGAGAGCAACTATTTATGCAGGAGACGAATTTGCGCAAGTGCGGCAGACGGATCGACTGCTCCGTCGCGCGATCTCAATCAATGCGGCTTCGCCGCCAAGGCTTTATCGCCAAGCCAGGGACTGCTCGATCCACCTAAAGCTCGTCGTGTACGAGATCTTCCCACGTCTGTCGTTTTCGAATGAGCGCGAATTTATCGCGGCGGACCAAAGCTTCGCCCGGCAGAGGACGCGAATTGTAATTCGAGGCCATGACAAAGCCGTAAGCGCCCGCGCTCATGATGGCGAGCAGATCGCCTTCGCGCAGCACCCGCATTTCGCGGTCGCGCGCGAAAAAATCGCCCGTCTCGCACACCGGACCGACGATGTCGATCCTTTCTCGTTTCGTGCTCGTAATCGACTCATCAACCGGAACAATTTCGTGATAACTGTGATATAACGCCGGGCGAATTAGGTCGTTCATTCCGGCGTCGACGATCGCGAATTTTCTCCGACTGGTTTGCTTGAGGTAACGGACGCGCGTGAGCAGAACACCGGCGTTGCCGACCAGCAATCGCCCTGGCTCGAGCAGAATTCTTAATTTCAGTTCGCGCCGCGGCGGCAAAATCGCATCGACATATTGCTGGATCGACAACTGACGTCGCGCGGGCGCTTGTTCCTTCCACCAGCCGCTGCTGCCACTCATCAGCGACGATTCATAAACAATCCCCACTCCTCCGCCGACGCTAAAAAACTTGACCCCGTATTTGCTTTTTAATTCGAGGACCAGTGGCGCGACCTTCGTGATCGCTTCCACGAACGGCCGCGTCTCGTTGATCTGCGAGCCGATGTGCATCTGCGCGCCGACGATGTCGATGTTGCGCATTTTCGCGGCCCGCTCATAAACCGCAGCCGCGTGATCGAGCGCGATACCGAACTTGTTTTCGCTTTTGCCGGTGGAGATATACTCGTGCGTCACCACATCGACATCGGGATTCACGCGCAACGCGACTGGGGCGCGCGCGCCTTTGCTCGCAGCAATCTGGTCGATGTAATCCAGCTCCGCTTCGCTCTCGACGTTGAAACTGTAAACGCGTTGTTCGAGCGCGTACTCGATTTCCTCGCGCGACTTTCCGACGCCGGCGAACGTGCAGCGCTGCGAAGCGCCGCCGGCCGCGAGCACGCGAAAAAGTTCACCCCCGGAAACGATGTCGAAGCTGGCGCCCGCATCCGCAAGCAGCTTCAGAATCGCCCGATTCGAGTTCGCCTTGACCGCGTAGCAGATTAGATGATCGAGCGGCGCAAGGGCGGCGTCGAGCCGCCGGTAATGATCGAGAATCGTTCCCGCGCTGTAGACGTAGAGCGGCGTCCCAAATTCCTGCGCGACCCGCGCAAGATCGACATCTTCGCAATGAAGCTTCCCTTCGCGGTAATGAAACGAATGCACTATGCCAATGCAATTCGCTAAAGCGCGAGCATTCTCAAGCAGATGTTGAACGCCCCGATCAATGCCACTCCAATCGAAAAGCTCGTCACGACCAGTCCCTTTCCATGCCTCATCATTTCCCCTAAAACGGCGTGCGCGGCCAGATAGAAAAATCCGCCGCCGACGTGGGCCATAATTAAGCCGAGCCAAAACGTCGGTGCTCTCGCTAGGAAGAAAAAACCGATCACTCCGCCGAGCAGCGTAGTTGCCTCAACTGCGGCCACCCAGCCGAGCGCGTTCGCGCGTTGCAATCCCGCGCCAATCAAGAGGCTGCCCAGCGCAAGACCTTCCGGAACCTTGTGAATGCAGAGCGCAGAGAACAGTGACCATTGGGCCGCTTCCGCCGTAGGCGCTCCCCCCGGTCCGATTCCCAAGGCGACACCGTCAGTTGTGCTATGAATTGCCAGTGCGACAACCAACGCCGTTGCGATTTCGCTGAAATGTCGCGTTGTGTCCGCGTCGAAGTGACTGGCCGCGCAGGCCGGGCAAACGTGATGGACGTATTTGCTGATGAAGAAGAACAGCCCGTATCCCGTAGCCGCCGCCAACACTACTGCCCACCAACTGCTGTTGCTCAAACTGTCGGGCAAAATCGCGAAGAGCGTTACGCCCAGGAGTGTTCCGGCCGCAAGACTGATCAACGCACAAAGCGGTTTGTGCGCCAATCGCAGCGACGTGCTGATCCACCCGCCGGCAAGAGCGAAAGCGTAGGCCGCGACGACCTGCCACAGCGTGATTTGGCCATTCAAGAGCTCGTGAGTGATTCGTGATCTTCCCGACGGTGCTGCGTCTCGATGGTGAGGTGAACAAGTTCTTCGTGCTCGCGCAACAATTCGCGATATGCGTCGGAAGTTTTCGGCTCGTGCGCGACGATCGAGACGATGGCTGCAAATTTCCCCGAGCCCATCTGCCAGACATGGAGATCGGTCACGATCGAGTCACCGTCAGCCTCGACCGCGCGACGAATTTCCTCCGGCAAATCGGAAGAGATCGGCGTGCGATCGAGCAAAATGCCGCTCGTATCGCGCAACAGGCTGTAAGCCCACGAGAAAACAACGCCGCTTCCGACCAAGCCGACAACGGGATCGAGCCAGAACCAGCCGAAGAACTTGCCCGAAGTCAGCGCGATGATGGCAAGAAATGTTGTGAACACGTCGGCCAGCACGTGGAGATATGCGGCGCGCAGGTTCAGGTCATGGTCGTGTGAATGACGATGTCGATCTTGGCCGCGAGGATGTGAATGATCGTCCTCTTTCAACAGCAACGCGCAGACAAGATTGACGGTAAGGGCGATGCACGCGATAGCGATTGCTTCGTTAAAATGAATGGACAGCGGAACGAAAAGACGGTGAACCGATTCGCCGGCCATGAGAAATGCAACCACCGATAGCACGACCGCGCTCGCGAACCCGCCGAGAACGCCGATTTTTCCGGTGCCGAAACTGAATTGGACATTCGACGCGTGCCGCCGCGTGAAGTAATACGCAATCGCGGTGATGAGAAACGCGCTGACGTGCGTGCTCATGTGCCAGCCGTCGGCCAGCAACGCCATCGAGTGGGAGAGAAGACCAGCCGTGATCTCCACCACCATCATTACGCCAGTGATCACAATTACGAGGCGCGTGCGACGTTCGCCCCTGGAAAAATCGCGGACGAAATCGTGCGAGTGCCGGAAGTGAGAATGATCCACGGGGGCCATATCGAGAGAGGATAACTCAGTTATCGAAGCATCAGCAAAAAAAGCTAGAAGTGAATCAGGCACTGCCGGTTGCATGTGATCGAGTTCGAATGAGCGCGTATATCGACACAAAAATCAGCAACGCACCAAAAGTGCAGACAATCGCCGCGCCGGACGGCAGGTCCCACCAAAAGGAAAGAAACAAACCACCGACGCCGCCGATTAACGCAATGACCCAACCAATCAGCAAGCGATTACCAATTCGATTGGCCAGATTGATCCCGCAAACGGCCGGGACAATGAGATAACTAAAAACGAGCAGCACGCCGGCGATGCGCACGAAACTCGTCACGACCAGACCAAAGACGACGTAAAACAAAAAGTCCCACCAACGTACGCGCAGTCCCTTCTGATAGGCGCCGTCTCGATTGAATGAAACGAGCAGAAAATTTCTGCGCAAAATAAAATGGAAAATGCCGACCCCGACAAAAAGCGCGAAGCGCTCCCACACTTCGCGCGGTGTCACGAGGAGAATGTTGCCCACGAGCATGTTTTTGATTTCTTCGTCACCCTCCGCTGCGCGCGAAAGCAGCAAAACTGCTGCGGCCGCCGCGACCACATAAGAAATCCCAATGACTGCTTCCTGTGGGATTTGGCTGGCGCGCTTTCCGGTCACGGAAAAAATTCCAGCGCCGACTAAAGTAAATCCGAGCGCAATCGCGAACGTCGTCCAGCTTTCGAGATCGAGATGAAAAAGAACGGCGAGACAAATCCCCAGAGAGGCCATCTGTGCCATCGCGATATCGATGAAAATGATGCCGCGTTGAACGACATGCAGGCCGAGGTAAACCAGTAGCCACGGCAAAAGGACGCAGGCCACAATCGGCCAAAACATTACTTCAAACATAAAATTTTCCCCGCTCGATAGGGCGATGCTCTGCGAAGCCGTCGAATATCGATGGCTCTTCGGCTCGACGGAGACTCGCGCCACCAATGAATGCATTTTTCATTTCAGCGCCGCCGCCAGCCGCGAGACGAGGGTGTCGATCAACTTCACGTAACTGTCTGTCCCGGGCAGGCCGCCCGGGAACTGCGAAAACTCCACGACCTTCGCGCCAGTCGCGTTCGCCACTTTCTCGGCGATTCGCCGGTCGTGAAACGGCTCGACAATGATCGCTTTGATGTGCCGCGCTTTCATCTGCGCGATCACTTCCGTGAGATGCGACGGCGACGGCGGAATGCCCGGCTTTGGTTCGAGAAAGATGTCGATGTTCACGCCAAAACGGTGCGCGAAATAAACCCATGAATCGTGATATGCGACCACATTCTGTCCTTTGAACGGCAGCATCGCCGCGCCCCATTCCTGTAATTTTGCGTTAATCGCCGCTTCGAACTTTTTGTAGTTCGCGTCGTAGACAGCCGCGTTGGCGGAATCGACCGCGGAAAAGGATTGTGCAATGTGCTGCGCCACGGCTTTGGCGATGATCGGGTCGCTCATGAAATGCGGGTTGCCAAGCGCGTGCACGTCGCCCGCGGCGCGCGTCACATTTGTCGGCATGTTCATGAGACGAATTCCCTGCGACGCCTGAACGCGGCCCGGCTTGCCGATCTCGATTTTCGGGTTGCGCGCGTTTTGCAAGAGCGGCGGCAACCAGCCGATCTCAAGCTCGGCGCCACCGTCGATCAAAACGTCCGTGCTGCGCAATGAGACGACGAAGCTGGGACGTGCATCGACAAAGTGCGGGTCTTCCGTCGGTTTTGCCAGGGTGACGATGTCGATCTTGTCGCCGCCGATTTCGCGCGCGAGCGATCCGAAATCGGGCAGCGTCGCAACGCCGTTAAGTTTTGCATTCGCAGAGACAGCGCATGCCAGAATTGTGCACAGAATTAACAGGATCTTTTTCATAGTTCAGAATTTGTGGGCGCCGTGCGCACCGAGGATGAATTCGAATTGAAGGAACACCGAATCGACATCCCGATCGGCGAGGAAGAAATTTTCTTCGAAGAAATCGTGATTGTATTGCAATCGTATTTTGGAGAACTCGGTCGGATACCAGGTCAAGTTGGCGCTGACGCGCGAGCGCGTTTGCCGGTCCATATCGTCGGTGAATTCGGAGTCGGTCATGTGCAGGTAATCGCCGCGCACACCCGCGACCCATCCTTTTTTGAATCCCCACAATAGCTGCGAATACATCCCCCAATCGTGAAACGTTTCCGCGACCGGGAACGATTCATCGACGCCGCGGCCGGCTTCGAACCGACGATACATCGCTTCGGTTTGCCATTTCACAAACGGAAACCCGCCCTCGGCATGCGATGATTTCCATTTGTAAAGGAAATCGCCGCCGTAAATCTGGGTGCGCGCGTTTGCCCCGGTCTCGTTTGATCCAAACGCGCCGGACACGCCCGCAAGCACCACCTGTGTTGGGCTAAGATCGACAGAATTTTCCCAGCGCGGAATCCAAACGAAATCCTGCAGCCCGCGCGCCTCGCGGTCGGTCGTTTCGCGGCCGAAGAAAATTCCGTCTTCGCCCGGGTTGCGGAACGAGAATCCCGTGCCGCCGCGGCCATTTTGCACGGCGAAGATCAATTGCGAATACCACGGCACCGGCACGATCCACGAAATTTGCGCGCCGACACCGCGCAATCCATCGGGGCCAAGAATGCGGCCGCTGACGAGCGCAGCATCGACAAACTCCCAGGCATGCGGATGAACTGGATTGATCCGGCCGAACGCGGCGAAGAATTGGCCAGCCTTCAACTGCAAGTTGAATGGCAAACTGGTCGTTTGCAGGAATGCTTCTTCGACTTCGACCTCTGTTTCGTTGTCGTTGTCTAACTTAAAGACAATGTTGGCGAACCCTTCAAAGTAAGGATCGACCGCGCCGTCGAACGCCAGCTCGATGTTGCGCGCGTTAAAACCGCGCTGCTGCGGATCGTGATCGCCAACTTCGATGTGATCGAGGTCGCGCGCGCTCGAGTAAGCGAGCGCGAACA
>WNGG01017258.1_pt1 | contig 16586 bp, 14 predicted proteins | sample 5400661 | NCBI WGS metagenome assembly WNGG01 (sample SAMN13153372, study PRJNA577476) | soil metagenome | isolation source: 100 cm soil or saprolite under Garry oak tree replicate 1 | place: USA:California | collected 2016-06-15 | reverse complement strand
CAGCTTGCCTGAAGCGGGGATCAGGTGCTCAATCAAGATTTCAAGCCGATCCGAGGCGGTCCAACAAAATGATGTTTGCATCTTTTCATGCTACCATCTCCTGTCTTGTTGAGCTTTTCATCACAAGCTGGGGAGAGCCACGAGGTAGGTAACCCATACACGCATCCCGTGGGATACTCAGTAAAGAGAGGTATGCGCAATGCAGGAGGCCACAACTGTCCTGGGTATCATCCGAAATCGCGGAGAGCGGGGATTGCCGCTCAAAAACCTGTATCGACAACTCTACAATCCACAGTTCTACTTCCAAGCGTATGTGCGCCTGTACCCCAATGATGGAGCCATGACGCCAGATACGACAGGGGAAACGGTGGATGGCATGTCAAAAGAGAAAATCAAAACCATGATTGACCTCATCCGTCAGGAACGGTGGCGATGGACTCCTGTGAAGCGGGTCTACATTCCCAAACGATCTGGGAAGCTCAGGCCACTAGGACTGCCTTCTTGGTCGTCAAAAGTGATGCAGGAAGTGGTACGACAGTTGCTCAATGCCTACTTTGAGCCTCGCTTTAGCGGTCACTCCCATGGATTTCGCCCAGGACGGGGATGTCGCACCGCCCTGAGTGAAATTGTACATGGTTGGAAGGGCGTTCATTGGCTGATTGAGGATGACATTTCTGATTGTTTTGGGCGATTGTCTCATGAAGTCCTCCTGGATATTCTGAGTGAACATATCCATGATAATCGATTTCTGAGGCTGATCCGTCAGATGCTCCAGGCGGGCTACTTAGAAGAATGGCGCTGGCATGAAACGCTAAGTGGAGCGCCGCAAGGTGGCGTGTGCAGCCCCATTTTGAGTAATATTGTCCTGGATAAACTGGATCAATTTGTCGAAACAGTGTTACTGCCAAAATACAATCAGGGGAAACGCAGGGCCAGAAATCCAGCGTACGAGCGTATCGAGAACGCCATCGCCCGTGCCAAGAAACGAGGGGATCGGCAAAGAGTGAAGATGTTGCGAAAGCAACTCCGCAGACTCCCAAGCCAAGACCCACAAGACCCCGACTTTCGCCGACTTCGCTACACGAGGTACGCGGATGACGTGCGCCACTTAACCCGTTTGTAGATCCCTCTCACAGAAAGGAGAAGTTCGGAAGAAATGACTTCTGGGTCACCCGGCCTACTTGGCGGCGAAAGCCAAAGAGGAAACTAGCATGCCGGGAACGCGGGAAAGGCGTGAAGACGCTGAAGCCTCGTCCTGCAAGACCCGCCTGATATGGTGAGGGCTGATTGTTCAAACCTTAGCTTCCAGCGATGCAAGCGTACATCCTCCGATCACAGCGTCTCTAACGCGGAGTCACCACAACAGGGTGTCACAGTCGTCGGCACCTGAACCTTCCGTGTGGTGAGCGGTGAAGAATGACTTCACCCAAGGGAGCGTACGAGGCACCTACGTCAGGCTCGATACGTCTACGAGCGAGGGAACTTGGGATGGCCTACCCCGCGAGAGCGGTACGGTCACGGATCTGTCGTAGTAGTCAGCGACTGGGAGAGCCAGTTACATGGCGAAGGACAGAAGGTGTTTTCGATACTCGGCGAATGGGAGGTATGCAAAGTGCAAAGAGCCGAAACAATCCTGGGTATCATCCACGAACGCGGCAAACGAGGACTGCCGCTGACCAATCTGTATCGACAGTTGTGTAACCCGGAGCTGTATCTCCACGCGTATGGCAAGATCTATCGGAACAAGGGCGCAATGACCCCTGGAACGACGACGGAAACGGTGGATGGAATGGCGATGGCCAAGATCGAAGCGATCATTGAGGATCTCCGATACGAACGCTATCGATGGACGCCAGTCCGGCGCACCTATATCGAGAAGAAACGCTCGAAGAAGTTGCGCGCCCTGGGAATGCCGACCTTTTCGGACAAGCTGCTTCAAGAGGTGATCCGGCTCCTGCTGGAAGCCTTTTACGAGCCGCAATTCAACCGTCACTCCCATGGTTTTCGTCCCAATCGGGGATGCCACACCGCTCTCGCGGAGATCTATCACCAGTGGATCGGAACAACGTGGTTCGTAGAAGCCGACATACAGGCGTGCTTCGACTCTTTGGAGCATAGGACGATGCTGTCTATTCTCCGAGAACGTATCCATGATGAGCGGTTCCTCCGGCTCATCGAACGGTTGTTACAAGCGGGATACCTGGAAGAGTGGCGATATCACGCCACGCTGAGCGGGAGTCCTCAGGGTTCAATTGTGAGTCCCGTGCTTGCCAACATCTATCTGGACAAGTTGGATACTTTTGTCGAAACCGTGCTCACACCTGCCCATACCGGTGGAGAAAAACGGAGAACCAATCCGAACTACATCCGCTTGCAGCACACAGCTACCCGCTTGAGGAAAGCAGGACGCTACAAAGAAGCGAAGGAACTGCGTCGGCAAATGCAGCGACTTCCTTCTCATGACACCGCTGATCCAGACTACAGACGGCTGCGATATTGCCGCTACGCTGATGATATGCTGATTGGCTTCGTTGGACCACGACAAGAGGCCGAGGAAATCAAACGTCAATTGGCAGTGTTTCTTTCCGAAACACTCAAACTCACTCTGTCAGAAGAGAAAACGTTGATCACCCACGCACGAGAGACCCCCGCGCGCTTCCTTGGCTACGACATCCTGGTCCTCCAGGAAGATCACAAGCATGACCGACGGGGTCATCGCTCTATTAACGGACAGATTGCGTTGAAGGTGCCCGCAAAGGTCATCCAAACCAAATGTGCTCCCTATTTACTCCAGGGAAAACCAGTCCTGCGGAATGAACGGACCAACGATACCATCTACAGTATCATGGCCCAATTTCAACAGGAATATCGGGGCTTCGTCGAGTACTATCAACTGGCCGTCAACCGCTACCAACTCAACCGTCTCAAATGGGTCATGGAGCGGTCTCTCACGGGAACACTGTCGCGCAAATTGCGCATGAGTATCTCGCGGGTGTACCGCCGCTATGAAACCACGATGGAGACTCCCGATGGTCCCCGTAAGGTCCTTCAGGCCACGGTTGAGCGAGGAGAGGGAAAGAAACCGCTGATAGCACGATGGGGAGGCATTTCACTGGCCCGACGAATGAAAGCAGTTCTCAACGACGTTCCTTCCTTTACCTGGAGCCAACGATCGGAGCTGGAAAAACGGCTGTTAGCGGATACCTGCGAACTGTGCGGTTCACAGGAGCACGTCGAAGTCCATCATATCCGAGCACTGAAAGATCTCCAGCGCCAGGGACAGGAGGAACGACCTGCATGGGTTCACATCATGGCTGCTCGCCATCGTAAAACGCTGGTAACCTGCCAGAAATGTCACAACGATATCCATGCAGGTCGAGCGAATGGAAGCCACACAAGGAGATGAAAACACTGGAGAGCCACATGCCCAGAAATGTGCACGTGTGGTTCGGCGGAGGGCCGGGGGAAAAGGGCTACTCACATAGTACCTCGCCTGCGGCCTATCCGACTGGCTGATTGGTTTTGTCGGCCCGAAGTCGGAAGCCGAGACGATCAAGGACCAACTCGAGAACTACCTGCTCGATCATCTCAAGCTGGAACTTTCTCGAACTAAAACGCTCATCACGCATGCCAGAGAGGAGCGGGCCAGGTTTCTCGGCTATGAAGTCCACACCTTGCAGGACAACTCCCAGCACCGTAAGGGACGAAGGAGTATCAATGCACGGATTGGCTTCCGCGTTCCCGATGATGTAGTACGAGAGAAATGCCGGGGCTATCAACGTGGCAACGCACCCACCCACCGACCTGAACTGACCACCGACAGTGACTTTAGCATCATGGCCCACTATCAGGCCGAGTATCGGGGTGTGGTGGAGTATTACCGTCTGGCGTACAATCTGTCCGTCGCCCTCCGCAAAGTCAAGCGGGTGATGGAACAGTCTCTCGTGATGACCCTGGCATCCAAACTCAAGATGTCAGTGCCACGCGTCTACAAGCGATACCAAGCGACGATCATCACCAATGGGAAACCCTACAAGGGATTGCAAGTAGTGCGCACGAGAGAAGGAAAGAAGCCACTGATGGCCCAATGGGGAGGCATTTCGCTGCACTGGGACCCCAAAGCAGTCCTCAATGACCAACCTGCACGCGCCTGGGGAGGGAGATCAGAACTCGAAAAACGCCTGTTGGCGAACACCTGTGAGCTGTGTGGTGCTACCAGCGACATCGAGGTGCATCATATTCGAGCCCTCAAAGACCTCACCAGGTACACAGGTCGGGACAAACCGGCCTGGGTTCGAAAGATGGCCGCACGTCGCAGGAAAACCCTGGTCCTCTGTCGAACGTGTCACCAGGACACCCACGCGGGACGCCCTCTGACGCGACATACGTCAAGTTCGCGAACGTAATCTGTGACGCTGGAAAGCCGTATGCGCTGAAAGGTGCATGTACGGTTTGGAGGGGGACGGATGAAAAAGTACCCCAAAGGGCAACTCGTCAGCCGTCTACCCTACGGCTGATTCCGCTCAATTTGGACACGAATCATGGGTACGCGAAAGAGCAGGTCGTCAACTCGGAACTAGCCAAACGTCAGGTGGTGTTGGCGGGGCGAGTTCGCCGTCTGGAACACCTGGCGCAGGCTAGCCGAGCACGCCTGGCCGACTTCCGAGACCAGGATCAGCACCTCCAAGAGCAAACTCATGCCTTTGAACAGCAATGGATGGAGTTCTCGTTGCAGGTCCTGCCATTCGAAGTCACGAGCCAAACAGAGGAGCGGGACTACTTTCCTTTAAAAGCACGGCAACTCGCGACAGGCTGGGAGATGCGCCAGCGCAAAGCCAAGCTGGAAAAGCATGCGGTGCGGTGTCTTCGCATCTTGAACAAATGTGAGGGCTACTGCCAAGAACTGCGGCAGGCGCTCAGGCGACAAGAGGATCTGGAGGTGCAAGCGCGAGAGATGTACGAACTCGATCACGCAAAGGATCAAATCATGACGCTGTTGAAAGTAGGATTGGCCAACCTGGGCATGTGGGTAAGAGACCACTATTTTGGTGAGAACTATCGCCACTGTGGATGGCAGCGCTTGTGGCCCTTTTTCCAATTGGGCGGCTGGATCACCACGACGACGAGCGAGGTGCAACTCGACGTGCGTGCGTTTAACAACCGAGCACTGATGCGTGATTTAGAGGAAGTGTGTCGCAACGTCAACTCCAGTGGAGCGATCTTACCTGATGGCAGACGGTTAGTGGTGGCGGTCGGGGAGCGGCTTAGTGGAGCGATCTTACCTGATGGCAGACGACTGGTCGTGAGCGTCGGGGAGCGGCTCCGTTGCCAACGCGACGGGCCGCTGGCGCGAACGGGGTGAGTCTCACTTTAGTTGCGTCAATGGCCAAAAGGCTCACACCCTGCATACCCGGCCCCTGAGGATAACTTGCCCTCGTCTACTTGCGCATTATTACTCATGCTGGTTCCCCCCTGTGTGACCCGGTGGATTGTCCCGTAGTGCTCCTGCGCCACTTCTGGACTGGCAAACTCGAAACGCTCCTGGCCAGCGGCGCGGCTCAGGTAGAAGGCAAACAGGCTGAGCGGCAGCGCCGCCAGCAGTGGTGAGAACTCCTCCGGCAAGCCCACGGCTATAGGAATAAACGTGCCATGTGAAATCGGCGGTCTCGTATCACTGATGAACACCGGTTGGGCGCCGATGAAGTTCAATTCAGAGAGGATTTCGCAAGCACGGTCGAAAGAGGCGCCAGATGGAGCGATGAGAAAGACGGGCATTCCTGCTCCGCTCACAAAGTACTCCCCGTGCGCCCACTCTTCGATATTCGTAGCTACACCCAGCTTCTGCGGCCCTTCAAACAGTTTGGCCGCCCCGAAGTGTGCCGTTGCCAGGTTAGGTCCGGCTCCGAGAAAAGTGATCCAATCGTGCTTTGCGATCTGCTCCGCCAGGCTTCGTACAGGTTCTTGCACTTCTTCGAGCGTACGGTGTGCCAGGCTGGGTACACTCCGTAAGAGCACTCGCGCTCCAGTAGGATCGCTGCCACGAGCCTCGCCCCACTCAACTGCCAGGTCAAACAGCGCGGCCAGTATGGCAAGATATGTACTTGTTCCCGGCGAGTAGCCCAGAGTCGGGACTGATAGCGTGATGATGTCGGTCGCCTCTTTCGCTAATGGCGATTCCGAATTGCCTGTGAGAACAAGCACACGGTGGCCAAATTTCCTTGCCTGTATGGCCGCTTCGATGGTCCTACCAACCCTGCCGGAAAAGGAAATGCACATAACTACACTGCGTTCGGGCAGGTAGCGTACACGGTAACGAGCAAGATCAAGCGCATGTATGCCCTCGGCGTCAATGCCAGCATGTTTCTGGAAGGCGAGAGACGCTGCTGCACCTGCGAAGGCCGAATCGCCGCACCCAACAAGGTAGAGGTGTTCTATGCCCCCGGTGTTCAATTGCCCGGCGGTGATGCGAAGCTGCCCGGCCAGTATCTCGAGCTGTTGCGCCAGTATCTGCGGGATCATAGCGATCTCTGAGCGCATAATGTCCACGGAACTGGTGATACCTCGATCCGCCCCCGGCACATCAACTTGCGAGAGCAGAGTGGGCGCGTATAGGCGATGCACTGCAGGGGGACCAGTAAGGAGGTAAGCTTGCGCTTCGGCCGGATCAACACGAATCAGTTGCAAGGAACCGAAGCCCGCCACCGCGTAGGAGGCAGAAATGGCGCCGCGTTGAGCGGATTCTAGCGAGCTACAGCCAAGCGAGAGCGCAACAACAAAGCCTCCACAGAAGGCATCTCCAGCTCCGGTGACATCGACCACCGGCCCCTGTGCCACATCTACCTTGTGCAATACTCCCTGCGCTTTGTCCCAGACCAGTACACCCTCTGCTCCCATCTTGATCACGATCACCGGCGTAGGAAGGTTCGCGAGCACTGCAAGAGCACGAAGAGGATCATCGTAACCCACCAGGTCGGCCAGTTCCGAGCGGCTTGGCAGGAAGGCATCCACCTTCGCTGCCAGGGCTCGCAATCGTTGGCGGTAGTCAGCAACGTAGTCCTCGTGAGTATCTAACGTGATGATGGCTCGGGAGGAGATACGTCGCACCGCGTCCACGATAGATTCTGCCGCGCCCAGCGGCATGGCTGCAATATGCACCACTGCTGGAGGCTCTCCTGCCAGCCACTCGATAGGCAGATCACCTGCCTGCACAGCCACCTCGCGTGACCGCTCCCGTGGAGTGCGGTAGATCCAGTGCCGCTCACCGCTGGACTCATAGACTACCCAGTTACGGACAGTGGGGCCTGGAATATCGACCACCCCGTCAGTTGCAACTCCGAGGGAGTGCAGCATGGCTGTGAGATCACGGGGAAAATCTTCACCCCGGCGCGTCACCAGGCCGATACCAGGCTGCCAGAGGCGGGCGCCGAGGGCAGTGTACAGGCTATTACCTCCTACACTGGACATCTGCGTCGTACCATCAGGCAGTACCACATCGTCGATGGTCAGATTGCCTACCACAATCAAGCGCGGGCGAGCGGCAGGTAGCACGAGTGTCTCGCCTTGCTCGTTCGTTCCCATCTGCATATATGCCTACTCCGGCGGTATCTCGCGGTATGCCAAACTGAGATCAACGCCCTGGCTGCGATTCAAGATGTAGGCGCCTACATACCAGAGGATACCCACTACAACGACACCGATCATGAAGCTAAGTGATAACCTTGCCGTCACACCGAATGCCGAATTGATGGTGCTATTGAGGATAAACATCAGCATGAGACTACCGAGGACAATTACCCCGCCTATACCGGCCAGTGTCACAGAAGGGATCCCCAGCAGCCTGTGACCACCTCCGGCTTCCCACATGTGTCGCAGTCGATAGGGAAAGACGATGCCCGCGACTGATACCAGGATAAAGGCGGCAACCTGCGCCAGCAAAGCACCGAGCAAACTGGCCTGTGGAATAGTCACCAGCGCGATGAGTGCGAGCGTCCCGGTCACGGTACAGAAGATGATGGCCTTGACCGGAGAGTGAAAGCGTTCGCTCACGTCACCCAACGGAGCCGGGAACCATGCGGTCAACAGCCCAGGCAAGCATGTAGCGTGTAGCCTGCAGTTCGGAGAGGGGCGTCCCCAGAAGCGCCCAGAATACAAAGCCGATGCCAATGAAGAGTGGAACAAGCACGTTACCCGTGAGCAGGCTTACGATGAAGTTGAAGCTCGGTGACAGGTTGCCCGGCAGGTTGAGAAGACTGGCATTAGTATTGGCAAGGTAACCGACGCTTCCAATCCAGTTCAAGCCAACGGCTTGCGAGAAGACAATAACGAGATACCGTAGCGTTCTTCCAGTGTCTTGTAGAGCGAGCGGCCATTGAAATCCAGTGTCTCGAGTCCTGGCACAAGTCGCGCCGGCAGGTAGGATGTAAGTAGCGCTATCGCCTTGCTTTCGATCAAAGCGACACGTTGGAGAAATATACACTGCTGGTCTTCTGCTGCGAGGGCTGCCCTGATATTGGGAGGGATCTTGCTAATGCGCAGTTCAGCCACGTTCAGGACTGCACTGAGGCCTTTGGCTCGCATACTCTCCGAGAAACTGGAGAGTATGCTGATCTTCTCTTCGACCTTCTGCTCGCGCACGAACGTTCCACGACCGGGAACGCGATAGAGGTATCCTTCTTTGACAAGATCGAGGATGGCTTGACGAACAGGCGCGAGGCTAAGCCCGAAGCGAGCCGCGTATTCGCGCTCCTGCAATAGCTTTTGACCCGGCAGCAATTCTCCGCGCTCAATGCAGTCAAGCAGGTAGTTCCGCACTTGATGATGCAGGGGAACCGGCGAGTCCCTGTTTATTGGTATCGCCTCTTGATGACGCGTAGTTTCATTGAGAGAGGTCTCCACATTCGTGTTCAAGTCTGCGTTCATAAAGAAGCTCTCCTGCAGATCAATGTACATAATATTATAACAACTTTTAAATCGCCCTGTCTGACTTCATTCTTTGGAGGTGTTCACCGGCAACTGTGAGTGCTACAGCATCTTGTAAGCCTACCCCTTTTAGGGGATTGGATGCTTGACTATACGTATCTTCGTTATCATAATTAGAAAGGAAATCACAGCATTGATCGGTGACCCCTGAATGAACTACTCAACAATGTAGGAAACGCCTTGATACTGAAAGGCAGGTTCGGTCATGGCCGACAGTGTAGGACAACGCCTGGGGAACTATCGCCTTGTTCGCCTGTTGGGGCAAGGAGGGTTCGCCCAGGTCTATCTCGGTGAGCACCAGCGACTGGGAACGCAGGCTGCCATCAAACTGCTCTCTACGCACCTGTCGGACGACGAAGTAGAGAAATTCCTGGCAGAGGCGCGCATCATCGCGCGCTTAGAGCATCCCCATATTATCCGCATTCTGGATTTTGATGTTGAGCAGGATGTCCCTTTTCTCGTCATGAGTTATGCGCCAAATGGAACGATGCGCCGACGTTTTCCGAAAGGGACGCGCCTGCCGTTGGATATCATCCTCACATACCTCAAGCAGGCAGCAGACGCGCTCCAGTATGCACATGTAACAAAATTGATCCACCGGGACATCAAGCCGGAGAACCTGCTGCTGGGACGACAGAACGAAATGCTGCTCAGCGACTTTGGCATCGCTATAGTAGCACACAGTTCGCGCTCGCAGAGTATGCAAGAGATCATCGGCACTATCTCCTATATGGCGCCGGAACAAATCCAGGGCAAGCCACGCCCGGCCAGCGACCAGTATGCACTAGGTGTGATCGTCTATGAATGGTTATGCGGCTCTCATCCTTTCCACGGCACAACTGCCGAGATAGCTACTCAACACCTGCATGCCAACCCGCCTCCCTTGCGTGAGCTAATCCCCGGCATGCCGCCTGCAATTGAAGCGGTTGTACACAAAGCACTGGAGAAGGACCCGCACCGGCGCTTTGCGAGCGTGCAGGAGTTCGCGACTGCTTTTGAGCAGGCTTGCCAGAGCTTCCTGCCAGCGACAACGGCCATGCCAGCAGGACCTGCTGGCCGGTTACTTTCCGCAACGCAGGCGCCCGGGCAAGCTTCCTTCTATGCTTCTCCTACCCTAGCAGGAAGCGAGCTTGAGCTGCCAAAGGCGGGTAGACGTGGTGTCTCGCGGCGAGCGCTGCTGTTTGGCACAATAGGCATAGTTGGATTCGCTGGAACATGTGGCTGTCTAGCGTTGTTGGCACTTTCGCATAAACCAGCTCTGGGGAACACCCTCGTTACCTATACAGGGCACTTGAGTCCAGTGGCAACGGTAGCCTGGTCTCCTGATGGCAACCGTATCGCCTCAGGCTCCGGGGATCAGACGGTGCAGGTATGGGACGCTAGCAGTGGCGCTCATCCGTTCATCTATCGTGGCCATACCACGAATATCAACGCGGTAGCGTGGTCACCTGCACGTACAAACCAGCGGATCGCCTCGGCAAGTGGCAATAGTTTTTTTGGAGGCGAGCACGTGGTGCAGATATGGAACGCGGCCACAGGGGTGCATATTCTCACTTATGAAGGCCACACGCAACCAGTGCATACCGTGGCATGGTCGCCAAATGGCACGCGCATTGCCTCCGGGAGCGAAGACAAGACAGTACAGATCTGGGATGCCCGCAGTGGAAGCCAGATGCTGTCCTTCACCGGGCATAAAGCGCAGGTATCTGCGGTGGCCTGGTCTCCTGATGGCACGCGCATCGCCTCGGCAAGCAATGATGAAACCGTGCAAATTTGGGATGCTCACTCTGCTCTGCCCATCTTTCGCTTCAATCATACGAGTACAGTGAACGCCGTGGCCTGGTCGCCCGATGGCACGCGTATCGCCTCGGCAAGCGGCAATTTCTTTTTGGGGGGAGAGCACAGCGTACAGGTGTGGGATGCCGTCACGGGGGTGCACATCCTTACTTATATAGGCCATCCTTCTCCGGTAAGTACCGTGGCGTGGTCGCCCGATGGCAAAAGCATCGCCTCAGCTTCGGCAGGCGTTGACAAGACAGTGCAAATCTGGGATGCGACGAGCGGTGCCCCCATCTTCACTTATCGCGGCCATACACTTGGGGTGAATGCTGTGGCATGGTCGCCGGATGGCAAGCTCATCACCTCTGCTAGCAACGATGGAACAGTACGGGTATGGCAAGCCTCTCTATAACTGCCTTGTCGCCTTGGGAGTGATTATCCTCGCGTTGATGATAATGATCGGCATTTTTCTGAAACGGAAAGATGTCAGGGTCTGAAGCATTGCATCCCCATAAACACGTGTTATACTATGGTTGTGTTATTAGCAACTTGAGCTAGATGCACTCATTCATTAACCCCTTGAAAATGAGGCGAAAGATGGCATTAGAAGAACTCCAGGACGGTCGTTATCGCTTAGTGCGCTTGCTGGGCAGCGGCGGGATGGGTGAAGTATACCTCATGCAAGACATGCGCGTTAACCGGCAGGTAGCAATCAAGGTCATTCGTTCTGAAAGCACCCCGTACCCCGACAGCACTGCGGCAAAAGATGCAGCCCGCCTTTTTCAACGCGAGGCAAGAGCCATTGCCGCGCTTGAGCATCCTAATATCTTACCCCTCTACGACTTTGGAGAGGAAACCCGCGATGGCAAGACGATTACCTACATGGTCATGCCATATTGTACAGAAGGGACACTGGCCAGCTGGCTGCAGCAGCGCGGCAGCAATTTGCTTTCACCTCAAGACATCGTCTACCTGGTTGAGCAAGCCACCGATGCCCTTCAGTACGCACATGATCATGAAGTTATTCATCTGGATGTCAAACCTTCTAACTTTTTGTTGCGCAGCAACAGGAAGAATCCGAACCGCCCTACTTTGCTACTCGCCGACTTCGGCATTGCGCGCAGTTTCACTACGGTTGCCAGTGCTAGCCTCACCATCCGTGGCACTCCTACCGCCATGGCCCCCGAACAATGGAGCAGTACGCCTGTTCCTGCCACAGATCAATATGCGCTGGCGGTCATGATTTATGAGTTACTGACGGGTCGCCCTCCCTTTGTAGGGAGCATGGAACAATTGATGTTCCATCACTTCACGACTCAACCCCCGCTACCCAGCACCTTCAATCCGCACCTACCCGCCACCCTTGATGCGGTGCTCATTCGTGCCTTGGCGAAGAAGCCCGAAGAGCGCTTTCCTTCTATTGCCGCCTTTGCCAGCGCATTTGAGCAAGCCGCACAAACACCGCCCGCTGAGCTTGTCAGTGATCAGCAGCCATCCGACACCAGCGACATGTATGCTACCCTGGCTATAAGCCAGGCAGAGGCGGATTCTGGCATCAGCCAGATGATCACCCTGCCAGGTGGCCGGAAGCTCAATGTGCCCATACCAGCAGGAGCCCGTGATGGCCAGGTCATTTGCTTGCAGGATATTGATGGGCCAAGCAGCAAAGCGAGCGAGCTAATCTTGACAGTCGCCATCAAACAGCCCGAAAAAGTTCAATTATTATCAAGTGCTGCAGTTGCTGAACAGATACCTAACACGCGATATCCTGACCTGCGACAACCCTCTGATTCTATATCGAGCCACGATCTCCCGACGGTATCCACCTCTGAGCCCAGGGTTCAAGCGCCAGAGAAACGGCCACTGTCCACTTCACAAAGATCACCTGTCCTTCGCTTCGGGGCTATTGGCATTATCTCGGTGATTATACTGCTAGTCCTTGCCAGCACGCTGTACCTTTATACCAGTCGCCAGCTTAGCGGCCAACAGGCCAGTGCGGGTCTCATAGCTCACTCACAGACGGCAACAGCCGTTGCAAAGCTCACACCAACGCCACGGGCGACAGCCGCCCCACACCCTGGCCTTTATATTGCGGGCACATATAACGGGTCGATGTACAATCAGACGACGAACCAGACCACATCTATCATTGTGCATATAGTGCAGAGCAAGGGAGAGGGAGCCTTAAGTGGGTCGGTTATGTTCAGATCTTCTCCCCAGGGGGTCTACCCGCTGAGTGGAACTGACGATACACAGGGCAACTTCTCTTTTACGGTGCATCTACCCGCTGGCACAACGCCGCTCCTCTTTATTGGGACAGTGCAACAGGGTGCCTACCTGCACGGGAACTATTGTAGTAGCAGTAGCGATGGTTGCCCTGCGAATACGGGCTATTTCACTGTCGGGCCGAGGTTTTAGTCAGGAGGACATTGAGAGGGCCTGTCAGCGCACTGATGGTTCCCTCTCAAGAGTGTTAGCCGTGAAGTAAATTCACCTCAGCCTTTGACCGAGCCAGCCAGGATGCCGCGCACGAAGTAGCGCTGCATGGAGAAGAATATTACCAGCGGTAGGGCCATGGTGAGGAAAGAAGCCGCGGTCAGTACCTGGTAGTTTTCGCCATAGGCGCCGACCAGGTTAGCCACTACCAATGTCATGGGTGCGACCTGGGGGCTGCCACCCAGGAAGATCAGGGCGTTCAGCAGGTCGTTCCACACCCACATAAACTGGAAGATAGTCAGTGACGCCAGGGCCGGTACCGACAGGGGCAGAATGATGGTCCAGAACACGCGGAAATTGGAGGCGCCGTCGACATAGGCCGATTCCATCAGATCGCGGGGGAGCGCGGCGAAAAAGTTGCGCAGCAGGAAGACCGCGAAGGGCAGGCCAAAGCCAGTGTGAGCAAGCCAGATTGCGATGTACGTGCCTGTCAAGCCGAGCTGCGTGAGCAGGGCGTAAATAGGCGCCAGCGCAATTTGTCCCGGGACCACCAGCAGCGCCACGATGGCGAAAAAGAGGGTATTGCGCAAAGGGAACTTCATCCAGGAGAAGGCGAAAGCCGCGAACGCGCCAAACAGCACAGGCAGGATCGTCCCCGGTATAGAGATGATCAGGCTGTTGAGAAAAGCCTGGCCCATGCCCTGTGCATTGATGACCTGCTCATAGTTCTGAATGGTAAATCGCCAGGGCGGGAAAAGCCCCGTCCACCAGCCGGTGGTAGCGAGCAGTTGCGGTGGGCGAAACGAGCTAATAAAGAGGCCAAAGGTCGGCACCGACCAGAGAAGAGCGATCGCTACCACCAGGGCAGTGATCAGACCGTTATTGAACGAGCGCAGAAAGTAGCTGCTCGTCCCCTGCTGTCTCTCAGCAGTGCGTTTCACCTGGGCCGCCTGTACTGCACTTTGTTGTGTGGTACTCATCGTCCCATCTCCTCTCTACGCATTCTGCGAATATTGATAATCATCACCGGCAAAACCAATATGGTCAGGAGTATGGCCAGCGCGCTGCCCAGGCCATAGTTACTGTTATTGAACAACTGGTTGTAAAACTCCATAGCAATCACGCTTGTATGATAATTACCACCCGTCTCGACATAGACGACATCAAATATTTTGAGAATGTTGATGAGCATGGTGATGGTGACGACGCCAAGGGTCGGGCTGATCAGCGGAATGGTGACCTGCCAGAACATGTTCCAGCGGCTCGCGCCATCGATTCTAGCCGCCTCGATGACTTCGTCGGGAATGCCTTTGAGAGCCGCCGAGAGAATCACCATGCTAAAGCCTGTCCACATCCAGACATAGATCGCGATCAACGCGAAGTTATCAAAGGCTGGATTCGTAAGCCATGACTGGGGCGGCACTCCGAAAAGCCCCAGGATCGCGTTGAGCAGGCCGATCTGGGTCTGGCCGGCCGGTGCAAAGTCGTAGACGAAGCGCCAGATGATGCTAGCGCCGACAAATGAGATCGCCATGGGGATAAAGAGGGTGGACTTGATGACACTCTCGATCTTCACCCTGTCAACCAGTACGGCAACAATCAGGCCCAGGCCTACTGTCAGCACCGTCGCCAGGACCAACCAGAGCGCATTATTCCTCAGCACCTCGAGCAAGCCCGGCTGCGTGAAGACCTGCACATAATTTCTCAGCCCTACGAGCCGCGTCGAATCGGCATTTTGAAAGCTCCACCAAATAGTCTGGCCCAGAGAGTAGATGAAAAAGATTAACAATAGGATCACGGCGGGCGCGATCCACGCCAGGGCCCACCAGGAGATGCCTTGCTCCCCTTTTTTGGGAGGGGCAGGAGCAACAACGCGTTCACTAACTGCCGTTGCCATAGATTACCTCCTTGTCAAAATAAGCAGTATCACAGCGTACTCAGGACACTGAGGAAACAACTCCCCCGTCATCAAGAAGGAGCCACACATATTTCATATCAATTATATCATTACGGAACCGTTTTCCATGGCTCCCTGATGAATGTTCTAGTGTAAAAAGGGCGATATTTTCGGGGGACCGTGTGCCCCCAGGCACACTTGCCACCCGCGCCCCTCTCCCTGACACTTTTTGTCCTGTTAGATGAAGGTGTAGCCGTGCCATTCATGGCGCTCGCTGCTGGAGACGGACCTTGCGCCTGATACCTCCCTCCACCCCGGCGCGATAAATCGCGCGGCTACGCCCTTGTGCAAATGTGTCAAGGAGAGAGCCCCCACGCCTCGGCAGGAGGGTGCGCCTCTTGCACCTCCCTTTCCCGAATCGGTCCCTTGACCAGATATGGGGAGACCAGGTCCTCAAAGGCGCAGTCTCCCCATATTTAAGATTCCCCTGGATGGCTCAGGACGTGTATACCTGCATAGCAGTGCTCTCAAGGGTACTGAGGATGCTATCAAGTTTCGTCGGGTCTGAGATGAAGTCCAGCGAAGCCTTCCAGTAGGCACTTTCCATGGCGGTGGGCATCAGGTCATCTTGACTCAATGAAAAGAAGGTCGCCTGGGTCAACTGCATGGCGGAATTGCGCGCCACATCGTCGGGATAGACGCTCAGAGGCACCGCTTTGTTCACAGAGGTCTTGCCACCACGTTTCACCCAGATCTCCTGCGCTTCAGCCGTTGACAGAAATTGCATGTACTGGCGGGTACCATCGTTATCCTTAAACGCCATTAACATATCCGCGCCGCCGGTGACCGCGCCGGCGAACTGCGGGTTGATGGAGGGGAAGTTGAAGAAGTTGAAATCCGTGCCCGGCGCGATCGATGGGAACTGGGTCTTGATGAAGCCCGCCGTGAAGTCACCCAGGTAGTACATGTAGGCCTTTGGTGGAGTTTCATATGGCAGGAAGGAGGCAGGCTGGAAGTTGGTGGCCAGGATGGACTGCGGCGCGCCATTGATGTAGTGCTTGCCGGTGACGACCTGGCCGAACATCTGGAAGGCATTTTTGATGCTGGGGTCCGTCCAGGGGATCTGGTGGGCGACCCACTTGGCAGACATGTCGGGGCCATTGGTGGCGAGATAGATCTGGTCTATCCAGTCGCAAGAGGGCCAGCCGCTGGCGGCTCCACTATTCACGCCCATCGACCAGGGGAATTTGCCACTGCTGGCAATCTTATCCGACAGTGCAATCAAGTCATTCCAGGTCTTGGGAACGGTATAGCCATTGGTCGTGAACTGCTTCGGGCTATACCAGATGGTGCCCTTGGTGTTGGCCGTCGGGGTCACGGCGTACAGGTGGCCGTTGACCGAGGCCAGATTGATCCAGGCCTGGGCGTAGTTCTGCTGGATAGAGCTCATGTCGAAGAACTTGTCCAGCTGCAGCAGTTTCCCTTGAGAAGCCAG
>WNGG01005063.1_pt1 | contig 16586 bp, 20 predicted proteins | sample 5400661 | NCBI WGS metagenome assembly WNGG01 (sample SAMN13153372, study PRJNA577476) | soil metagenome | isolation source: 100 cm soil or saprolite under Garry oak tree replicate 1 | place: USA:California | collected 2016-06-15 | reverse complement strand
AAGTTTGTAAGGCCAAAAATAAAAGCGGGCGGGGCCCTCCCACAAGCCCCACCCTAAGGCCACGTGTCCTCACCCCACGCGACCACTTCGCCCACCGGGGAGGCGGGCGCGGCATGATTATGCACAAGTCACCTTCGGGATGCAACCCAAAGTTAGAGTTTTTTTGGCAGTTTTTCTGGAGGAAAAGAAGGGCGGATCCGGTGGCTTAGCTTAGCCCGATATTTTGTGTTTATCTTCCAGGTCGGCCACCGCCACAATCACCAATAAGGCGGTCACACCCAGGGTTGCGAGGATGTAAAGTACCGCCGTCTGCTCTTTATAAATAAGCACGATGGTCACTAACGCAAGCGCCGCCACCCACGCCAGCGTAATCAGGCGCCGGCGCCTTTTCCTGGTCGCATCAATCCTTTGACTCATATCTTTTTCGACTGGAACTTAAGACCGGAAAAATGAAACAAGTTAGGCTGTGCTTAATACAACACTTTGTATGGAAGGACGCCGCCAAAGCTTCCCAAAGTACCTTTGGCAGCGCCTACAAAAGTGTCGACCCATCTTGATTTAGAAAAAGGGCCGCTTTCGCGGACGTCAATAATATCGTAGGGCTTCAGCGGAATATCCTGCGCTTGCCCTTTCTTGATGGCCTCGTAATTGAAGGTCAGATCATCCTGACCGATCTTGCCATCTTTTTGTCGATAAATATGAACCTGACTGATCTTGGCGATCCGTTGCGGGCCACCAGCCATTGCGATCGCTCGAGCCAGTGTGAGTTCATCCTTCATGGCAAGTTCTCGCGGCGCATTTACCGCTCCCGTAACATACACCGGCTCGCCTTCAGAAACGATAACGACGTCACCCGGCCGAATCACGGGATCGGCTTGCTCTTTACCCATTTTTAGATCGGAGATCTTATAGATCTCTAACTGAGCGAGCTCTTCGGCCGAGGCGGCGGGTTTTTGCGGAGTCGCCGGCTGGTTGGTGTCGGCGCACATCTCAGGTTCAGTGTGGACAATTTGAATACTCCCGCTGGCTCTTTCTGTAATTCCACCCGCAGTCGCGATCAGTTCGTGCAAGTGCGCGCGCCGCAGCATCTCTACGCGCGTCGGCGCGCGCACCGCGCCTGTTACGGTGGCAGGCTGGCGGCTGCGTCGCTCAGAAATTCGAACGCTGACCTGGGGACTATTTACGAATTTCGAATAGGCCGTCGCAATGTCCTTTGCCACATCGCGTTCGACGCGACACTGCGCCCGAATTGGCGTTTCCAGGAAAGCCAGGGAGGTGATGTTGCCCTGGTTATCAACCTCAACGGTGCTGGAAAGATCGGCTTGGCCGAATACGCGGACCTCGAGTATGTCACCCGGGCCGATCAGATACTTTCGCATTCCCTGATTATCGATTGATGAACCCTGCGTGGAGACGGGGCCCTGTGACGCCGGCTGTTGACCTTGCCCCAGCGCTAAGATCGTCAAGGCAAGCGACAATACGGTAATCAGAAACATTCGGCCTGTGTTAGTCATAACAGATTCCTTCCGCCAAATCTTACATCCATCATATCCGGCAAAGGGGTACCTAAAAGATTCGACTGCCTACGAAACGCGGCCGGGTTCGGTTGATTGGGTCTCTTTCTGTTCACTACCTCGACTGCGTTTGGACTGCCTGCGCACCGTGCCTGGCACTGCGAATCCGGTAAAGAGTAGGTTGCAATGATCGCATAAAAGACTGTGGATACCAAACATCCTGATAAACCAGGGAGTGGGCCGATAGCCTCGCCGGATCCGCTTGCTTCGGCATTTTGGACACCTTTGTGAAATCATCTTTGTTTACACGAAGCGATGGGTTTCAAATCGCTAATCATTGTTTCCTTTCGAAACGTGTGCCGGGCGCGCAACAGGTCAATCTCTCTGGAAATGCGGTCGGCCGTAGCGGTATGGCTATCGTCTTTCAACCCTTCGCGCATGAGATAGAACAAAGCATCCCGGTAACAATCGATAGCCCGTTTGTAATATCCCTTAAACGCCGCGCGCTCGCCAAGTTCGATCCAATGAGCAACTTTGCTGGACGCGATGAATTCATCGAGGGCGCGAACTGATTCATTGAGTTCGCCCTCTTCAGGATAAACCAGCAAGGCCGAGTCAATACAATCGCGAGCGCGATTTGCCAACTCCACTTTTTCCGATAAGCGAGCACGCTTCTGCGCTTCTCGTGTCAGGACGCGCGACGAATTACAAGCCCAGGCGAGCAAATGATGTTTCTGCAAAGCGCGCACTCGCTCCTGACCTCCGCGCAAAGCAATTCGTCCTTCAGAGTTCAGCGTCGGAGACAACAAAGCTTCGTCCGTAGTCGCCAGGTAGTCTTTACAAAGATTGTAAGCGTCCAGGTGCGCTTCGGGCAGGGCGTCCGCAGCATCAGCGTGCGCGCATTCTTTCTGTAACGCACGCAGCGCCGCGGCATGATGAGAAGGTGTGCGGAGGTCGACGGCCTTCGAAGCTGATCGCCTATTGACGGTGCGAACGTTTTTGTCCAGGCGATCGCGATCCAGGATATATCGTGACCATGCTCGCCGCATCACGATCTCCCGAGCGGAAGCTGCCACCAGCATTACTACGCTGGCCGCCAGGCCGGCCGGAACCCAGGGATATTCCTCGCTCTGCAACATCCACCAGAGAACAAAAAACAACGCCGCCGCGGCAGCGGCGGCCGTTATCATATAGCCTGATGTCGATGGCGCCCGGTGCCGCGGCGCACGGAAGCGCGCCGGTATTCGCGGCACATGCGAACGCATTGATCCACGAGGATTTTGATCGCTGGAGTCTGTCGGCACGCTGCTCACCAAGAAACCGGTTATGAATGCACGGAAAAAGTTAGATCAATCACCGCAGCGTGTTAAGGCGTTGCCCGCTATCCAAAACGCCCGCTCGGCTTTATAGGACGCGCGTCCTTCAGCTTCGACGATTATAGTCAACCAGCCGCCGAGCGTGTCAATATAACTAAGCACCTACTGATTATATGACTATCGGCAGGCAGTTTCTAATCTCTTCCTAATATTAAGGAGCACGAATGGAAAACGAGTTCGCAAACAAGGTCGTAGTTGTGACTGGCGCGACCTCCGGCATTGGCAGAGCGGTCGCGCGACGATTTGCCTCAGAAAAGGCCAATGTTGTTGCTGTTGGGCGTAATGCAAAGGCGCTCAATAAAGTTGTTCGTGAAATTGAGTCCGCTGGTGGCCAGTCGCAGTTAACGAGTGCCGACGTAACAAACGAATCTGACGCCCAGCGAATAGTTGGTCGGGCAATTGATCGGTTCGGACGGCTGGATGTGTTGGTAAACGCCGCCGGTCATATTTCTTCAGGAACCGTCGAGACGACCGAGCTTTCAAGCTGGGACGCAATGATGGATGTTAACTTGCGGTCAATATTCTACTTAATGCAGCTTGCAACGCCGCACCTACTCGAGACGAAAGGCAATATTGTGAATGTTTCGAGCGTTACCGGTCTGCGTTCGTTTCCCGGGGTCCTCGCTTATTGCGTGTCCAAGGCGGGCCTCGATCAACTGACTCGATGTGCGGCCCTCGAACTCGCACCGAAAGGCGTGCGCGTTAATGCGGTCAACCCGGGCGTCGTCGTTACCGAAATTCATAAGCGTGGCGGCATGAGCGAAAAAGATTACGCCAAATTCCTTGAACATTCGAAGACGACACACCCACTCGGTCGTGTAGGTGAAGCGGGCGAAGTCGCCGATCTTGTTTTCTATCTGGCTTCGAATCGGGCCGCCTGGATTACCGGCGCAACCTACCAGATAGATGGCGGTCGCGCGCTGACCTGTGCGCGATGAGTTTGAAACTCGAATCTCGGTACTTTTTTCTCTTCGCTTGCTCTAGTCGGTAATCGCAAATCCCTATATACTTTCGACCAAAGTCAGCGATTTGGTCATCATGGATCGCAACTACATTCCAACACCCTTAGGCCCGCCGCAGTACGCGATGCGGTCTTCAAATACCAGCGCGCTCAAGATCGTCCTGGCGGTTTTCGGCGCGATGGTCGCCGCCTTCCTCGGGTTAATTGTCCTATTGCTAATCGGCGTAGAAGCCGGACCCGTAGGGTTACTCGTGGGAATGATCTGCGCATGCTTGCCGGTGCCGATTTACGTAATGCTTCTGTTGTGGATCGATCGATATGAATCTGAGCCGCTTTGGATGTTGATAACAGCCTTCTTATGGGGAGCTCTGGTGGCGGTACTAATAGCGCTGGTACTCAACACCAGCGTCATGATCATCAGCGCCGTCAGCACGCATAGTGCTCAAGTTGGCGAGCTCATGGGCGGGGTCGTCTCAGCGCCCATCGTCGAAGAGAGCGCAAAGGCATTTATCCTTTTGGTATTCTTCTTTTTCAAGAAAGACGAGTTCGATGGAATTATTGATGGCATCGTTTACGCCGGCATGGCAGGCCTCGGCTTTGCAATGACCGAGAACATCGTCTACTACGGCCGGGCGCTTGTGGGCGGTGGCGTTGGCGTGCTCACCTTCACCATTATTCTCCGCGGGATGGTGGCGCCGTTTTCCCATCCGCTCTTTACCAGCATGACCGGGATTGGGCTGGGATGGTCGCGCCAGTCAGACAACGGGTTTATCAAAGTGACGATGCCGGTAGTCGGCTTCATGCTGGCGATATTGCTGCATGCCACCTGGAACGGTTCGGTGATGTTCGGTGGCGGCGCTGGATTCATTATTGCTTATCTCATGATTATGGCTCCTGCCTTCGTGGGAACCCTGATGACCATCGTCTTCTCGCTCCGGCGTGAAGGACGAATCGTGCGTGAGTTTCTCTATCCTGACTATCAGAACGGCCTTTTTCCATCGCAGGAATACGAAAAGCTTTGCACTGTTCGCGGGCGGATGGGCATGTCATGGAACATGTTTTGGAATCGCGGCTTCAGCGTTTGGCGTCTTCGCATGCGGCGAAATCAAATCGCCAGCGAGCTCGCCTTTCATCGCAGCCGCGTAGCGCGCGGCTTTGTCAGCAGCCCTCACGTAGCCCAGGAACGCGAGCGGTTTTATCAACAGATGTTGGATGAATTGCGAAGGAGACTGGGCACTTAGGTCGCTCAAAAAGCCTCCGCGCAAAGAATTATTCTTGACTGGCCGGAGTTTGCTTTATACTTGGCTGGCCCGAATGAGCCTGGTCTTTAATTAGACTAAGACTTTGAAGATTCAACTCTTACCCAGCTCGTTTGACTCTCAAGGACGTGCCACTTCTGAGCAACGCCTCACTTGTTTTCTCATTGACGGCCAGGTCACGGTTGATGCCGGCAGTATTGCTATTGCGCTAACCGACGAGCAGCGCCGCTCGGTTCGGAACATCATCGTTACCCACCCGCACATGGATCACATTGCGAGTCTTCCGATCTTTGTCGATGATCTCTTTGCCGAGCTCGAGGAACCAATTTGTGTCTACGCCACGCAGGAAGTAATCGATCTGCTGGAACGTGACATCTTTAATGACAACGTGTATCCAAGATTTGCGCAGCTGGAAAACAGTCACGGCCACGTCATGAAATATGTCCCTTTTCGAGTGGGCGAAGAATTTCAGGTGGCGCATCTGAAGGTTACGGCGGTCCCGGTAAATCATATTGTGCCGACTGTGGGACTTTTGGTTTCCGATGAAAAAGCTACGGTGGCCTTCAGTTCAGATACGGCAGAGACCGAAGAATTTTGGCAGCTCGTGAATCGCGCGCCGCATCTTGATGCATTATTGATTGAAGCTTCTTTTCCAAATGCGATGTACCAACTCGCCGAAGCTGCAAAACACCTGACCCCGTCAATGCTGGCGACTGAACTTGCCAAGTTGAGTCATAACAGCATCGACATTCTCGCGGTGCACTTAAAGCCTGCCTACCGCGATACCGTGATTGCCGAATTGGAAGGATTGAAGATTCCCAGCCTTAAAGTGATGGAGCCCGGACGAGTCTACGAGTGGTAGGACCACGTTCATCCAAGATAAGTTTGGATCTGTCGTCGAAAACCCGCGTGATATGCCGCGCCCCACAGCGGCGTTCCTTCAAGGTAGTACAAATAGCCTGAGGCAGTATCAAAGGCCGCGCGAATTTCTCCCGCTCCCCAGTGGGCCGGAGGCGAATCACTCCTCAGATATTGAGCCGTCTGCGGATCGATTTGACTGGCGACAGCTACGGCAAAGCAGAACACCGCTTCAAACAGTCCGCAAGGCAGCGGCGATGCCTTGGAACGCATAGCAAATTGGAATGCCGAACTGGAGAAGCTCGACATCAATTGGGGAGTAAGTTGTGGTATTTCAGCGAAGACGAAAAACGTTTCGACGTTTCCAAACTTGCTTAATTCGAAACGGCTGAGCCGCGTCGCAAATTTGAAGCCTGCAGCTTGATACGTTTGCGGCGGCAGCGGCACGAATCCGTCAGCTTGTAGTTTTCCCGCGACCGATGATAACCAGGCATCGCTATTTGCTGTCACTTCGTCTCCTCAACTTTCATAAAGTTACCCGCGTCGATGGCCGAAGTAAATTTGACGGTAACACGTGGTCGTCTCGATTCTCGAAACAGTTATCACGCCTTAGCCTGCGCTCTTCGGGTTACAAACCAGAGGCCATAGACTGAAATCGCCAGATTGGTTCCGCCGTATAAAACGCCGAACATAAGGCGGGTCATACTAAATCCGGGCCGTAAGGCGTAACGCAGCACGATGAAGCCGGCGGCTAAAATTACCAGACACGCCACGGACACCATTCCGTCCGCCCAGGCTCGCTGACGCAGCAAGGCAATGGCAGAAATCAGCGGCGTCGCGATCAACGATAGTGTCACTCCTAAAAGAGCAAGCATCTGAAACCACGGCAATTCCCGTAGGTACCCTTCACGGGCGAGCGCGAAAACGATCGACCACACAAATGAGACTAGAACCAAATGCGCGGCTCCAAACAAGATGAATAAGACAGCAAGAATCTTGCCGTGTTCTCTTTGGTTAGGTTTGGCGATGCCGGGTTCTCCGGAAGGGTGACCCGGTAAAGGGGCCATCTTCGCCTTCCAGCTTGAAGCCGAGAACGTTGACATAGAATTCTACGCTGGGGCCTACTTCGTTGACGTTAAGAATCAAGTGATCAATGGTGGTCATACGATACCTTCTCCGCGCTCTTCGCAATCGGCTCCGTAACCGCTCTCCGTCCGATCTCTTATCATTCTGGCTTGCGATAACGTAACTTCTACGGGCGAATACCGATGCTCCGGTACAACGCTTCCGGTTCATATAAGTTCCCGTCTTTCATAACCAGCGAAACGCGCCGAATGTCACTGATGCGCTCCGTGGGATTGCCATCAACTAAAATGAGATCGGCGAGTTTTCCCGGTGCGATTGAGCCTAATTCACGGTCGCGTTTCAAAACCCGCGCCGCTCCTATCGTGGCTATGCGCAAAACTTCGGCCGGCGGAATACCTGCTTCGGCATACAACTCCAACTCGCGATGTAACGCAAACCCGGCGAACGAATCAGTTCCGGCGACGAGCGGAACGCCTGCGTCATAAAGCATCTTGATCATACGCAAAAGGGCTTTCGTCGATTCGCGGTAGCGTTCGTCTTTTCCTTCGGGCACGGGCAAGCCGCCAGAGAGCAAACCGCGCCGGACCTGCGGCGGCAAGCGGCCGGCGATCGGCGCATAGCCGACTGAAACCTGGCCGGGCCGATCCATGAACATGCTCTCGAAAACATTGACGGTGGGGTCTATAACAATTCTTCGCGCTCGCAAGAGTTCGATGAACGAGCGGACGGCCGCCGAATTCAAGTCAATCATCGCCGCGCGATCAGCGACGGCGGTAAAGCGTGCGGGCGTCCGCGTGTCTTTCACCTCGTCGAAGAGAAAGTTGAGCACGAAAAAATTGATGTGCTGGAATTCATCGGCGCCCTCACGGACAAATTGCTCCGCGGTCATGAAGGCCGGGACGTGACCGCTGACGCGTAAACCTTTGGCGTGGGCCAATTCGATGATTTTGGGGACGAGTTCCGGTTTGATGGAACTGTAGATCTTGATTTGCACGTATCCGAGCCGCGCATAGTTGTCGATCGCCGCGCGCGCTTCTTCTTCCGTGTCCACAAAAACTTTCGTCGGTCCGGCGTATGGACCGCGCCCGTCCATAAACCCGGCCATGGAAATTCTCGGACCGATCTCTTCGTTCGCCTCAATTTTGCTCCTGAGCGCGAACAGTGCGTCAGTGTCATTTCCCATGTCCCGCACCGACGTAACGCCGGCGGCGATATGCATCAATCCATCATTCGGGCCGATGTGAACATGCATGTCCCACAATCCGGGCATCAGCGTCCGCCTTCGCGCGTCAATGATTTCGGCGTTCTTCGGCAGACTAACCTCTCCGTCCGGACCAACATTCCTGATTCGATTACCGTCAACTATGACCGTGGTATGCGGGCGCAATTTGCCGGTCTCGCTGTCGAACAAATTTGCGTTCGTGAACGCCAGAGGCCCCGCGGGTTTGCGCATCAGAGTGCGCGCGAGTTTCGCGGTGCGGCCGGCTTCTACGGCGTCCTGGCTTTTGAGGAGCACCGGCACGCTTGATTCCCAGCCTGCGCGAATAATTGAAAGCCAGCTACTCACGGCTCCAAAGAAAGAGTTATCTTCGTCAAGCCAAATTGTGTCGGGCGTAAAACCTAACCCGGTAATTTCATAAGAAGCGACGCGGCGGGTCTTTGAACCGTCGCTAACGGTCACCTCTCCCGTGCGTTCTATACTCGCCTCGCCTTCAGGAAGAAGCGCCAGGCGTTTGTTCGGAGATTTGAGTAAGGCCGCCGCCAGCAAGGCCTTTTCTTCGGGCGCGCCGTTCATGCTGTTGTAAAAAGCCGCAGTAGCGACTTTCTTTTCACCGGCTTCGGCGGTGTTCTTCCAACGTGCCATTCCCTTTTCATACGAGAAAGTTTCGGCAACCGGGGCTTTGAGGTAATCGTTCCCAACAGTTTCAACTGAAATCGGAACGCCGTTGGAATCGAGCTTAATACTTGATGTGAGTTTCGGGCCGCGGCCGCGATCGTTATATTCAAAAGCAAATTCTCGGACGCCATCAGCTCTGACGTTGGAAGTTTGCGTCCCTGCCGGCTTACCCAGCATCAGGATGGAATATCGCGCTGTTTGCTGGCCGAAAACCGAAAACCCGCCCGCACTCAGGCAAAAAGCGAGACAAGCCATGAAGCTGATGGATTTACGCATGATAAAGTCTCCTGCTTTCGAATTGGATGAAAATTATGGGGAGACATTAAACGTGATCGCTTCGGTCGTAGTACCAGCAAAATAGTTGGTCGCCTGCCCGGTTAATTTGGCGCTGCCGGAAATGAAAATCCAGCTGGTCTGGCATTCCATTGCAAAGTCCAAATCCTGTCTCAGAAAAATTCCGGTCAGGACATTCCCGTTCGCATCAGGCGCCAGGTTCTGGGTCTGCGGCCCCAGAACAGCATTCTTATTTTGAGCGACGTTCTCTCCGCCGGGCGGCGCCTTGCATGTCCAGGCCATCTCGCCGCTGCCAAGGCCTGGATTGAGCTGTATTGACTTAACTCCTTCGGGATCGTTCGCCTTCAGTGTGACTTGAAACCTTTCGCCGCGCCTGGCGTTGATGGTTGGGCTACCGGCATGATCAGCCTGCTGGCCTGTAACAAGGTTCAATACATTCCAGGCGAGCGACGGCGGCGTCGAATCGGACTTGGGTTTCTTCACTTTCTGGCAACTCGCGATAGGTATCAGCAAAGCAGCCGCGACGAACGACCAGCCGAAGCACGAAAGTAAGTTACTACGTAGGATTCGCATAAGCTTTCGGTCAAATGAGGCCCACAGAAGATAGCAGAAGTCGGCAGCTTTTTCTCGTGATTTGATTTTTCGATGGGGCTATTCTTTTTCTCAGGCCGTCACGGCGACGACGTTAAGGATGTCTGTTCATTTCGACTTCCGCTCGTTGTAGAGAGGTTCAAACGCGCGGGTAGTGTGCTCGGTCACGCTCTCCACGGGTTCTGGCAGCGCTCGCGGCTGACCCGCGTCAAGCTCTCTTGTTGCTTGCCCGTTCATTAGCCCGGTATCGCCTGCTTCATCATGGCCGCGCTTGCGACGAAATAACAGCCTGACAAACACGACTTCGAGTGAAAGCATTATTAGGAAGCTCAGGACCGTGAAACCGAGAATCGGTCCCACGTCGAAGCGGAGGACGGCTTTCATCATTCCCATGAGAAGGGTGATAGCTCCAAGGCCAAAGACGAAGACAAGGACCATCGCCGCTACGAGCGTCTCAGGTTTCACTTCTGGCGATCTGCCGGCGCTCTCGCCTTTTGCGCCATTCACCTTTGCGCCGCAATAATTACAGTAGCTCAAGCTCTGCGCGACAGCGACACCGCAAGATGAGCAATACACTCTCTTCACCTCCGTAAGGCCATTACGATACCAGGTGCTGCTAAGTTCAACATTGCGTTTTGTTCGGTTGAGGCTGGCTCACCAATTCCGCACGAAGATCCAGATCCCAAGAGCGATGCAGAGGACCGAACTGGCAGTCACAATGATCATCGGTATCGTCCCGGGTTCACTGAAAAACATAATCGTTGAGACGAAATAAACAAGCGGCAACATGATGCCAGCAAGAACTATCTCCAGACCCGCCATCCGGTTGCCGGATCGTCGCCGTTGTGACCTTTGCTCCTCGTTCAATTGAACGACCGGAAGGCGAAGAAGCTGCAGCCAGGCGAGACAATACGAACACGATCGCGATCAGCCCCAGCAGGATTGCCTTAACGGTGTCCGGAAGGAATCTTTCCACAGTTTGCGTCAGAAGCGCGGGAGGCAACCACCAACCAAAACACGATTATCGTAATTCCGAGAACATCCAAAAACGCCGCAACCGCGCCAATCAGACGAAAGGTTCGCATCTGGTCAAGCTCTCCATATATTTGGAAGAAGCCGCCTTCCTGATCTCATGCCAGCGAGGAGCCGAACGCAACGTGTTGCCTCGCTTTGATCGCGAGTCTTTCCGTCGATTCGACGTCAACTCCGCGGCTGAAGTTTAAGAGACCCTCTTTTCCAAATTGAACTGTCGGCATATTCAATACGGATAATATTTGTTTGGACGGACAACAAGTTTTGTTTTTGCAGTCTGCTCCAGGTTCTGAGGTCATAACCTTTGATCCACCGGCTGACTTTTACCGTCGCACCCGGCCGGATCGTCTTTTTGATGTGCATAGTTAGGGCCACGAACTTAGTTATGGTTGCGGTCTTCGCGCTTAAAAGAAACTCACAATCAGCGCTCTCGATGTTCCTGGTTCCTTTGTTCTGCAGCTTTATCTCGGCCTTAACCTGTGACTCGTAGCGCGGTGGGTTGATTTCCGTGGCGATTGAAGACTGCCGTTCCAATCGAGGAAAATCATTTGACCGGCTAATATCGATCCGGACCATGCGGCCCAGCTTGTAGGCTAGGATCATCAGGTCAGGCGCTGCCGCAGGTGAAGCCGTTTGGGCCGTCGAGGTCAGCGGCAACCCAAGAAAGATCAGCAACCAGATTACCTTCATAATGTTCTCTCTATCGCAACGGTTCGGCACGTAGTTTACTTCATAACACTGCACTCTTTTTAGTTGCGCGCATCGTCAGCACCAACCCCGCCGCGATCATCGCCGAGAGAGACAAACAGAGCGCGCCGGAAACGAATGAACCAGTCGCTTTGCTTAGATACCCAACCAGCCACGGACCCGCCCAGCCACCCAGATTTCCGATCGAATTGATCAAACCGATCGACGCCGCCGCCGCAGTGCCGGTCAAAAAGCTGGTCGGCAGCGCCCAGAAGCCGGGAAGATAGCCGTACAATCCAACCACGCCCACACTGAACATTACTATGGCCAGCACGATGTGCTGTTGCGCCACAACGCCGAATAAGAGTCCGACGCTGACGGCCAGCATGGATAAGGCTGTGTGCCAACGCCGCTCACCGGTTCTGTCAGAGGACCAGCCGACGACGAGGATCGCCGCGAGCCCGGCAAAGTAAGGGATAGCTGAGAGAAGACTCACTACCAGGTTGGACGCGCCCGAAGCTCTTTTGATAATCGTGGGAAGCCAGAAGGTAAAGCCGTAGGCCGCCGTCACGATGCAGAAGAAGGCGAGCGTCAAAAGAATCACTTCGCGATGGCGGAACGCCTGCAGGATGCTGGGGGAATGCTCTCTCTTCTTTGCCTGTGCTTCGTGTTCCAGTTCAGCAGTTAGCCAGTCGCGTTCGTCAACCGGCAACCAGCCCGCCTGATGGGGCCGGTCGGTGAGATAAAAAATCGTCACTAAGCCAAAGACAATCGCCGGTAGTCCTTCGATGATGAACAGCCAGCGCCAGCCGGACAGGCCCAGCCATTTGACGTCCAGCAACAAACCTGAGAGAGGTGCCCCAAAAATGATAGCGATCGGTTGCGCGGCCATGAACATCGCCACCACCTTGGCCCGATCCTGGTGGCGAAACCAGTGGCTAAGGTAAACAATTATTCCCGGAAAGAAACCGGCCTCAGCCGCGCCGAGCAGAAACCGCAACGAGTAGAACTGTGTCTTCGTTTGCACAAAGCCCATTAGTACGGCGACGATGCCCCAGGAAACCATGATGCGCGCAATCCAGCGTCGCGCGCTCCATTTTTCCACGATGATGCAGCCGGGAATCTCCAAAAGGAAATATCCAACGAAGAAGATTCCGGCGCCAAATCCGATCACCTGGTCGTCGAACTTAAGATCGGCCCTCATCTGCAGAGCCGCAAAGCCAACATTCACCCGATCCAGGTAAGCGATGATGTAGAGCAGAAACAGGTAAGGGAGCAATCGACGCATGATGCGGCGGCGGCATTGATGCGCGACTGAATTCTTTTCGACGTTCGGCTCAGGATTCATTTCGCACGCGCCCATTCGAGAATCAATCAGTGAATTTCCTCCCATCGGCTTGAGGCCGCCGAACGAAAGATTGCATCAATCACTCCCATGTTCTGAATTGCATCCTCCAAAGGGATTGGTTGCTCTTTGTTTTCGCGAATGGCTTGCGAAAAAAGATCTCCCTGAATCGTGTACTGATCACAGGTTGGAAACTCAACTGTCTCAATTCGGCCTAATCCGTCGTCAATCAGAATCCGCGTGGGCAAGTCATTTGGCGCATTAAAGGGAATAATTACTTCTATTCGTCCTTTCGCACCGAAGAAAATCATCCGCTGGTAAGGAACCAATTGAGTGCTGCAGGTAAAGGTCGATTGACCACCGGGAAAATCGAGCACCGCCGATGTCAGCCGATCAATCCTCATTTCCGGATCGCGCTCAATCAAACTAAGCACGCGTTTCGGCTCCGTTTCGAAAATGAAGCGAGAAAGCGTGATTGGATAACAGCCAATGTCCATCAACGCTCCTCCTCCCAATTCGAGTTTGTTCCGAATGTTCGCTTTGTCCGAATTAAAGTAACTGAAAAATCCCGTGATGCTCTTTAACTGGCCGATTCGTCCCGCTCGAATTAAGTCGCGCGTTGCAAGCCACTGCGGATGAGTGCGCACCATGAATGCCTCCTGTATGCGCATCCCGGTACGATCGCGGACGTCGATCAGAGTGTTGGCTTCATCCCGATTCAGAGCTATCGGTTTTTCGCAAAGCACGTGCTTGCCGGCCCCGGCCGCCCTGGCGGTCCACGGCACGTGCAGGTGATTCGGAAGAGGATTGTAGATGGCCTCGATTTGCCGGTCGGCGAGCAACTCTTCGTAACTGCTGCAAGCTTTCGGAATTGAGAATCGGTTGGCGACCTCTTGCGCTTTTGACGGATCTCTTGAAGCGATCGCTTCGACTTCCGACCAATCGCCGAGTTGCATTGCCGGAATGACTTTTTCCGTAGCGATCTTCGCCGTGCTCAGGATTCCCCAGCGGACTTTATTGATCATGCTTCGCGTGCTCTCGATAGAATTTTCATTAACCGCGACTGGATTCCGGCAACTTCGGGCCGCACCAGGGACAGAACTTTATGAGAACGGAAGAAGTACCGCCATCGTGGATTATCAATCCATATTCCCCAAAGCGATCGGAGTATGAAACCAGATTATCAAGTTGCGAAACTTCCCGATGCATCGGGCCCCAGCCAACGAGTTGTCGGGCGCTAGATCAATCTCCTCAGCCTGAGTTTTGTTTGCAGTTCTTTTTGCCCACGCTTGAGACTTATCAAATATTCTTTGCCGTCCAGCATGAACATCTTGCGAATCTGCGTGATTGTAAACTGTTTCACGGGACGACCATCGATGGCGGTAATTACGTCCTCTCCTTGTATTCCGGCCTCTGCGCCCGGACTGTTTTTCTCTACCTCGTTAACGACCACCACTGAAAAATCGTCCCCTTCGGTCGCCAGATCCAGTCCGGTCATGTCTGCTTCGTATGGTTCAGAAAAATGAACATTGGGCTCGAGCATCATTCGCCGGCGAGAGTAATCGAAAACCACTCTAAAGCGACGAAGGATGTCATCACCGATTAGCCCATCATACTTGGCGCTGGCGTCATCGCCGCGCCGCGCGCGCGAAAATCGGGCAATTAGATTCTCCAACTGAAGGCTTCCCAGGCTCATCGACTTGAGACGGCCTGAAAATGCCACCGCGCTGCCGCCCAGCCCACCCGTGCGCACTTGATTTGATTTTGAAATCCCTTCCAGCAGTTTATTCCGGTCAACGAAAGGAGTATTGAACATGATTGCGTTGGTCGCCCCCGAGTCAATCTCGAACTTGCCCTCGATAACGCGACGGCCGTCGAGGGTAATGCGCGCACGAACAAACGGATAGCCTTCCAGGGTGATCGGGATAACCACCCCGGCGCCTGAATATTGGTAGCTCGCGGGTTCATAAAAGTTAAGGACCTGGGACACGTAATCAACCTCAACGACCAACTGTTTGAGAATGTCATTTCCGATCACGCCGCTGATCCTGCGGCCAAACGGAGCCGAGAGAGAGTCTAACGGAAATCCGTATAGCGTCAGATTCACCGCTTCGACATTCCGAAGCTTTAGAGTAGTCCCCCTGAAGATCAGCGCGGTCGCGGTACCTGCGCCGCCTGTTCCCAGAGTGCGACCAATAACCTTCAGGCTCAAAGTCTTCGCCAATTGAGAATCGATTACTGAGTCAGTCGCACCGGTGTCAAGGATGAACCACAATGGCGCGGAGTCGTTCACTGTTGTTTGCAGCAAGATCAAGTTACCTGATAACTCGAACGGTATTCTTAGCGCATTGTTTCCCGAAATGAAGCGAACCTTTGGAGGACGTGGCGAAGGATTTCGAGTAACCCTGTTTCTCCTGGCGTGTTGGGCATCGACCTGCGTTGACAGCGAGAGAAGGAAGATCAAAAGACTAAGACTTAATAGTCGAACACAAAACTCCATTGCATCGTTCCTCATACTAACTCGCGCTCCAGTCGAATAACTTGTTATGCGTCATCAACGTGGCAAGCGCCAGAACGGTGAAGTAAAGCCGAGTTCGGAGAACAACTCTTCCGCCTCGTCAACTGTTCGCCTTCTCCACTCAGGCTCACGACGATCGGGGCCGTACCAGACCTGCGCTAAACGACAGCACTTGTCGAGAGGGATCACTTCACCACGCGACATATCCCAATCCTTGCACCACTTCTCAACATGCTCTTCTGACCAGAAGAGCAACATCGTCTTTCAATTAAAGACTATGTCGTCCCACCAATGCGCCGCAGGAATGGCGAAATGAGCGATACCGCGCGCCGCCTCAAGCGAGCCATTGGTAATCTTCAAATTCATGGCCGTGCTACAACAGCCACACGAAGCCTCAATGGTAGCGTCCTGCTGCAACATTGCAGGTATCCCCATCGCATCCCAAACGCAGTTGCCGTAGTAGGAACGTCCTCCAGCTTTCACCAGGAAAGGTGTGGGCACCGCTGAGAATGGGTTTGCCATCAGAACCTCGCCGCTGCCCTTCTGTAGGACAAGGACGTGTCCATCAGCGAGACGCTGGAAGGAAGACCTGACCTGATGCGTTGAGCGCGACAGAACAGATGATGTTTCCGCTATGGTCGGGGATAGTCCTTCGCGCATGACATAATCATAGACGTGGTAACGGGACTACTCTGTCGAAAGCAATCTCTTCTTGCTCAGCATCCATACCGTATACCTCCGATTAACCTGACGGCGCGGCGAAAGCCAAATGATGAATTATGAAGGATGAACAGCGATTCCTATGGCATATCGTTGAACGAAGCGAAGAATCCGAAAGATGAAAGCGTCAAACGTTGTTAATTCATCCTTCATCCTTCTGCCTTCATCCTTGTATTACCCACGCTAAACCCTTTTGCCGATCAGCCCGATGATGATCATGACGAGGCTGATCCCGCCGACGACACCAGAAACTGTTCCAACCGTCTGCATCAACGCTACAGGGTCGTTTGACTTCGATGCAACGGTCATCATGAAGAAGAAAAACACCAGCGCAACCGCAATAAGAACGAGACCAACAATGACGATTCGCCAATTCTTACGTCGCATAGCTCCTTCCTCCGATCGGAAACATGAATCGTTGGGACCCAACGTCAGAGTTGACCCACGA
>WNGG01022721.1_pt1 | contig 16587 bp, 18 predicted proteins | sample 5400661 | NCBI WGS metagenome assembly WNGG01 (sample SAMN13153372, study PRJNA577476) | soil metagenome | isolation source: 100 cm soil or saprolite under Garry oak tree replicate 1 | place: USA:California | collected 2016-06-15 | reverse complement strand
GCTCCGGCTGGATCCGGTCGATCACCATCTCAAACGGCATGCCTTCGTACCCCGGATAAGTCATTTTGGCCTTCACCGGCTTACCCGCCTCGAACTTCACGCCCGACATGTCCACCTTGAACCAGGTCCCAAATTCGGCGGGCTCGCTGATAGCCTTCCATACACGCGAGCGTGGCGCCTTCAGCACGATTTCTTTCTCGATGCGATCTGCAGTTGTCGTGTCCATATGCAACCTCCTCATTGCGTTTTACCATACCCCCTGAGCTTTATGCAATAGGTCGGTTGCATAATTCGAATCAATCGCGTCTGACCTGTCTTAACGCGCTGTCGACGAGCAGCACGTGGCAGGGTTGAACGCCGAGCGCATGGCGCTGTTCAACGAGCTACTGCTTCGAGATGGGTTTCCGTTCTAACTGACGAATCCCAGCGTCATCTCGCGGAGCGTTCCGGCCACGCTGGTGAGAGCGAGCGGATGCGCGAGACGATGCCGGGCAGGATTTCGAGGACATGCTCGATCTGTTCCGGAGTGTTGTCCTTCCCCACGGTGAGCCGAAGGCTTCCGCGCGCGAGATCCTCGGGGACGCCGAGGGCTGTGAGGACGTGCGATGGCTCGAGCGAGCCGCTCGTGCAGGCGCTGCCGCTGGATGCGGCGACGCCGGCGAGGTCGAGCGCGATGAGAATCGCCTCGCCCTCGATGTACTCGAAGCAGGCGGAGAAATTGTTGGGAGCGCGACGAAGCCCTTCGACAGGGTCAGGGCGAACGGATCGGGGCGTCGGGTCTCCGTTTGAGGAATGTGGTTCCGCCGCTGCTTCGACACGCTCAGCACGAACGGAGGAGGATGCCTCAGGACGAACGGATCGGGGCGCTCCCATCCGAACGGAATCTGGTGCCGGGCCGGTGATGTGGACGTACGGGATGCGCTCGGGGATGCCGATGAGAAGGCGATCTCGGAGATCTCGGGCATGGGCGTTGCGGGCGTCGAGCTCTTCGTACGCGAGCTCCAGCGCCTTCGCCATGCCGACGATGCCGGCGACATTCTCGGTGCCGGCGCGGCGGTTCTTCTCCTGGCCGCCGCCGAGCTGCTGCCACTGGATCGGCGTGCGCTGGCGGACGTAGAGGGCGCCGACGCCCTTCGGGCCGTAGAACTTGTGCGCGCCGATGCTGAGCATGTCGACGCCGAGGCGGTCGACGTTGATGTCGAGCATGCCGGCGGCCTGCACGGCGTCGGTGTGGAAGACGGCGCGCGGGTTCTTCGCCTTCACGACGCGCGCGGCATCCTCGATCGGCTCGATGGTGCCGACTTCGTTGTTGACGTACATGATGCTGACGAGCGCGGTGGAGTCTGTGACAGCGTGCTCGAGGTCTTGGAGGTCGATGAACCCCTCGCCGTCCACGCCGAGGTATGTGACGCGGAAGCCTTCTTCCTCCAACCGCTCGGCCGCATGCAGGACGGCGTGGTGCTCGATGGCGGTCGTGATTACGTGATCGCCGCGGCCCTGGCGGCGGGCGGCGTATGCTGCGCCCCGTAGCGCAAGATTATCGCTCTCGCTGCCGCCGGAGGTGAAGACGAGCTCCTGGGGCTTGCAGCCGAGAACCTCGGCCATCGAGCGTCGGCCGGCTTCGAGCCCGCGGCGCGCTTCCTGGGCCTCGCCGTACAGGCTTGAAGGGTTGCCCCAGTTGTCGCGCAAGTAAGGCAGCATCACCTCCAGAACGCGCTCGTCGAGCGGGGTGGTGGCCGCGTGGTCTAGGTAGATGCGGTCGCCGGTCATGGTCCTATTTTACCGAAGGTTGTTCGGCGCCGGGGTCGTAGGGGTGCAACACGCGACGAAGCGGGCGGTGTGGATTCCAAACGATGACCTCCATCCGTTTATCCGTTTCGCCATTGCTGAGAAAGAACAGGCCAACCAGTCGAAGATCGCACGATGTTGCGAATCCGTTGACAGTTCGACTAGAGCGCAAGACGGCGCTGTTTTTGGTTGCCTCGTAGGGGCTTCCATGCTACAATTCAGGCGTAGTGTAGATTTACACAGTCAAATGTTCTAAAATTCGGCACTACGCGAAGGAACACTATGGCAGCGCCGAAGGTAATCTCCCGAACGTCCACTCAGGAAGAGCTTGCCTCTGACTACAAGTGGGGGTTCGTCACCGATATCGAAGCCGATATCCCGCCGAAGGGGCTGAACGAGGATGTCGTTCGGCTGATCTCGGCCAAAAAGGGCGAGCCGGAGTGGATGACCGAGTGGCGGCTGAAGGCGTATCGCTACTGGATCAGCGAAGACTACAGGGAGCCGCGCTGGTCCAAGGTGAGCTTCCCGCCTATCGACTACCAGGACATCCACTATTACTCGGCGCCGGTGAAGAAGGAGAAGGGCCCGGAGAGCCTCGATGAGGTCGATCCGGAGCTGGTCGCGGCGTTCAACAAGCTCGGCATCCCGCTGGCGGAGCAGAAAGCTCTCACCGGCGTAGCGGTGGACGCCGTCTTCGACAGCGTTTCGGTAGCCACAACGTACCAGAAGCAGCTCGAGGATCTCGGCATCATTTTCGGCCCGATTTCCGAGGCGATTCAAAAGCACCCGGAGCTTGTGAAGAAGTACCTCGGCTCCGTGGTGCCTTACAGCGACAACTTCTACGCGACCCTGAACTCCGCCGTCTTCAGCGACGGTACGTTCGCGTACGTGCCGCCGGGAGTCCGCTGCCCGGTCGAGCTGATGACGTACTTCCGGATGAACTCTGAGGGCACCGGCCAGTTCGAGCGGACGCTGATTATCGCCGACAAGGGGAGCTACGTGAGCTACCTCGAGGGATGCACGGCGCCGATGCGCAAGACGCACCAGTTGCACGCGGCCGTCGTCGAGCTGATCGCGCTGGATGACGCCGAGATCAAATACTCGACATTGCAGAACTGGTATCCGGGCGACAAGGACGGCAAGGGCGGCGTCTACAACTTCGTCACGAAGCGGGGCAAGGCGGCCGGCAAGAACTCCAAGATCTCGTGGACGCAGGTCGAGACCGGCTCCGCGATTACCTGGAAGTACCCGAGCTGCATCCTCCAGGGCGACAACTCCGTCGGCGAGTTCTACTCTGTCGCGCTCTGCAACAACCACCAGCAGGCGGACACCGGCACGAAGATGATCCACATGGGGAAGAACACCCGCAGCACGATCATCGCCAAGGGCATCTCCGCCGGACAGGGGCAGAACACGTACCGCGGGCTCGTCAAGATTATGCCGACGGCCCAGGGCGCGCGAAACTTCACGCGCTGCGACTCACTCCTGATCGGCAGCAAGTGCGGGGCGCACACTGTCCCGTACATCGAGGTGCGAAATCCAACGGCGCACATGGAGCACGAGGCGACGACCTCGAAGGTAAGCGACGACCAGCTCTTCTATCTGATGCAGCGCGGTATCAAGGAAGAGGACGCGCAGTACATGATCATCAACGGCTTCTGCAAAGGCGTCTTTCAGGAGCTGCCGTTCGAGTTCGCGATGGAGGCTTCGCAGCTGCTTAAGGTCAGCCTCGAGGGCACCGTCGGCTAAGCGATGGCGCAGACGAACCACAACCGCCCGATTCTCGACATCCGCGACCTACACGTCTCTGTCGGCGATAACGAGATCCTTCGAGGCATGGACCTATCGCGGCAAGAGCACCTTCACGAACGTGGTCGCTGGCCGTCCGGGGTATACGATCACGAAGGGCGAAATCATTTACGAAGGCGAAAGCATCCTAGGTATGTTCCCGGACGAGCGCGCCCGTAAGGGTATCTTCCTGGCGCTTCAGTATCCAGTGGAGCTTCCGGGCATCCGCAACCGGGAGTTCCTCCGCACGGCGCTGGAGGCGCTTCGCGAGGCGCGTGGCGAGACCAAGCTGGCGATCCGCGAGTTCAACAAGTTCCTCGAAGAGAAGGCCAAGGCGATGGACTTCGAACCCGACCTGATGAAGCGCAATGTGAACGAGGGCTTCTCGGGTGGAGGGGCGTGAACGAGTTCCGTGGGCCTGACAAGGCAATCGTTCTAGTGACGCATTACCAGCGCATCCTGAACTACATCAAGCCGGACTTCGTGCATGTCCTTATCGAGGGCCGCATCGTGCGGTCCGGGGGCAGCGACCTCGCCCAGGAGCTAGAGGCGCAGGGGTACGAGTGGCTTCGGGAGCCGCCTGAGCAGGCTGCCTGAGGGAGCGCCCCCGAATGACACAGACCCCGACCGCTGCGGCCACTGACCGCTACGTCGAGCAGTTCAATGCCTTGCGTGAGGAGCGCGAGAAGGAGCCGCTGTGGCTCCGTGACCTGCGGCGCGAGGCGTTCGATTATTTCCAGCGGATGGGCTGGCCGATCGATGAGAAGCGCGATGAGGCCTGGAAGTACACAGACGTCAAGCCCATCGCCCGGGCTTCGTTCCGTCTGCCGGACGCACCCGGCGCGGCGCTAACTGACGAAGATATAGTGCGACTCTTGCCGTTTGATGAAGGGGTGTCGCGTGTCGTGTTCATCGACGGCCACTACGCGGCTGAAGTTTCACGCATCGGGCAGCCCGACCATGCCTCTGTCAGACGGCTTAAGGAAGCCATTCAGCAAGACGAGAGCTTCGTCCACGGACACCTTGCGCGCTACTCGGCTCCCCACCACGATGCATCCGTGGCGCTGAACACAACCTTCTTCCGCGACGGTGTGTTCATCTACACCGACAGGCCCCTATCGGCGCCGGTCCACGTCGTGTACGTTACTTCTGAGCACGCGGACCCGGTCGTGACCTATCCGCGGACGCTGGTTGTCGCAGGGACGAACGCAGAGGTCACTCTGATTGAATCGTACGTCAGCCTTGGAACGCGCAACCACTTCACGGACCCCGTCACAGAGATCGCCCTCGGTGAAGGCTCGCACGTCACGCATTATCGCCTGCTCCTCGAGAACACGGACTCGTACTCAATCGGGCACGTGCGTCCCTGCCTCGGGCCCGATTCGACCTACAAGTCCGTCGTCTACGAAGTAGGCTCTGGACTGATGCGCCTCGACCTCGAGGTGCTGGTCGAGGGCCCAGGCGCATTCGCCGACCTCCGAGGTCTCTACCTGACCCGAGGGAAACAGCAGCTCGACAACCTCGTCAGCATCGACCACGCCAAGCCGCACGGCAAGAGCCGCCTCTATTACAAAGGCATCCTGGACGATGAATCACGCGCTGTCTTTGGCGGCACGGTCTACGTCCAGCCGGGTGCGGATAAGACGGACGCCTATCAGGAGGACAAGAACCTGTTGCTCTCGGACCGGGCGGAAGCAGACAGCAAGCCGAGCCTCGAGATCTACGCCGACGACGTTAAGTGCGGGCACGGCGCGACCGCTGGAGCCGTGGCCGACGAGGCGATCTTCTATCTGCGGTCGCGCGGCATCGACGAGCAAACGGCTTCGCGGCTATTGATCAAGGGGTTTGCCAGCGAGATATTGGATGAAGTTGGAATTGAGGCGCTGCGCGTCTTTCTTGAAGAGCGGACGACGCAGTCCTTGCCGCGATTTCAGGCGGGGTTGGCAGCATGACACTGGACGTTCATCGCATTCGGAAGGACTTCCCGATCCTGGAGCGGAAGGTGTATGGCAAGCCGCTTGTCTATCTGGACAACGCGGCGACATCGCAGAAGCCGCGGCAGGTGATCGACGCGCTCGTCGACTACTACGAGAACTACAACGCGAACATCCACCGGGCTGTCCACTGCCTCGGCGAAGAAGCGACGGCCGCCTACGAAGAGGCCCGCGCGAAGGTCGCGAAGTTCATCAACGCGCCCTCGCCCGAGAGTGTCATCTTCACCCGCAACACAACCGAGGCGATCAACCTCGTTGCCTACACGTGGGGGCGCGCGAATGTACTCGAGGGGGACGAGATTCTGCTCACGCAGATGGAACACCACTCGAACCTCATCCCCTGGCAGCGGCTGGCGTCGGAGAAGGGCGCGACCGTTCGCTACATCGAGCTGACGGACACGCAGACGCTGGCGCTCGACGGGCTCGAGAACCTGTTCGATGCCCGGACGCGTATCGCCGCGATGCCACACGTATCCAACTCGCTCGGCACGATCAACCCGGTTGAAAAGATCGCTGCGGAGGCGCGGCGAAACGGTACACTGTTCCTCGTGGACGGTGCGCAAGGCGCGCCTCACTTGCCAGTGGACGTGCAGGCCATCGGCTGTGATTTCTACGCCTTCTCCTCGCACAAGATGCTCGGTCCCACGGGCCTTGGCGTGCTCTACGGCCGTCCCGAGCTGCTCGAGGAGATGGAGCCGTTCCTGGGCGGCGGCGAAATGATCCGCAAGGTAACCTTCGAAGGCGCAACATGGAACGACTTGCCGTGGAAGTTTGAGGCCGGAACGCCGAACATCGCGGACGTTATCGCGTTCGGGTCGGCCATCGATTATCTCAATCAGCTTGGCATGGAGAACGTGCGTGAACACGAGATCGAGATTACAGACTACGCCCTGACCCGGCTCAGCCAGTTGGAGGGCATCGTCATGTACGGCCCGCCCGATCCACGCGAGCGAGGGGGCGTCGTGTCGTTTAACTTCGGCGACCTCCATCCTCACGACATCGGCACAGTACTCGATCACCACGGCGTGGCGATCCGAGCGGGACATCACTGCACGCAGCCGCTGATGCGTACGCTCGGCGTTTCGGGCACCGCACGCGCCAGCTTCTACATCTACAACATCCCTGAGGAAGTTGATGTGCTCATCGAGGCGCTCGAGGCGACGCGGGACTTCTTTAAGCGATGAGGTTTGGAAGCGGGGGCCGCGAGCAATGACGTTCTGTTCGGCAGGCGTCGAGATTCCTCGCCTCCGCCCCAGTACCGCTCGGCCCCTCCCCGCGAGCTCGGAATGACAGGAGCGTCATGAGCCTCCGCGAAGAGTACGCCCGGCAAGAGGCCGAGCTGGATGAGCTGTACAAGGAGATTATCCTCGATCACTATCGCAACCCGCGCCATCGCGGCTCGCTCGCCTCCCCGAGCGCGACGCATGAGGGCTTGAACCCATTATGCGGGGACGAGGTCACGGTCGAGCTGCTGGTGGACGGGGATCGCGTCGCCGATGTCGCTTACAAGGGCTCCGGCTGCTCGATCAGCCAGTCCTCCGCCTCGATGATGACCGAAGCGATCAACGGCAAGCCGCTGGGCGAAGTGAAGCATCTGAGCGAGGCGTTCACCGCGATGATGCGCGGCGAGGAGACTGTCGACCCCGAATCGCTGGGCGACCTCGAGGCGCTTTCAGGCGTGCGCAAATTCCCCGTACGCGTGAAGTGCGCGACGCTGGCATGGCACACGCTGGACGAGGCGCTCCAGGAAGCCGGCCTCTGATCGGCCTCATCGCCCGATTGTAGCGGAGCGCCTTTTTGGGCCTCCATCCACATCCGCGGCTTGTGAGTGCTCAGTCGTAGCGATATGCTCGGAAGAGCTCGCCCATCGCCAGTGTCGCCTCAGCCCCCTTGCATATAATCGCGTCGATCGTCTCCAGCAGCGGAAGCGCAAGACCGCTCTCGCCCACCAGCTCCCTGACTGCGCCGCAAGCAGGCACGCCCTCCACGGTCTTCTCTTCGACGAAGCGCTGCCAATCGCCCCCGGCGCCCAGCATCTCTCCCAGAGTACGGTTCCGACTGTGCTGGCTGTAGCCCGTCGTGAGCAGGTCGCCGAGGCCGGCGAGGCCATACACCGTCTCCGCCTGCCCGCCGAGCGCCGCGCAGACGCTACCCATCTCGGCGATAGCCAGCGTGCCGACGAATGCCTTCGTGTTCGCCCCCATTCCGATGCCGTCGCATATCCCGAGCGCGATGGCGTAGACGTTCTTGAGGGTGGACGAAAGCTCAAGTCCGCAGAGGTCCGTGGTCGTGTCAACCTTCACCCAGTCGTTCTGGAGCAGCGCCTGCACCCGCCTCGCAGCGGCCTCTTCCTCGAAAGCGACAATGACAGCCGTCGGCATGCCGCGCGCCATCTCGATGGCGATCGCCGGCCCGCCCATGCTGCCGACGGCCGGCCGAAATTCCTCGCCAAGCTCACGGACGATAACCTCGCTCAGGCGACAGTTCGTCCCTGACTCCAGCCCCTTGGCCACGTTCAGCACGAACTGTTGGCGCCGTAGAAAAGGCTTCAGGTCTCGCGCTATGCCTGCCACAATTTGCGAGGGCACGCTGAGGACGACAACGGCCGCGCCGCCAACAGCCTTCTCGAGTTCCCAAACGGCCTCGATTCGGGGGTGCAGTTCGACACCCGCTAGGTACTTCGTGTTGCGAGCATCGCCGCGCATCTCTTCGAGCACGTCGGTCTCGATGCTCCAGGCGCGCACGGCGTGACCGTTGGAGGCAAGGACCTGCGCGACGGCGCTGCCCATGTTGCCGGCGCCGAGAACGGCGATGGTTTCACGCATAAGGACGTGCGGCGGTCCACGGCACCTGAAGGTACCGGGCTACATCCATGTCGGTATTAGAAGGTGAACGTCTTGAGGTCAGCGGCGGTCACTACGTTGGCGAGGCCGTCGAGGTGCGGCTGGCCGCCGAGGTGCGTGAGGACCATCGTGGTCTCCGGAGCGATTCGCTTGCGGATGACTTTCACGTCGTCGAGCCCCATGTGCTCCGGCCCGCAGCCCTCGCTGTAGGTACAGTCCACAATAAGCACGTCGGTGTCTTCCGCCAGCGCGATCACCTCTTCGCAGAACATGGTATCGCCGGTGTAAGCGACCGTCTTGCCGCTGATCGCAGCGCGATAGCCGAAGGCGTCCATGCTCTCCGTGACGTGGCACATCGGCACCGACCAGAAGCTAACCGGCCCCGCCGTTTGCTCCTTGCCGGGCGACGCATCAACGTATATCCGCCGGTAGCCGGCGTCGCGGGTGATGTTGGGATAACAGCGGTCGGCGAAGTCCTCGATCCAGTCTTTGACGCCGGGCGGGCCCACTATGTAAAGGTCGTTAGTGCGCTCGGTCATGTACATGTATTCGAGGAAGAGGAAGGGGACGCCCATGAAGTGGTCGCCGTGGTGGTGGGTGAGGAAGATGACCTCGATTTCGGTCAGCGGTATCTTTAGCTGCTTCAGGTGCGGCAGAAGCGTAGGCGGCGCGTCGAAGAGGTATTTCTTATCGACGAGAAAGGAACTCCAGTAGCGCCCTTCCGCCGCAAACGCGTTGCTGGAGCCCAGGAACGTTATCTCCAAGCCGCTTCTTCTTTCGTTGTGGCCTCTTTCTTCTTTCAGTCTACGCCGCTACGTATTCTGCGCACACTCCGTCGAGGAACGTATTGAGCGCGGCCGTCGCCTCGTCCACGGCGTTGAGCGCTTCCTCCTCATCTTCGGATGTCTCCCCGTACTTCGCGACGAGATTGCGGGTGACCTTCGAGTGCTCGACGTCGAGGCTGTGGTGGACGATGAAGAACTTCAGTCCCTGCGGGTCGTCGATTCCGTAGAAGCGTTTGAGTCCCGCCATCTTCGTTCCGGCGACTTCGGGCACCTGCGACTCGTACGCGTAAAGGGCAGCGATTCCGCCGATGAAGGGGCTGTCCTTCGTCAGGCGGCGGTAGGTCGTGATAAGGTTCGTAGTCTCGGGAAGAGGTCTCGACTCGATCAGCTCCTCGCGGGAGAGGCCGAGCGCCTCCCCGAAGCGCAGCCACAATTCGGGATGGTTGTTCGGCCCCTGCTCCTCTTCCACGAGGTTCTCGAGAAGTTCCTGGCGATCGGGGAGGTCGTCGCAGTTGGCGTGCGCGCCGCTCACGTAGGTCGGGAACTGGAGCACGTGGTGGTAATACTGGCAGGCGTATCCTTTGAGGGCGTCGAGTGTCAGTTCGCCGGCCTGCCACTTCTGGTAGAAGGGGTGCTTTAACAGGCTTCTTTCCGCTATTAGCTCATCGATGCGGTCGCAAAGAGTCTGTCCGGTCACAGTCTCGCTGGTCATCTTCGCACCCTTCCACTAAGAAGAGGCCGCGCCCGTCCTCGAGGCGCAGCCCCTCCCCTATTCTGATCGCTGATGATTGACGGCTGGCTACTTCTTAAGTACGTGGATCGTGCAGGCGGAACCGAGGCCGATGACGTGGGCGAGCCCCGTCTTACGTGGATCGTGCAGGCGGAACCGAGGCCGATGACGTGGGCGAGCCCCGTCTTCGCGCCTTCTACCTGACGCGCGCCGGCTTCCCCGCGCAGGTGCCAGACGATCTCGACGATGTTGGCGACACCGGTCGCGCCGAGTGGGTGGCCCTTGGAAAGCAGTCCGCCGCTGGCGTTGACGGGAATCTTCCCGCCGACGTAGGTCGCGCCTTCGTCGATCATGCGCCCGGCCTCGCCCTCGCCGCAGAGCTGGAGGTTCTCGTAGTGCAGCAGCTCAGCAGTAGCGAAGCAGTCGTGCAGCTCGACCATGTCGAGGTCTTCCGGGCCAATGCCCGCCTTCTGGTACGCCTCCGTCGAGGCGTTGCGGGTGAGCGTGTTGATGTCGAACATCGTCGGGTTGCGCGGCGTGTACGGGTCCGAAGTCAGAACGGACGCGGCCACCCACACGGGGTTCTGCGTGAACTGCTTGGCCTTCTCCGCAGACATGAGGACTGCCGCCGCCGCGCCGTCGCCTGTCGGACAACACATGTACAGCGTGTTCGGCCAAGCGATCGGACGCGCGTTCAGCACATCCTCAAGCGGCGTCTCGATCTGGTACTGGGCGTAAGGGTTATTCACGGAGTGTTTGTGGTTCTTCACCGCAACCTTCGCGAACTGCTCCTGAGTCGTGCCGTACTTGCGCATATGCTCGACGCCGGCCTGCCCGAAGACGCCGGGCATCAGGCCCGTGCCCATCACGCCCTCGGTGCTGTACTCTCGCGACGCCCCGTCAGCGCCCAGAAGGCCCATCTTGCCCATCTGTTCGCTGCCGACCGCCATCGCCACATCGTAAGCGCCCGAAGCGACGGCCATCCACGCCTCGCGGAAGGCCGTGGAGCCGGTAGCGCAGGCGTTGGCGACGTTGATGACGGGCACGCCGGTGGCGCCAATCTCCTTCATGACCCGCTGGCCGATCATGGCGTTCGACTGATACAGGTTGCCGCTGACGACGATCTCGACGTCCTTGATCGAGCAGCCGGCATCCTTGATGGCGCCGATCGCCGCCTCGGACGCGAGCGTGACGACATCCTTGTCCGGATAGCGCCCGAACTTCAACATCGTGGCTCCGACAACCGCTACGTCTCTCATAGTGTTCTCCCTTCTGCTCGTCGCAGAGAGGGCGAGGCAAGCCTCGCCCCTACTTGCCGTCGGTTACCTTGAACTTGGCCGCGATGATGTCGTTGCCCTCGCGGTCGACTCGGACTTTCTCCGTGAACATCTTGACGCGCTTGCCGAACCACTCTGGCCCCGGCTTCGAGATGTCGAGCCCGTACACGTTCGCGCGCACAGAAACGCCATCGTCGAGATCGACGATGGCGGCGACGTACGGGGCCTCGAGGCCGGGTACTGTCTGGTGCACGACGGCGAAGGAATAGATCTCGCCCTCGTCGCCGAAGCGCGTCTCCTCGAACGGACCGGTGGAGCCGCAGTTGCCGCAGGCGGTCCGGGCGCCGAGATACTTCGCGTTACAACTCTTGCAGACCACGCCCCAGAGGTAAGCCGGCTCGTTCGGGTACTTCTCAGGCAGCTTCATAAAGGGGACGATCGGATTGGGTTTCTTCTCAGCAGTGGTGGCTGCTTCCTGCGCCAAGGGCTACCTCCTTCACTGATGCGTCCTGTATGTACCACTCCCTAACGCGCACGTCAAGTTGCGGCCACATTCCCTCGTTTCGATAGAATGTTGACGATGTGCGACCAACATGAGTTCTTCTTTGAATTTGACAAAGCGTACAACCATCAGCTTATTGAGAAGTTCGAAGCGAGCCCCGAGCATCAGCTAACTGAGAATGTCGCTCCCGCCGAAAGAGGCGTATACGCGGTCTACTACAAGGGACAGCTGGTGTATGCGGGGAAAGCGCTTCAGACACGCCTCAATCGTCGCCTCGCCGAACATTACCGGAAGATCGTGTCCCGCCAGAATATTGACGTGACGGACGTTACTTGCCGTTACCTAGTGATTCGCGGCGACTGGTTTGTGAGGGCGGCTGAGGACGCCCCCATCCAGACCTACAAGCCCGTCTGGCAGCTAAGCGGGTTCGGAAGCCATGTTCCTGGAATCGGACGGCCAGGTGTGCGTACCAGCCGGTGGGACCAGGAATTTCCGCCGAAAGATTAGCTCTTTCTGAGGATAAGAACGGCGTCATACAGCTGGGTTTTGCCTCGATGACCATTAACGTCGCCGTTCCGAACCGAGGAGTCGATGATGCTGTTGCCGACGCGCTTAGTGCGAACGATGTGGATGTCCTCGACGCGCAGCCCATTACGCTCGGCCATCTGCGCCAGCAACCGATCGACCGGGAACTCGATGCCTTGAATGATTGAGTTGCCGATGACGATTACGGCGTGCCCACCGCCCCGCAAATGTATGCGCAGCGATTTCATGAACCGGAAAGAGTCGTTGAGGTACGTCGCCACATAGTTTGCCCAGCCGGCTCCGCCATACTGTCGCTTCTCGGGATGCTTTAACCGCAGTTCTCCCAGCGACTCCTCAAGGCCTGGGAGCTCAAACGTCAGGTCCACTCGCTCCCCTTGGCGTACCGTCTGCCAGAATTTGCCGAAGCTTGCCTGCTCGAGCTGTTGACCGCTGCCGTTAGACAGCAGCCCAAGCCAGTAAAGCTGCGGTCGTGTATTTCTCACGTAATGGTAGTTGTTCATGTACGGAGGCGACGTGACAACCAACGAGACGGATCCCGCTTCAAGTGTTGCATCGAAGTAGGATGACTGCCGGACTTGTCGCCTTTGGCCCAGCCAATTGTATCCGTAGGTCTGACGAGCCCATTCGATATCTGTCGCCATTTCCTCGAGCTTCCGGCAGACAGTCAAGGCGACGGAGGCGTTCTCGATGAGCGGTTTCCCAGATCCCGGGCGAGATGCGAGACTCGGCTCGTAAGTGTAATTCGAATACGAAACCATGGTGGCGCCAAGCGCTGCGCGAAAAAGTGTGCGGTCTGGTTCCAATAGTGCCCCCGTACGGACGAGAGCATATAGAAACTTCGCTTCAACGGGCGGGCTAAAGAACGGAATGCGGCTTTTGAACTGGGCCGGCCTTACCCGTTCGAAGTCCTCCATCTCGAGCAAGTTCGTTTTTGGATCGGATTGGTACCGTTTATCTACTTCAGCCTCAAACCGGTGCATGGCGCTTCGGAAGGCATCGATCTCTGCCCTGAGGTCGCCTGGGGTGACCTCGACGCACGCGACCTTGGCAGACGCCACTAAGGCGGCGAAGGGATTGATCTCATAGCCGATCGTTCCGTTGCCGGACTTGATTGCCTCTATGAGTGTGGTTCCAACCCCGGCGAAAGGATCGAGAACGAGGTGTCGGGTGCGCTTCGTCGATGGAAGGTACTTCGCGATCGCGTCTTGAACGAACTGCGCTGAAAATCCCGCAATCCATGGGACCCAGCGGTGTATCGGCAGCGATTTGTTTTCAGAAGCCGCCGCATCTCGCAACCCCGAATCCGGGCCAGCGGTGTATTTCATTTCAAGGGCGAGCTGCTCCCGAGCTGATTGCATCAGTATCTGCCCTTGCCTCCACGACGGGCGTGTTTGTGGCTGTCCGCCCAGTATGACTCTTTCGCGTCTAAGTAACCCTCGACGGCCTCGTTTCGGGGCGTCGTTTTGTCTACCGGCGGCGGCTTATAGCCAGTCTGACGAAGCAGGCCTGTATAAAGCTCTGCGGCCGCGTTCCTAGTACGAAACCTGCCCTTGATCTCGCCACGCAAGAGGACGTAGTAGTACCCATCCTTCGGTACCGACTCCGTATACCGCTCTAGTGAAAGATCGATCGGCGGAATGCACTGCCTATAGGAGGCGGGCTCAGCCGTTCCCTTTGCCACTCTGGGCCTATGTTACCGCCGGACGTGCCCTCGTGGAATGCGCGGATGTCACTTGTCCACAACTACTCCGCCGGGTGCTGGTCGTCCGGGTCCAGCGGCGGGATTGAGAGGCTGAGGACGAGCGCCTCGCCGCGCAGCGTGCGCACGCTGTGGACTACGCCCTTCTCGATTCGCACGGTCTCGTACGGGCGGAGGCGCAGGGTGTGATCGCCGACGCGCGCCTCGACCTCGTGCTCGAGAACGGCGTAAATCTGCGCGCATTTCTCGTGGTAGTGCGCAGCGACGTGCTCCTGCTCCAGCATGCGGATAATGCGCAGGCTGCATTCAGGCATCGAGACGTGCGAGAGGATCTCATACATCCCCATGTTCTCTTTCACAGCGCTTCCCCTCGCATCAGTCGATCCCCGGCTCGTGCCCGCCGCGTCGTATCTGCGTTGAATGTTCGAAACCGCCCGCCTCTTCCTCGGCGAAGTACTTCGCCTTCGCTGCCTCGTACTCCTGTGGCGTGTTGATTCCGACCAGCACGACCTCAGAATCGAACGGCAGCTCGACGACATCCGCCTCGTGCTGGTCGAGGAACCCGCGCAGACCTTCAGTCCGCTCGCGCACCCTCCTCAGTTCGGGCAGCAGCCAACCGTCCACGACAGTCGGGTGCCCGCGCTTCCCTTCGAACGTCGGCACCGTGATCACGTTCGACGCCCGGACGTGGTTCTCGATCAAGCGCTGGATGACGCGCCGCGGCCGCGGCTGATCGACGTCGAGCACGACGATTGTCCTGGTGTCATCCGCGACCGCCCGGGCGCCGACCCGTAACGACGATGCACGTCCGCGTTTATACAGCTCGTTGACGAGTACTTCGGCGCCCGCCCGCTCCACCACCGGCGTTATTCTTTCAGCCTCGTGCCCAAGCACGACGAAGACTCGCTCGATGGGCGGCTGGAGTAGCTGGTCGATCTGGTATTCGACAAGCCGCTGGTCGCCCCAGGGTAGCAGCGCCTTGGGCTGACCCATTCGGCTCGATTCTCCGCCGGCGAGCAGGATCGCGGCGACAGTCATTCCAGCCGCTCTAGTCGGTAGTGCCGAACAAGCCGCTGAGCTTCATCGCCAACGCTGGGTTGCCGCCGAGCTTGACCTTGCGGGTCATGATCGCAATCGGCGCGCTGAGATCGCCTGAAGCGAGGTCCATCCAGAGCGCGGGCTTGGTCTTGATTTCGCAGTCATAGGGATTGGCCGTGCCGTCGGATGTGTCGGCGCGGCCTTCGGCGATCCGCATGTTCCATTGCCCACCGCCCTCCCCTTCCATGGTGAACTGATAGGTCGCGTTGAGATCGTCAGCGCGACTGCGGTTGAAGATTAGCGGCATGTAGTGGAAGAGGCGGTCGACGTGATAGTGAACACGCTCAGGCCCAATACCGTCCATCCAGTGCGGAACCTTCCCCTTGGCGACCCGGCGGATGGCCTGGTACTGGTTAACGAGCAAAAGGTAGGCCGAGGTGAACAGGTCGCGGACTGTCCCTTCCCGGTCCCAGCCGGGGTTCACGGCCTTGCGCTCGAGATCAGGCTCGCTAAGGCTGTCGAGGATGCGAACGTGCTCGTCGATAGAGGCGCTTAGCCGCGGAATTAGCTCGACGGTCGATAGAATATTGAACTTTTCGGTCACCGCCCGACGGAAGGCCGGCTCATCTTCCCGTGTCTCGAAGCCCGGCAGCTTGATCGGCTCGCCGGCGAGCGTGGCGTGGGTCACCGGCAAGTGCTCCTCTTCGAGTGTGCCGACTGTGTAGGCGAGGTGCTCTTTTGCCGTCCAGTGATCAGATGCCTTCTTGTCCCACTCCTTTTGGCCGAGCTGCTCGTATGCTTCCAAAGCACGTTCGGCGGATTGGGCGTAGAACGCCTTCATCTGTTCTTTCGTCGGGGTCATTCGCTACTCCTTACTGAGTTCACTAGAGCCAGAGAACGTTGCCGTCCGGATCGGCGATGCGGGCAAAAGGGACGCCGGGAGCGTGCTCGCCGCGTTCAAGGACATTGCCGCCAGCGCGCTTTACATCGCCGATTGCGTCGTCTAGCTTTACGGCGTGATCGATATGAAACCCGACGTTCTGCGGGCCGCTGCCGGCGGAATTATCGTCTCGAAGGAGTCCGACGGCGCTGTCGGTTGCCGGGATGCCCATGAAGACGATCTGTTCGTTCCGAAAGACCTCATTGAGCTCGAATGCCTCACCGTAGAAACGGACCGCCTTCTCGAGGTCCCGCACGGGTACGATGAAGAGGAGGGACGTTATCTTGGCCACTAGATCTTTCCCAACGCCCGCAGCACCCGCTCCGGCGTGAACGGTGCGTCCGTCAGATGCACGCCGGTCGCGTCCGCAATCGCATTCCCGACCGCCGCGGCGCCCGCGACGATCGACGGCTCCCCGACGATGCGGGCCCCGTACGGGCCCTCTTCTGAGGGGACCTCGACAATGATCGCCTCGATGGGCGGCAGGTCGCGCGTCGTCGGCATGCGGTAGTCGAGCAGGTTGCCGTTGAGGAGCCGGCCCTCGCCGTCGTAGATCATCTCCTCGGATAACGCGATGCCGAGGCCCTGGCTGACGCCGCCCTGCATCTGCCCCTCGACCGACAGCGGGTTGATCGCGAAGCCCGCGTCCTGCGCCAC
>WNGG01004229.1_pt1 | contig 16587 bp, 16 predicted proteins | sample 5400661 | NCBI WGS metagenome assembly WNGG01 (sample SAMN13153372, study PRJNA577476) | soil metagenome | isolation source: 100 cm soil or saprolite under Garry oak tree replicate 1 | place: USA:California | collected 2016-06-15 | reverse complement strand
GGCAACGTCTACGTCGCCCACGTCGCCCTGGGCGCCAGCGACATGCAGACCGTGAAGGCGCTCCTGGAGGCCGAGGCGTGGCCGGGACCGTCGCTGGTGATCGCCTACTCGACCTGCATCGCGCACGGCTTCGACATGTCCGGCTCGATGGCGCACCAGCGCGAGGCGGTGCGCTCCGGCCACTGGCCGCTGTTCCGCTACCACCCCGACGCGGAGCGCCCGTTCCAGCTCGACTCCAAGCCCCCGTCGCGGCCGCTGCGCCAGTTCGCGGAGAGCGAGGCGCGCTTTGCCATGCTGGCCCGCACGGCACCGGCGGAGTTCGAGCGCCTGATGGAGGTCGCCGAGGAGGACGCGCGCGAGCGCTGGCGCTACTACCAGCAGCTCGCCACCCTACCCCGGACCGCCCCGCACCTACCCCTGCGTCCGGGCGCCACGCCAGTGACCGACCTGCGCAGCCGCTACCTCGGCCTGGAGCTCCGCTCCCCGCTGGTCGCCTCGGCCTCACCCCTCACCGGCGACCCCGACGACCTCCGCCGGCTGGAGGACGCCGGCGTGGCCGCCGCGGTGCTGCCGTCGCTGTTCGAGGAGCAGCTCACCCACGAGCAGGTCGAGCTGGACCGGCTGCTGGAGCAGACCTCCGAGCACGTCGGCGAGGCCCAGTCCTACTTCCCCGACCTTGACGACTACAACACCGGACCCGCCTCGTACCTGGAGCTGATCCGGCGGGCCAAGCGGGCGGTGGCGATCCCGGTGATCGCCAGCCTCAACGGCACCACGCCGGGCGGCTGGGTGCGGCACGCCCGCCGCATGCAGGACGCCGGCGCCGACGCGATCGAGCTGAACCTCTACGCCGTCGCCACCGACCCGACCGTCGTCTCCGCTGAGCTGGAGGCCCGCTACCTCGAGGTGGTCGCCGAGGTGCGGGCGGCGGTCACGGTCCCGCTGGCGGTCAAGCTGAGCCCCTTCTTCACCGCCACCGCGAACATGGCCGTCCGGGTGGTCGCCGCCGGCGCCGACGGGCTGGTGCTGTTCAACCGCTTCTACCAGCCCGACCTGGACCTCGACACCCTCGACGTGGTGCCACGGCTGGTGCTGTCGACCTCCGAGGAGCTGCGCCTGCCGCTGCGCTGGATCGCGATCCTGTACGGCCAGGTCCGCGCCTCGCTGGCCGCCACCACCGGAGTCCACACCGGCCAGGACGCCGCCAAGGTCCTGCTGGCCGGCGCCGACGTCGCGATGATGACCTCGGCGCTGCTGCGCCACGGCCCCCAGCACGCCCGCACGGTCGAGCGGGAACTGGTCGCCATCCTCCAGGAACACGGCTACGCCTCGGTCGCCGAACTGCGTGGCAGCATGAGCCGCCGCTCGATGCCCGACCCGGCTGGCTTCGAGCGCGCCAACTACGCGCGTACGCTCGCCTCCTGGTCCAGCCGCCACACCGTCAGTCCCGGCCAGGCGGCCACGCCCACCGACCCGCGTCCATGAGCCAGCTCGACCCGCTGGTCTTCGTTGCCTGCCCGAACAGGAGGTGCCATGCTCACTCGCTCACTTGGCTCGACCGGGCCGGAGGTGTCCGCCATCGGGCTGGGCTGCATGGGGATGTCCGACCTCTACGGCCCGGCCGACGAGGCCGAGAGCATCGCCACCATCCATGCCGCGCTGGATGCCGGCGTCACCCTGCTCGACACCGGCGACTACTACGGCATGGGCCACAACGAGTTGTTGCTGCGGGAGGCGTTGCGAGGCCGCGACCGCGAGACCGTTGTGCTCAGCGTGAAGTTCGGGGCGTTGCGGGATCCTGGCGGCGGCTTCTCCGGCGTCGACGGGCGCCCCGCGGCGGTGAGGAACTTCCTGGCCTACTCGCTGCGCAGGCTCGGGACCGACCACGTGGCGGGATCGAGGCCGAGATCCTGCCCGCCTGCCGCGCGCTCGGCGTCGCCGTAACCGCCTACGGCGTGCTGTCGCGCGGCCTGCTCAGCGGCCACTGGTCGAGCGGGCGCGCCCTGGCGCCAGGCGACTTCCGTGCCTCCGCCCCCCGCTTCAGCGGGGAGAATCTCGATCGCAACCTGTTGCTGGTCGAGGGGTTGCGCTCCGTCGCCGAAGCCAAAGGCGCCACTGTCGCGCAGGTCGCGATCGGCTGGGCGCTGTCCCGCGGCCCGGACATCGTGGCGCTGGTCGGCGCGTGGAAGCGCGACCGGCTGACGGAGGCGTTGGGGGCGTTGGACCTCGACCTGACGGTGCACGACCTCGCCGCGATCGAGCGCGCGGTGCCCGCCGACGCCGCCGCTGGCGAGCGCTACGACGCACGCCAGATGGCCATGCTCGACAGCGAGCGTGGACGGCCCGGCGCGAGGTGAGCGAGGGGAGGCCATCACGGAGCCTCGGCCGCCGTGGCGGCCCAGGACGGCCCTGCTGTCCGCAACGGCTGCTCGGCTGCCGGTGGACCCGGCACGGACCAAGGATCGACCGTGGCGCCGGCCGTGCCCACGGCCAAAGGACCCCTTCCCACCGGGCGGTGTTCCCCTGGCCCGGCCGATCGGCTCACCGCGGGATGCCGCGGCAGCCGTGACGAGCCCGTGCGGTCACCGGAACAGCTCATCGACGTCGTGGGCCACCCGGGTCGCCCGCTCGGCGAAGCGGCCGGGCCGGAACGGCGCGAGCAGCCGCCCCTGCTCGCCCGTGGCGATCTCCTCGGCGACCAGCGGCCCGAGCACCGGGGCCAGCGTCACTCCGCTGTGGGTCACGGCCAGGTACAGGCCGTCCAGGCCCGGCAGCGGGCCGAGGATCGGCAGCCGGTCGGTGGGCATCGACCGCCAGGCCAGCAGCGTGCGCGCGATCCGGGCGCCGCGCAGGACGGGCAGGAAGCGGGCGGCCTGGCTCAGCAGCGCCTGGCCGTGCCGCTGGGTGAGGTCGTGGGCGACCATCTCCTGGGAGCGCTCGCCGAGCAGCACCGAGCCGTCCGGCCGTTGCCGCAGGTGGACCTGTGGCCCGGGCCCGCCGGGCAGGTAGACCACCTTGTCGGTGAAGGCGGGCAGCGGCTCGGTCTCGACCAGCAGGCCAGGGCTGGCAAGGGTCGGGACGTCCAGGCCGACGGTGCGGGCGACGGTGACCGACTCGGCCCCGGCGGCGAGCACGGCGATCTGCGGCCGCAGCACCAGGTCGCCGACCTCGACCCGAAGGCCGGCGTCGTCCAGCCGCACTCCGGCCCGGGTGCCGAGCAGCAGGCGACCGCCGGCCGCCTCGGTGGCGGCGCGGCAGGCGGCCACGACCAGTTCAGGCTCGACCTGCCCGTCCCTCGGGGCGTGGCAGCCGGCGGTGACCGGTCCCGGCTCGGCGGCCGGCAGCAGCCGGCGCAGCTCTGCCTGGTCGACCGGCGCGATCGGATAGCCGCGGGATCGTGCCCGCTCGACCTGCAGGGCCAGTCGGCGTCCCTGCTGCGGGTCGGCGGTCCAGCGCAGCTGACCGCCGCGCCGGAAGCCGACCTCGCCGAGCCGCTGCGCCCATTTCGACCAGCGTGCCAGGGCCGTGCAGGCCAGCTCGTAGTAGCCGACGGGGTCCGTGCCGAAGGCTGAGATCGACGCGAACGACCGCGCCGAGGTGGTCTGCTCCGCCGGGTCGGGGGCCACCAGGACCGGGCGCAGGTCGCGCTCGGCCAGGTGCATGGCGATCGCCGAGCCGACGATCCCGGCCCCGATCACCACCACCCTGGGATGGTCGCTTCGTTCCATTTCGCCTCTCCCTCGGGTGGCGCCTCGGGCCGGCGACCGCCGGCCCGCAACTCCGGATCACGAGCGGGCCGGGTCAGCTCTTGCGCCACCGTTGCCGCCCACGAGCGGATGCGCGCGGGGTCGCGCCAGTCGCCGGCGCGGGTCTTGGCCATGGCGCTGGCGGGTAAGCCCTTCGCATCGGGTGCCAGCCGGCCGCCGAAGGTCGCATGCCCGCGGGCGCCGACCCGCTGGAGCAAGTCCTGGACTTGTGCGATTGGCGCGATCTCGCCGGTGGTGGCCGAGTCGTCCAGCGGGCCGCTGCTGAACAGCCACACTGGCCTGGTCCGCAGCGCGCTGGTGTGGCGGCTGACGAACCGGCGGGCGTGGCGGTGCCAGCGCTGGTTGTACAGCGCCCCACCGACGATCACGGCGTCGTAGGCGCCGATGTCGGCCCGCTCGCTGGCGGGTCGGACATCGACCTGCAGGCCCGCAGTGCTCAGGGCGTCGCCGAGCATCTCGGCGATCCCGGCGGTGCCGCCCATCTTGGTGCCGTAGGCGACGAGCACGCGCATCATTCTCACCCTCAGGTCGTGACCACGTCCTCAAGCGTCGTCGCGGCCGGGCGGGCGCGCATCGGCCAGACGGCCCCGCGCCCGGGGGACCATCGCATCTACGGGCGGACAGCCGGGTAAACTGGTCGAACGGGAAGCCGTCTGTCCTAATCATCGCTGCTGTTGGGCAAACGTAGGTCGGGCAGGGGGGTCAAGCCCGGCGTCCACGCCGACTCAACGGGCGGCACTTGCACCCCCTACCCAACCTCGAACTGCTGATCAACCTCGCCGTGGTGCCTGCCTCATTCCCCAAACAGCTGGAAGAACGTCGGGAAGGTCCCCAGCACACCCAGAGCGATCAGGACCAGCGAGACGACCAGCGCCCGACGAGTCTCATACGGCCGGCCCCGCAGCGCGACATGCAGGACCGCCCAGGCCACCAGCCACACCACCACCGCCATGATCGTCTTGCCCGACAGCGGCCCCACCCGGTCACTCCACGCCAGCCAGTCGCTGACCCGCGTGCTCGCCTCCGCCAGGGTCGTCACCACCCCCAGCGCCGCCGCGCCGACCCCGCCGGCGATGACCGCCGCCGCGATCGGCCCCTCGGGCCTGTCCTCGAACTCGATGCGCTCAAGCCGCTGCTCGGCCGGGCGCCGCTCGACCGCGTCTGCCATGACACCCGCCTCCTACTTGACCGGGGCGACCTTGGTGATGAAGGCGCCGAACGCCCCCGCCACGGCGGCGAACACGAACGCGAGCACAAACAGGGTGATCGCGGTCCGGCGCACGCGCTCGTGGCGGATCAGGTTGGTGCCGTAGTACAGCACGATGAAGGCGACCACGGTCGCCAGGATCGGGCTGATCCAGGCGATGTGCTCCTTCCACTCCATGCCGAACTCGTGCCAGTCCTTGGTGCTGGGGTTGGCCAGCAGCTGCGAGCGGGCACTGCTGGGGCCCTTGGCCCGATACCAGGGGTAGACAACCCAGGTGCCGCTGATCACCGTCAGCCAGGCGACCACGGCCATGGCGACCACGCCGACCTTGAGCCGGCGCAGCCGCTCGACCACGCCCTCGGGCGTGATCAGGGCGGGCCGGAGGCTGTAGAGGCCGGCCAGCCCCCCGGCGAACGCGAGCAGGAACAGCGCGCCCAGCCCCATCCCGTGGATGAGGCCCCACCACTCACGGTATGAAAAGCTCATACACCTCTCCTCTTCGGGGATGTGCGAAGCAGCAGCCGGATTATCCTCCAGCAGCGTCGATCGCTCGATGCTGCGGCCGGACCTCGGGGCACGCCTGCGGGGCATGCCCACCGGAGCGCGGCACCGACCAGGGCAGACCGGCTCATCGGGCTGATGGGAGACTTTGGTATGGGCACACGCCGCCTGCCGCAGCCTGCGCCGAGCTTCCTGACCCAGCCGGGCGGTCCAGCTCGGCGAGCTCGGCATGGACCCGGCCGCGCCAGCCCAGCTCCCGGGTTACCTCGCGGGCGGCCGCGGGCAATTCGGGGTGGCGTTCCAGCCAGCCGTTGCAAAGTTGCTGGACCTGCCACGCGTTCGCGCTCGGCGGCACGGTCGACCCGCTGGCATGCCGGGGTGCGGCAGTCTCAGCGAGAGCGAACTGCTCGGAGCCGTCGCGGCGCAGCCTGCCGGCGAGCTGTTCGTCGGCGCTTCCCGACTGGACCTGCGGCACGTCAAGCTCCAGGCTGCGCTCCGCGGGCCGACCACCGCGTAGATGCGGGTCTCGCGTCTGGCGCGGGAGGGTTGGACGTGCAGCCAGTTGGCATCCTCGCCGCCGACCACCCGGACGAGGGCGCGTTTGCGGGTGAGCCCTTGGGCCCTGTGCCCGGTGGTGGCATCGGCCAGGTCGAGGGTGCGCCGGTCGGGGTTGCCGCCGCCTCAACTGCTCGACGTGAACGGGCTGGCCAGTCCGACAAGCGGTTTCGGATGCCACGATCCCCCGGCCGAGTCCCTCCTCGTTGTACCGCAAGGGTTCCCCGCAACTCCGCGCGGCTGGAGCACTTGACACGGTTCGACCGGCGTCGTGAGGCAGAGCAAGGCGATCGCCTGCCACCGCGGTCGCCGGACGGAAGACCCCTCGCAGGTCGGCGGACGAAACCGCAAGCAGGCCGGGTGGGGCTTCATCATCAACTCCCGCCCGACCGGTATCTCAACTCAATTCCCTCACCGGAAATCGAGGCTAGCGGGCGAGGGTGAACACCCCAGCCCGCCCAGGAAGAGACGCCGCCGGCCGAGCACGTCGCCTAGCCGCCCGCCGAGCCTCAGGTCGCCAAAGCACAGGGTGTGCGTGGTCACCACCCAGGGCAGCGACGCGTGGTCGAGCCGCAGGTCGGTGCCGATGGTCGGCAGCGCAACGCTCCCCACCGCGGACCGGACGCCGAGCCGGGTCGGTGCACAGGTGGGCGACGGGTGCCGCGGTGCGGTGGCTGGACGAGGCGCCCACTGTTACGGTAAGGCATGCTCACCTGGTTCTTCCTTGGTGCGCCTCGGCAGCCGCGCCTGGCCACGCCTTACCTGCTCGAGGCCGGATGCGCCACGACCGATGAGTGAGGTCGCCTCCCCCGCGTCACCCGCGTCGTCGCAACGGTCGGTGCTCGACCTTGCGGGTGCTGCCCGTCACCCGGTGGGCGCGGTACTCCAGGAGCTGGGCAGCACCCAGACCGGCCTCACCTCCGAGGAGGCCGCCGGCCGGCTGGCCACCGTCGGCCGCAACGTGCTGGCCTCCCACAAGGTGACCGCCCTTGGGATCCTGGGCCGCCAGCTCCGCAACCCGCTGCTCATCTTGTTGCTCGCCGCGGCAGCCGTCTCCGCCGCCACCGGCGACCCCACCGACGGGGCCATCATCACCGCGATCGTCGTCTTGAGCGTGGGGCTGGGCTTCATCAACGAGTACCGCTCCGAGATGGCGGTCGCGGCGCTGCACGCAGGCGTCCGCCACCAGGCCCTGGTGTGGCGCGACGGCAGCCAGCAGCGCCTGGACGTGCGCGACCTGGTGCCCGGCGACGTGGTGGTGCTGCGCGTGGGCGACCTGGTCCCCGCCGACCTGCGGCTGCTGGAGGCCAACCAGTTGGAGTGCGACGAGGCCGTCCTGACCGGCGAGCCGATCCCGGCGGTCAAGACGGCTGACCCGGTCCCCGCGGGCGACTCCACGGTCGACCTGCCCGCGTGTGCGTTCATGGGCACCGTGGTCCACCAGGGCGCCGGGCGCGGGGTGGTGGTGGCCACCGGCTCGTCCACCGCGTTCGGCAAGATCGCCGTCGGGCTCGGCGAGCGCCAGGCCGAGACGGCGTTCCAGGCCGGGCTGCGGGGCTTCTCCAAGCTGCTGGTGCTGGTCGCCGCCGTGCTCACGACCTCCATCTTCGTCATCAACGTGGCCTTCCACCGTCCGCTGCTCGACGCGCTGTTGTTCTCCCTGGCGATCGCCATCGGCATCACCCCGCAGCTGCTCCCGGCGATCGTCAGCGTCAGCCTGTCGACCGGCTCGCGCCAGCTGGCCCGCCGCCGGGTGCTGGTCAAGCGGCTGGTCACCATCGAGGACCTCGGCAACATCGAGGTCCTGTTCACCGACAAGACCGGCACGCTCACCGATGGAGCGATCACCTTCGACCAGGCCCTCGACCCGGCCGGCCGGCCGGCGACCTGGCCGCTGCTGCTCGGCCTGGTCTGCAACGAGGCGACGATCACCGAGCGTGGCCCGGTCGGCGGCAACGCCCTGGACGTCGCGCTGTGGTCCGCGCCCGCCGCCCAGCCCCTGGCCATCGACCCAACCGGCGGGCCCAGCGCCTACCAGCGTCTGGGGCTGGCCCCGTTCGATCACGACCGTCGGCTGGCCTCGGTGGCTGTTCGCACCACCGGCGGCACGACGCTGCTGGTCGTCAAGGGCGCACCCGAGGCCGTCCTGGCCCGCTGCGCCGAGGTCCCAGCCGACGCGCGAGCGACCCTGGCGCGGCTGTTCGCCGAGGGCGCCCGGGTCGTCGCCGTCGCCACCCGCGACGCGCCCGGGCTGACCACCCCGAGCCCGGCCGACGAGCACGGCCTGCACCTGGTCGGCTTCCTCACCTTCATCGACCGCCCCAAAGCCGACGCCGGCGCCTCGATCGCCAGACTCAACGGTCTCGGCGTGACCGTCAAGGTCATCACCGGCGACAACCCGATCGTCGCCGGCAAGGTCTGCCGCGACCTCGGCGTGCGCGTCGAGCAGGTCCGCAGCGGCGCCGAGCTGGAGCGGCTCGACGACGGCGCCTTGGCCGCCGCGATCGGGCACACCACCGTGTTCGCCCGGGTCAGCCCCGACCAGAAGTCCAGGATCATCAAGGTCGCCCGCCGCGCCGGCGTCGACGTCGCCTTCCTCGGCGACGGCGTCAACGACGCGGTCGCCCTGCACGCCGCCGACGTCGGCATCTCGGTCGAGTCGGCCACCGACGTGGCCAAGGACGCCGCCGACATCGTGCTGCTGGACAAAGACCTCGGCGTGCTCGCCGACGGCGTGATGGAGGGCCGGCGGATCTTCGCCAACACCCTCAAGTACGTGCTGATGGCCACCTCGTCCAACTTCGGCAACATGTTCAGCGCCGCCGGCGCCTCGCTGTTCCTGTCGTTTTTGCCGATGCTGCCGTCGCAGATCCTGCTCAACAACCTGCTCTACGACGCCGGCCAGCTCGCCATCCCCACCGACCGCGTCGACCCCGAGACGCTCGCCCGGCCCGCCGCCTGGGACATCGGCTTCGTGCGGCGGTTCATGAGCGTGTTCGGCCCGGTCAGCTCGATCTTCGACTTCCTGACCTTCTTTGTGATGCTGCGGGTCCTGCATGCCAGCCACAGCGAGTTCCGCAGCGGCTGGTTCGTCGAGTCGCTGGCCACCCAGACCCTGGTGGTGTACGTGATCCGCACCCGGCGGGTCCCGTTCTTCCGCAGCCCACCGAGCCCGCCGATGCTCGTCACCCCGCCCACGTGCGCGCTCATCGGCGCGGCCCTGCCGTTCACGCCGCTGGCCGGCTTCCTCGGGTTCGCCACCCTGCCCGTCAGCTTCTTCCTGATCCTGCTTGGCATGATCGCCACCTACCTGCTGCTCGTCGAGGTCGCCAAGCGCCGCTTCTACGTCATCCAGGCCCACCCCCGTCGGCCGCGGGCGACCCAGCAGGAGCACCACCAGCGGCACATACAGCGGCGCGCCGCCCGCTTCATCCACCACGCCGCCCCATGACCACGTGGTCGTCACCGCCGCCCGGCGTCTACCCCTGGGTCGTCATGAGCACCTTGAGCGCGTTGGTCTCGCCGGCCCGCGCGAAGGTGTCGTAGGCGTCCATCGCGGCCTCCAGCGGGAACCGGTGGGTGGTGAACCGCGTCGGGGCCAGCCGGGCTGGACCCGCCCGTTGAGCACGCCGACCTCATACCCGGTCGCCAAGATGTCGGCCAGGTACAGCACCTGCTCGTCGCTGAGCCCCTCGGAACCTTGTAGGTCGAGGTGTCCGCGAACGGCACCCGGGCGTACTCGGCCTGGACCCCGTCGATCAGGTGGCCGAAGATCCAGCCGCCCCCGCCCAGGCACTGGCCGTACTGACCGGCGCGGCAGAAGCGGCAGCGGCCGCAGGCGGAAATGCACGAGAGCAGCACCCGATCTCCCTCAGCCACCGAGCGCACCCCGGCCCCGGTCGCGGTGACCGTGCCGACCGCCTCGTGGCCGAGGATGGTCCCTGGCTTCATCTCGGCACGTCCCCTTTGAGGATGTGCAGGTCGGTGCCGCAGATGGTGACCGCCTTGGTCGACGCCTCATCCGATTCCTCCCACGATCGCTCATCATCATCCACCCCTTCTCATGAGCCTCATCACCGTTCTGTTCAGACCTGGGTCAGGGACCAGGGAGTGGAGGTACAGCCGAAGCGCTTCGATGTGTCGTGCGAAGTTCAATCCTGTTTTCCTTGGCAGACGTCCACGATCCGAACACGGCCGCGGTCCCAGGACGCCGATCTCGCGGGCGTGGGGCCCCTGGCGTCGCGGTGTCAGCGAGCCGCGCAAGGAGCCTGGTCGAGGGGGCAGCGCAGGGTGGTTCCGCCTACGATGAAGCCTCAGAGGAGAGGAGCGGCGCATGTCGGACAAGAATGTACTGGTGCTTGGGGGGAACTTCGCGGGCCTGACGGCCGCGCTCAGCCTGAAGTATGAGCTGGGGGAGGGCGTGGATGTCACCGTCGTGGCCAAGTCGGACCGGTTCCAGTTCAACCCGTCCTTCATCTGGATCCCGTTCGGCAAGCGGAAGGTCAAGGACGTGGTGTTTCCCGTGGCCAAGACCTTCACCTCCCACGGGGTCAAGTTCGTCCACGGCGAGGCCACCGAGATCGACCCCGCGGCCCAACAGGTCCAGACCTCCCAGGGGGTGCTCGGGTTCGACTACCTGGTGATCGCCACCGGCTACCTGAATGATTTCGACGTGGTCCCCGGGCTGGGGCCGGGTGGCAACGCCTACTCGATCACCTCCCTGGAGGGGGCGGTCGACGCCGCCGAGGGTTGGGCGCGGCTGGTGAACGACCCCGGCCCGGTGGTGGTCGCTGCAACCCAGGGCGCGGCCTGCTTCGGCGCCGCCTACGAGTTCGTCTTCAACGCCACCTACCACCTGCGCAAGCAGAAGCTGAAGGTGCCGGTCGCCTACGTCAGCGCCGAGCCGTTCCCCGGCCACTTCGGGATCGGCGGGCTGCCCGGCGGGGAGAAGCTGCTGGGCATGTTCTTCCGCCGACAGAAGATCGAGGGGATCTTCGACGTCGCCATGGAAGAGGTCGCCCCCGGCGAGATCCGCCTGGCCGACGGCCGCAAGCTCCCATTCAAGTATGCGATGGTCGTTCCGCCGTTCGTCGGCGCCGAAGTGGTGAACGCCTCGGGCCTGGGGAACGCCAAGGGGTTCATCGAGGTCAAGGACACCTACCAGACGCTCGCCTATCCCAACGTCTACGCGGTGGGGATCGCGGCGGCGGTGAACGCGCCATGGACCACCGCCAACGCCGTCGGCGTGCCCAAGACGGGCTTTCCCGCCGAGACCATGGCCCACGTGGCCGCCGAGAACATCGCCGCGCAGATCCGGGGCCAGGAGCCGACCAAGCAAGAGAACTTCGGCGACATCCCGGCGGTGTGCATCATGGACGCCGGCAACAACGGCGTGGTGATCCTGGCCGACCGCATGCTGCCGCCCCGCAAGCACGGCGTGATGATCCCGGGCCCGCAGTCCCACGCCGCCAAGATCGCCTTCGAGAAGTACTTCCTGTGGAAGATGCGGCACGGGTACGTGAAGCTGCCGTAATGCTTCGGTCGACCCGATCGGCAACCGCCCCGCTCAGCAGGGCAAACAGCAGCCACGGGAGTCGACCGGTGAGGGCGACCAGGGTCCCTCGGCGCGCTGCTCACCAGTGTCTTCGAGCCGGGCCGGGTCTGATTGCGGGTCGATCGACCCCGGCCGTTGGAGCCGCCTGGCCCCGTTTGCCCGCCAACCAGCCGCAGGACGCTGACCCGAGCCACAGATGACTGGGCTGGGTGGCCAGGCAAGGAGGTCAGGTGATGGGTGTGCGCGCCCGCAGCGGACTCCCGAGGAGCCGCGGGTCGCCTACCAGCAGTGCCCTGGGTGCGGCTGGTACGACTGCCCTATCTCCCCGAGGAGTTGAAGGTCAACTGCCCTGACTGCAACTACAACATGCCACCGGTGAAGGCGCGCCGTGGTACGGCGAACCGCCGAGCTGCCATTGGGCGGCCGAGGGCGACCGGCATGCCCAGAACGCCCTTCGGTTCCAGACGCAGCGGCGCTGACAGCTTCGCGGGCCCTACTGGCGATCGCCCTGCTCACCCGGCCGCCGCCCGGCGCATGTCGTCGTGGTCAGCGGCGGGTGGGGCCGGCGCGCGGCGGGGAGGCTGCACCAGCCGGCTCACGGCCGCAAGCACGCCAGCTGGATCCGCGAACGTCCCCACCACCTCGATCGGCCCCGGTCCGTCCAGGTCCTGTGGGGGCGCGACTGCCACCAGCACGAGGGGAAGCCGTCCGTAGTCGGGGTGGGCGCGGTAGGCACGGAGCAGGTGGATGCCGCGGTAGGAGCGGCCAGGCAAGGGCAGGTTCAGCGTGCAGGCGAACACGAGGAGCTGGGCGGCGTCGGGCAGCGGGCACCTGCCCTGGCGCAGCAGCGAGCAAGCGCCGAGCGGCGTCGGTCCGCCGCCCAGGAGTGGCGGGCTCGGCGGATTTCGGTCTGGGGTCGACGGTGAGGAGATAGCGCTCCGCCGGCCGAGCGGTTGTCTGCGGTCGCGGTCGGACCGGCGCTGCTGTCGCTGTCGCCGCGCGCCTGCTTTGTGGTAGGGGTTCTTGTAGGCGCCCGGGTCGGCTTATCGGCCGGCGGGGGCTGCCCTGCCGGGCGCTCAACAGGCGCGGCGGCCGCGCTGGCCGGATGGCCCACAGCGGACCGGACGTTCGCCCCTACGCCAGCGGGCTCGGCGACGCCAGCCTGGGCCGGATGGCGAGGCCACCCGTGGCGGCGCACATCGCGCTCGAAGAGGTGAGGACTTGTGCACGAGGTCCGCTGGCATGAGCTGACCAAGGACGAGTGTTTTCGGCTGCTGGCCGGGCAGCACCTGGGTCGCCTCGTGCTGGTCGACGACCGCGGGCCGATCGCGCTGCCTGTCAATTTCGTCTTCGACGAGCACACCGTGCTGTTCCGTACCGACGAGGGGACCAAGCTGGACGTGGCCAGCCGCGGTGCGCGGGTCGCGTTCGAGGTCGACGGGGTCGACGAGGCGACCCGCACCGGCTGGAGCGTCCTGGTTCGCGGGGAGGCCGCAGAGGTCACCGATCCGGTGGAGCTGGCGCGGGTGCGTGCGCTGCCGCTGTACCCCTGGGCACCGGGCGCCAAGGGGCGCTACGTCCGGATCCTGCCCACGCTGCTCACCGGGCGGAGGATCGCGCTGCCCGACGACGCGCCGTGGAACTGGTGGGGCTAGGGGTTCCCGTCGTGGGGAAGGGCATCGACCAAGAGACGTTCGACCAGCTCGACTACACCCGCTTCCAGCAGCGGCTGGAGCAATGCCTGTCGACGCTGGGCCGGCTGCTCCAGCGGCCTGGCTTTGGCGTGGGCCCCGCCACGCTGGGTGCCGAACTGGAGTTGTTCCTGGTCGACGATGCGGCCAGGCCCCGCCTGCGGAACCAGGCGGTCCGCGCCGCGGCGGCCGATCCCCGCGTCAACCTGGAGCTCGACCGGTTCAACCTGGAGCTGAACGCGACCCCGACGCCGCTGGCCGGCCGACCGTTTGCCGTGCTCGGAGAGGAGCTGCGCCTGCTGCTGGAGCACGTCGCCGGCGCGGCCAGGACGCACGGGGCCAGACTGGCGCTGATCGGCATCCTGCCCACGCTGGGCCACGCCGACCTCCACCCTGGCGTCATCAGCGACGTGCCGCGCTACCGGGCGCTCAACAGCGGCCTGCAACGGCTGCGCAACGACCCCTTCCACCTGCGGATCGCCGGCGCCGAGCCACTCGAGCTCGCCAGCGACGACGTGAGCCTGGAGGGCGCCGCCACCTCCTTCCAGGTGCACCTGCGGGTCGATCCGGCCGATTTCGCGCGCACCTACAACGCGGTCCAGGCGGCCACCGCGCCGGTGCTGGCGGTGTCCGGCAACTCGCCCACTTTCCTTGGCCACCGGCTCTGGGAGGAGACCCGCATCGCGCTGTGCAAGCAGTCGCTCGACGAACGTGACAGGCGTGGTCTGCGCCGCCGGCTCGCCCGGGTCGCGTTTGGGACCGGGTGGCTGCGGGGCGGAGCCCTGGAGCTGTTCGCCGAGGGCGTGCGCCTGCACCAGCCGCTGCTGCCGGTCCTCGGCGACCACGACCCGTCCGATGGCGGCGACCAGTGGCGCGCGCCGCCGCTGGAGGAGCTTCGACTGCACCAGGGCACCGTGTGGCGCTGGAACCGGGCCATCTACGACCCAGCCTCGGGTGGCCACCTGCGCATCGAGATGCGGGCCCTGCCCGCCGGTCCCACCGTGGTCGACATGCTCGCCAACGCCGCCTTGCTGGTCGGGCTCTCGCTGTGGCTGGCCGGACAGGACCGGCCATGGACCTACACGCTGTCGTTTGAGCGCGCCGAGCACAGTTTCTACCGAGCCGCCCAGCACGGCTTGGCCGCCGAGCTCAGCTGGCCCTTCGGGCCGGACGGCCGGCTGACGACACTCCCCGCCGCCGAGCTGGTGCCACAGCTGCTGCCGGTCGCCCGCGACGGGCTGGTGCACGCCGGGGTTGCGGCGGTGGAGGCCGACCGCCTGCTCGGGGTGATCGCGGCACGGGTGGCCGCCGGGCAGACCGGCGCGGTGTGGCAGCGCAGGATGCTGGCCGCGCTCGAGCCAGGGCTTGGCCGCGAGTGCGCGCTGGCCGCGATGCTGGAGCGCTACCTGGAGTGCGCCGCCAGCGACCAGCCGGTCCACACCTGGCGCCTCCCGGCAAGGCTGACGGCCGCAAGGCAGACGCTGCCCAGGCAACCCGGGCCGCCCGCTGATCCCAGCGTCAGCAAGCAGCGATGAGCTACCCCGGAGGCGCCTCGGGCCAACCCGCTGGCAGCGCGTCGAACTGACGACCTTTAGAGCCCTCGTGGAGCGGGCCCCATGGCCCTGGCCGCTTCGCCGAGCGGGCGACCCGGGTCGTGCTCGACGTCGAGGAGCTGTTCCGCTGACACTCCGGAATCGTGGCGACCTCTGGTATAGAGCCGACCGGGCGTTTGGCGTCTCAAGGTGCCCGCGGTGGCTGGGCAGCTGTACTGGGTCACTGGGCGTCGACGAGCCTGGTGAGCCCGTTCACCGTGCACGCCAAGTTAGGCCAGCCTGAAGCTCGGCGGCGGCCCCGCTTAACAGTCTTGTAATTTGACTTGGCTTGTCCCTTTTCACCACTCCCTGCGAAGCGGATGATGCTCTGCGTCGGTGCGCTGGCGGCAGGGGCGCGGCAACGGCTCGGAGCGTCGGCCCCGGCAAGGCGGTGACGGATCCCCTGGCACATGCCGTCCGCCGAACAGAGGAGGCGCACGTGGAAGACGACGAGCCGGTCGCTGGGAAACAGGGGCCGCTTCCCACCCGGGAGCCACGGGTGGACGGTGGGAGCACGACGACGGTGGCGCCGCCGACCGGTGAGGCCTGGCGGCACGCCTTCCGTGACCGCGTCAAGGAGCAGTTGGGCCTGCGCGGGATGGTGCAATTCCCTTCAGTGGCGACCGGCGCCCCGTCTCGACAGAGTGTGAAGGTCCCGTCGGCACCGGGTCATTCGGCCGGTGCCACCGAGCCGTCCCGGGGCGGAGCTTCGGTGCGATAAGTAGTCACGGAATGGAACGGCTCAGCGGTGCCCAGGCCCGCGTAGGAGGCTCAGAGTGTCAAGAGAGTCAGACGAGGCGCGGCCGACCTCAGTACATGGCCGGCGTCCCGCCAGTCATACGGCCGGGGCATTTTCCGACTCGGCGGAAGTCGTGCAGGTCTTGGGCCGGGCGCCGCGTGGTCGTGTCCATAACAAGTCCCGAAGGGAGGCCAATCCGATGAAAAGGAGCTACAAGCTCCCCCCGCTGGTGGTGGCTGGTCTGGTCGTGCTGGCGCTGGCAGGGTGTTCGAGCTCTAAGAGTTCCACGAGCACGAGCGGCGGGGCGACGGCGACGACCGCCGCGAGTGGCGGGGTGACGGTGACGACGGCCGCGAGTGGCGGGCCAACGGTCGTCAACGTGGTGGGTGGCGAGAAGTCCAGCACGAAGTACTATCTGACCGCGACGCCCGCGTCGGTGCCGGCGGGGCCGACGACCTTCACGTTCAAGAATGCGGGCACGATGGTCCACGAGGTGATCGTGCTGAAGACCGATACGCCTGCTGACAAGCTGAAGGTGGGTGCCAACCACGAGGTCAGCGAGGCCGCCAGCGTGGGCGAGGACAGCGAGACCAAACCAGGCAAGACCAAGAGCACCACGATCGATCTGAAGCCTGGCAAGTACGTCCTCGCGTGCAACATCGAGCGGCACTATGAGAAGGGCATGTTTACGGCCTTTACGGTCACCTGAAACCATCTCGAAGACAGGAGGTGCGGGTGGCACGTGAGCTGGGGGCGACGCTGAGTTGGCCGAGGGCCATTGTGGCGACTGTCGTCGTTGTGGCGATCGGGATCGTGCTGCTGGTGGTCGTCCCCAACCTGATCGTCGCCCGGCTTGGCGGGCTCGACCGGAGCGGGCGGGTGGCGCTGGCGACGGTGTGGTTCTTCGGCATGCTGGCAGGCTTCGCGTGGCTGCTCCGGCGACTCCAGGCCAGGCATCTCATATGAAGAGGATGAGGGCGA
>WNGG01003992.1_pt1 | contig 16587 bp, 14 predicted proteins | sample 5400661 | NCBI WGS metagenome assembly WNGG01 (sample SAMN13153372, study PRJNA577476) | soil metagenome | isolation source: 100 cm soil or saprolite under Garry oak tree replicate 1 | place: USA:California | collected 2016-06-15 | reverse complement strand
GTCCGGCTCGGTGTCGTTCGGGCGGACCTCGATCCCCCAGGTGTCGCTGCAGATGCCCGCGATCTGTCGGCCATGGATCCAGTCCAGCGTCTCGAAGGCCAGGCCCGGCGCGGGACCGCCGGCATAGCCACCCCACTCGCCCTTCCGCAAGCGATCCTCCATCTGTCCCGTGCGGATGATCACGAAGTCGGCGCGTCGTACCTCGACGCCCTGCATGTGAGCAGTCCCGTCGAGGTCGGCGACCGTGATGGGATACCCGTCGTCGAGACAGTCGACGCCCTTGTGGCGGGCCACGTCGAGCAGCACGCCCCGGCCGACCATCTTGTTCGCCAACTTCTCGATGCCGTTCTTGTGCGCTCCGCGGCTGTCGACGAGCGAGGCCGGATAGCCGTTCCACATCTTGTCGCCGAGGAACACGTGCGACAGCGCATCCCACTGCGTAGCGGCCTGCGTCGGCAGATTGATGGCGTCATCCGCGTAGCGCAGCCCCGGCGTCACGTCGTGCTTGCCGGCCATGGCATCGGTGCCCGTCGCCAGCATCTGGTGCAACGGGTTCCAGCGTCCGCCGAAAAGGCCGCGCTGCGGCCCGTTCTCGTCGAGATTGAGACCGAGCCGGAAGACCTTGCCCTTCCGCACCAGTTTGGCGGCGTTGACGATGTCCTCGGGCGTGACGTAGTTCAGGACGCCCAACTCGTCGTCGGGGCCCCACTTGCCCCAGTTCTTGAGATCCTCGGCCTTCTTCAACACGTCGGCCTTCGTCAGGCGTGCCATGGTCTTTCCTCCGATCACGGGGCCGTCGTCGTTCGGTCACCAGAGAGCACCCGAGCTTGAGCAACCAGAGTTTGAGGGTCAGAGTTCTTGATTCTTGGTGTGTCCAGATGAATTGCTGTCGTGATCCATAAGGTGACTCTCACTACGTGAGGGAAGTCCCGCGGCGGTAAGAGCCAGAAGCCGCCTAGCTTGAGTAGCAGCATGAAGAGTAATCGACATGCTGAAGCCTACCGACAAAGTCAGCGCAAGGCTGATGAGCAAGTGACCGGGTTGCAACGTGAGTGAACGCTGAGCAAGCCTCGTCAAAGACGGGTTAGTTTCCGATGGTCGAGCCGTTCAAAAGTCGGCGAAGACAATATGGGCTATTTCAGACTGGCTGAGGGAATAGTTTACATCGGCGGGGTATTGGCGGCGACACGGTAACAAAGACACGATGGAAACTGGAGAAGTCCTGCTTGCCCCAGGAGAAATTCCTGGAGAAGGATCGGTCCTATAACTGTGGACACGGGAAAAGGGCCGAAGGCAAACAGGATGGCGGAGTGGCCCATAGTAGCAATGAAGTCTGGTAATGCGGATGGAGCGAAGGGGCCATGCTGAGTTTGATTCCTTCGACCGCAAGGTGAGGCAGGGAGGGATGATAAAGCCTTCCGTTAATCTGCAAGAACTGAGGCGAAGGATATACCGTAAGGCGAAAGCCGAGAAGCAGTGGCGGTTTTGGGGTCTCTATGTACATGTCACAAAGACAGAGACCTTAACAGCGGCGTATCAAGAAGCAAAGGCCAATGACGGGTCGCCGGGTATTGATGGAGAGAGTTTTCAATCCATCGAGATCCGAGGCGTCGGGAAGTTTCTCGGAGATATTCTACGGGAGCTTCACGCAGGCAGGTACAAGCCGAGCAAGAACCGGCGGGTAGAGATACCCAAAGGGAATGGCAAGACCCGCAGGCTCGGAATTCCCACCATTAAGGATCGAGTTGTTCAGGGAGCTTTGAAGCTTATCTTGGAGCCGATCTTTGAAGCCGATTTTCACCAAAGCTCTTTCGCTTACCGGCCCAAACGTACGGCTCATCAGGCATTGGATCGAGTTGTCCACGGGCTGGTGCAAGGGCTCACCCAAGTCGTCGACGTAGATCTTAAGAGTTATTTCGACAACGTTCGCCATCATCATTTACTTCAAAAGTTAGCCAAGAGGGTGCAAGACCCTAAAGTCCTTCACCTGGTCAAGCAGATACTGAAGGCCAACGGGAACAAGGGAGTTCCGCAAGGAGGGGTGCTCTCACCGTTGTTGGCCAATCTGTATTTGAACGAGTTGGACCAGGCAATGGAAGAAGAAATGATAAAGCGGCGAAGAGCGGGAAGATGGGAACGGGTTGTGTACACTAGATACGCGGATGACATGGTGATCTTGGTCGATGGTTATCCGCAATGGCAGCCGCATATAGCGATGATACAGAGGCGGCTGGGCCAAGAGCTGAGGAAAGTGGACATTGAGATCAATGAAGAAAAGACAAAAGTGGTGGACTTTGGCGGTGGCGGGAGTTTCGGATTTCTGGGTTTTGATCTTAGAGCGGGCTGTAATCGGTTCGGCAAGCGATTCGTTCTGCGGACCCCGATGAGAAAGAAGCAAAGTGAACTGCTCAAGCGAGTGGGTCGGATATTCAAATACTCACGGCATCGCAAACTCAAGGAGGTCATTGAACAGATCCGACCCGTGATAGTGGGCTGGGTCAATTACTTCCGAGTGGGCAACTCGCGTCGAGCCTTCGATTGGATACGTTTTGAGATCATGAGGAAGATACGTCGGTTCGTGATGAAACAGAAAGGCCGCCCCGGCTGTGGCTGGAAAAGATGGAGTAACGAGGCGATCTACAAAGAGTGGGGACTGGTCAACGATTACCGTGTCCAGTACTTCTACCGCTCGCCCGTGAAAGTGTCTCTAGCGCGCTAGGCAAATAGCGCCCTATGATGAAAGACTCTAGGAAAGCCGGATGACCGAAAGGGTCAAGTCCGGTTTGACGTGGCGGGGGCTGGAAACGGATTTACGGTGGAGCTAGTGAGGCACCGTCAAACGAAAGAGACGGAACAGATAGGTTTCACCTACGGAACACCGCGCCAGTCCTCGACCCTACCTGTTTTTACCAGTGGTCGCTTCCGCAGTACCCGGCATCACGTTTGGTCCGTATCCAGCAATGGCGGGGTCTGAAATCGATATTCTCGATCTAGCGAGATCGTGGAGCCGCAAGCGGAAACCCTGTGCGGGGCGCCTCAAACAGGCTTCCAAACCGCTCGAGGAACCTCGCATCGTCGCCTGATAAACCCCCATTTACGTGCCGACCCTGGACCGCGTCGATAAATGAATTTCGGTCGACGGTCACCACGCGGGTGTTCCGTTTTTCAGCGGGCGCGTTCTCGTGAATGAGCACGCCGTTACGGATTTCGATCGATTGAGGTTTGTCCTCTCCAACCAAATCTAAATCGAATTTCATTGGCGCTTTGAGCGCCTTATCCGGGTTCAGGCGAACGGCCAGAAGATCCAAGATGTAGGAAACTGGCAAGTTTCTGAATGAATTGCCGGCCGCATCGAAAATGCCGGGAGCGGGTCCCCCAGTTCTTAGCTCTTTGGCGCCGTTGAGATATGCGTTCCGCCATGCACCGCTTTCAGACTGGTAACCCAGCTGTTCAAGACTGTCCGCCAGCAGCAGGCGTGCCGCCTCGTTCGAAGGAGCGGCGAACACGAGCCGAGAAAGCAGTTCCGAGGACCACCGATAGTCGCCTTTGTCAAAGGCATCTTTTGCTTTGTTCAAAACCGCGTCTTCACCTCCCATCGCATCGACGTATCGTTTATTCGCCTCTTCGGGAGGGAGGGGATTGAGGTGGGCCGGATTTCCATCGTACCAGCCAAGGTAGCGTTGATATATCGCCTTTGCGTTGTGACTCGTCGTTCCATAGTTGCCGCGAAGAAACCACCGCTTGGCGAGCGCGTCCGGCAGCGTGAGGCGCTCGGCGATTTCGAAACCGGTCAAGCCATTGTTCATCATCCTGACTGTCTGGTCATGAAGGTATTTATACGCATCGCGTTGCGAGGAAACATAATCGACAATGCTGTCATGGCCCCAATGTGGCCAGTAATGCTGCGTTATGAGGTATTCTGTCCGTGACCCGTATAGACGCAACGATTCGGTAAGATAGTCAGCCCAGGCCTTGGCATCTCTCACCTCAGCTCCCCGGAGCGGAAGAACATTATGAAGCGTGCCGCCAGCGTTCTCCGCAAGACACAAGGTATGAAGATCGGGCAAGAAAATGTTCATTTCAGCCGGCGCTTCGGTTCCCGGCGTAAGCTGGAACTCCATACGAACGCTATCAATGGTGATGGCCTCGCCGGTGTGAGTGATCTCATGCGTGGGCGGGATAAGTGAGGTGGTGCCCGCAACAGAGACTGTGTTGTCGGAGCCGGAATAAAGGGGGCCATCGCCCGTCGTTACAAACCCCTTGGCATCCAGCGGCAGGCCAAAGCCAAATTGATAAGCCGCTCGACGCGCCCAAGCGGGCAACGCGCTGACGTTTTCAGAGGCGATCGTGTCCATAAATCCGCGCGGCGCCAGAATAGGCACGTGTCGGGCGCGAGCTTCCTGCTCGTCTAGAATCCCCTTGATGCCACCGTAGTGGTCCACGTGGGTGTGTGTGTAGACTACGCCCATTATCGGGCGATTCCCGAGCTTCTCACGTGCGAGATCAATCGATGCCCTCGCCGCTTCGGCTATCCACAGTGAATCGATGACAATGAAACCGGTATCACCCAGCACGATCGTCATGTTTGCACTATCAACCCCTCGGATCTGGTAAACCCTGTCAGAAACCTTGAAGAGTCCCGATTTCGCCACCAACCCGGCATTCCGCCATAGACTCGGATTGACCATGGGAGGTACTGGTTGGGAAAAGAACGCTTCCACATTTAAGTCGCGTAGTAAGTTGCCTTTAGCATCCAAAATTCGATTGCCGGGAACTGCGGCAACGAAGCCGCGGGTTGCCAGCTCGAAGTCTTCTCTGTCCGCAAATGGAAGGCTCGCGGAAAATTGCTCAAGATATGCTTGTGTAGCGGCAGTCGCCGGCTTCGGTTCTGCGCCAGGAGCGGCATGAACGGGAAAGGCAGAGTATGCAGCCATTATTGCAAGGCCTCCTACGATTGAAAAGCTAACGAGGTGGTGAGACCGAGACCGAATCGCAACGCACCTAGCTCTTGCAAAACTGGTAACCATCGTCTTTCCTCCCGGTTAGTCGACACGCATCTCGCGCGCCTCGAAAAACGCCTGACGCTGTTCCTTTGGCAACCTGTCCCAGATTGGCGTGCGCACAATTCCCGGCGCAACGACATTCACGCGCGGCCAGCGCCTTCCACAGGGGCGCCATCGTGGCGAGGGGGGAAGCGAAAACGCAGTCGATGCCGTTCGTCCGCAAGAGCTCGAGAATCACTTCGGCGCCGTTCTCGGAGTTCCCAGGGCTGAACATCGCAGAGGTCATTTGCGAAACTCCTTCAGCGTCCTTGTTATAAAACCGGTAAGGGCAATTGCAGGGCTAGGCCTTGTCATCATGCATTCGTCGCTGATTCTGCTTTGCGAAGCGCGACGATTTCTGTATCGCGCACAACATATCTTCAAATACGGATAAACTGGGCATTGCTCACCGGAGCAAGGTCGATATTTCGACACCTGCCGATAAGCGCATGCTTCGACACAATTCGTCCGGGGCGGTCGCTTGGAGCGCCTTGTTGGGCTTGCTTACCCAGGCAGCTTTGCCGCAAGGATGTCAATCTTCTCGATGGACGGCGGCGCGGAGAGGAGCTCAGCCGCCTTCGCCATCAACGCTGCTGCGACCCTGCCTGAGAGATGAGCTTGCCGGCCAGCCTCATCCGGGAAGGCGTCAAAGATTCCAAAGCTGGATGGCCCAAGACGAATTCCAAACCACGCAGCAGTGGCGGGCTCCTCCACCACGACAGGGAGAGCTTCCATAAGAAAGCTCTCGACATCTTTCTCTTTTCCTGGCTTGGCTTCAAGCCGGACGAACAGTGCTACTTTGACCATGACGTGCCTCCTACTTTCTTAAGTTCTGCCCGTAGCGCGTATCCACCCTGCGCCTAAGTATGTAAATAGCGGCTTCATACCCCTTGTGCAGGTGCGGCTCAGCAGCGCTGGCGGGTGGGATGATAATCAAATTCATTCGAAATGTTTTTTGCGCCGGCTGTGACTTCGGAGATCCCGACATAGTACGGCAACTGCTAGCGCGACATAATTTCGGCCGTAGGCCGAACGACAACTACTCCGTCTGAGTGATCACTTGTTGGTTCTCCATCATTTACCATTGCTTTGCTCTTGTGTCGTCAACTCCGGCTTAGTCTCAGAAACATCTGATAGGAAATAGTTTCGCTTTCTTTTTCTACCGGTCCGAGCGCTGCCACACTCGTCCCACAGAGGTCAATCGAGAAAACTCCTTTCGGTCGCCCTTCTTGCAACACAATCAACAGCAATTGCAGGACCAGGCCTTGTAATCATACATTCGTCACTGATTCTTTTGAGAAGCGTGGCGCTTCTGTAGCGCGCGGAAGTTCTCCGCTGCCTCTTTGCTTTTCCATTTACAACGATACGAACTGAATCATCGGCCCCACAAGTGTCGCAGTTCGACTAAGGATGAAGCGCACAACCCTTCACGGATAAAGAAACTGCACATCGCTTGTCCGAGGTAGAGTCGACATTTCGACATCTGCCGATAAGCAGTCGCGCGTTCTTCGTCACCTTCGCTTGAAGCCAAAGCGTGGGATCTGAAACTCCCCTGATTCTCACCATCTATGGTTCATCTAGAGGTTGATGTGCTTTGGCACAGCCGTTGCTGAGAGAAAATAAAAAGAAAATGGCGGTCAACCTGATCCTCTTTCAGATCTGACCTCCAACACGAAGCAGCTGCGTCCACAATCGAATCATTTATTCATTTAACCGAGGTGTCCCGATGATCTCCTTCAGAGTGAATAAACAGAGCGTAAATCTAGACGTGGATCCTACAACTCCCCTGCTCTGGGTGCTGCGGGAAAATCTCGGTCTCACAGGGACGAAGTACGGTTGCGGCATGGCGCAGTGCGGCGCATGCACCGTACATCTCGATGGCGAGGCAGTGCGATCCTGCGTCGCGCCGCTGTCGCGGGCAGCAGGCAAAGAAGTAACAACCATCGAGGGCCTCTCGCCCGATCTGAGTCATCCACTGCAGCGCGCTTGGATTGCCGAAGACGTGCCGCAGTGCGGCTATTGCCAATCGGGACAGCTGATTAGCGCTGCCGTGCTGCTGCGCGAAAAACCACGGCCCACCGATGAAGACATCGACAAAGCGATGACGGGAAACATCTGCCGGTGTGGAACGTATCAGCGCATCCGGCGCGCCATTCATCTCGCGGCGCAGTTGAAGGCGCGAGGAGGTGCGAAGTGAGCGCGATACTTAATTGCAGTCGCCGCAATTTTCTCAAGTCGAGCCTTCTCGCGGGCGGTGGATTGATCCTCGGCGTTCACATTCCCGGACTCAACGGCTCAGCCAAAGCCGCAGAGCAAGGGAGCTCGACGTTTGTTCCAAACGCGTTTCTTCGTATCGCGAAGGACGGCGGCGTGACCGTGATCGGCAACCATTCTGAAATGGGCCAGGGCGCCTACACGAGTGGCGCCATGACTATCGCCGAAGAACTGGATGCCGATTGGACGAAGATTCGCGTCGAACCCGCGCCGGTGGATCCGGCCTACAATCACCCCATTTATGGAGTCCAGATCACCGGTGGCAGCACGAGCACCTGGAGTGAGTGGGATCGGCTGCGCAAAGCCGGCGCCGCCGCGCGCCAAATGTTGCTCGCCGCCGCCGCGCAGACGTGGAACGTCGATCCTTCAACATGCCGTACCGGAAACGGCCAAGTCATCCATACTAATTCACAACGGCGCCTGTCCTACGGCGAGTTGGTGGAAAAAGCTTCAACCCTGACGCCTCCCCAGAATGTCACCCTGAAAGATCCCAAAGACTTCAAAATCATCGGCAAGGCGATCAAGCGATTGGACACGCCGGACAAGACCAACGGCAAAGCCGTTTTTGGATTGGATGTGAACGTGCCAGGAATGTTGGTCGCCGTTGTGGCACGTCCGCCAGTCTTCGGTGGCAAATTGAAAAGCTTTAACGCCGATAAGACTAAAGCGGTGCCAGGTGTTCGGTACGTGGTCGAAATCGAACGCGGCGTCGCCGTTGTGGCTGACGGCTTCTGGCCCGCGAAACTTGGACGCGAGGCGCTCGAAATTGTTTGGGACGAAGGCCCGCGGGCCTCGCTGGACAGTCGCACACAGCGCGAGGAGTACGCGGGACTTGCCAAAAAGACCGGCGTGGTCGCGAAGAATGAGGGTGAAGCAGTTTCAGCATTGAGCAAGGCAAGCAAAAAGCTTGAGGCCATCTACGACCTTCCCTATTTGGCTCACGCGACGATGGAGCCGATGAATTGCGTCGCCGACGTGCGCGCCGACAGTTGCGAGATTTGGGTCGGCACTCAGTTTCAAAGTGGGGACCGCGATGCCGCGGCGAGGGATACAGGCCTGAAGCCGGAGCAAGTGAAGTTGCATACGACGCTGCTCGGCGGCGGCTTTGGCCGGCGCTCTCCGCTGGACAGTCATGTGGTTCGAGAAGCGGTGCAGATTTCCAAAACCGTCAAGGTGCCGGTCAAGGTCGTTTGGACCCGCGAGGATGACATGCGCGGCGGATACTATCGTCCGCGCGCTTATCATACCGTAAGTGCTGGTCTTGATGGGAATGGCAAACCTGTCGCGTGGCAACAGCGCATCGTCTGCCAGTCCATCTTTGTGGGAACACCCTTCGAGCCTGCAGTCGTCAAAAACGGCGTGGAGGAAACCGCCGTCGAAGGCGCTGCCGATCTACCTTACGACATCCCCAATCTGCTGGTGGAATGGCACCAGGCACCCGATGGCGTGCCGGTGTTCATCTTGCGATCCGTGGGGCACAGTCACACCGCGTTCGTGGTCGAGACTTTTGTGGACGAACTGGCTCATTCGGCAGGCAAGGACCCGTTTGAATTTCGCCGTGCGTTGCTCGGTAAGCATCCGCGACACAAGCGCGTGCTGGAATTCGTTGCCGAAAAAGCCGGCTGGGGAAAAGCGCTGTCGAACGGGCGCGGACGAGGTTTGGCCGTCCATGAATCGTTCGGAAGCTATGTCGCGCAGGTGGCCGAAGTCTCGATTTCCAAAGATCGGGGACTGCGCGTCCACCGCGTGGTCTGCGCGGTTGATTGCGGCCCGGTGGTGAACCCCAACATTGTACGCGCTCAGATGGAGGGTGGTATCGTCTTTGGCCTCACCGCTGCCCTGTATGGCGAGATCACCTTCGAGAAAGGACGCGTGAGGCAAGGGAACTTTCACGACTATCCGATGCTCCGGATGCACGAGATGCCGCAGATCGAGGTGCACATTGTGCCCAGCGAAGATAAAATGGGCGGCGCGGGAGAAGTGGGTGTCCCACCTGTCGCGCCCGCCGTCGCCAACGCGGTTTTCGCTCTTACCAGTAAACGGATTCGCAGACTGCCGATCCGCATGACGGACGCCATATGAAGCTCGCATTTAAGTTACCAATATGTGCTGTCGGTGCGGCGGCTTTGAGCTTGGCGGGAGCGGTGGCGGGCTATCGTTGGATCAGCGCGACGGAATCTCAGGCGGCAACGGCGACAGTTGCTGCGGTGCCGGCAAGTGGCGATGGAACCCTGTTCACCGCCTTCGTCTCGGTCTTGCGTAATCCGCGCTGCATGAATTGTCATTCGCAAGGTGACTTCCCGCGGCAGGGAGACGACGGCCATCAGCACGCCATGAACGTGCGGCGCGGCCCCGACGGCCACGGAGTGACCGCTGAAAAGTGCGCTACTTGCCATCAGGACCATAATCTCGACGGCGCGCATCTGCCTCCCGGAGCGCCGCATTGGGGGCTGCCGCCGCCGAACATTCCCATGATCTGGCAGGGTCTCACCGACGCGCAGATTTGCCGTTCGTTAAAGAATCCCAAGGAAAACAAAAATCGCAATATCGATCAACTCGTCGAGCATTTTACAAAAGATGAATTGGTGGCGTGGGGCTGGAATCCCGGCGAAGGTAGAAATCCTATTCCGATGCCGCGCGATGAGTTCGTCGCTAAAGTGAAACAATGGCAGGCCGCTGGAGCGCCGTGCCCGAGCGATACTGCTCAGAAGGCAAAATCATAAACTCAGGTAGTCTGCAGCGCGACCGAACCGAAAACCATTAGGGAGGCATCGAAGATGGCTTTAGGCCATACCGAACAGACGGGAAAAATATTGCTGCATCACTGGCAAGCTTTCGGAGCCGGCGATGTCGAGGCGATTATGGCTGACTATGCTGGCGATGCGGTGCTCATCACTCCAGAGGGGACACTCAAAGGGTTGGGGCAGATACGTTCGCTGTTCGCAAAGATTTTTGCGAGCATGTTTCCAGCCGGCAAGACTTCGCTTAATCTGACGAAGCAAGTCGTCGAAGGCGAAGTTGCGTACATCCTCTGGTCGGGAAACTCGCCCTTTTATAATGCTCCGTTTGCCACCGATACCTTCGTGATACGCGACGGCAAAATCGTCGCGCAAACATTTGCGGCCCAGTTGGAAGCGAAATAAACCAACTAATCCCCGAGGCAGAGACGACATCATGGCCTCATGCTCGGTAGGATATCCAGCCTTCGGTTGCACAGGCTCCAACGTAAACGAATCATCAGCGCACCCTCAACTCCGTTCGACTCGCAATGAAGCACTCAACTCTTCACACTGGGATGATAAGATTGCGCGTCACTCGGCGCAGCAAAGTCGACATTTCGACACCTGCCGATAAACAGTCGCTATTCTTGGGAACGATCCCTCTAAGCGAAGTCGTAAAATCCTGATTTCGTGAGATACGGGTGTTTTCCAGCCATTTATCGAATCCGGTACGCAACTTGCTGCCCAGACTAACGCGATCAACCTGAAAAGAGCCAAAGCGGCGTCCACCGATCTTGAACGGAAGAAACATGCATTCGGACTATGCGTGGAGGAGAAAAATATGGGGCAGCGAAAAGTTATCAAGACTACCTCGGGGGATCTCATCGTCGCGGTAACTGACGAGGTCATGCCAGTCATCCGTAATTCGGTCAGCGCTCATATGGTGGTGTCATGGGTGATTAGCGACGTCTTGACTCGCCAGCGTCAGCGCGATCACGAGCGGTCACGACGAAAATCCCAAACTTGATAGAACGAACTATTAACAGAATAAGCCGTTGAAGAGGAGTAGAACATGAACCTCAAATTGATTCTAATCGTCACGTTCGTTGTGCTGGCTGCAATGGCCATGCTGACGCAAAAACGCGCGGCGCACTCGGCAACATCCACTGTGCCCCAGCCCCCTGCGCCAACGGCTGAATTCACCACTTCGACCGATAAAACATTCGATCAGCTGATGGCCAACGCGATGGGTGTGATGCACACGGGCATGCACACCGCGCCACAGACAGGCGATCCTGACCATGATTTCGTAACCATGATGATTCCACATCATCAGGGCGCGATTGACATGGCCAAGGCGCTCTTGCTGTACGGCAAAGACCCGCAGCTGGGTCGGCTGGCCCAGGAGATTATCACCGACCAGCAATCGGAAATTCAGCTGATGCAACTCTGGCTGAAGCAGCATGGTGCGAGCGCGCAAAATCCAACTCAGCGGCCGGGCTTAGACGCAAGTAAGCACTAAGCGTGAACACTAGCCTAGAAGGAATATGAATATGAAACTAGTCTGTGCATTAGCGGTTTTTTCTTTGGTGCCTTCCGCGTTTGCGCAGCAAGCGCCCTGGGGGCGAGCGGACATTCCAATCTCCAGCCGCGATCGGGTGTACGCAGCGGACCAGACGTCAAACACAGTTTCGGTGATCGATCCCTCCGCCAACAAGCTGCTCGGCGTGATCCGGCTCGGCGACCCGGTGCCCGGCGCTTTGAGCGCGCTCTACAAGGGTCAGCTCCTGGTTCACGGCCTCGGCTATTCGCCCGACTCAAAGACACTCGCCGTCGTATCGATCGCCTCGAATTCGGTCACCTTGATCGACACCGCGACCAATAAGGTAAAGGGCATCGTTTACGTCGGGCGATCGCCGCACGAGGCGTTCTTCACCCCCAATGGGCGTGAATTGTGGGTCACTGTCCGGGGCGAGGACTACGTGTCGGTCATCGACCCGCTGAAGATGAGAGAGATACGACGTATCCGCTTGGCGAACGGTCCGGGAATGACCATGTTCGGTCCTGACGGCCGCTACGCCTTCGTCTGCTCGAGCTTCACTCCCGAACTAACGGTGATCGACAGAGCATCCCATCAGATTATCAAGCGCGTGCCGCAGAGCAGTCCCTTCTGTCCCAACATTGCCGTAAGTCCGGAAAACGACGAAGTGTGGATAACGCTAAAAGACGTTGGCAAAGTGCAGGTGTTCAGAGCCAAACCACCATTTGAACAGATTGCGCTGCTCGACACAGGACCGATTACGAACCACGTGCACTTTGCGAACAACCGCAACGGCAAATTCGCCTACATCACCATCGGCGGAGCAAATGAAGTGAAGGCGTATCGCCGGGGTGCCAAACCCGACTTGGTGGCCACCATTCCCGTGGGAGATCTACCGCACGGCATTTGGCCCTCCGGGGACGGAACCCGAGTGTACGTCGCTTTGGAAAACGGCGAACATGCCGTCGCGATAGACACCTTGAGCAATAAGGTGATCGCTAACATTCCAATTGGACAGACGACACAAGCTCTCGTGTATGTGCCGGGCGCGGTTCCAAGCGGCGATGGCACCGCCAACCTTATGCCACTAGGTGTGGCCGGTCAGACGCTGCATATCGAGATGCTGCCGCCATCCGGAGCAGGCTCCAATGGGCGCGCTACTGTCGCGGTCAACTCGCTCGGAGTGATCGACTTGCTGCAGATTGCCGTCGCGGGTCTGCAACCGGGCCAGGAGTATGAGCTCTCTCTGGTCGATTCGCTGACAAAGCCCGATGCGAGCCGGGTTGGACTCGCCAAATTCAAGACCTGGCCAAACGGAGCGGGTATTGCGCAGGCCATCGGTCCTCTACGAACAGTCGTAGCGGCAGCGGGGGGCACAGCTGGTCAACAGTCCGAGCAGCGCTATCTGGTTGTGACGGCCACCGGCAGCGATCAGCCGGTGTTGCAACAACACACACCATGACGTGAATCATGACTAAATACTCAGGCATCAATAGACATGGCTTAGAAACAAAAGAGCAGAGGCATTCGATCGTCTTACGAAGAACGACGCGAGCGCCGCTTTGTGGTCGACATGGCAACACTCAAGCAATAGAGCCTCTCTCAGGGAAAGGACAAATATGGAATACAAAACTCTAGGTAATACCGGACTCCTCGTTTCGCGTCTTTCCCTGGGCACTATGACCTTTAGTGGCGGCGAGGGCATCTACAAGGTCATCGGTACCGTCGACCAAAAGGGAGCCGACGAACTGGTCAAGGCGTCGATCGACGGCGGCATTAATTTCTTCGATACAGCAGACGTATACTCGGAGGGTGAAAGTGAGACGACTCTTGGGCAGTCCTTCAAGAATCTCAACATTGCCCGCAAGGACGTCGTGCTTGCGACGAAGGTTTACTCGCGTGTCGGCCCTGGCCGCAATGACGTTGGCGCCTCTCGTGGACACATTATGGATGCGGTGGAAGCCAGCCTTCGCCGCCTCCAAACAGACCACATCGATCTCTACCAGATCCATGCCAACGACTCCGTCACTCCGGTCGAGGAAACACTGCGCGCCCTCGACACCCTCGTTACGCAGGGCAAGGTCCGCTACATCGGTGTTTCCAACTGGCAGGCGTGGAAGATCGCCAAGGCCCTGGGTATCTCCGAGTTCAAGAATCTCGCCCGCTTCGATACGCTCCAAGCCTACTACTCCATCGCCGGTCGCGACCTCGAGCGCGAACTGGTTCCTTTTCTGGAAGCTGAAAAGATTGGTCTTTTGGTCTGGAGCCCGCTTGCTGGCGGCCTGCTCTCCGGTAAGTTCAGCCGAACGAATCAGAAGCCGGAAGACTCGCGCCGCTCGGAGTTCGACTTTCCGGTCGTGGACAAAGAGCGGACCTGGAAGATCCTCGATGCGATGGCTCCGATTGCAAAGACGCATGACTGTAGCCCGGCGCGCATCTCCCTGGCGTGGCTGCTGGCAAAGCCTGTTGTCACGTCGGTCATCCTCGGGGCCAAGCGGCTCGACCAGCTTCAAGACAACCTCGCCGCCGAAGAACTCAATCTGTCCGCAGACGAGATTAAAATACTCGATGAAGTCAGCGCCCTTCCGCCCGAGTATCCGGGCTGGATGCTGCCTTTCCAGAGTGGCGACCGTTTGGGAGATGCTGCGCGTCCTATCGGGAAATACATTCTCAACTCTAGTGCCAACAGTTAGGCGTCGATGACAGGTTCGATCTTCCGCAGGATGGTATGCGGAGCGCAGGGGTAGCGCCTTGCGCGATTGAAAGTAGGTTTCCATGTCAAAGGTCTGGTTGATTACGGGCAGTTCCCGCGGCTTCGGCCGCGCGCTCGCCGAAGCGGTGCTTGCCGAAGGGCACAACCTCGTCGCCACGGCGCGTAACCCCGCGCAGCTCGCCGATCTGGTGGAGCGCTACGGTGATCAGGTTCGCACCGTCGCCCTCGACGTGACCGATGCGCGTGCATCGGGCAATGCCATCAAGGGGGCTGTCGACGCCTTCGGGCGGCTCGACGTGCTGGTCAACAATGCGGGTTATGGCGATGTCGGCTCGATCGAGGACACCAGCCTTGCCGACTTCCGTACGCAGATCGAAACGAACCCGTTCGGCGTGATCAACGTAACCAAGGCGGCAATCCCGCTGATGCGTAAGCAACGGTCGGGGCACATCATCCAGGTTTCCTCAGTCGGCGGACGTCTGGCGCCGCCCGGTCGCGGGGCGTATGCGGCCGCCAAGGCAGGGGTCGGCGCGTTCTTCGAGGTGCTGGCGAAGGAAGTCGGCCCGCTGGGGATCAAGGTGACGATCGTCGAATCTGGCGGCTTCCGCACCGACTTTGCCGGCACGTCAACGACCATTCGCGACAGCCACTCCGAATACGATTCCACCGTCGCCCGGTACCAGCGAGACCACAATGGCCAACAGCCAGGCGATCCCGCCAAAGCGGCCGCCGTCATCCTGCATATCGCCAGCCTCGATAAACCGCCGCTTCGGCTATTGTTTGGCAGCGATGCCGCTAGTAGAATCTTACTAATCTTGAAAGTCGCGTAGAGGGCGCGCCTAAATTTTCCCGCGAGTCTTGGCACTCGCATCAAATTCTTTCAGGACGGTCATCTTATAAATTCTTTACTGCGCGATGTCCTCACGCGGAGCGTTCAACCCGCGCGCCTGTTAACGAGACGGTAAAGGACCCGCCTCGTTGATATTTTGGAATAGCGTGACGACGATTTCAGGATCGCGCGGAAGTTCTCCTGACGAGTTTCTCCCATTAGACATGACTACGGTTCTTCGTCGACGAGCTTTAGATATTCTCCGGATCCTGACTCTCACCCTTTCCAAGGGAAGTGAATCATCGGCGGACCCACAGGTGCCACCGCTCGACTCGGGATGGAGCGCACAACTCTTCTCTTCAAGCGCGGAGAAAAAACTGGGTGTCGCTCGTCCCAGGTGAAGTCGACATTTCGGCAGATGTCGATAAGCAGACAGGCTTCTTCGTGACAATCCCCTTCTAGACCAAAGCGTAAAATCTGAAACGCTCCTGATTTCGCCATCCAAGGATGATTTACGGACATCAATCTGGTCTGGTATACGGCTTGCTACGTTTATTTGTGCAGAACAAAACCAATCTAAAAAGGAGCGATTATGAAGACGAACAAACAGTTATCGGTAGCCGTTATATCTGCGCTGCTGGCAGGAACCTGCTTCGCGGTAGCGCCGGCTTGGAGCCAGACGATGTCGGATCGAATTCAAGACGGCGCACGAGCCGGAACTGCATCCCATCCCGGAACTCCAAATCCGGATCGAATAAAGCAAATACAGCAAGCTTTGAAGGATAGGGGTGTCTATTCCGGGCCAGTTGATGGTGTGATGAGAGGAGAGACACGGGACGCGATACGGTCGTTTCAGGAAGCGAATAATCTCCACGTGACAACTGAGGAAAGTATGGATGACGAGACGAGACGGGCGTTGGGCATCGATCAGTAGAGCAATTCCAGGATTATTTGAGATGTTGCTCCCATGCACGGGCGGACGCCGTGCGTGGGGGCAGGCACCGGAAGGCCTTCCTTAAATGGGTAGATGTCGCGATTGTGGAAGCAGGTGCAAAAAGTTCTACTCGGCCGGCGGGTCGAGCGCATTCCGCACCCACTCGGCCCAGTCTTCCCGTGGAGCATGACAAACAGCCACTATATTTTCTCCCTTCCTTCTGATCGCGCTCCTCCCAGCTATCATTCCAAAAGCGTCAAGCTTGCTTTGCTACCCGCCAGAGCTCTTTCATCCGAGCGAGAATATCTTTCGTCGTCTCGACGCCGGGAGAAAACTGTGCGTCAATGACGATCTCCGCCGCGCCGAGTTTCCGCGCTGTCGTCACGTCCTCGGCAATCTGCTCAAGGGTGCCGGTAAAATCGACGCGGTCTTTCTGAATGGGAGTATTATGAAGCTCGACGTTGGCGCGGACGATGAGTTCCAGGGCCGAAGGATCGCGGCCGGCGTCCTTTGCCATACCTTTGATCCCCTCGAA
>WNGG01008123.1_pt1 | contig 16589 bp, 18 predicted proteins | sample 5400661 | NCBI WGS metagenome assembly WNGG01 (sample SAMN13153372, study PRJNA577476) | soil metagenome | isolation source: 100 cm soil or saprolite under Garry oak tree replicate 1 | place: USA:California | collected 2016-06-15 | reverse complement strand
CCGGATGATCTTGTACTCGGTGACGATCGGGTCCGACGTCAGCTGAGAACCCGCCGGCACCTTCCGCTCGAGCGCGGCACGCAAGAGGGCCTTGGCCATCTCCTCGGAGAAAGCGGTCGCGCTCATAGAGCCGATGATCGTGACGTTGAAGGTCGGCACCTTGTCGCCGACGTTGTGATCGCTGCTCACGTTCAGGGTCGGCGGCTCGTCGAGGACGAAGGTCAGGCTCGGCGATTTGGCCCTCAATGCGGCGTTCAGGTCGTCGGTCACCTTGGCGGCGAGCGCTGTCGACACCGCGTCGAGGTCCGACTGCAGGATGACCTGCTCAGTCCGTCCGTCCACGCCTCCGGTGGTCGGCGATGGATTGTTGACCTGGAGGCCGCTCGGATGGTTGGTGACGATGATCGTGATCGTGGACGCGGCGACATTGCCGGCGGCGCCGGGCTGCACCGCGCGCACACCGACCTCGGCCTGACCCGTAGCGGTCAATGTCGCCGGCGCCTGGGTGGCGAACTGCAGGCCGTGCTGGGTGGCCACGATCGTGCCCTGGGGTACGCGCTGTGCGGTCGGGCACTGCGGGGAGCACCTGAAGACCACCCGTCCGGTCGCGTTGCTGCCGCCGACCTGGGTCGTGCTCGCGGTCCCCTGCTGGCTTTCGGTGATCTCAGCATCGATGTGGGTCGTGCTGAGGTCGGGTCCGGACGGGCCCGCGTTGATCGTCAAGTCCGCCTGCAGCCGGTGTGGCGGCACCGAGAGCTTCACGGTCGCGGTTTCCGTGTAGAGCAGGCTGCCGAGAGCGGCGGTCAGCGCGACGACCGCGCTCAGGACGAGCGCCGGGACGAGCTGCGGACTCGATTTGTCCATTTGCAGTAAGAACGTTAGTCCGACGCGCCTGGTTTTCCCCCTCATTTTTTGGCTTTCAGGAGGGCGCGATAATGCGAGCATGCCGATCATGTGGACGGAGAATCCTGAAGCCAACCGGCTCCTCGAGAGCGATCCGCTGGCGCTGCTGATCGGGATGGTCCTCGATCAGCAGGTGAAGATGGAAAAGGCGTTCAACGGACCCCTGGAGCTGAAGAGGCGCCTCGGTCATCTCGATGCGGCCGAGATCGCGGCCATGGATCCAGATCGGCTGCTCAAGGTGTTTCGGGAACGTCCGGCGCTGCACCGCTTCCCGAGGAACATGTCCCAGCGTGTCCAGGCCCTGTGCCGAGCGGTGATCAAGGATTATGGCGGCGACGCAGCCGCTGTCTGGACGCAGGCGCGCGATGGGGACGACCTGGCTGCGCGCATCAAGAAGCTGCCCGGTTTTGGGGACATGAAGGTCAAGATCCTTGTCACCGTCCTGGCCAAGAAGTTCGGCGTGAAGCCGGCCGGGTGGGAGAAGTACGCGGCCACATGGCACACGATCGCCGACGTCGATTCGCCCCAGACGATGGAGCAGGCTCGCGTGGTCAAGCGGGAGATGAAGGCCGGCCAGGAGCACTAGCGCCTACCTCTGCTAACCTTTGCCATCCGGCCCGGCCGCAGAGAGTCGGGTGGCGCCGGTGCGCGCGCAGGGCGCATCGAACAGAGACGAGATGAGATGAGAGCCTGTACACCCACCCGGGAGGAATCCCGGGCGCTGGCCGCGGAACATTCCCTGATTCCGCTGTACCGCGAAGTCCTGGCCGACATGCTGACGCCGGTCCGCGCCTACACCCTCCTGTGCCCTCCGGACGCGCCCGGCTTCCTGCTGGAGAGCGTCGAGGGCGGCGAGCGGCTGGCCCGCTACTCGTTCATCGGCTTCCAGCCCAAGCCCATCGAGCTCGGGGCGGGTGACCCGCTGCCGGCACTGCGCTCGGTCGCGGCCGAGGCGACCGCGCCGCTCCGTGGCATCCCCCGCTTCCACGGCGGCGCCGTCGGCTACCTCGGCTACGAGACGGCGCGCCATTTCGAACGGCTGCCGGCGGCCGCCGGCGCGGCACCACCGATGCCGGAGTCGGCGTTCGTCCGCGCCGAGGACCTCGTCGTTTTCGACCACGTCACGCGGCGGCTGAAGCTGCTGACCATCCACAGGCCGGACCGCGAGGACTACGACGACGCGGTGGCGCGCATCGACGAGATGGAGCGAAGGCTGAGCGCGGACCCCCCGCCGCCGCCACCGGAAGGAGTCGACGGCGGCTCCTGGGTGCCGAACATGACCCCCGGCGAGTTCCACGCCATGGTCGACGCCGCGCGCGAGCACATCCTCGCCGGCGATGCGTTCCAGGTCGTCGTCTCGCAGCGCTTCCGCAAGCGCCTCGCGGCCAGCCCCTTCGATGTGTACAGGTGCCTGAGGGCGATCAACCCCTCGCCGTACATGTTCTTTCTCGCACTCGGCGCCAACCGGTACGTGGTGGGCACGTCGCCCGAGAAACTGGTCCAGGTCGAAGGCACGCATGTCGAGACGCGGCCGCTGGCAGGGACACGCCGGCGGGGAACAGATGCGGCCGAAGACGCCCGGCTCGAGAAGGAGCTGCTGAACGACCTGAAGGAGCGCGCCGAGCACGTGATGCTCGTCGACCTGGGGCGCAACGACGTGGGCCGCGTCGCGAAGCCCGGCACCGTCACAGTCGACCGGCTGATGGAGGTCGAGCGCTACTCGCACGTCATGCACATCTCGTCGACCGTGGGCGGTGAGCTTCGAGAAGGATGCACATCGCTCGACGCGCTGCGCGCGGCTTTTCCCGCAGGTACCGTGTCCGGCGCTCCGAAGATCCGCGCCATGGAGATCATCGCTGACCTGGAGCCCGATCAGCGCGGGGTGTACGCGGGATCTCTTGGCTACGTGAGCTTCGGCGGCAACCTCGACATGGCGATCACGCTGCGCACGATCGTGGTCGCGGACGGGATGGCCTACGTGCAGGCGGGCGCCGGCGTTGTCGCCGACTCGCGACCTGAGCGCGAATTCGATGAGACGCTCGAGAAGGCAGGCGCCATGTTCCAGGCCATCGAGATGGCAGAGGGGATGTAACAGTGCCCAGGCTCGCGATCGTGGACAACTACGACTCGTTCACCTACAACCTGGTGCAGTACCTGGCCGAGTCCGGCGCCGAACCTGAGGTGTTTCGCAACGACGAGGTCACAGTGAACGAATTGAGCAGCTACGACGGGATCGTGATTTCGCCAGGACCGGGCACGCCCGACGACGCGGGGATCTCGAACCAGGCGATCAAGGACCTCAGCGGGAAGGTGGCGATCCTGGGCGTGTGCCTGGGTCACCAGTGCCTCGGCCAGGTCTTCGGCGGCCGCGTGGTGCGCAACGAGCCGGCCCATGGCAAGACGTCGTGGATCCGCCACGACAACTCGGGCGTGATGGCAGGTGTTGCCGAACCGTTTGAGGCCACTCGCTATCACTCCCTGATCGTCGAACGCTCGTCGGTCCCTGACGAGCTGGTGGTGACCGCATGGACGGCCGATGGGACGGTGATGGGACTCCGGCACGGCAAATTCCCCACCTATGGTGTTCAGTTCCATCCGGAGTCCGTGCTGACCAAAGAGGGCAAGAAGATCCTTGGCAACTTCGTCCGGCGGGCGTCGAGAGGCGTCGCATGATCGAGTCGATCGCGAAGCTCGTGCGGTGTGAATCTCTGAGCGAGGCAGAGGCGGCGCGCGCCTTTGAGACGATCATGCGCGGCGACGCGACGGCCGTTCAGATCGCCGGCTTCATGGTCGCGCTCCGGATGAAGGGCGAGACCGTGGACGAGATCACGGGCTTCGCCAGGACCGCGCGCGCGATGGCGACTCCGATCGAAGTGCGCGACGGGCTGCTGGACACCTGCGGGACGGGCGGCGACGGGCTCGCCACCTTCAACATCTCGACCCTGTCCGCGATCGTGGCCGCGGCCTGCGGCGCGAGGGTGGCCAAGCACGGCAACCGCGCCGCGTCGTCCCAGTGCGGGTCGGCTGATGTGCTCGAGCAGCTGGGGGTGAAGATCGACCTCGGTCCCGAGGGCGTCGCCCGCTGCATCGACGAGGGCGGCATCGGCTTCCTGTTCGCGCCGGTCTTCCATCCATCCTTCCGCTTTGCGGCAGTGCCGCGAAAAGAGCTCGGCGTGCGGTCCGTCTTCAACGTGCTCGGTCCACTGTGCAACCCGGCCGGCGCCCGCTACCAGGCGCTGGGCGTGGCCGACGGCGCCCTCGCGCCCAAGATGGCCGACGTGCTCATGCGCCTCGGCGTCGAGCGGGCGATCGTGTTCCACGCCGGTGACGGCATGGACGAGCTGTCCGTGAGCTCGCCGTCGCTTGTGATCGAGATCGACGGCAGCCGCAAGGAGTACCAGCTCGACCCGGCTGAGCTTGGCCTGGCGGCCTCACCGCCGGACGCCATGCGCGGCGGGGGCCCCGAGGACAACGCGCGCATCGCCCGCGAGGTGCTGGCGGGAGCGAAGGGGCCTCGGCGGGATGTGGTGCTGCTCAACTCTGCGGCGGCGCTGCGCGCAGCAGGCCTGGCCAGGGACTGGCGCGACGGCATGGGACAGGCCGCCCAGGTCATCGACTCGGGGCGTGCCGCCGAGGTACTGCAGCGCTGGGCCGCGATCTCGCAGCAGTGACCACGCCCGATCTGCTGTCGCGCCTTGTCACCGAGGCCAGGCAGGACATGCAGAGAAGGCGCGCCCTCATGTCGCAGGACGATCTCGAGCGGGCGATCGCCGCATACATGCCCAAGGACTTCGTGGGCGCGCTGCGGCAGCCTGGGCTGGCCGTGATCGCCGAGATGAAGCAGCGCACTCCGAGCATGGGCGTACTCGCCGATGAGTACCAGCCGATCGAGCTGGCGCGCGCGTACGAGGCGGGCGGAGCAGCGGCAATCTCGGTCCTCACGCACATGGCCGGCTTCGGCGGGCGGCCGGAGCACATCCAGTGGGCGCGGCTGGCGACGGGGCTCCCGATCCTGCGCAAGGACTTCATCACCGACCCGTATGAGGTCGGCGAGGCGCGCGCGGCTGGTGCGGACGCGGTGCTTCTGATCGTCGCCGCCCTGGACCAGCTGGGCCGGATGCTCGCTGTCGTGCGGAGCCGGGGTCTGCACGCGCTCGTCGAGGTGCACGACGAGCAGGAGGCCGAAGCCGCGCTGCGTGCCGGGGCGGCCGCGATCGGGGTCAACCATCGCGACCTGCGGACATTCGAGGTCGACCCCGGGCTGACCGAGCGGCTCCGGAAGCAAATACCGGCGGACGTGGTCGTCGTGGCGGAGAGCGGCATCAAGAACGTCGAGGATGCGCGGCGGCTGCGCGAGGCGGGCGCGGACGCCATCCTGGTCGGCGAGACCCTCATGCGCTCGGCCGACCCCGCCTCCAGCCTTCGGGAGCTACGCTCGGCCTAGTCATGGTGCGGGTCAAGATCTGCGGCATCTGCGATCTGGAAGGGGCCCACGCCGCTGTCGATGCCGGGGCGGACTTGCTCGGCTTCCACTTCTGTCCGTCAGACCGTCGCGTGACTCCAGAAGAGGCGAGGGCAATCGTGGACGGGCTGGGGGTCCGGCCGACCATCGTGGGCGTGTTCATCGACCAGGAAGCGGAGGAGGTGCGGCAGATCGCCGAGTACGTCGGGCTGCAGCTTTTGCAGCTTCACGGGTCCGAGCCGCCAGGCTTCGATGCCGGCTTGCCGGTGATGAAGGTGCTGAAGGTCCGCGACGACCAGATCCCCGATGCGGGCGCCTGGCCGGACCCGATCATGCTCGATTCCTGGTCGCCTGACCAGCGTGGGGGAACTGGACAGACGTGGGACTGGGAGGCGGCGCGGGATCTTCTGGCGGCGCGGAAGGTCTTCATCGCCGGCGGACTCGAACCGGGTAACGTGGGCAAAGTCGTGAGCACTTTCAAGCCCTACGGCGTAGACGTCTCGAGCGGTGTCGAGGCTGCGGTGCGCGTCAAGGATCTCGACAAGGTGCGCGCGTTCGTGCATGCGGTTCGGGTGACCGAGATCCTCGGATGAGGACCTCTCTCACCCACCCGGTGCGGGGGCGCTTCGGCGCCTTCGGCGGCCAGTACGTGCCCGAGACGCTGATGGCCGCCCTCGACGAGCTCGAGGGCGTCTGGCACGAAGCCAAGGCCGATCCCCAGTTCCAGCTCGAGCTCGCCGGCCACCGCCATGCATTCATCGGGCGCCCCACGCCGCTCTACGCGGCACAGCGTCTGGGCGCGCATTTCGGCGGAGCGCACATCCACTTGAAGCGCGAAGACCTCTGCCACACAGGCGCCCACAAGCTCAACAACGCGGTCGGCCAGGCGCTGCTCGCGCTGCGAATGGGCAAGAAGCGCGTCATCGCCGAGACCGGGGCTGGGCAGCATGGCGTTGCGGTCGCCACGGTGTGCGCCCGCTTCGGCCTCGAATGCGCCGTTTACATGGGCACGGAAGACATGCGCCGGCAATCGATGAACGTCCGCCGCATGAAGCTGCTCGGCGCGGAGGTGGTCGAGGTCACCGCCGGCACGAAGACGCTCAAAGACGCGACCTCGGAAGCGATTCGCGACTGGGTGACGAACGTTCGCACCACGCACTACATCATCGGATCGGTAGTCGGGCCGCATCCGTACCCGGAGATGGTCCGCGACCTGCAGCGGGTGATCGGCGACGAGGCGCGTGAGCAGTACCTGTCTGTCGACGGCAAGCTGCCGGACGTGGTCATCGCCTGCGTCGGAGGCGGTTCGAACGCGATCGGAATCTTCATGGCCTTCCTGGACGACAAGGACGTCGCGCTCGTGGGCGTTGAGGCAGCGGGCAAAGGTCTCAAGGGTGGGCAGCACGCGGCGTCGCTGGTCGCCGGAAGGCCAGGCGTCCTCCACGGAACGTACTCGTATCTGCTCCAGGACGGCGATGGCCAGGTCCTCCCGACGCACTCTGTGTCGGCGGGGCTCGACTATCCGGGCGTGGGCCCGGAGCACGCGTTCCTACGCGATGCCGAGCGGGTCGACTACGTCGCCGTGTCGGACAAGGACGCTGTCGCCGCGTTCAAGCTGTGCACGCGGCTCGAGGGCATCATGCCCGCCCTCGAGCCCGCGCACGCCCTGCACCACGCCGGCCTGATGGCGCGCGAGATGGGGCCTGGCGGCCGGATCCTCGTCTGTCTTTCAGGTCGCGGCGACAAGGACATGGACTCGGTCGATGAAAACTGACACGCTGCGGCTCGAGCATGCGCTGCGGGCGAAAGGCGACCTGAAGCTCGTCGCCTACATGATGGCCGGCCATCCCAATCGCAAGCGCTCGGTCGAGGTGGGGAAGAGGCTCGCCGCGTCGGGCATCGCGGCGCTCGAGATCGGCATCCCCTTCTCCGACCCGTTGGCTGACGGGCCCGTGATCCAGCGGGCGGGACAGGTCGCGCTGGAGGGCGGCATGACCGTGGAGGCTTCGCTCGAGCTCGCCGGAGCGGTTGCGCGCGAAGGCATTCCGATCGTGCTCATGACCTACATCAACCCGATCCTGTCGCACGATCCGAGGCGGTTCGCGGCGGAGGCGGCGCAGGCCGGCGTCGCGGGCGTCATCGTTCCCGACCTTCCGGTGGAAGAGTCCGAGCCCGTCGCCGGCTGGCTGCGCTCGGCGTCGCTCGACACCGTGTTCATGGTCGCGCCGACGACCTCATCGGACCGCATGGCGTCGATCTGTGAGCACTCGAGCGGCTTCGTCTACTGCGTGACGGTGACCGGGATCACCGGCGCGCGCAGCGAGCTGCCCGCGGGCATGAAAGAGCTGCTCGGCCAGGTGAGGAAGCACACCGAGCTGCCGGTCGCGGCCGGGTTCGGCATCTCGCGGCCGGAGCACATGAAGGCGCTGCGCGGCAGCGCCGACGCGGCGGTGGTCGGCAGCGCGATCGTCAGCGAGATCGACAAGGGCGGGGATGGTGTCGCGCTCGTCAAGGACCTCCTGAAAGCATGCCGGTGAGGGGAATCCGCGGCGCCACGACAGCGGCGGCCAACACGGAGGAAGCGATCACCGAGGCCACGGACGAGCTCCTGCGCGAGCTCGTGCGTCTCAACGACCTGGACGCAGCGGAGATCTGCTTCGCCTACTTCACGACAACGCACGACCTCACCGCCGAGTACCCGGCATTCGCGGCACGCAAGCTCGGGTGGATCGACGTGCCGCTTCTCTGCGGACACGATATGGATGTGCGCCTGCCGAACCCGCGCGGGATCCCGATGTGCGTTCGGGTACTGCTCCTCTACAACACCGCCAAGCCGCAGTCGGCGATGCGATTCGCCTACCTGCGCGGGGCAGACGCGATCAAGTCCGACCTGGATTCCTACCGGACGTCGCTCAGACCGTGATCATCGTCATGGCGCACCACGCCACCGAGGCGGAGATCGACGCCGTCGTCCAGCGCGTGCACGAGATCGGCCTCAAGACGGAGCTGTCCCGTGGCGAGGAGCGAACGCTGGTCGGGGTCATCGGCGGCAACGCCTACGCATATCGAGAGGCGTTCTCGCATCTGAGCGGCATCCACGAGATCGTCCCCATCACCAAGCCTTTCAAGCTCGCCAGCCGCGAGTTCCGCCGCTCCGACACGGTGGTCGACGTTGGCGGGGTGAAGATCGGCGGCGACGAGGTCGTGATGATGGCCGGACCGTGCTCGGTCGAGGGTGAGGAAATGCTGCTCGAGACGGCGCGCCACGTGGCCGCGCAGGGCGCGAAGATCCTCCGTGGCGGTGCCTTCAAGCCGCGGACTTCGCCGTACTCATTCCAGGGCCTCGGCGAGGCGGCGCTGAAGATGATGGCGGCCGCCCGCGACGAGACCGGGCTCAAGGTCGTGACCGAGGTCATCTCGCCAGCCGACGTCGAGCTCGTCGCGCGCTATGCCGACATCCTCCAGCTTGGAACGCGAAACATGCAGAACTACGCGCTCTTGCAGGAGGCGGGGCGATCGGGCAAACCGGTGCTCGTCAAGCGCGGCATGTCATCGACGATCGAGGAGTGGCTGCTGGCCGCGGAATACATCCTCTCGCAGGGCAATCGCGACGTGATCCTTTGCGAGCGCGGCATCCGCACGTTCGAAACCGCGACCAGGTTCACGCTCGACCTCAACGCTGTGCCGCTCACGCGCGAGCTTTCACATCTTCCGATCATCGTCGACCCGTCGCAGGCGACCGGCCGCTGGCCGCTGGTGAGGCCGATGGCGCTGGCCGCAGTGGCGGCGGGCGCACACGGCCTGATCGTCGAGGTGCACCCGATGCCGAACCAGGCCCTGTCCGACGGAGCGCAGTCGCTCGACTTCGAGAACTTCGATCGCCTCATGCAGGAGCTGCGCCGGCTGCTGGGCGCGTTAGCCAAGCAACTGGCCTAAGTGTCCCGCCACTGATGCCCACGATCGGCGTGGTGGGCCTGGGCCTAATGGGCTCCTCATTCGCGCTGGCGATCAAGGAGGCGCGCCGGGACGTCACCGTGGTCGGCTGCGATCGCGACGGCGCCACCGTGCGCAAGGCGCTTGAGCGCCGGATCGTGACGACCGCAGGCACCGACCTCGGCGCTATCGACATGGCCGATGTCGTGGTGGTCGCGGTGCCGATCCTTTCGCTTCAGGATGTCTTCGCCGCACTGGGGCCGCACGCGGCGGGGAAGATCGTCTCCGACATGGCGAGCACAAAGGCGAGCGTCATGCAATGGGCTGATGGCGCGGGCATCGACCTGGTGGGTGGCCACCCGATGTGCGGAAAGGAGGCATCCGGGATCGACGCCGCCGACGCCGACCTGTACGCGGGCGCACCGTGGGTGCTGACGCGCGACGAGCATGTGGTCACGGATCTCGTGCGTGCGGTCGGCGCTCATCCCATGTTCATGGACGCCGAAACCCACGACCGCCTTGTGGCCGGGGTCAGCCACGCCGCCTTCTTGCTGTCGGTCGGCTACGTCCTCGCCAACGCATCGCGCCCGGACTGGAGCGAGGCGTCAAAGCTCGCGGCCTCCGGGTTCCGAGACATGAGCAGGCTCGCGGCAGGCGACGCCAACCTCTACGCCGGCATCGCGCGGACGAACCGGGAGCACATCATCGAGGCCCTCGACTCCATCAACGCCGCGATGGCTCGGCTGCGGCGCCACCTGGAGGCGGACGACCCGCGACTGATCGAGATCTTCGAGGAAGCGCACTCGATTCGAGAGCGCTGGGCGAAGGACTCAACGCAGTCGTGATTGCGACTGTGCGCAAAGCGGCCAGGCTGGAGGGCGAGGTGAGCCTTCCTGGCGACAAATCAATCTCCCACCGCGCGCTCATCCTCGGCGCGCTCGCCGGCGGGACCTCGCACCTGCGCGGCCTCTCGCCTGGCGCTGACGTGAAATCGACAGCCGTGTGTCTGCGAGCTCTGGGCGTGCACGCGGACGCTTCGGAGGTGCACGGTTCGGGCCGGAATGGCCTGCGCGCAGCGGACGGTCCGCTGGACTGCGGCAACTCGGGCACGACGATGCGCCTGCTGGCCGGAGTGCTGGCCGCCCAGGATTTTCCGTCCGAGCTCATCGGTGACGCCTCGCTGTCCAGGCGCCCGATGGACCGCGTCGTCGCCCCCTTGCGTGAGATGGGCGCCCGCGCCGACTGGCCGCCGCTGGTCGTCGGAGGCAGCGTGCCTCTACACGGCATCGAGCACCGACCGACAGTGCCCAGCGCTCAGGTCAAGTCGGCTCTGCTGCTGGCCGGGCTGTTCGCGCGCGGCACGACGGCCGTCGTCGAGGCGACGCCGACACGCAATCACACTGAGCTCATGCTCGCCGCCATGGGCGCCAACGTCAGTGTCGAGGGCGAGCGGGTCGAGGTGAAGTCGAGTCATCTCGAGCCCATCGACATCGACATCCCTGGTGATGTGAGCGCAGCAAGCTTCTGGATCGTTGCCGGCGGGCTTGTGACCAGGTCTCTGCTTCGCGTGCCGGGGACGGGGATCAATCCGACCCGCACGGCGTTCGTCGATCTCCTGCGAGCGAGCGGCTTCAACATCGCCGTCACGCATGGGCGTTCCGTCGCAGGCGAGCCGGTGGGTGATCTTGAGGTCGCTGCGGCGGAGGAGCTCCGGCCGGTGTCAGTGAGCGGAGCCATGTCGGCGGCGATGATCGACGAGCTGCCCGTGCTTGCGGTCGCCGCTACGCAGCTTCCCGGCACGAGCCTGATCGGCGGCGCTGCAGAGCTGCGCGTCAAGGAGTCGGACCGCATCGCCGCCATGGCCGACGGACTGGCCTCGATGGGCGCCGACATCACGGCCGTCAACGATGGCTGGGTCATCAACGGGCCCCGCCATCTGGAAGGCGCGCGAGTGCGCTCGCATGACGACCACCGCGTGGCGATGGCGCTCGCGGTTGCGGGCTTGATCGCGGAGGGCGTCACCGAGATCGAGGGCGCCGAGTGTGTGTCGATCTCCTACCCCGCGTTCTTCGACCAGCTGACAGCGCTGTGGCGCGCCGGGCGCGGGTAGGAGGGACCAACTGATTGTTGAAGGTCAGCTTGGAGGTCGAGATCGAGGTGATCGCCCTCGAGCTGCATGAGCTCGAGGTCACAGAGCCTCGCGAAGACTTCGAGCTCGAGGTGGCGCGCGCCATGCAGGCGGCGCGCACCGGCGAGGTCGGCGATCTCGGACGGGCGCGTGCGCTCTACAGGCGGTTCGGCACCGACCCGACTCGCATGCGGCCGTCATCGGAGGCTCTTTTGCGACGCCTCAAGAAAGGCGAGCCCCTTCCGCGCGTGAATTCGCTCGTCGACGTCGCCAACGTGATGTCGGTGCTGCTCCAGGTGCCGGTTGGGCTCTATGACCTGGCCAAGACGCATGGCGATGAGCTCGTGGTGAGGCTCGGAAAGGACGGTGAAGGCTACACGGGTATCGGCAAGGAGCATGTCAATGTCAGCGGACGCCTGTGCGTAGCCGACGGCGTGGGCCCGTGCGGCAATCCAAGCTCCGACTCGGCTCGCACGATGATCACAACGGAAACCGAGCGTGCTGGGTGGATCTACTTTCTGCCCGTGAGCGACGAGGACATCGATCGCACGGCGGAGCTCGTCGCCGTGTTCGGCCGCGGCCTGGTGCGGATGGCGGCGGCCCTACCCTGATGACCCGGCCGGCGGCCGAGAAGGTGCTGTGCGTCAGACGGGAGGACATCTTTCCGGATGGCGCCTGGCACGGTTTCGTCACCGACGGGCTCGAGCGTCACCAGGCTGTGATCCGCGAGAAGCATTTCTTCATGCCCCGCCCCGAAGTTGAAAATGACCCGGGCTACCAGCAGATCATCCCGTACGTCGTCTTTCGTCATGACGATCGCTATCTGCTCACGCACAGGCTGCGTGCCTCCTCTGAGAGGCGACTGCGCAAGCAGTACTCGCTTGGGGTCGGCGGCCACATCAACCCCGGGGACCTCCAGGGAGGCGACCCGATCCAGGACGGCCTCAAGAGGGAATGGGAGGAGGAGGTCGTCTACGACGGAACCTTCGAGGCCAGGCTCCTCGGCCTGCTCAACGACGAGTCGTCGCCGGTCTCGAAGGTGCATCTTGGTGTCGTGTTCCTGGTCGACGGTGACTCGCCGAACGTTGCCATCCGCGAGACGGACAAGCTGGCCGGGGAGCTGCTGACCCTGGACGAGATGCGGATCTACTACCTGGGCATGGAGTCGTGGTCGCAGATGGTCTACGACCGGCTCACGAGCAGCGCGTGAAGTACCTGGAGGCTGGCGGCGTCCGCGTCTCGACCGTAGGCCTTGGGACGTGGCAGTTCGGCTCGACCGAATGGGGCTATGGATCCGACTACGCGCGCGAGGAAGCGGTGAAGATCGTTCATCGCGCGCTGGAGCTCGGCATCAATCTCATCGACACCGCAGAGATCTACGCGCTCGGCCAATCAGAGCGAATCGTGGGCGAGGCGATCAAGGGCCGCAGGGACCGCGTGTTCGTGGCCACCAAGCTTTTTCCTGTGGGTCTGCCGCTGCAGGTGAAGGCTCGGGCACGAGGGAGCGCCAGGAGACTGGGCATCGAGCGCATCGACCTTTATCAGCTCCACTGGCCGAGCCCCATGTTCCCGCCCGGCGCGACCATGCCGCGTATGAAGCGCCTCGTCGACGAGGCACTGGTGAGCCACGTCGGTGTCAGCAACCATTCCCTGCGTCAGTGGCGGGCGGCAGAACGGGCCTTCGGCGGCGCGGTGCTGTCGAACCAGGTTCAGTTCAGCCTCCTTCGGCGAGGCCCGGAGCGTGAGCTGGTGCCGTGGGCGCAGGCCAAGGGCCGGATTGTGATCGCGTACAGCCCTCTGGCCCAGGGGCTCCTCTCGGGCCGGTATTTGAAAGAGGCGCCGCGGAACTTCCGCCGGCTGCGGCCGGCCTTCCGCGCCGGCCCACGCGCCCGGCTCGAGCCGCTGATAACCGCCCTCCGAGAGATCGGGTCAAATCACGGCGCGACCGCTGCTCAGGTGGCGCTGGCGTGGCTCCTCAGGAAGCCGAACGTGGTAGTGATCCCAGGAGCATCCAGCGTCGAGCAGGTGGAGCACAACGCCGCTGCCGCCGACGTCGAACTGAGCGACGACGAGGCGAACCGGCTGACCGGTATCTATCCTGTCGACTCGTGAAGCTCGAAGCCGCCGAGCTGCGGCGCATACGGATCTCCCTCGTGTCGCCGTTCGAGACTTCTTTCGGAACCCAGTTCGAGCGCGACATCCTCCTGGTCAAGGCCATCACCGACGAGGGGGAGGGCTGGGGCGAGTGCGTGGCCGGCGAGGAGCCTGACTACTCGTCCGAGTACGTGGAGGGCGCGCAGCACGTGCTTGTCCATCACCTGCTGCCACGGCTGCTCGAGCGGCAGAGCCTTGCCGCCTCTGACGTGGCGGATGTGCTGCGTCCGGTCCGCGGTCATCTGATGGCGAAGGCGTCGATCGAGATGGCGGTGCTCGACGCCGAGCTGCGTGCCGCCGGCGAGTCGTTTGCGCATCACTTCGGCGCGGTTCGTTCCGCCGTGGACTGCGGGGTCTCGGTTGGAATCCACCGCTCGATCCCGGAGCTGCTGACAACCGTGGGCGGCTACCTCGATGCCGGCTATCGCCGTATCAAGCTCAAGATCAAGCCTGGCTGGGACGTCGAGCCGGTGCGGGCCGTGCGAGAGCGATTCGGCGATGTTCCGCTGCAGGTCGACGCCAACACCGCCTATCAGCTGTCGGACGCGGAGCATCTTGCGCAGCTCGACGAGTTCGACCTGCTCCTCATCGAGCAGCCGCTCCCTGAGGATCAGGTGCTCGCCCACGCCGAGCTTGCGAAGGTCGTCCGCACCCGCGTCTGCCTCGACGAGTCGATCACCTCGGCGCGAGCTGCGGAAGATGCGATCCAGCTGGGCGCCTGCCAGGTCATCAACATCAAGCCGGGGCGCGTGGGCGGTTATCTGGAGGCACGCCGCATCCACGACGTCTGCGCGGCGCGCGGAGTGCCCGTTTGGATGGGCGGCATGCTCGAAACCGGGCTGGGTCGCGCCGGCAACGTTGCCATGGCCGCGATGTCCAATTTCACGCTGCCGGGCGACACCTCCGCCTCCGATCGCTACTACCACCGCGACATCACCGAGCCATTTGTGCTCAAGGACGGGCGTCTGGAGGTGCCGACCGGGCCCGGCCTGGGCGTGAACGTCGACCTCGCATTCCTGGAGCAGATCGGTGCCTCATCGCAGCTGGTGCCGCGGCGGGAGAGCAGGCCGGTTCGGGTCAGCGATTAGCCGCGCAAGCGGGGCCAGCTGACCAGCAGGTCGTCCATCGCGGTCGCCCGGGCCGCCTGGCCCAGGCGCAACAGGCCGAGCCGATCCTCGATCGTCGCGAGCAGTGAGTAGTGGTCGTAGCGGCGGTTGCTCGTGTGGAACATCGGCCGCGGATGGATGGCGAGCGTCAACACGTGGTTGCCGCTGCCGTACCCCTCATCCCATGTGACCAGGAGCAGGCCGTCTTCTTGCCACGCGGACGTGGCGAGGATCTTGGGCACGGTCTGCTGCAGCCACCTGTCAGCCACCGCGGTGGAGCAGTCATGGCCGTCGTGGCAGAGGTCTGGAGTGATCCAGACGAAGCGCGGGACGTCGCCGGCCATGTCCACATCGAAGTGGCTGAAGGGAACCACCTGGCGCGGGCACGTGCTGCCGAAGTACGGAAAGGGGTTGTGCTTGAGGGCGTACGGATAGCCGCTGCGCAGGCAGTCACCGGCCATGCCCTCCATGTACGCGCGCCATGTGATCCCCGCCGCCGTCAGCTGGCTGCCGAGCCCTCCTGCCGGCAGGGCGTGGAAGCCGTCGTCGGTGATGCCCCAGGTGCTGCCCGAGGTGATGGCGAGGTAGTTGGGCAGGCTGGGATGCGCCACGCCGTGGTAATTGGTCGCGACCCCGTAGTGGGCGGCGAGCTTCGTCGTGTAGCTGCCCGAGATCGCTTCGGGGTAATCGCGGTTCTCCATGACGATCAGGAAGACGTGGGAGTTGGTGATCGGCGATGAGGAGTGGGGGGTCGCCGCCGGCGCGTCTGTTGGTTGAGCCGTCGCCGACGGGCCTGGAAGGCTGGTTGCGTTGCCTGGGCCGCAGGCTGAGATGAGGCAGAGCGACAGCGGTCCGGCCAGGGCGGATCTAAAGCGTCCAGACACTACGATCGTGGCGCCGTGAGGTTGCAAGGTGGGCCCTGGACGCTCGAAATGCGGCCGGAGCGAGGGTGTCGGATCACGTCGCTGCGATTGTCCGGCATGGAGCTGCTGGAGCAGGGCATCGGCGTCGACGATGTCTCCGCGGAGGGGTTTGTCGCCGGGGGCGCCGCCGGCTGGGACGAGATGGTGCCGAACGTCGATCCGTGTATCTATCCGGGTTCCGGGCCGTGGTCGGGAACCGCTCTGCCTGACCACGGCGAGGCGTTTCGGCTGCCGTGGAACGTGCTTGAGGAGTCGGCCAGCTCGGCGACGACGGAATGCTCGGGCCGGATCCTGCCGTGGCGGCTCGAGCGCCGCATCGAGCTGGGTGTCTCGGCGGTGCGAGCCACATACGTCTACCGGAACCTGGGCAGCCAGCCGCTGTACGCGTACTGGTGCGCCCACCCGCTGCTCCGGTATGAGGCCGGGATTGAGATCGGGCTGGACGATGGAGCGCGCCTGGCCGGCCTGCATGAGGGGACGAGCGAGAAGCGTTTCCTGCGGCGAGGGTCGGTCGATCGGGTCCGGGTGGGTTGGCGCTCGGGCGCTGTGGTCGAGCTGGGCTGGGACGCGACGATCACGCCATATGTGGGGGTCTGGGTCTGCAACGGGGACCTGGGCGGCTACCGCCAGATCGCGATCGAGCCGGCGACCGGTGGGGGAGACCGCCCTCACCTGGCGGTGCCGCCGCCTCTTCTTGACCCGGGGGCCGAGCTCCGTTGGTGGTTGGAGGTCAGGGACGCTCGGTAGCGGTGCATTCCGCTCGTTTGGCGCCAAAAGTGCGTAATTTCGAGGCTAATTCGGGACGTTTGGCGCCAAACGTGCGAAATAGGCGTCGATCAAGCTCAATCTAAACTGACACGATGGCCAAGCTCCTCGGGCTGCGTTGCCGCGAGTGCGGCACGGAGTACGAGCTCCAGGCGACGCACGTTTGCGAGATGTGCTTCGGACCGCTCGACGTGGTTTTCGACGAGGCCGCCCTC
>WNGG01003991.1_pt1 | contig 16590 bp, 15 predicted proteins | sample 5400661 | NCBI WGS metagenome assembly WNGG01 (sample SAMN13153372, study PRJNA577476) | soil metagenome | isolation source: 100 cm soil or saprolite under Garry oak tree replicate 1 | place: USA:California | collected 2016-06-15 | reverse complement strand
AAAGCCCACATCACCGGGTACCTGATGCCGGCGACCCCGATGCCCCTGTGAATCTGGTACGACCAAGCCAGGACAGCGGCCAGGAGCGACAGGCCTAAGAGCAATGTCGCGGCGTAAAAACGCCAGGAGGTGTGCAGGATCGGCCGGAGGAGGTCCTCGTTGATTTGTCTATTTGACGGATGCGGACGTTCCACGTCGCTCTCCTTCAGAATTGCGCCCCTCCTCCCACGAATCGCGTTTGAGGTAGACCACACGCGGCTGCGTGCCCAGGTCCTCGAGCAGTTGGAAACGGCGGCCGCTCCGGCTCAGGAGCGAGACACGGCTTTCGGGGTCGCCGCGGTCGCCGAACACAATGGCCTCGGCCGGGCAGGCCTGGGCGCAGGCGGGCTGTATCTCGCCGTCCCGCACCGCGCGTCCCTCGTCTTTTGCGATCCCCTGCACTTTCTGAATGCGCTGCACGCAGAAAGTGCACTTCTCCATCACGCCGCTCATGCGAACCGAAACATCGGGATTGAGCTGGTAATTCAGGGGCTCGTCCCACGCCGGAGCAAAGAAATTGAAAAAGCGCACCGTATAGGGGCAGTTATTGGCGCAGAAGCGCGTGCCCACGCAACGGTTGTAGACCTGAACGTTCAACCCTTCAGGATTGTGATAGGTCGCAAACACCGGGCATACCGGTTCACAGGGCGCGTTGTCGCAGTGCTGGCACAGCACGGGAATGAAACGGGCCCGCACATCGGGGAACTCCCCTTCCAGGTAGCGTTCGACGCGGATCCAGCTCTGATGCCTGCCCTTCGCGCATTCCTCTTCGCCGCGGGTCGGGACATTATTTTCCGCGCGACAGGCCGCCACGCAGGCTTCGCACCCCGTGCATCGATCGAGATCAATTACCATCGCCCATTCCGCCATCTATCCTCCCAAACTGATGATGAAACCACAGATCAACACGGTGCAGCCCAGCGGCAACCAAGAAGCTCACCGCAGAGGCCGCAGAGAGATATTTGCCGAATGACAGATGACCAATGAAAAATGACAAATGTCAGTTCGCTGTCCGGACTTCTGACTGCTATTTGTCATTGGTCATTTGCCATTGGTCATTTGTCATTTAAAAGCTAGCGGTGGAGCTCCTCCGGGGTGTGTCCCCGGTCTTGCCCGAGCTGGATGACACGAGCCTTCTGTCCCGTCTTGATTACCTTCACACGCGTGGCCGCCCAGGCAGGCTCTCCGGTATCTTTCACACTCCGCGGCACGATGATTTCCCATGGATTAACGCCCCGGCCCCTCGCATACCTCCCATAAAACCTGTGCCCGTGGCCGAAGGGAATGCTGACCACATCCGGCCGCGCCGCCGGAGTCAAGAACACCGGCGCCTCGATCTTGCCCGAGGCAGACTCCAGCCAAACCAGTTCGCCGTGTTCAATCCCAAATTCCACTGCCGTTCGTGGGTTCATCTCTATCCACGTTCCCCAAACGATCGAAGTCATGGGATCGGGCAGCTCCTGCATCCAGGGGAGATTGGCAGTGTTCCCCTCGCCTAACGCGAGGGATGCGAACGGCTGCAGGGAAAAGGGGTATTCCGCGGATTCCCTCTCTACCGGCGGCAAGGGCTCCGCACCCGGGAGAAACGTAAGGTCCACGGTGACGCGCGCTTTGTCTGTGGCGTCGTCCACCCAGACTCCTTTGCCCTTCATTGCGCTCCAGAAACTGTCCATGTCTTCAGCTGAGAAGCTTCCGTGGTTGAGGACATCCTCGGCGCCCAGGTTGCGCTTGAGATATTCTCGAAAATCAGAGTCCGGCAAGGCTGCGCCGGTTTTGCCTCCCCATTTGCGCGCCAGGCCAAGCACGACATCCGCGCAGTCTCTCGATTCGTACATCGACGTCACGATCGGCTGCACCAGAGACACTACACGCGTCCCCGCCGTGACCTCGGGCTCCACCACGTCATATCTCTCGAGAAATGTCCGATCCGGAAGTATCAGGTCTGCATATGCCGTGGAGTCGTTCATGAATGAGCTGAAGGCTGCGATAAAGGGGGTCTTCTCCAGGCTCTCCAGAGCTCCCGCGGATGCGGGAGCTCTGTAAGCCGGATTCGCGTCCCAGAGGATCAGCACCTGAATCGAACCGGGCGCGGAGACGAGATCTTCCGCCCATTGCCGCGCGGGTGCAGGAACAGGGGCAGCCCGTTTGCGCGAGGAAGCCGTCCACAAGATCCCTCCCCGCTTGCCGGGATTTCCGACCAGAGCGTTCAGCGAGTGCACCGCCCCTGCCGTGAACAGCCCGTAAGGGTGAGCGACGGCAGCCCCACCGGTGAGGGCAAGCCCCGGCTGATGGCGCGCGAATTCCCGAGCCACCCGGGCAATTCTTTTCGCCGGGACGTCCAGGGCTTCCGCAACATCTTCAGGCGCATACTTTTTCAGGACCCACTGCCGAAAAGCCTCGAACCCATTGATGGACTTTACGGATTCCTTGTCGAAGAGCTCTTCCTTGAGGATCACATGGGCGAGCGCAAGCGCCACTTCCCCTTCCGTGCCGGGGCGAGCTGGGAGCCACTCGTCGGCGTTGGCCGCGGTCAGAGAGAACCTGCCTTCTATCTGGACAAACTTCCCCCGCTCTCCCGGTCTTCCCTGCCTGAAGTGGCCGAGGCCAAGGTTGTACCGGACGGGGGAGGTGTGGGCCCCAAGGATATCGGCGCCGAACGAAAGGATGTAGTGCGCGTTCTCCAGATCATGGACCTCGAGCTCCTGGCGTCCGAAGACCCGTCGATTGGCCTCCCGAAGCACCGGAGCCCCGAGCGGCTCTTCCCGGTAGCAGCGCTCCGAGCCAAGCGCCCGGAGAAACTCGCTCATCAGATTCTGACGCCGCACAGAGGAATGACCGACAATGGCAGCGAGTCCCGAAGCAGCGCCGGATGCGCGCAACGGCTCCAGTTTCCGCTCCAGCAGCGAGAGACCCTCATCCCAAGAGATCGGCAGATACCGCCCCGATCCACGAGGGCCTGAGATTTTGAGAGGCGTGCGTATCCGATCGGGATTGTAAAGAATCTGCGGGCCCGCCTGCCCCCTGGCGCAGAGCCTCCCCCGATTCACGACGTGATCCGGGTTCCCTTCGATTTTCTTGACCTGTAGGAGGGTCTGGCGGCGCTCCTGACCCTCGCGCAGGACCCTGGCCTCGCCTGGCGCGGAGCGCACCAGAATCCCGCATCCGGCGGGGCAGACAGCGCAGGTACTCGGGGTCCATTGATCCACCCCCGGAATAATGTTCTCTTCGGGAATCAGAAATGGGATGAGTTTCTCATCGCCGCCGCAACCGGTGAGCGCAACCGCCGCGCCGGCCCCCAGGGAGCCGGATTTCAGGAAGCGCCGCCGGTTCATCCTTGACCTCTCACCATTCTCCCGGTCATTCACGATCGAATCCTCCTATCCTGCATTCAGACACCGATCCCTGGCGGCGGCATGGAATGGGATAACTTGAGGCCGGCAGTACGTAAGCCAGGCCGTGAAGCCCGTGAGGCCGCGGAAACATTTGAAATTTCAAATTTGAAATTTGAGATTTCAAAGGACCCGACAAAAGCTTTCGAGAAGATACCGCTACTGTCTGAATCGCAACCTCCTATTATCGGTGGCAGGTAACGCAATCGTCCGCGAGCCTCTTGTCGCGGAACTTCGAGCTATTCTGCCGGTGGCACTCGACGCAGAAACCCATGGTGAGACGGACTTCGCGCATCAGGACGTCCCTGGACGCCGCGTCGCCATGACAGGCGGCGCACTTGACCCCCGCGGCCGCATGCCTGTGGTGATTGAAGAACACGGCCGCCTCGCCGGAAAGCGCGTAAATCCTCCGCCACGGAATCTCTTCCCGGTGCTCCAGATACGCCTTTACCTTCCGGATCTCTGCGCTATCGGGCTTGACCCCGGTGTGGCAGGTCATGCACTGAACAACACTCGGAAGAGTTGCCTGAGCATGCTTCTCCGCCCCGCCATGGCAAAACACGCAGGAAAGTTTCTTCCCAACGTGGACTCTGTGGCTGAAGGCCACGGGTTGCTCCGCAGGGCTTTCGCGAGCACAGGAAATAGTCAGAAAAATCAACCCCACGATCGCGCCATACAGGAGGGTTCGCAGCCAGAGTCTCGACAGTCCCATCCGCGCCCCTTCAACGAAAACCTGTGAGATGCAAAAACCGCAGAGCAAAAATGCCGAAAGAATTGCCAAAATGCAACGATTTCAGATTTCGGATTGCCGATTTCGGATTTTGGGTAATGACTCAGTTCAGAGAATGTGATTGTTGAATTTGGCACGCCTCCTGGGGGCGCACGCATCCTGCGTGCAGGGTGTTAGACACCCTAGGCACGCTGGAAGCGTGCGCTCCCAGGGACGACCCCCGCGTCCTATTTGCCTCTCCCGTAACTGAGAAGCTGTGAAGATTGACGTGACGTAGGGGCAACCACACAGAGTCGCCCCTACGTCGGCTGCCGATTTTGCCACACGCTCTAATCCGCAATCCGAAATCCGAAATCCACAATCGGTTAAACGGCTTGACGCAGTTTGGTAGCAGTCCGTATGATAGCGTTTTCGAAACCAGCCAGATCATGCATCCATTATTCCAAGGAGGAATCGATTGAAAAATTCAAAACTCATTATATGGGCGGCATGCCTCCTGCTTGCGATGGCCGTGGCCTGCGGCAAGAAGGAGGAGGCGCCCGCAACATCGGAAGCCCCGGCAGCGAGCGGGGGAGCGGGAGCCGCCACTCCTTTCGATCCCGCCACCGGCACCGCCACCGTTGGCGGGAAAGTTACTTTTCAGGGTACCGCACCACCGCAGGCGCAGATCAAATTGAACGCGGACCCCGTCTGCGTGAGCTTGCACAAGGAACCGGTATATGCGGAAGAGGTAGTGGCCGAAAATGGAAACCTCCAGAATGTGTTTGTCTATGTGAAGGAGGGTCTGGAAAAGTATTCGTTCACCCCCCCGCCGGAGCCGGCGACTATTGATCAGAAGGGGTGTCACTATACTCCTCACGTCGGCGGCATGATGGTCAATCAGAAGCTCAAGATCGTCAACAGCGATCCTACCCTCCACAACATCCACTGCTGGGCTGAAAAGAATCCGCAGTTCAATTTCGCCCAGCCCGTGCAGAATCTGTCGAACGAGAAGACATTTGCCGTTCCCGAGGTCATGGTCCATTTCAGGTGCGACGTCCACAAGTGGATGTCCTGTTACGTTGGCGTTCTGCCGCACCCGTACTACAGCGTGACGGGCAAGGACGGCGCGTTCGCATTGAAGAGCCTTCCCCCCGGCGAATATGTCATCGAGGCATGGCATGAGAAGTACGGCGCCAAGACGCAGAAGGTCACCGTCGGGGACAAAGAGACGAAGGAGATCAGCTTCAGCTACGCGGCTTCCTGACGGAACAAGGGGGGGCAAAGGGACAAAGGGGTCACGGGGAGAAACCTTTGCAAATCCTTTCCCTTTGTCCCTTGACCCCTCTACCCCTTGACCCTCTAAAGTTGGCGAGCGAACTAAGTTTCAAATCCTTTTTTCTGTGTGCCTTTGAAGGTCCGGTCACAGGTGGATTCCGGTCTCTGGCTGCATCGATTTGCAATCGTTGTTTCGGTCTGTACGCTTGCCCTGATTTTCGTGGGAGGGCTTGTCACGTCCACCGGTTCCGGTCTGGCTGTTCCGGACTGGCCGTTGGCTCACGGCCGGCTCTTCCCCGAAATGGTAGGTGGCGTCCGGTACGAGGTTGGTCATCGCATGGTCGCCGCGACAGTAGGGTTGCTCACGCTGGTGCTGGCTCTCTGGCTACGGAGCCGGGAGCCTCGAAGGTGGGTCCGCAGGCTCGGAGGACTCGCGCTCGTCGTGGTTCTATGCCAGGCAGCTCTCGGCGGCGTCACGGTTCTCTTGCAGCTCCCTACCTTGGTTTCGGTTGGGCACGCGGCTCTGGCGCAAGTGTTCTTTTGCCTCACGGTGTGCTTGGCTGTCTTCACGAGCAGGAGCTGGCAGGCAGACGCTCCGCGCGTGGAAGATCCGTTTCTGCGCACGCTGGCGCTGATTACCACCGCGGCGATCTTTATGCAGATCCTCTTGGGAGCTTTGATGCGACACACCGGAAGCGGACTGGCCATTCCCGACTTTCCGCTTTCGTACGGACACCTGATGCCCCCCTTTTTCACGCGTCAGATTGCCATTCATTTCGCGCACCGCGTTTGGGCGCTGGTTGTGACGTTCTTCGTCATGTGGCTGGCCGGCCGCATTCTGCGCGGATACGAGAAGACTTTGCGGCGCGCCGCTATTTTTCTTCTCGTCGTTCTCGGCGTTCAAATCTTCTTGGGCGCGCAGACGATCTGGTCCAGCCGCGCTCCGGTGGTGACAACGCTGCACGTTGCCGGTGGAGCTCTCACTTTGGCCGCGAGCCTTTACCTGACCCTGCGAGCTTACCGCATCCTCTTGCCGCGAGCGGCGGCGCTGTTCTCCCACGAGGCTTATAGCGCCTCCGCATCGGAGTAAGAAGTGAATGTCGAGTCTGTGGCACTCATCCTGACGAGATCCCGCGCAGCCGACTTCCTGGAGCTTACAAAACCGCGCATCACCCTTTTGGTCCTTGCTACTACGATGGTGGGCTTTTACCTCGCAGCTCCCGCCTCCATTCCGCTGGCGTTGCTCTCTCACACTCTGCTGGGCATAGGACTCGTGGCGGGAGGGGCCAGCGCCTTGAACATGTGGCTGGAGCGCCGGCCGGACTCTCTGATGCGGCGGACCGCGGGCCGCCCTCTTCCCTCCGGCAGGTTGCAGTCCGGCCACGCGCTATCCTTCGCTCTTGTGCTTTCCGGAGCGGGGCTGGTTTATCTCTTTCTTTGGGTGAACCACCTGACAAGTGCGCTCGCCGTCATTACCCTTCTTACCTACCTGTTTCTCTATACGCCTCTCAAGACTCGAACGTGGCTCTGCACGCTGGTGGGAGCGGTCCCGGGCGCCTTGCCCCCGATTCTAGGTTGGATTGCCGCTACCGGAAAAATCTCTCTCGGAGGGATATTGCTTTTCGTGATCGTTTTTCTCTGGCAGCTGCCTCATTTCTATGCCATTGGCTGGATGTATCGCGAGGACTATGCGCGTGCGGGGTTCCCCATGCTCCCCGTCATCGATACCACCGGGCGACGCACGGGCTGGCAGGCAAGCGCCTATATTCTGGCGCTGATTCTCGTCACCTTGCTGCCGACCGCCGCAGGACTCGCTGGATTTCTCTACCTGGCAGGGGCGGTACTTTCCGGTATCTGCTTTCTCGTTTGCGGCGTGCTGTTTGCAAGGTTGCGCGACTTCGTCTCTGCGAGACGCCTCTTCGTCGTATCCGTGTTCTATCTTCCGCTCCTCATGGCTCTGTTGGTAATAGACAAAGCCTCTCCTTGACAAGGGTGGGGCGATGACCGTTTCTTTGGCGCTGGAAGTCGAAAACCTCTCCTACAGCTATCCGCCTGCTCGCCGCGGGGCTGAGCCCCGAACCGCGCTTCGCGGCGTTTCCTTCTCTGTTCGCGCAGGCGAGATCTTCGGGCTGTTGGGACCGAATGGGGGCGGGAAAACGACGCTTTTCAAACTCCTGTGCACCTTGCTCCTTCCCACCAGCGGACGCGCGAAAATCAATTCGCTGGACACTCGGGCGAGCGCAAACGAGATCCGCCGCCAGTTGGGAGTGGCGTTCCAATCGCCCAGCCTGGACAAGAAGCTCTCCGTGGAGGAGAACGTTCTTCATCACGGGCACCTCTACGGATTGCGGGGTAATGAATTGAAGAGAAGGATCCAGACCGTGTTAGAACGCTTCAGGCTCCAGGATCGGTCAAAAGAGATCGTCGAGACCCTGTCCGGCGGAATGTGCCGGCGCGTGGAACTGGCCAAGGCGATGCTCCATCGACCCCGGGTATTGCTCCTCGATGAACCGAGCACCGGTCTCGATCCGGGAGCGCGCAGAGACCTGTGGGATCATTTGAAGATGCTGCGTGAAGCCGGCGACGTCACGGTCCTCCTGACGACTCATCTTATGGAGGAGGCCGCGGAATGCGATCGTCTCGCACTGTTGCACTTGGGCCAGGTCGTTGCTCTGGGAACTCCGGGGGAATTGGTTTCACAAATCGGCGGTGACGTCGTCACCGTCAGGGTGGGGAATCCGCAGCCGCTGGCCGGCGAGATTCGAAATCGTTTCGGGGTCACGCCCGCGATACTCGACGGAAGCATTCGGATCGAATGCCGGGAAGGGCACAAATTCATACCGCAACTGGTGGAGTCTTTCCCGGGCCAGATCCAGTCCATTTCCATGGGGAAGCCAACATTGGAGGACGTTTTCATCCAGCGCACAGGACATCGCATTGACGAATGACGAGGGACGAATGACGAATGAAAAGGAATCCAAGGAATCCAAAGGAATCCAAAGGAATCCAAGGAATCCAGAATAAACACATTCATGGCAATTCATTCTTGAATTCCTTGGATTCCTTGGTGAATTCGAGGAGGCTTATGGGCTATGTGTTAGCGGTGACGACGTTATGGAGAAGGGAGATCGTGCGTTTCCTGCGCCAGCGGAACCGGATCGTCGGCGCCCTGGGGACACCTCTCGTCTTCTGGTTGCTTATTGGCTCCGGTTTGGGGAGCTCCTTCCGTTCGTCCGGTTTCCCCGGCGGAGAGCGTTATCTGGAGTATTCCTTCCCTGGCACGCTGGCGCTCATCCTGCTCTTCACGTCGATATTCTCCACGATCTCCATCATTGAAGACAGGCAGACAGGTTTCTTGCAGTCCGTGCTTGTGGCGCCGGTGCGGCGTTCGGCTATCACGCTGGGCAAGGTTCTGGGAAGCAGTTCGCTGGCTCTAGTCCAGGCCTTGATTTTTCTGACGCTCGCACCCACGGTGGGCATTGGGCTGACGCCGGGAAAGGTCGTCCTCCTGTGCGGCATCCTGTTCCTGATTGCTTTTGAGTTGAGCGCCATCGGTTACTTCATTGCCTGGAAGATGGATTCGACCCAGGGGTTTCACGCCATAATGAACCTCTTTCTCATGCCCATGTGGCTGCTGTCCGGGTCCTTCTTTCCCGCTTCCGGCGCGCCCGCGTGGTTGCGCTGGCTCGTTCACGCAAATCCCTTAACCTACGGTATCGCTGCGGTCCGCCGCGCTCTGTACCTCGGACACGTTCAGAGCGCGCCAGACCTGCCGCCGTTTGGTCTCTGCCTCACCGTCACCGCACTGTTTGCGGCGCTTGCCTTTGCGGCGGCCACCCTGGTCGCGTCGCAGCCCGCCCGCTGACCGAGATTTCCCTCTTGCGCCCTTCGCGTCTTCGCGGTTAATTCTGGTTCAGTCTTACCGCGAAGGCGCGAACTGCTGCGGTTCGTAATTACGCCAAGGTAATTTGCCCCGGGGAGGAGCAGTTGAGGCCTGAAGGGCCGGCAGTGAGTAGGCCCGGCCGTGAGGCCCCCGGATTGGGCGTCCGTTGAGATGGAGCGCCGAAGGTGCGACACAACCGGGATGCCGGGCCTTCGGCCCTCGTGTCAGCGGCGTCGCGAAAACCCCGCCCTGACGGGCGGGGCTATTCACTATCCGCCCTTCGGGCCTGCTCAATTTTTTTCACAGCTTCTGAAGGATCGGCCTATCGGATCCTCATTTCGACGTCGTTTTCCAGCTTGAAACTCAGTCTCTGTTCGGGCTCGAGTTTAACTTCCTTGCCCTTTGTGGCGAGCACAGTACCCCCGCCGGCCCCGGCGCCGACGACTGCGCCAATGGCAGCACCTTTCTTGCCTCCGGCAATCGCGCCGATGATGGCGCCCACTCCGGTTGTAGCGCCCACGGTCTTGACGTCTCGTCCTTTGGTGCTTTCTGCCTCAAACGGGAGGGTGTTCGTCCGGATGGAATACGTCGATTGACCGGCGTGAATTTCCGTCAGGCCAAGCGACATTCGAGCGCGTCCTTCGACACGACCCGACCCTTCAGCCTCCGCGACCTTTCCAACCACCACACTTCCTTTCGGAGCAACCAGCCTTCCATCGATTTCCAAATCCTGAGCAAGAGTCCCCTCAAATTTGTCGCCCGCTTTATTCTCCCCGGAACTGAGCGCCTGGGACAGGCGGATTTCGATGGGGGTTCCAGCAGTTACGACCGCGGTCATCGGCCGAGGTGGGGCCGCCGGCACGGGCGGCGCCACAGGCTCACTTGCAGCAAGGGAAGAGGGAGCGGGACTGGGTGCGCGCGCGGAGGACTGGACCGGCGCGGCTGGTTTGCGGGTCGCGGGCCTCGATGCTGCCCGCTGTTCGCGCTGCGCAGGCGAGGCCGGCGCAGGTTGCGCCGCGGCTTGGGCCGGTGGTTCCGCGGGCGCGGGCTGCGACTGTGTTTGTTCCTGGCTCCGTTGATTGCATGCGGCGAGAGCAAGGATCATCAGACTGGCAAGTACGACCTTGTTTAGTGACTTCATGAAATTCTCCTTCAGAATCACAACATTGGATCTAGATGGCCGAAGAGACCCACAAGTTTCATCAGAACTCAGTGGCACCAGCCAGTGGGACACTCCGACAGTCCATGCCGAACGCTTGATCCTCACCACCGGTAACTGCTCACTCCCATGAAAGAGACTCATTGACAATCTCCCCATTAGAAACTTATCGTTCGGAACGCTGCGCGACATGATGCCCTATTCCCTTCTTCCTCATGTGAACGCGTTTCTCAATGCCACCAGCGCGGTGCTGCTTGTGGCTGGCTACCTCTGCATCCGCAAGAAACTCATAAACTTTCATCGCTGGTGCATGGTTGTGGCAGTTGCCACCTCATCTCTCTTTCTCGTTTCGTACCTGGTCTATCACTCGCGAGTGGGGTCGGTGAGATTTCAAGGGCAGGGATGGCTGCGTCCTGTTTATTTCACGATTTTGATTTCGCACACGCTTCTGGCAGTTACCCTGGTTCCCTTTGTGATCATCACTCTGCGCCGAGCGCTCGAAGAAAAATTCGACCGGCATCGGCGCATCGCTCATTGGACGCTCCCCCTCTGGTTTTATGTCTCGGTCACCGGCGTCGTTGTCTACCTCATGCTCTACCACCTCTCTTGAATGACGATTGAGGAATTCCTCACTACTCTAATTGAGGCTGGTCGTCACCGCCCCTGTGACACCTCAGCTCACGGTCGGCTTTAGCCCAACTTCCACGGTCGATTTTGGTTTTCGGCCGATTTTTGGGGGGCGCGGATGCGCAACTCCTTTATTTTCAACGAAGGTAGATTCCAAATTTGAAAATAGTGACTAACTAAAATCATTCTCACTATTGACATTCATGGTCGGACACATGCGTATAGTGACGTATGACGTTTCGACATAGGGCCGTCAAAAACCCGACCGGAACAAGGGGTTAGTTGGATCACATAGTGACTAACAACAGGCGTAACCCAGCATAAACAAAGAAAAGTGGCTCCAAAACCGTGGAAGTTGGGTTAGTACGCTGCCAGTATTTGTCATTGGTCATTGACCGTTTTTCCGCGCTCGCCTTTTGTATTCGCGCGCAGGGAACACATCATCATTGTTTCCTCAGTCAAAACAACATGCAGAAAATGAAAAATGACCAATGACCAATGACCAATGGGAAATGAGGCGTGAATGAGCATTTCAGCTTCGCGGCCTGCTTGCGACTGAGGCATTACTCTCTCGTCATTTGTTGAAGGCACTTCGTGAGATACTCCCTCATCTGCGCAGCCGGGGCGTGCCTGCGGCGCCCGTGGCCAGGCAGCACCCACTCGAAGCTGTAATCGAGCAAACGCTCTACCGAGCGCACCTGCTGTGGCCAGGAATACCAGCAAACGCCGCGGGACGCGTAGAGCGACCGGCGCGCCTCAGACCACTGGAGGTGATCTCCGGTAAAGAGAAACCGGCCGCGATAAAGCAGGACCATATGACCGCGCGTGTGGCCCGGCGTCGGAATTGCGAGCAGATCGGCCGCGAGTGGTATCGGATCCTGCCCCGCCAGGCTTCGTTCAATAACGAGCGCGCGGCCCATATCATCGCGGTGCATCACCCGTTCCGCCCCGAAATGCTGTGCCCAGGCGTTGTGGTCGGCCACATCGTCACGGTGGGTGAGAAACAGGAGCTTTATCCCCCCAAGAGCCGCAATGCGCTTCGCAAGAGGGCGCGCAAAGCGCGGCGAATCCACAAGCACATTCCCTTCCGGACGGACGATCAGATAGCTGGAGGCGCCGTAGGAAGATTGCGCAGCAAAGCCGCAAAAGTAGACCTCCCCCTCGATCCTTTCAGGATAGGCTTCGGCTGCTTCTTTGGCCGAGTGGTGTCGCGCGGTTCCAATCGATGCTGTCGGGCAGGTGACCAGAGCCTTAAGCGCGGAAAGTTGCTCTGCGGAGGCGCCGGGTTGGTGATATACGGCAGACTGCTCGCCTTCGCGCCTGAAGGTATCCGGGCTAATCTGCCTGCAGAGGTCACAGTCAATGCAGCTACTGTCGACGTAGAGGTCGCCCGGTACATTTTCGGCGCGCCGCAGCCCGAGTAATGCCATGTGAGAACTATACCAGACCTCAGACCGCAGCGGGGGGCCGAGGAGCAGGGGAGCAGAGGTGCTGGGCAGTAGAGGTGCTCATAGTGCAGGGGAGATTCGGGTACGTCTGCTCCTCTGCCCCTTAGCTCCTCCGCCCCTGTGCCTGAAGTCTAGAGCTGCAGGAGCGCCCAGGCGATCCCGACCAGCAGCGCGACCACACCCCAGCTCACAATCAATCCGATGAGGTCTGACCGGTACGCTTGCAGAAATCCAACACCCCGTGTCGATTTCAAGAGATGCCCCAGGTTGATCAGCAAAAGCTGGTCCCCGCTCTCGACCGTCTTTCTGGCGAGAGCTTTATGCTCTGCGTCGGATATCGCCGCCAGTTCGTGTTCTTTTCCGTGTGAGGGATTGTTCTCGACCAACTGCTGCGAATGGTCCGTGGAGACATCCATGCGGACAAAAAAGTCACGGATCTTTTCTCCGGGTTCCGGAGTTGTAAGCAGGCTCACCGCCACCAGCGTTCCAATTCCTGCCAGCAAAGAGTAAAGAAAGACGTTGGGGTCCCAGTAGTCGAGCCGCAACCCTCGCAGGTGATACAACGTGAAATTCACGGCAAAGGCCGTGATAACGCTGGCCATCGCCCCCCAGCGGTTGGCCCGACGCCAGACCAGTCCTCCCATCAGGCTGATCCCCATGTAAGTAGCCATGGTTTCGGACAGGAGGAAGGTGTAAAGGACTTTCTCGATCAGGAACAAGGCGTAGAGTACGCCGAGCATGGTGATACCGAACCCGCTGAATCGCCCAACCCAGAGATAGTGCCGGTCCTCGCGGCCAGGCGCCAGATATCTCCGATAGAAGCCCTGAGTGAAGAGCGCTCCGCTGTCCACCATGAAGGCGGAGCAGGTGGACATGTTGGCCGCAAGAACGCTGGCGATGAGAAGCCCCAGCGCTCCTGGAAACAGAAGGTGGTGACAGGCAAAACCGAAGGCGTCTTCGGGGTCGCGGAGCACCGCGCCCGGCACAACGTTTTGCGCGACCATCGCGGCCGCGATCAAGCCCACGAAGGCCCAGCCTATGGTGCAGAATCTCTTGATGAAGTTGCCGTAAGCCATGCCGTCGCGGCAGGCCTTCTCATTTTTCCCCGTGCCTACGGCGGCGAGCTGATGGGGCTGCACCATGATTCCAATCAGGCCGTTGACCGTCAGCATCAAGATGAACCAGACCGTGATCCCCTGTGGCGCGGCCAAGCTGAACTTATAGGGTTCCAGGCTGGCTTTCATTCCTGTCATCCCGCCCACGACTCCCCAGCCCAGCGGAATCAGCATGAAGGACAGAGCAATGATGAGGAAGCCTTGAAAGAAATCGGTCCACGCCGAAGAGACGAGGCCGCCGAAGAAACTGTAAACGATAAAAACGACGGTCATGCCGATCACGATCTCGTTGACAGCCACCTCACCGCCGGTGGCCTGGCTGATGACCTTGCCGGCGCCTTTGAGCATGGCGCCCATGTTGATGGTGAAGTAGAGTACGGCAAAGACGGAATAGATGCCTCCCATCCACACGCCGTAGCGGTCCTGGAACACCTCGGCCATGGTTGTGCGCCGGAAGCGCCGGAAGATGGGCGCCATGATCCAGTAAAAGGGCGTGATGAACAGGTTCTTCCACTGAAACCAGATGGCGGAAAAACCGATGTTATAGACCGCCCCCGCGAGAGAAACCGGCATCTCGGCATGTGTCCCCACGCCGAAACTCTGGCCCATCATGAGCCACTTGTTGAAGCCGCGGTTTCCGAGAAAGTAATGCTCGGTGCTGCGCACCTTGCGCGCCACGTAAATCCCGATCCCTGCCATGGAAAAGAAGTAGAGGACAAGAATGACCCAGTCGAGCGCGGTGATCTGAATTTGTTGCATGGGACCTTTTTATCAGAACTCACGAAATCCGCAAGCGGTGTTTGCGGAGTTGGGAATCCGGAATCCAGAATTCAGAATCCAGAATGCATTTCAGGTTGGTGTTCTTCTGGATTCTGGATTCTGAATTCTGAATTCTGGATTCCTAGACTTCACCTTGCGCCGCAAGAATTCGATCTCGACGAGGAATGCGACGGTGATCGCGATCACGCCGGCCGCGACTCCCGGGGCACTCAGCAATACGGCGAGAAGCATGACGAGAGCGGTAACAACAAGATTGAGCCCCATTCCCCAGTAGATCTCCTTCGTGGATCGCGCGGCCATAAGAAGCCCGCGAAACCAGCTGTGAACGGCATTAATGAACGGGATGATTATTCCGAGGAGCAAACCCGGCACAACAAATCGTGACAGGTGTTCCGGAAGCCCCGCCAGATAGCGCAGGTAGAGCCGCAGGAGTGGCGTGCATGCCAGAGCGACCATAGCCAATGACGATCCCCATCCCATTCTCCAGCAAAACGCACGTAGCGGATGGGCCGGGCGCGATTCCGAAACCAGCGCGATCACCGCTTCCGGCAGGGCAAAGGCAGGACTGCGAAACAGAAACAGTATCCCCCAGACAACGGGCCAGGCCGCAAGGTTTTCTTCAGGGAACGGCATTCGCGCCAGGCCCGCTCCAATGAGGGGCTGTGCCAGCAGCGTCAGCAGGGAGGTCGCCGCCAGGGGCGCGTGATAGCGGGCCACATAGCGCAAGGAGACGGCATCATCCTTTCCACCGCGTGTCTTCGATCTACTGTGGCCCTCCCGCAGCAGCTTGCGCACCGTGGGCTGAACTGCATGCGTGATGAAAACCGCCTCGACCACGACTCCGGCCATGAGCCCGATGCTGGCGATGTGCACGCCGGGCAACGAGGTGAGAATCGCCAGCCCGATCCCGGCGCCGGCAGAAGACACCAATCGGGCGAGCGTTCCGTATCCGACCCAACCCGTTTGCCCCTGTCTGATCAAAACTCCCTGATAAAAGCGCCTCCACCCGATCGCCGCAGACCAGAGCGTCATAATCCGCATGCCGGGCTGCGCCGCGGCGGCAATTCGCGGGGGGATTCCCATCATTCCGGACACGAGGACCTTGTAAAGCGGCGTAAAAGCCACGACAGCCGCCACCACTGTCGCCAGGGCATTGACCCAGATCATGAAGCGCCGCACGGTCAGATAATTGCTCGCATTCGTGGATAGGGCAGTACTGGTCGCGAGCAGCATAATCACCGGACTCTCAATCGCAATCTCCAGGCTCATGACGATGCCGAATGCCGCAAGTTGCGTCTGCAGCTCCGGCAGCCGGGCTATGACGGCCTGGAGAATCGGGCCTTCCGCGCTCATCAGGGCCCAGCTGGCCGCCAGTGGAAGCCAGAATGCCAGAATCTGGCGCTGCGTGGATACTGCGATCGTCAAGGACATGCAGTGCGCAGTGTGCAGGGAGGCATCCGGGTAATCAAGAGGTTCGGAGTCCGATTGCGGATTGCGGATTGAAAAGCACGCTGTGCAACCTGAAGAACCTACTGCCCGCTACCCAGTGTATTCTGCTATTCTTTCGCGGAAAACGTTTTCAAATAATTACCAAGGAGACAAAGCTATGAGCTGGCAGAAAGCCCTTAGGTGGATTGGATGTTCCGTGTTCTCAGTCTTCCTCACTTTGACCGCGTTCGCTCAAGGGGATCGTGGAAAGGCGGAGCTGAAGGCGGCCTCCGGAAGCATCACTATTGATTATGGACGACCCATGTCGCATGGCAAAGACCGGGTGGGGGAACAGGAGGTGGGTCAGGTCTGGCGGATGGGAAAGGATGCTGCCACTATTCTCGTGACTCCAGTGGATCTTGCCTTCGGCAGCGTGAAAGTACCGAAAGGTAAGTACAGTCTGTTTTTGACCAAGGCCGCGACCGACAAGTATGAACTGATTGTCAACTCGCAGACAGGCCAGTGGGGCACGCAACACGACTCTTCGAAGGATTTCGCCAAGATCCCCGTAAAAAGGGAGAGCCTCCCGAGCCTTGTGGAGGCCTTCACGATCGAATTGAAGCCGGCCGCAAACGGGGGCGCTTTCGAGATGATGTGGGGAACGACCAAACTCTCCGCCCCCTTTCAATTCAAGTAAAGCTTTTCTTCGAGTCTTCGCGTCTTCGCGGTGATATT
>WNGG01003989.1_pt1 | contig 16591 bp, 16 predicted proteins | sample 5400661 | NCBI WGS metagenome assembly WNGG01 (sample SAMN13153372, study PRJNA577476) | soil metagenome | isolation source: 100 cm soil or saprolite under Garry oak tree replicate 1 | place: USA:California | collected 2016-06-15 | reverse complement strand
AGGATCGCCCCGTCAACCACGATGTCAGCTCGATATCCGCAGTCGAGCTTGACTCCTTTGTATTCCGCCGGGACCGGGACCTGCCGCTCAAATGGGATTCCGCGGAAACTCAGTTCCCGACACAGACACATTTCGTAAGTCGATTCCAGCAGTCCGGGTCCGCGCGCCCGGTGAACTTCCATAGCGGCACCGATGATCGCATCCGTGAGTTGATTCAAATTCTTCACAGTCTCTGTGTCCTCTGTGTCCTCTGCGGTTAAATAGTCATTCGTATCGTAGTGCTGCGACTGGATCGAGGCGTGACGCTGTCCAAGCTGGCGCGAAACCTGAGAACAAGCCGGTCAGTATTGACACGATCATGCTTATGAGCACAAGGCCGACGGAAAAGTGAATTGGGAACGACGGAAACGCTTTGCCAATTCCGAAGCACATTAGATAGGCAAACGCCAGCCCGATAAATCCGCCGAGGAGACAAAGCGCCGTCGACTCGATCAGAAATTGCAGCAGGATCGTTCGCCGCCGCGCGCCAAGCGCTTTGCGTGTTCCGATTTCCTTCGTGCGCTCTTTTACGCTGACGAACGTGATGTTCATGATGCCGATCGCGCCGACGAAAAGGGACAGGCCAGTAATGAACAGTCCGGCGATCGCAATTGAGTTTTTCACCGGATCGAGCGTGCTCTTGAATGCCTGTTGCTCGTTGATCGAGAAATCGTCCTTTTTCTCGGGGGGCAATCCGCGCACGCGCCGCATCAAACCAGTGAGCTCGTCCTTCGCATCGGCGAGTCTAGTCTTGTCTTTTACTTTCACACGCACGTCCGAATCGCTTTTAGCGGAGAAATATTTGTTAAACGCGCCGAGCGGCATCGCGACCATTGAGTCCCAGCTGAACAAACCAAGAAAGGTGCCCTGTCGCGTATTTACTCCAACGACTTTGAACAATTGCCCGTTGATCAACACCGATTTGTTGAGCGGGCTTTCGGAAGGGAAAAGCGCGTCGGCCACGTCGTAGCCGATCACGACAACGTTGGCGCCGCCGCGCGACTCGAGTTCGTTGAAGAATCGCCCAACCGTACAATCGATCGTCGAGGTTACGATGAAGTCCGACGTCGTCCCGAGCACGAAGACGTTGTCGACCTGGTTGCCGCCATATTTGATTGATCGCATCAAATTCGACGTCGGGACTGCGATGACCAGGTTCGAGTTCGGCGTTGCCGCGATCATCCTGTTTAATGTCTCGGCGTATTCAGTTTTGAGCTTTTTGCGGTCCCGGTAGTTCCACCAGTCGTCGACCGGCTTCCACGGCCATTGCGTCACGTAGAGAACATCATCGCCGAGCACGGCCATGCTTTTGTCGAAACCGATAGAGATGCCGTCGACGGCGGTGCCCATCAACGTCACAGCGATGATGCCGATAATGACCCCGAGTGCAGTGAGCGTTGAGCGTGTCAGATTCGAGCGCATTTGCGCCGCCGCAATTTTCCAACTCTCGGTCAGCTCGTAGAGGAAACGCTTCATGTTCACGCTGTCGTTCCGAGTTCAATCGGCATATCCAGTTCCGGAATAAATCCCGCGTGATCCATCTCGATGAGTCCGTCGCGCAAATGCACGGTTCGACGCGCGTGCGCAGCGATATCGCGTTCATGCGTCACGAGAATGATCGTGTTGCCGCGCTGATATAAATCCTCGAAGAGTTCCATGATTTCTTCGCCCGTTTTCGAATCCAGATTGCCGGTGGGTTCGTCGGCGAGAATAATCGATGGTCCGTTCACGAGCGCGCGGGCGATGGCCACTCGCTGGCGTTGGCCGCCAGAAAGTTCGTTCGGTTTGTGATGAATGCGATCGCCCAGGCCCACGTCTGTCAGTACCTGGGTCGCGCGTTCTACACGCCGCTCGGGCTGGATGCCCGCGTAGATGAGCGGCAGCTCCACATTACGTAAAGATGTCGATCTGGGCAGAAGATTGAAGGTTTGAAACACGAAGCCGATCTCGCGATTGCGAACGGCTGCAAGCTCGTCGTCATCCATTTCGGCAACGTTCTTGCCATTGAATTCGTAGCGGCCGGAGGTCGGGGTATCGAGACAACCGAGCATGTTCATGAGCGTCGATTTGCCGCTGCCGCTCGGCCCCATTATGGCTATGTATTCGTTGCGATGAATCTTCAGGTTGACGCCGCGCAGCGCACGAACGACTTCCTCCCCCATCACGTAGTCTTTAGTGATGTTCTCAATGTCGATCACGACCGGCCCACGCGGTCTGATTGAGTTTCGAGTCTCCATCGCAATGTCGATAGTCGCTCGTCGAGATTACTTCATTCCTTCCTTGTCGTAAGTGACCTTGATGCCGTCTTTCAACTTTCGGCTGATCACGCTGTAACTTCCCGAGATCACCTCGTCGCCAGGCTGAATGCCGCTTTTGATTTCGGTGTACGTATCGTCGGAAATACCGGTCGTTACTTTCACTATCTGGGCGTTGGTTCCTTTTTTGAGGAACACGACCTTGGAGACTTTTTCGCGCTCTTCTTTTTGTGCCGCTTTCTCGGCGCGCTCATTGACGAACTCCGCATTGTTATCGCCCTTGTCGCGCTGCGCGACCTTCTGCTTTTTCTTTTCGATTTCCTCTGGACTCAAATTGCTCTCGCCGGTGCGAATGGTCACGGCCTGCATCGGCACTGCCACGACGTCTTTCACCTCGTTTGTATGGATTTCCGCCGTACAACTCAGCGCGGGCTTCAACGTTACGGCAGCGTCTTCGATTCGAATTTTCACCTCAAAATTGGTGACCTCTTCCTGAGTGCCCGCGCCGGTTGTCTTTCCAGTGTTGGCGATTTGATAAACTGTGCCATGAAATTTCCGATCACCGTAGGCGTCAATTTTGATCTCGGCCTTGTCGCCCACCTTGACACTTACGACATCGTTCTCGTTCACATCGACACGCGCTTCCATGTGGCTGAGATCAGCAACGCGCATGACTTCCGTGCCGGCAAATTGCCCTGTCGCCACCAGACGTTCGCCCTGTTTGCTGTTGAGAACTGTGACCGTGCCATCGATCGGGGAATAAATTGTCGTCTTTGACAGCTGGTCGCGCGCCTGACTCGAGCCAGCCTGCGCGCGCTCAATCTCATGGAGCGAGCTTTCGTAAGTGTTCTTCGCAACGTCATACGCTGCTTCAGCCGCATTGTATTCCTGCTCTGAAATTAGCTTCTTACTGAACAGATCTTCCGCTCGCTTGAAATCGTGCTCGGTCTTCAGCATCGTCGCCTTCTGCTGAAGATTTGTTGCTTTCGCTGCGCTGATCGCCGCCTCCTGTTGCTCCACGAGCGCCTTGTACGAATCCGGCTTGATCCGCACGAGCAGATCGCCTTGCTTGACTCGCTTTCCGTCTTCCACCGGTAGCTCGATGATTTCGCCCGCGACCTCGGGAGAAATTTTTACTTCTGTTTCCGGTTGCACCTTTCCTGTTGCTGAAACTGTCTGCACGATGGTTTTGCGAATCGCCTTCTCCGTGGTGACCGGAATCGGCTTCTCGCGCTTGCTCCAGATAATCGACGCAGCGATGCAAAGCACGACCAGGCCGATGGAACTGCAAATGATTTGCTTTTTGCGTCGGGCCCGACGCTGCTTCGCCGTCAAAGGCGCTGGGGCAGGTGTGCTTACAGCTTGGTGCATTGTGGGAGCGGTTCGCGGGGTGAAAGCCTCAGGGTTAGTTGGTTGTTGGACTCTTGCAAACGAAATCCCGTTCATGACAACCGTGGGATGCGGCCAAGAACGGCTTTGGATTCAACTAATTAGCATTTCGCTGGATCCTGCCAATCGGACGGATTTCTCCGCGGCGAGACCGAATTTGACGAATGGCCCACTCCGCGTGCTCCGCGATTAATGGCTCCGGATCGGCTGCCGCGCGTTCGAGCGCCGGAATGTCGAACGCGTCGCCTACGTTGCCCAAGGCGACACATACATTGCGCAAAAAGCCCCGACGCTTGACACGCTTGATTGGAGAGTTTTTGAAAAGCACGCGGAACTCTGCATCACTTAGCTCAAGATAGTCCCGTAAGGACATGCTGGTCGACTCGCGTCCTGAAAAAGCTGCCTCGTGCGAAACTTGAGCCAACCGGTTCCAGGGACAGACATCCAGACAATCATCGCAACCGAAAATCCGATCCCCGATGAGCGGCCGGAGCTCGACCGGAATCGAGCCTTTGAGTTCAATGGTCAGATAAGAGATACAGCGGCGGGCATCGAGCTGATGCGGCGCTGTAATCGCATTGGTCGGGCACACGTTGATGCAGCGCTCACACGTTCCGCAGCGATCCGCGACTGGTTGATCCGATGGCAATTCGAGCGTCGTCAAAAGCTCCGCGAGAAAGAACCAAGTCCCGAGCCGTTCATCAATCAGCATGGTGTTTTTGCCATGCCAGCCAATTCCAGCTTGCGCGGCATGGTCACGCTCTAAAATAGGGCCGGTATCCACGTAATATTTCTGCTGTCCGCCAAAGCTGCGAAGAAACTGGTCGATCTTGCTGAGCTTCGCCTCGATCACATCGTGATAATCTTCGCCCCACGCGTAGCGTGCGATTCTGCCCGTAGCTCCGACATGTCGGGGCGACTGACGAATTTGTTCACCCTGAAAATAATTCAGCGCCAAAGTAACGATGGATCGCGCGCCGGGCAAAACTTTCTGCGGATCGCAACGCTTCTCTTCGCCGCGTTGCATGTAATGCATTTCGCCGTGTGCGCCGTCATGCAACCATTCCCGAAATTCACTTGCATGCGCTGGCTCGGTGCAAGCTGCTATGCGACAGGAATCAAAACCAATCTGCCGCGCAAAAGACACCAGCTGCGCCTTCAAATCCCTTTGCGAAGTTTGAGTCATCATGCTGTAGCCGGCATAGGCAGCTCCGGCGGCGGGTTGGCGCCGACTCTTCCGAGTTTGCTCAAAATTGCCAGGGCAACTTCCTCGTCCGTAAGCATCGACGTATCGACTCGGACATCCGCAACGCTGCCATAAAGTGGTTGCCGTGCCTGTAACATTCGCGCAAACGATCGCCTTGGACTCTTCACTTGCAACAACGGTCGGTAGCCTGATCGCGAGGCGCGTTCGAATAGCGCTTCCTCATTGCCGTCCAGCCAAACGGTTAAGCCGAGCCGTTTCAAAATCTGCAGATTCTCGTGGCGTAAAACGATACCCCCACCGGTTACGATGATTGCCCGCTTTGTCTCTGACAGTTGGCGGAGGGCTTGAGTTTCCGCTTCACGGAATTTCTTCTCGCCATGTTTGGAAAAGATTTCCGGGATCGAGAGTCCAAATTTCGACGCAACGATGTCGTCGGTGTCGAACAGGGCGAGGGCCGTGCGCCGCTGCAGGCAAGTTCCAACGGACGACTTTCCTGCGCCCATCATGCCGATGAGGACAATCGATGTAGCGACAGCGTTCACAGGGCAATATCTCATTAACACCTTGCTTCAGCTAGGTGCGATATACCGGAAAAGCAGAGAAAGCCGTTTAACGGCTTGCTTCTAAGTGTGGATCGCACACCGCGCTGAAGCGCGGTGTTAATGAAAGACTAAGCGGTCGGGCTTGGCGTTTCACAGAATGGAGCAGGCGGGAGCCGAGCGACATGGACGGGAAGCCCGAAGGGTGAGTTTGCTGGCGCAAATGAATCAAACGCCCTACAATTTGCCCATGCCTGAATCGAAGCCTTTGGTTGCCATCATCATGGGCAGCAAATCAGATTGGGAAACGATGCGGCACGCTGTGGAAACGCTAGATGAGCTCGGTGTGGCGAATGAAGCGCGCGTTCTATCTGCGCATCGCACTCCCGACGCGACTACGGAGTTCGCGCGAACAGCAGCTGATCGCGGCGTACGGGTGATTATCGCTGGCGCAGGTGGCGCGGCGCATTTGGCTGGAGTGATTGCTGCACATACATGGCTGCCTGTGCTCGGTGTTCCGATTCAATCGAAGCTGCAGGGGCTCGATTCCCTTTTGTCGACTGCTCAAATGCCGGGGGGCATTCCCGTCGGCACTTTAGCGATCGGGGAGGCGGGGGCGAAAAACGCCGCGCTTCTCGCGGCTGCGATTCTCGCCACATCCGATAAGACGATTCGTCATCAACTGGAGGCCTTTCGTAGGAAACAGTCGGAAGCTGTACTGGCCGCGAAATTGCCAAAGTGAAAACAGTGATTTCAACCGACCGCGTTGCGGCGGTTGAACTGCTGCGCAAAGGCGAGATTGTCGGACTGCCCACGGAAACGGTTTACGGACTCGCTGCTGACGCGCTGAACCCGATTGCAGTCGCGAAAATCTTTGAGGCGAAGGAACGACCGCGGTTCGATCCGCTGATTGTGCATTTGCCCAACGAAGAATGGCTGGAACGCGTAGCAAAGATCGACAATCGTTCCCACGCGCCGATCAATAAGTTGGTCACGCGATTCTGGCCCGGACCGCTCACACTAGTTTTAGATCGGCGATCGATTGTTCCGGAAATTGTAACCGCGGGGCTCGACACCGTTGCCGTGCGAATGAGTTCGCATCCGGTTTTTGCCGAAATCAGCTCCGAACTTGGAAAACCAATTGCTGCGCCTAGCGCGAACCGATTCGGCCGCATCAGTCCTACGACTGCACAACACGTGCTCGCTGAACTCAATGGACGAATCGAGTTAATCATTGACGCGGGGCGAACCCAACATGGACTTGAGTCAACAATTGTTCGTGTGCGGGGAAACAGCATCCAGATCTTGCGGCGTGGGCCGATTACCGCAGAGCAGTTATCGGAATTTGCAAAGGTCAACATCGTCGCGCCGTCGACACAGAAAATTTCGGCCCCGGGACAATTGCCATCGCATTATGCGCCCAAAACACCATTGGACTTGATCGACGACGCGAAATCATTTTCACCGAAAAACGACCAACGCGTTGGTTTGCTGGCGTGGCATCCAAGGAAGGGCGATCTCCAGATCGCCCAGCGGCGGACTGGAGACCGCCGCTCCTTGCAATTTCTCGCAGTCCGAAATCTCAGCGAACAACAAGACCTTCGCGAAGCAGCTGCGAACCTGTTTCGATATCTGCGCGAACTCGATGCACTTGGTCTCGATCTTATCGTTGCGGAACGAGTTCCCTCTCAGGGACTCGGCGCAGCGATTCTTGATCGGCTTGAGCGTGCGTCGCACGGCTACTCTGTCGCCCCAGAGATGCCTGAATAAATCCTTTAAACAGTGGGTGCGGCTTATTTGGTTTGCTTTGGAACTCCGGGTGATACTGGCAACCGACAAAATACGGATGATCGCGCAGCTCGATCAATTCAGCGAGCGAGCCATCCGGTGATGTTCCTGAAATCACAAAGCCTTTCGCGTCCATTCGGTCGCGATACTTCATGTTGAACTCGTATCGGTGCCGGTGCCGCTCCGTTACCTCGGTGTCACCGTAGATTTTTTCAGCGAGCGTGCCTTGGACAACCTTGGTTGGCCATGTGCCCAGTCGCATGCTTGCCCCTTTGTTACGGACGCCACGCTGCTCCTCCAGCAGGGAGATTACCGGCTCTGGAGTTTTCTTGTCGAACTCAGTGCTGTTAGCGTCTTTGATTCCACAGACGTTCCTCGCAAATTCAATCGTCGCCACCTGCATACCAAGACACAGACCGAGGTACGGAATCTTATGCTCCCGTGCGAAACGTGCTGCGTTGATTTTTCCGTCAACACCGCGAGCGCCAAATCCGCCAGGAATCAGGACGGCGCCAATATCTTTCAACTGCGAGTCCACGCCGTGCTCCAGCGATTCGGCATCAATCAGTTTAAGATCGATTCCGCAGTCCTCGCTCGCGGCGGCGTGCGTGAGTGATTCATAAATGCTCTTGTAGGCGTCGCGGACTTCCATGTATTTGCCGACTACCGCGATCTTGATGCGGCGCTTTGGATTTACAACGCGTTCGACAAATTTCCGCCAGTCTGCCAGATCGGGGGCAGGCGTTTGCAGATGCAAAAGATCGCACACCAATTGGTCGAGTCCCTCAGCATGCAGTGTTAACGGCACTTCATAAATCGTGTGCTCGACATCGCGCTCCTCGATCACGGCTTTTTCAGAAACGCTGCAGAACATCGACAGTTTCCGACGCACATCCCGATCCAGCGGTTTTTCGCTACGGCAAATCAACACCTGCGGCTGCAAACCGATCTCGCGGAGCTTCGCCACGCTTTGCTGCGTTGGCTTTGTTTTTAATTCGTGCGCCGCCTTGATGTACGGAACAAGCGTCACGTGCATGTTCAGCACGTTTTCCGGGCCGACCTCTAGAATAAATTGTCGAATCGCTTCCAGAAATGGCAGACCTTCGATGTCACCGGTCGTTCCGCCGATCTCAGTAATAACGACGTCGTATTTGCTTTCGTCGGAAAGCTCACGAATGCGATTTTTGATCACGTCTGTGACATGCGGAATGACTTGGACAGTCTTGCCGAGATAATCGCCGCGCCGCTCCTTTAAAATGACGGTCTCGTAAACCTGGCCGCTGGTCAGGTTGTTGTGCCGTGTGAGGACGCAGTTGGTGAAGCGCTCGTAATGTCCAAGATCGAGATCGGTTTCAGCGCCATCATTGAGCACATAAACTTCTCCGTGCTGGAACGGGTTCATCGTGCCGGGATCGACATTGAGGTAAGGATCGAACTTTTGGAGGACAACGCGCAGCTTGCGCGCTTCAAGTAGCGTCCCGAGTGAGGCTGCGGTTAAGCCTTTACCCAGCGAACTGACGACGCCCCCGGTGACAAAAATGTATTTCATCCGGAGCGAGCACTCTGTTGGGCGCGAACGAGTTTTTGCTCCAGCGCTTTTGCGTCGGCGGGCGTGTCCACGCCGGGCGAACCATGTTTGGTGATGAGCACATGAACTTTTACACCATTTTCCAACGCGCGCAATTGCTCCAGCGACTCAGCGCGCTCAAGTGGACTCGGTTTCCACTTCACAAACTGGAGCAGCGCGTCGCGACGGAAACCATAAATACCCTGATGCCGCAGATAACGAACACGGGAAGGTTTGGCAGAGTAGGGGATAACGCTTCGCGAGAAGTAGAGAGCGCAATTGTGCCGATCTATGACGACTTTGTTTTGATGCGGTGATTCTGCTTCGGAAGGATTTTGGAACGGATGCGCGGCAGTAACGATGTCGATCTTCACGTCCGAGCGGAGTTTTTCAACGACTGCATCAATCAAACGGGGATCGAGCAACGGTTCATCCCCTTGGATATTGAGCACGAACGCAAAAGCTTTCGCGCGGCGTGCGACTTCCACCACCCGATCAGTCCCGCTACGATGTCTCGGGGAGGTCAAAGCGACCTCGGCGCCCCAATCGAAAGCGGCCTCGGCAATGCGCATATCGTCGGTGGCAACGATTAGCCGGTCTAGATTTTTGGCTGTTCGACATCGCTGCCAGACGTGTTGCAGAAGTGGTTTATCTGCAATGAGATACAATGGTTTTCCCGGAAAACGTGTAGACGACCAACGCGCTGGAATGACGCCCAAGGCCTTATTCATTGCCTGTCATCCTGAGCGAACCGCAGGATCTCTCGATTGCCGAAGCATTACGCAAGTGGACGTCTCCGTGCAACGAACCAAAGGGCGGGGTTCCTCCCCTGGTTCGGAATGACCGCGTAATCATGACGTTATGTTCAAGATAATCTCCGCCGCTGCGGGGAAATCCTCCGCAATCCAATCAGCCTTGCTGCTAGTAATGTCGCGTTGAAAACCGGTTTGAACGCGGATCGTGCGCACGCCAGCGTTGCGACCGCATTCGACATCGACTTCCTTGTCGCCAATGAAAAATGAGCGTGAAAGGTCAATCCCGTGTTCTTGCTTGGCCTGCAAGATCATCCCGGGGGCTGGTTTGCGAGAGCTGGAATCTTGCCCGGGAAGATCGGGGGAAAAATAGGTCGCCCCGATCAAATCATCCAACTGTCGAAGGACCTCCGCGTCAACGGCACGATATTGCTCGACTGTCATCAGACCGCGACCGATCCCGCTCTGATTTGTAATGACAATCAGTTTGAAACCACGCGCTTTCAAACGCCGCAATGCTTCCGGAACGCCTGGAAAAATCCTGACGTCTTTCGGGTCGGAACAATAATCACAATCCTTCATGATGGTGCCGTCGCGATCGACAAAGACGGCAGGAGACAGCTCATCAGTCATGGTCGCTATTTTCTCGGAAGCTGGCGATAAGTTCATTTCGCGTCACGGTTGCAGTTCCAAGTTTGCTAACCACAATTGCGCTTCCGTGGTTGGCGATTTCTGCCGCTTCAATTGGAGTTGCTCCGCAGACAAGCCCGAGGGTAAAGAGCGCAACGGCAGTATCGCCCGCGCCGGAGACATCAAAAACCTGTCGTGCCTTTGTTGGAATATAATGTGGCTCTTCTATCTGTTGAAAAAGCATCATGCCGTGTTCGCCCAGCGTGATGAGAAGATATTTTGTGTTCCATTTCTTAAGAAGCGCTTCGCCGACGCGCCGGAGATCGACATCGTGCGGCGGGACCGCATCCGGATCGCGCCCGGGAATGCCAGCTGCGAGAAAAGCTTCTGCGCGGTTCGGGGTAACCACCGTGGCGCTATGCCAATCCATTAGATGCTCGGGATTGGGATCGGCCGCCACGATCTTGCCGGCCGAGCGCGCAACGTCCGTAATCTCCGAAACCATGTCAGCCGACAAAAACCCTTTGCCGTAGTCTTCAAAGATAATCGCGTCTGTCTGCGCAATGGTGTTTCGGACCGCCGCGAGCACATGCTCGAATTGGTGTGCCGATGGCCCGGTAAACTGTTCACGATCGACGCGAACAACCTGTTGATGACGCGCAATGATGCGCGTTTTCACAATCGTGCGGAACGACTCGTCTTTAACCGCGTTGGAGAAATCGATTTTTTGTTCCGCCAACAGTTGCTGAAGTTGCTGGCCACTGCGATCGTTTCCCAGCAAGCCGATGATCGCGACGTAATCTACGAATTCGCGCAGATTGCGTGCGACGTTGGCAGCGCCTCCGGGGTAGAACGACTCTCTGGTGACCTCCACAACAGGAACCGGCGCCTCGGGGGAAATGCGGCCGACTTTTCCCCACACGAATTCATCGAGCATCAAATCGCCGATGACCAGTATTCGCTTTGTTGGCGAACGATCCAGAACCGCCTTGAGTCTGTTAGGGTTCATAACAAGTGCAGAAGATGCCACCGAGGCAGCGCAATGGTTCGACTATGGGAAAGCAAATTTTTCTTGACGGCGTTTGTGCGTGGGGCGGGTTCTGTTAAAGTTCGCTCCATTAAATCCTTAAATCGAACTCGAAATCAACAATCGAAAGTGCCAATGATTCCGTTAACCAGATATTTGAAATTAGGCGTGGGTGTCCTCTGTGGGCTTGCATTGTGTGCAGGTGCCGCCCAAGCGCCACAACACATCAATATTAAACAATTATCAACCAGGGTGGAAGACGTTGTCGTGCCGTTGCCGAACGAAATTTTCGGCGCCCTGAACAAACTGGGCACGGTGAACTGGAAGCAGCACGTGCGCAGCGACAAAGGACCGAACTTTACCGAGAGGCCGCGTATCGCTCTTTTACTTGGGACGGTGATCGCCGATGGTTTTATCGCAGTGCAGGCGGAAGACGCCGACACCGTAAAAGATATTGGCCAGCGCGTCCTGGCCCTGGCGAAGGGTATCGGCGTGGGAAATTCAATTACTCCACATGCCAAGGCGATCGTCGAGGCAGCCGACAAGCGTAATTGGGAAAACGTCCGCAGAGAACTGGATCGCACCCAAAACAGCGTGCAACAGGCGATGAACGAGGTGCACGATGAAAAATTATCACAGCTTGTAAGCTTGGGCGGATGGCTGCGTGGTACAGAGGTGTTGACCTCGGTTGTGAAGGAGCATTTTTCCAGCGATGGCGCCGAGCTGCTGCACCAGCCCGATCTGCTTTCCTATTTTCAAACAAGGCTCCAGGCTATGCCCGAGTTTAACCTGCCTATCATCCGCCAAATTCAAGACGCGCTGGTCGAGGTGAAACCTTTGATTGATGTCGGCGATCGCCGCATTCCGCCCGAATCAGTGAAGAAGGTCAATGAAATCACAACCCGGCTCGGCCATGGCATCGTCACAAGAGACTAGCACTTCGATGAAAAGCTGCGCGAAACTCGTGTTCCAGACGAGCGCTCTGCTGCTCGTTTTAGTAGCCCTTCAACCTGTGATTTTCGCATCGGTGGACGATGCGCAGTCGTTTGCTCTTCAAGCCGCCGAACCATACGTAAAACAGGGATTCCAGGTGCGTGAAGATTACTGGGGAGGCGACCTCGGTTCCGGAGAAAAAAAGGCAGTCCGACAGCAATTGTTCAAAGGGAACGAATACTGGTTTTGGCTGGGAACGGAAGTCGACAAGGCGAAGGTTTCCGTTCACGTTTATGACTCAGATGGCAAACTTGCAGAAGAGCCGGACGGATGGGAGAAAGGCCACTTTGCAGGTGCACACGTCATTCCAAAAGCGACCGGCAGCTACTTCATCATAGTCAGTGTTGAGGAATCGCCAGAGGATCGGACTCATTGGGCATTGGTGTATGGTTTTCGGTAGAACTGAGTGGCTTCGAATCGTGCAGATGCCGATGCTACTTGGAAAATGACTGAAACGCGAACTTTGCAGTTTGAAAGCCCACGCGTTCTGCAGTCGCTTTACGCTAACGATCTTAAGCTCTTGAAGAATCTCGAGGACTCTCTGGGCGTGAAGGTGACCACGCGTGAAGGTTGGGTGAAGCTCGAAGGCGACCCGGGCCGTCTAGACAAAGCGCAACAAGTATTCGAACAGCTTGATAAAGCGCGTCAGCAAGGTGTCGATATTCAACGGCACGAATTCAATTATGCCCTTAACTCCGTGACCGGACAAAAGGATGAGAATCTGAGCGACATTGTATCGACGAAAATCACAACCTCGTCACGCAAGCCGCCCATCGTGGCGCGAAGCGCAAACCAGCGCGCGTACGTCGAGGCAATTCAAAAGCACGACGTGGTTTTTGGAATTGGACCGGCTGGCACGGGCAAAACTTACCTTGCTGTGGCGATGGCCGTCGCGGCGCTCAAGAAAGAGCAAGTGGCGCGCATTATATTAACGCGACCCGCGGTGGAAGCTGGTGAAGCGCTGGGATTTCTTCCCGGCGATCTCGAACAAAAAATTACGCCGTATCTCCGGCCGCTTTATGATGCGTTGCATGAAATGTTGGAGCCGGAGGAAATGGAGCGGGCGATTGCGCGGCAAACCATTGAAGTGGCTCCGCTGGCGTATATGCGTGGACGCACCTTGAATAACGCCTTTGTCATTCTCGATGAGGCCCAGAACACCACAACTGAGCAAATGTTCATGTTGCTGACACGAATCGGTGTGAATTCCAAATGCGTGGTTACCGGTGATGTCACACAAATTGATTTGCCAGCGAACAAACGCTCCGGTGTGGTCGAAGCGTTACAGGCATTGAAAGCCGTGCCGGGAATTGCGACCGTATATTTCACCGAGCGCGACGTTGTTCGCCATGAGCTCGTGCGCGCCATCATTGGCGCCTACCAACAGCACCGCTCGCCCGCGCCACCATCGCGCAAATAGAAAACAATATGTTCGATTTTCTCAGACGCGGGCGACTCATCAAACGCGGCCTCGCCTCACGCAAGATGCGGCGCCGGCGACGGGCACGCAGCGAGCTGATGCGCAACTTGGAAAACGCGGCCTACGTAAGGGTATTCCTCTTTGCAATGTTTGCCGGCGGCCTGGCATTTCTCGTCTTTAGCGGTCAACAGCCCGAACCGACAAAAAACTACGTGATTGCGCTACTGGTTTTGGCCACGGCGATTATCCAGCTTTGGATCAACCAGCCGAAGAGCTTTTACCAAAACTCGCGTCTCCTTCTCGTGTTTGGCGTTATCCTTGCCCAACTAGCCGTCACAAAACTACTGCTGGTCATTTGTAACAGCGGCAATTACCGATTCTTAAAGCCGGAGATGGCCGGCTTGATCACGCCCTATGCATTTGCGCCGCTCGTGCTGAGCGTGCTGCTGGGGCGGCAACACGGCCTTTATGCTGCCTTCTTCGTTAGCTTATGGAGCAGCATGTTGTTTGGTCCAATTGATGCCCCGCTTTTGATAACCAGTCTGATCAGCGGATTTACTGCTGTCTCTCTAACGTTGCAGGTGCGGCGGCGCAGCAAATTGATCCGTGCTGGTTTGTATGTCGGGCTCGCGATTTGGTTGTTGTCGCTGACGTTTGGGTTGATCGGACCAATCAATTGGTTTTATCCGACGGCCAACGACTGGGGCATGATCGGATGGCAAAGTGCGCTCGCTATCGGAAATGGAGTTTTGACCGCCACGCTGGCTGGCGGCGCGCTGCCAATGCTCGAGAACGTGTTTGGAATCACGACGGACATTTCGTGGCTCGAGGCTTCCGATCTGAATCACCCTTTGCTGCGCCGCATGACGATCGAAGCGCCGGGCACTTATCATCACAGCCTCGTTGTGGCCAACCTCGCCGAAGCCGCAGCGGAAGCGGTCGATGCAAACGCGACGCTTTGCCGCGTCTGCTCGTACTTCCATGACGTTGGCAAGCTGGTGAAACCGGAATACTTCACCGAAAACATGAGCTTTGAACGCAACCCACATGATGAACTCGCGCCGACGATGAGCGCACTGATTATCATCGCGCACGTCAAGGAAGGCGTGGATCTTGCGCTGAAGCATCGGCTAAACCAGCGCATCATCGATATTATCCAGGAGCACCACGGCACCTCGCTCGTCCGTTATTTTTATCAACGCGCGGTCCAGCAGCATGAAGACGCGCGCGCTGGGGGGAAGATCATGAAGCTGCGCGAGGACGATATTCCAGAAGTGCACGAGGAAAGTTTTCGTTACAGCGGGCCGAAGCCGCAGACGAAGGAAAGCGCGATCGTCAGTCTGGCCGACACGATTGAGAGCGCCTCGCGCAGCCTGGAGAAACCAACGCCGCAAAAAATCGAAGCGCTCGTGAACGAGCTGATCGACGAGCGCATTAGCGATCGGCAACTGGACGAATGCGATCTGACGCTCGGCGAATTGAAAGTAATCGCCGACCGTTTCCGATTCACGCTTCTATCGATGTTGCATACTCGAATCGCTTATCCAAAGGCAGGACACAGACCGGCAGTGCCGCGCGACGAAATCTTGCGCCCAGACGTGATGGCCGCCAGGCGCAAACCTGAAACCGCTCCGCCAATCTCGGCTGCGTAATCGCAGCAAAGGTGGCGTCTGACACAGACGCCCTACAGTTCCGGCGGATGCGCACGCGGCTCACGATCCTTTGAGCCGGCAGTGCTCGGAACCGTGACGAAGGGGCCGCCTTCCATCGGTGTGACTTTGGTGAAAGCGATATCAGGCATTTCGCTCGGCAATCCTTCGAGCGGAAAATCTTTTCGCAACGGGAAGAATGGATAGCCGTCCCACATCAGGATTCGACGCAGATCGGGATGGCCAGTAAACTTGATGCCCATCATGTCGTAAGCCTCGCGCTCGTGCCAGTTCGCTGTGGGCCAAATGTCGGAAATGGTGTCGACCGCGCCGAGTTCTTCGGGAACTCTTAATTTCAAGCGCAGATGCACGCCGTGCGGCATCGAATAAAGATGGTAAACGATTTCGAAGCGCGGGTCTTCGCCGAAATTGTCGATGCTTGTGATGTCGAGCAAATAGTCGAATGAAAGCTCATCACGGCAGAATTTGGCGATCTCATGGAGATCACTGGCCGCGATCGTAAAACTCGTTTCGCCGCGAAATTCAGTTTTATTCTGAATTTTTTCGCCGAATGATTTGCTGAATAAGTCGAGTAGTTCCTGGCTGGTCATGCGCTATGCTGTTGTAGGGCAGGCGCTCCGCCTGCCTGGATCATGGAAGGCAAGCGAAGTGCTTGCCCTACAATTCCAAATTCTAGCGCACATGCTCATCCGAGCGCTTCCTCGAATTTTTCTGCCAGTTCAGGCTTTTGATTTCTGAATGAGCGTTCGCGAGAAATTTTCTCCTGCAATTTCATCAAACCAGCTAGCAACGCTTCCGGACGCGGTGGGCAACCAGAGATGTAAACATCGACGGGGATAAGCTGATCGATTCCCTGCAGTGTAGCGTAAGAGCGGTACATACCGCCTGTGGAAGCGCATGCGCCCATGGCGATCACCCATTTCGGCTCCGGCATCTGCTCATAGATCCGCTTCACCGCGAGAGCCATTTTGTAGGTCACCGTGCCGGCCACGATCATCACATCGCATTGCCGCGGCGAGAAGCGCATCACTTCCGCGCCAAACCGCGCAATGTCAAAGCGCGATGCAGCCGTTGCCATCAACTCGATCGCGCAACAAGCCAGGCCCATCGGCATTGGCCAGAGCGAGTTTTTGCGGACCCAATTCAGCGCCGCATCGAAGCGTGTAAAAATCATGTTGCCTTCGATCTTGGAATCGTAGGCCGTCGCTCGCTTCTCTGACATGCGAAAAGGGTAACGTGCAGAATTGGGTGTGCAAGATCCGCAAGCATGTAATTGGTTCGGCGTTGTCTCAGTAACACCTGGTTCTAACCGGGT
>WNGG01004223.1_pt1 | contig 16593 bp, 16 predicted proteins | sample 5400661 | NCBI WGS metagenome assembly WNGG01 (sample SAMN13153372, study PRJNA577476) | soil metagenome | isolation source: 100 cm soil or saprolite under Garry oak tree replicate 1 | place: USA:California | collected 2016-06-15 | reverse complement strand
CGCTTTCGCGGCAGGCAAACTGGCGGGACTGGACGAGGCCCGGCTGCTGCAGGTGGTGGCAACGGCGGAAGCGGACTCCGAGCATCCCCTGGCAAGCGCCATGGTGGAGGGAGCGAAGGATCGCCAGTTGGCGCTGTTGCCCTATAGCCAGTTCAAAGCGATTGCGGGAGGAGGCGTACAGGCACAAGTTGATGGCAACACCGTGTTAGTCGGTACTCCGAAACTGCTGGCAGAGAGCACGATCCAGTTGCAGCTTGCTGAACAGGAGGAACTGGCCGCGTTGCAAGCGGAAGGGAAAACGGCGATGCTCGTGGCGATGAACGGCCAGGCGGTCGGACTGATCGCGGTAGCTGATCGTGTGCGAGCAACTTCTCGCGAGACGATTGCCCAACTCAAGGCCTTGGGCATCCAGGTGGCGATGCTGACCGGAGATAACCGGCGCACAGGTGAGGCCGTCGGTCGCGAACTGGGCATTGACCGGGTGTTTGCCGAGGTCCTGCCCTCTGACAAAGCGAACTACGTGAAGCAACTCCAGGGCGAAGGGCTGTTCACCTCCATGGTGGGCGATGGTGTGAACGACGCCCCGGCTCTGGCCCAGGCAGACCTGGGCATAGCCATCGGCGCGGGAACTGGTGTCGCCATTGAGACCGCTGAAGTAGTGTTGATGCGCAGCGATCCGCTGGACGTACTGGCAGCAATTCGCCTCTCGAAAGCTACCGTTACGAAGATGAAGCAAAACCTGTTCTGGGCAGCTATCTACAACGTGATCGCCATTCCTGTTGCTGCTGGCGTGCTCTATCCCCTGGGCATCCTGCTCAGGCCGGAAGTGGGGGCGCTGGCGATGAGCGCCAGTTCAATTACTGTTGCCACCAACGCTGTGCTGCTCAAGAGCGTAGAAAAGAAGTTGAGGCAGTAGAGGGAGGATTCATCCAGTGTTCTCGCCTGTGTGCAAAAGCCGCCATCATGCACAAAGGTATCCAGAACTGTATGATAGCAGGCCCAGGTCGGATGGTGCTGGGCGCGACCGGTAGCGTGGAGATACTCAACGAAATCTCCATCGGGATCAAACACGCATATCGCCGGAACATTCCCCACTGGAAGCCCTTTTTGCCGTCGCGCCTCGCGCAACAAATTCTCGGGCGTAAAGGTCGAAAGAGCCTCATAGTGTTTATGCGTCAGAATGGGCGCATCTCCAAAGCCAGGAACGAGGAAATTCATGTGTGTTGCTGCCTCCATTTCATAGGTGCCAATCTTTCTTAGCAGGTGACACGTTTCAGGATGCTTTTCTTTGCATTGTCGCTCCCTTTCATCCCCCTGCGTGTTCGATAGGATGATTTGGATCAGTTCCCCATTCCTCCCATGAGGCATCGTAGAGGGCCAGATTGCGGTAGCCAGCCAGATGCAAGGCAAAGAGCCCAAGCGAAGCCGAGATACCCACACCACAGTAGGTGATGACGCGGTGCGTCGGTTCGATGCCCCTGGTTCTCGCCAATTTGAAATCCATCGCTGCAACGCCGCTCTCGCGCCTACCTACGGTCAGCAGCGATGCAATGAAGTATTCGTGTATGGCTGCGGGGTCTCGAAAGGTCCAATCAACGGCGTTCAGGGTGCTAGACGCATGCAGATGGAGGGCACCAGGAATGTGTCCGCCTCGCATCACGCGTCCGTCGGCAAGTTCCAGCCAGTCCTGTCCAGGCGGAAACCAGCGGCTCCCCTCTGGCGTCCAGATCGCCCGCCCAGCGTACTGTTCGAGTGGAAGGGTATCAACGAGACGGACCATGCCATTCGACTCGCTCAATGCGTGCTCAATCTCGGCAGCGGTCGCAAGCCACTGGGGCTGCGGTCGAGGAGAGAAGCGGGTTGGAACAGGTTGTGGTCTCTCGGTACTCACAGGGCGTCCTTCCGCGACCCATTTGGTCCATCCCCCATTGAGCACCGCCACCTGTTCGTGCCCATAGAAGCGCAGCGCCCACCAGAGCCGCGCTGCCCGGAGTGATCCGTTTCGGTATACACGACCACGCGTGTCTGGTCACCGATCCCCACCGCTTCCATCACTGCCGCAAATGGCTCAGGTGGCAGGAGCAGATCCCGCACCCCTCGTTCATCCGTCCAACTCAAATCAGCGTGCCAATCGAGATGAATGGCTCCTGGAAGATGCCCACGCTGGTAGAGTTCGCGACTCGAGCCATCTCCTCGCCAGCGAGCATCCACAATGCGCACATTACTATCGGACAGATGTGCCGCCAGCCACGTTGTTTCCACCAAGGGGTGCGCTGAAAAATCGATCATCTCATCAGGGTTTCAGTCAAACGTTGAGGAGGGCGCATGAAGAATGAAAGGCTTCTCTTGAGAGACGCTTGAAGTGAGTGCCCTCTCTCACTTTTGACGCGCCTTCTTTCAAAATGGCTGAAACCCTGCTCATCTCCTTTGCTTGCTCTTCCATCTCCTCGCAGGCTCCGAGAATATGAAAGCCATCGCTGCAACGACGCCGCCTACGGTGGTCCCTCCGATAAATCGGGGGCAACGAAGCATCTCGAGACCCATCCAGACAGACCCTTCGCTGCGCTCAGGGTGACAAGGCAACCCTGTCATGCTGAGCGCAGCGAAGCATCTCGCTGCCCAGTGCGACAGACCCTTCGCTGCGCTCAGGGTGACAGTGGAGGACCCGCCGCAGGTGGAGGGATGTAAGGAAGTACCTGATGTCTCTCCTCACCTAGGTATGAGCGATATCACGCTTCTTTTGTTTCGGGTTGCCCCTGCCGTGTGTGTTGCAGACGTGGCAGCGTTTCAGCCATCACCGCCTGCGCCACGACCCCTGACAGCACCGTCAAGGCAGCGATCACCCCAATAGCCCAGGACACGCCAAACAGATCTGCCAGCACTCCGGCGAGCAAGGCTCCGAGCGCGTATCCACTATCGCGCCAGAGCCGGTAGACGCCCACTGCCGAGGCACGCCAGTCCGGGTGGGCAACATCAGAGACTGCCGCAAGCAAGGTCGGATAGACCAGGGCAGTACCCAACCCAAGCAGGCCCATCGTGAGTGCCCACCACCCAAACCCGTGGAGCAGCGGCAACAGGCCAATGGCGATCCCCTGGAGTATCATACCCCCGACGATCATGCCTTTGCGACCAAGGCGGTCGGAGAGCGCCCCTGTCAGCAGTTGCGCGGTCCCCCAGACGGCTGGATAGATGCCAGCCAGCAAGCCAATCTGCGCGATACCGAGTCCACCCGCCGCGAAAAAGAGGGGGAAGAGTCCCCAGGCGAGGCCATCATTCAAGTTGTTCACTAATCCCGCCTGGCTGACTCCGAAGAGCGTTCGATTCTTCCAGGACGTGAGTAGGAAGATTTCTTTGAAGGATGGGGCGTTGGGTCGATCAGCTACCAGACCCGGAGCCGGTGGTACGGAAGGCTCTGAGCCTTCCGTTTGGCCGGAGGCACGTGCGAGCAGTGCCGCCTCGTGACGGGCGTGTCCATGCGACTCGCGCACGAAGAGCAGCGAGAGCAAAAGCCCAGCCAGGGCAAATCCTATGCCGAGGAAGAACGGTTGGGGGCGCAGCGCATAGGTGGCGGCAAGATAGCCTGCCGCGATGGCTGCGAGAGAGACTGCGCCGTAGCCCGCCGCTTCATTGATGCCCATCGCCAATCCACGGCGAACTGGCCCCACCAGGTCGATCTTCATAATCACGGTGGTGGACCAGCATAAGCCCTGGTTGATGCCGAGCAAGACATTGGCGAAGACCACCCAGCCCCAGGACGGCGCGAAGATGATGATGAACGGCACGGGCAGCCCAATCAACCAGCCAACCACCAGCACTCTCTTGCGACCAATTCGATCACTGAGCCGCCCCGCAAAGAGGTTGGCCAGCGCCTTCACCACACCGAAGCTTATGATGAAGGAGAGCACCGCCGTGGTGGAAACCAGGCCGAACTCGCGCTGTCCAAGCAACGGCAGGATGCTGCGTTCGAGTCCCACCATGCCGCCAACGAACACATTGACGATGACCAGGAGGGTGAACTGTTGCCAATTCGCACGCAAACCAAGCTGAATCGCCGCCTGTGTCCCTTGAGGGGGACATGTTTTCACGTCAGGAGATGGCACAGCGGTTTGCTCCTGCTTCAAGATCGGTTATATTACGTTCTGGCAAAACACCTGTTTCATTGAGTGTGACAATCCTCTCGTAATTGGGCGGCGTTGGTGGTATGCGTGCCAGGATCTGCTGGACAAACGCCTCGCGTGGCGCGTGAATGACCCCAACCTGTTCCTCGATGTCAGCAAGGGTCGTTGCAATAGGCTCACCATCGAACGCTACGGGTGTGCTGGTATGCCCCGGCAAGACAATGGTATCCGGTGACAGAGCAAGCAGCGTGTGGAGGCTGGAGTACAGGGCGGACGCTCGCCGCCTCGCTTCATCGGCGTCTGCTGCCAGATCAGGGCGACCAACCCCCGTCGGAAAGAGGGTATCTCCTGTCAAGAGCACGCGCTGGTCGAGCAGGTAGCAGGTGCTCTCAGGGGTATGTCCTGGAGTGCGGAGAGCAGTCAGCGTGGCCATGCCGATCTCAAACGTGTCGCCGTTGTGGACCGGTGTGAAAGGAAACAACACACGGGTTTGATCTGGAAGTAGCAACGTGGCTCCGCACATCTGCGCCAATTGGCGCGAGCGGGATAGGTGGTCTGCATGGATATGTGTGTCTAAGACGCTGGTGATTTGCCAACCATACTTTGAAGCCAGGTCGAGATACACCTGTGGGTCAAGCGAGGCGTCGATAACTGCCGCCGTATTGCCATCGCTGATGAGGTAGGAGAGACAACCTTTTCCGGTGCGCCGCACCTGAAGCACGCGTATTGTGCTCCTGGGAATAGTTACCTCGGCAGTATTCCAGGCCAGGCTCCACGCCTTCATGCCGCCGTCGAGGGAGAGCGCTTGAAGCCCTCGTGCCTGCAGCTGCTCGGCGGCGATCAGGCTGGTTTTGCCAGCCGCACACACGGTCACGACCGGGACATCACTCGGAACGTTTACGTTGGCAAGCGCTACTGGATCGCTGGCTTTCAGTGCATCATAGGCATCGACGTGGATACTGCCAGGAATGGCCCATTCCGCCCATTCTACCATCGGGCGCACATCCAGGATCGTGACAGGGCGTCCCTCCTCCAGCCACATTCTCAATGTCTCGACATCAATCGTCTCCATCAATGTTCTCCTTTTCCGCTTGCGACTGGCAGCCCCAGAGCACGCCAGTCAGGAAGCCCTTGTTCAAGCCGACGCGCGTTGTACCCGTTATTACGTAACAGGGCGACAGCTTCATCCGCAAACACACAATAGGGGCCACGGCAATAGGCCACGATCTCCTTGTCCACAGGAAGTTCTGCGAAGCGTGCTTCCAGCTCCGTCACGGGAATGGAGCGGGCCTGGAGGAGGTGTCCAGCAACGTATTCTTCTGTGGGACGCACGTCGAGGAGGATGACCTGGTCGTCACTCAGACGATGGAGCAACTCTTGCGCGCCCATGGGCTGCAGTCGAGTGCGGTCCTGCAAAAATGTCTGCACGACCCGATCAATCTCGGCAAGTTGTGCCTCGCCCACCGTCCGCATGGCTTGCCACATGCTGAAGACGCTTTCGTCAGCCAGGCGGTAGTACATCGAGACGCCCTCGCGGCGAACCTCGACCAGGCGTGCCGCGCGCAGCACCTGCAAGTGCTGTGAGGCATTGGCGACCGACATGCCTGTCTCCTGTGCCAGTGCTTCCACCGTGCGTTCACATTGGGCCAGTACCTCAAGCAGTTCAAGGCGGTGAGGGCTCGACAACGCTTTGCCGATGCGAGCAAACTGCTCATAGAGCTGATTCTTAAACGTTCGTTTGTCTTGCTTGTTCATATGTTCAACCTCTTCCCCTGCACGATTGAGAACTTGTGTGCTCCAAATATTCTACTATTCAATAGAATACTTGAATATTTCAGGTTTGTCAATGTCCGAACGGAGGTCAAATTTTCTTGCCTGGTTATCCAGGTAATTTAAAGATGCTGGAGAGAATAAAACAAAAGGCCAGTGGAGAGCTTCGCATTGAACTTGCTGAAGCTCTCCACTGGCCGTTCCAGCGTTTCTGTGAGTGGTGGTTTTATGAAACGACGGTAACAGTTGCGACCATGTATGGATGGACCGTGCAGTAGTACTGATATGTACCAGGGGTATTGAATGTATAGCTGAACGATTGTCCTTGAGTGAGCAGACCGCTATCCTTCATACCATTCTTGAAGGTCACGGAATGCGGGACGCTGTCCTGGTTCGTCCAGGTCACCGTTGTGCCGACGCGCACTTGCATATTCGCGGGCTGGTACGTATAGTTCTGCATGGTTGGGTGAGTATTGCCAGTGACTGGAGTTCCCTGCTGAGAAGGATTTTGCTGGTATCCTCCCATCATATTGCCATGGTATTGCTGGTTACCCATCATCCCATTGCCATAGCCTCTCGTCATAAATCCACTCTGTGTCATCGCCATAGCTCCCACGGTGCCGCCAACAGCCAACAGGCCTAACAGCAGGAGTGCTATGATTAGCGCTATTGATCGATTACGCATTTCTATCTATCTCCTTTTTGCTTGAATATATATCTTCTTGATTGAATCTCTTTCTTCCTCGCGCCAGAATCGCCATTTCACACGTGCTGGTGCGCACTTTCGCTGGCGAACACCAGGAGTTAATCCCGGCGAAATTACTCGACCGGGATTTGCTCCAGCCTGGCTCTCGCCTGTTCATACTCAGCCGCGTTGATCTCGCCAGCGGCATAGCGCTGCCGTAGCGTCTCCAGCGCCTGGTCGCTCCCAGAGCGCACCTGACGGGGGAATAGACTGCGCACGACCCAGATCACCAGGAGAATAATGGCTACCCAAAAGATCGCCATCATCCCCATGCCCATGAGCCACCAACCGCCAATACCGTACATCATGTTCGTAAACTCCTATTCTTAGAATATGGTCTGTATATAAACCATGTTTCTTCTTACTCATTGTTACTCCGGGAGGCCAGTGCGTTGATTGCCCTGGTTTTCCCCGGCCTCTGATTAGAGTATAGGATACCTACTTCAAGAGCAGATGTGTGTTTTCATCAAGATTTGATCAAGAACAGAGGCCTGGAAAATTCACGAGTGGGATTGAGGAAGCGTGAGTGTAAAGCTGCTCCCCTGGCCCAAACCGGCGCTTTCTACGCGGATCTCACCGCCCATCGCCTGGGCCAGTGATTGGGCAATCGTCAGGCCAATACCGGAGCCTCCGAAGGCGCGCGAACGGGACTTGTCGACGCGATAGAAGCGTTCAAAGATATGGGCAATCTGCTCCGGGGAAAGGCCGACACCGGTATCGCTGATGCGGAAGGCAACCATGGTGTACTCGCAGTTCACAGCCAATACCACCTTCCCGGGCGCGGGTGTATAGCGCAGCGCATTGACCAGTACGTTGGTGAGAATCTGCACAGCGCGAGTAGGGTCGGCCATGACTTGGGGAAGGTCCTCCGGCACATGGATCTGAAGTTCCAGGCCCTTCTCAGCAAACTGCCCTTCAAGAGGCTCAAGCGCGTCCTGGACGAGGCGTTGTGGGGTTACCGGCTGCAAGGAGAGGGGAACCTGGCGCGCCTCGGCTCGCGACAATTCCTGCAAATCGTCCACCAATCGGCGGAGACGTCCCGCTTCGGTATGCAGCATGGCCCAGGTGAGCGGGGATGGTTCAATGACACCGTCCAGCAAGCCTTCGAGATAGCCTTCGAGCGTGGCAATCGGGGTGCGCAGCTCGTGCGCCACATTGCCGATAACCTCCAGGCGGCGGCGCTCCGTTTGTTCGAGAGCTACAGCGAGGGTATTGATGCTGGATGCCAGTTGCCCTAGCTCGTCGGTCGAATGCACTGGCGCGATCACAATACGCTCGGCATAGTTACCTGCGCTGATCCGCTGGGAGACCTGTGTCATCTGCCGTAGGGGAACAGTGATGCGCCGCGCAACGAAGAGACTGGTCGCCAGGGAGGTCACTGTGGCGACGATGGCGGCAACGGCCAATGCGATAAAGAGTGTGCCGAGAAAGTCCCCCAGGATGCGCTGGATCGCCTCGGTGGTCGTCATTGCCTCCGGATGTGTCTGGAGGATGGGCACAAGCTGGGCCTGGAACAATGTCGGCGCCAGCGCAAAGGTGACCACCAGCAAGGTAGCGACGCCGACAAGGACAATAAGCAGGTAGGACAGCAGGAATTTGCCGCTCAGGGATGTTCTGAATGAGATGCGCCAACGCATACTACTACTCCCGTCTGCGCCGGAAGCGATAGCCGACTCCGCGCACCGTTTCGAGGTAATGGGGATGCGCCGGGTCCGCCTCCAGCTTCTTGCGCAGGTTCGCGATATGAACATCGACAACATGCTCGTCGTAGTAGGCATCTCCCCACACGCGCTCCAGCAATTGCGGGCGCGTAAACACACGCCCGGGATGATGGGCAAGCGCGAGCAATAGGGCAAACTCACGCGCAGTCAATTCGATTGGCTGCCCATGCAGCGTCACCTCATGCTGTGCCTCATCAATCGCCAGGTCCTCCCAGCGCAGCAGGGCAGGAATTTCACCAGACGGTTCTGAGCTTGTACGGAGCGCGGTCGCAACCTGGCGTGGGCGACGCAGCAGCGCCTTGATGCGGGCCACCAGTTCACGTGGGCTGAAAGGCTTGGTGAGGTAGTCATCCGCGCCAACCGTCAGTCCGAGGATTTTGTCAATCTCTTCAGTTCGGGCGGTCAACATGATCACATAGGCATCGGAAAACTGCCGCAGTTGGCGACAGACTTCTATGCCATCCAGAACGGGAAGCATGACATCGAGTACGACAAGGTCGGGCTGAGCAGCGCGAGCGAGATCAAGCGCTGAGTGTCCATCCGCCGCCGTCAGCACTTCGTACTGCTCGCGTTCGAGATAGCTCCGCACCAGTTCCACCAGTGCCGATTCATCATCTACCACTAAAATGCGAGTCATAGCTGATATCCTGGTGAAGCTATTGCTTGCTTACGCCAGAGGCTTCGAGACGCTCGCGCATCTGTTCAAATGTCGCAGTATCGATCTCGCCGCGCGCGTAACGCTGACGCAGTATTTCCATGGCCGAAGGTCCACTTGCTGGCATACCTGACTGCTGTGTCGATGGTACAGTGTTCCTCCTGTCAATCCAGCGGATCAGAGCCCAGACAAGTACCACTAACAATGCAATCCAGAGCGCCATACTTAGCATCATGAGAAACATGCCGCCCCAGCTAAAACCATAATCCCAAATCATAGGAGTATCCTCTCTTTCTTTTTTACACATGAACTTCGAAAACAGAAGTTAACAAACTCAGTGACCTGTTTGTATATCACCAGCAATTATAATACGTATTCATGGTCTTCCTCCCTCAGGTGGTTGTTCGTGATTCTGATTGTCTGATCCATTGTCTGGTCCGCTCTGGCCCCCGTGCCCCCCGTGCCCACCACGCATCATGAAGAACATCATTAGCGGGCACAGCAGGAACAGTAAAAATGGTAAGACTCCCAGGAAGTGAGCGGTATGCTCGGTGATAAGAAAGAACGCTCCAACGGCGACAAAACCAAGCAGAACCCAGGTTGTGCGCTTCGATTGAAGCCATCCATTGCGTTGGGGTCGATCTTGCATATTCATTGCTTTTCTCCTCTGTTTTATGTTCAATTGTCTTTTCACTCGACAATGAGCTTGCCACGGAACATGCCCATCTGGCAGGAGAATTCATACTCGCCCGCCTTCTCTGGCAGAAATTCTACCGGGACGGTTTCTCCCGTGGGCAATTGGGCGCTCTTGCCGAAATCGTTGAAGATGACCATTTCCGAGCAGGCTGCCGTCTCTTCACGGCGGAAATTGAGCCGCACCGGCTTGCCGTGTTGCACGACAATCACATCGGGCGTGTATCCACCTTTCACCAGAACCATTGCTTCCTGATAGCCACTTGAGGTGACTGCTGCGCGTTGCCCACTCTTGCGCGGCCCCCAGAAGAACCAGGCGATCCCACCAATCAATGCTACACCGACAAGAAGAGCGATTATATTGGTGATACTCATCGTTGTGCCTCCTTTACCTGTAGTGTTTCATTTGGCTGCCAGCCACGCAGGCGATTGGCGTTAGTCACGACCGTGACTGAACTGGCCGCCATTGCTGCTGCCGCGAGCAACGGACTGAGCAAGAGACCGATGAAGGGGTAGAGCAGCCCCATCGCGATGGGGATACCAAGCCCGTTGTAGATGAATGCGCCAAACAAGTTCTGGTACACATTGCGCATCGTGGCTTTGGAGATCTCGATGGCGGTGACGACCCCTTTGAGGCTCCCACTGATGAGCGTGATGTCGGCAGCCTCGATGGCAACATCAGTTCCCGTCCCGATGGCAAAACCGACATCAGCCTGCGTCAGCGCGGGTGCATCATTGATGCCATCGCCCACCATGCCGACTTTTTTGCCTTCGAGCTGCAGCTTTTGCACCTCGTGCGCTTTGTCCTGTGGGAGTACCTCTGCCAGCACACGGTCTACACCGACCTGGCGACCAATGGCATTGGCGGTACGGCGGTTGTCGCCCGTCAGCATCACCACTTCTAATCCCAGTCGTTTGAGCGCGGCAATGGCGGCAGCCGACTCCTCCTTGACGGTATCAGCCGCGGCAACAATACCAGCTGCACGCCCATTCACGGCGATATACATGGGGGTCTTCCCATCGTCGGCCAGACGCTGGCTCTCGGCAACGAGCCGCCCCACCGGGATAGCATACTTCTCCAACAGTTTTGCATTGCCGAGCAAGACATGCATCTCTTCGACATCAGCCTCGACTCCGTGGCCAGGAATGGCATTGAAGTTCGTGATCTCGGGAAGTGTGAGGTTGCGCGTCTTCGCGCCTTCAACAATAGCGCTCGCCAGAGGATGTTCAGAGTTGCGCTCGACTGCTGCCGCAAGCCGTAATATCTCATCTTCGTCGAAGCTCGTCTCAGCGACAACATTGGTGAGTTCTGGTTTGCCTTTCGTGATGGTTCCCGTTTTATCCAGCACGATGGCCTGTAAACGCCTGGTAGTCTGGAGGGAGTCGCCAGAGCGGATCAAAACGCCCTGTTCAGCCCCCTTGCCAATGCCGACGGTGAGGCTGGTTGGTGTCGCCAGTCCCAACGCGCACGGGCAGGCAATGATCAGCGTCGTGACAAAGACGATCAGGGCGTAGATGATGGCAGGCTGTGGCCCAAAGATGAACCAGATTACCGCCGCGGCAACCGCCAGGATCATGACTGCCGGGACAAAGTAGTGCGACACCTGGTCCACCACTTTCTGGATCGGCGCCTTGGACCCCTGTGCGTCCTGGACAAGGCGAATAATCTGGGCCAGCGCGGTATCCTTTCCGACCTTCGTGGCGCGGAAGCGGAAACTCCCCGTCTGGTTCATAGTTGCGCCGATCACCTCATCTCCTGCCTGCTTTTCTACAGGGATAGACTCACCGGTAATCATGCTCTCGTCCACCGACGAGCTGCCTTCCAGCACTGCACCGTCTACCGGGATTTTTTCGCCAGGGCGCACAACAATCGTGTCGCCTACCAGCACTTCCTCAAAAGGAATGTCTACCTCGGCCCCGTCACGCACGACACGCGCTGTCCTGGCCTGCAAACCTATCAGATTCTTGATCGCCTCACTTGTACGGCCCCTTGCTCTGAGTTCGAGCGCCAATCCCAGGTTGACGAGAGCGACGACAACGGCGGTGACATCGTAAAAAACCTCAGCGAGTTCCTGTGAGGGAAAGACTTGAGGTGCGATCACCGCCACGGTAGAGTACAGCCAGGCAGCGGAGACGCCGATAGCAATCAACGTGTGCATGTTGGCCTGGCGATGTTTGAGGGCCTGCCACATGCCGGTAAAGAAGTGGCTGCCCGCCCATACCATGACAGGGATTGTTAGCACGCCGAGCAATGCCCACACGATACGGCGTGCATCGCTGCCAGGAATAAGCCAGTCACGCAGCCCTGGGAAGAATTGTGGATAGGAAAAGATGATAACGGGGAGCGAGATGAGAGCGGCAAACCAGAATTTGCGCACCAGGGTTTTATATTCTTGCGCCCGGTCCTGGTCGGCACGATCAAGCGTCGTCTCGGCGGTGGCCGATTCTGCGCGTACCTGGTAACCAGCATTCTCAACGGCGCGCGCTAATCCTTTGCGGTCAATCAGCCCTGGCATATATTCAATATGGGCTTGCTGCGTCGCCAGGTTCACAGACGCCGTCAGGACGCCGGGCGTCCGTTGGAGTGCCTCCTCAATGGTAGTGACACAGGAGGCGCAGTGCATCCCCTGGACATCGACTTGCGTGGTGGCAATGCCCAGCGTATAGCCAGCCGCCCTGGCCCGCTCGACGATGCTTTCCACCCGTGTTTGAGATGGGTCATACTCGACACGCACCAATTTGGTTTTCGGGTTAGCTCTCGCTTGCTGTACCCCCGCAAGCGCCCTGAGTTGTTCTTCCAGGCGCCTGGCGCCCTGTTGCCCATCAATATCTGCGACTGACAATTCAATGCGACGCAATTTTCCTGCATCGGAAGTGCCCGTCGTTGCTGAGCCTGCATGCTCGCGGTCGAACTGCTTGACGCAGCGTTCAGAACAAAAGTAAAACGTCTCCTCGCCTACAGTGCGAGTTGCAAAAGCCTGGGCAGGATTGATTTCCATGCCACAAACCGGATCGCGCACTGCGGCCTGCGACTGTTGTGTGTTTGTTTCTATCATGCTCTTCTCCTTTCATCAAAGAAATCTAGTGCTATACTTTCTTCAGTACACTCTAAGTTTGTCATGCTCTGCTGAGGCTCTCTTGAGTGCTACCTGAGGCTTTGCTGAGTGTTGGAGCAAATAGGGGGAAACGCCAATTATGTGGGTCGTGTTCGCACTCGTAGCAATGGCGCTAACGTCGTTGCTGCCTATTTGTAACAAACGACTGTTGCGTGATACGCCGCCAGCACTCGTGGCATGGGCCATTAATGGGGCCTCAATCCCACTGCTTGCGGGAGGAATGCTCCTATACACGCAATGTAGCCTCCAGGATTTTCCTCACACCGCTCTCTCCTGCACACTGTCTCTGCCACAGATTGATCCGGTGTTTGTTGCAGCCCTCCTTGGTGCAGCGGCTTTCAACTGGGGAGCGACCCTTCTCTCAACGCATGCCCTTGATCGAGCGGATGCCTCGCTGGTGACACCATTGCTCACCTTCAATCCAGCCTTCACCGTCCTGGTGGCCTGGATCGTGCTGGGTGAGACACCCGGACTGCGTGAGGGCCTCGGCATTGTAGTCATCTTGCTCGGAGTGTACTTGCTGGAAGTGCAGGATGCACGGACTGGACTGCTGGCCCCGCTGGTCATTTTGGGAAATCGGTCTGGCGCAATTATGGCAATCCTCGCCAGTGGATTGTGGGGAACAACCACTGTGTTGGAGAAACTTGCCATTGAACACGTCACTCCTCCAAATGGCCCACTCGTCGCTCTCATCAGCACAGCACTTACGGTGCTCCTGCTAACCCCAAATGCGATTTTCGCGCTGAGCCGTTCTAGTAGAACAGCTTCCCCAGGGGAGACACTCGGGCAGAAGAAAGGGATTGGGGGACTGAGAGCACAGCTACGCACGTTTCTCGTGGCGGTCACCATCGCAGGGATCGCTCCACTTTTCGGGTTCACGGCGATTGCTCTGGGTTTCGTTGGATATGTGAGTGCGCTCTTCAAGCTCAGCGCCGTCTTTACGATTGTGTGGGCATGGCTGTTGCTTGGCGAAGGACATCTTCGAGAACGGATGCTTGGCGCAAGCGTGATGGTTCTCGGTGGTGCGCTGGTTGCAACGTAAAAATAGTAATTTGACCCATTTCATGGTTAACCTGAGCGCCTCCGCCTCTCAGGCTAACCATGAAATGCGACAAGTTATATCAGAGTGCTTGCTTTGCGCGCCCGCCAATCCTGCGACACTCGTGTCGCGTTGTAATCCTAGGTAATGTGGATCGTACCAGGCATCGCTGCACCATGGATCCCGCACTGGTAGTTGATCGTGTCACCGCTGTTCCCAGTGATGGTGACCGCTCTCGGTCCAAGGGGCGACACGGCATCCGTAGGGCCACCACCGTTGTTAATGTTGATGGGAACGGCGGCGCCGGTCGTCGACAGTGTATGGACGGTGTGATTCGCCTCCTGGAAGTCAAAAATGACCACGGTGCCGGAGGGCACGCTCAAGGAGTTAGGAGTAAAGGCAAAATTCTTGACGACCACCGTTGCCGGGGGCGGCGTCACCATGCCACAGGGTTCGCCGCTAGGAAGTCCCAGCGCCAGTCCACCCCCCTGGATGATCAGCAGCGAGCCCATCATGCCTTCCATCATGTGACCGAGCACATGGCAGTGCATGTGCCACTCACCCAGGCCCGAGGCTTGATTGGGGTCCGGCGTAAACCTTGAGCCCATGAAGGACCCCTGATTGATCGTGAAGGTGAATGAATTGGCCGGACCGAAAATCTTGGTGTCTTCGAATTGGCTCACGGCCTGGATCTGCGGCTGTTGCTGGATCGTGACTGGGGGGTTGTTCCCTTGTTGGGGGCCAGGAATGGCCCAGCGGTGACCATGCAGGTGGAAGGTGTGAAAGGCGAGCATGTTCATGCCTACCAGACCAAAGCGCATCTTCGTATTGATTCCGGCTACCAGCGTTGGGGTGTTGCCCAGGTACTTGCGGCCATTAATGAGCATACCACCCACTCCGGGTAGTTCGTGGTAGAGCTGCAAGTATAGCGCTTTTTGTGGCGGTGTACGGTAGAAGGGCAGGCAAAATCTCCTGATTGCCTGGAGGTCCTCAGCCAGCTCGAACGTGGTGTTTCCACGGTTGATTCTGAATGCCTTCAGGTCAGGTGCCATCGCCTCGGTATCTGTCCCCTCCTCGCCAGAACCTTGCGCCTCGGGGTCTGGATCGTCTCCCATTGGAGACATTCCGGTCGCCTCAGCCATCGCGCCACCACCAGAAGGCATCCCGGCCATCCCAAGCTCAGGCGGGAGTTGTGCCGTAAGAACTTGATTCACGTCATGTGGCAGGGTTGGCACCGGAAATGGGAAGGGGAAGCAGCGAACCTCGACCGGGGAGCCGTTGGGCGAGCCGCCTGGCAGGTCCTGTTGGAAATCCGTAGGATTTTGAGGGTCATGAATATCGTCTGGATCCGCAGGGTTGTGAATAACAATGATCCCAATGGCCCCCAGGCTGATGTTGTCGGTATCGCAGATGGAGTGATCGTGGTAATGCCAGACCCCGGCGGTGCTTGGCCAGCCAAAGGTGTTCCACGTATACGTGAAGGTACCGCCATTGGGGTTGGCAGGGTCACTAGGATCCGGGGGTGGTACCCGGTCGCCCTTCTTGTTACCGGTCACGCCCAAAAGTGTCCAAAGCACCGCCTCCGCTCCCACTGGTTGAGTCGGATCAGGTGGCGAGAGTGGGTAAGCACCGTCGTAACGGTTGTCAAACACGAAGCCGTGCGGGTGCAAGCTGTGCGCTCTTTCGTGTATAACTTTACCTGCTCGGGTATCCCTATTACGGAAATGCACAACCACCATGTCGCCCACGTTGCACTCGATCACCACGCCAGGGATGGTGCCCATCGTGCCGTTGTCGGTCGGGTCGGGCTCGTTGAGATCCCAGGGGTTCACCTTACGGTCATCGGGCGCCGCCCAGTTTGCGGTATAACGGCGTAGGATGAGCGCGTCCTCGCCCAGAGGCAAGAACATCGTGGGGGTGTGAGTGACGTTCGTCACTGGCGAGGTGAGGGTCTTCACCACTTTATTGTTCCCAGTGACCTGCTTTATGGTCTGACCGGTCATGCGATCTATCCCATCGTTCGTGGGGCCTGGGGTCGGTGCCACGTCCCAAGCGTGGTTCTCGATCTGAATCCAATATTCTATTGTTGCCATAAGGCTCCTCCTTCTCACAGTCTCTCTGAGCTTTTCTTCAACACAAGCAAATCTTAGCTCTCTAAATCGGACCTGTGAAAAGGCTGAGATGAACCTGAGAAAACGAGGAGGCACTGTTCTTGTACAGAGGTGAATGATACAGAATTTGCCGGATGCACCATTAGCGTTGCTTTCTGTCCAGTTACCAGGGAAAGGCTTACAAGAAGAGACCATTCAAAAACGGGTGCTGGCTCACTGATCGCCTTCTACTCAACGTTTGACGATGTTTCCAGCTTATGAGACCAGCAGCAGAACGCCTGAGGCAGCTCGCCTGGCACACATCAGCACGGCACAATCTATTGAAGGGGCGGGCGAGTCACTCAATGGGCGCATTGAACAACTCCTCACCCTGCCTGGGTCGCCCCGCAGCATCGTGTATGTTCGCACCGGTTGCCTACCCATCAGCATCTCGACAGTCATGTTGCTCCTCATTTCACAAGCAGTGAGTAGCATGCTCATGCTCACACTGATGGGTTGTAGGCCAATATTGCTGCTTGGAAGATTCATCCAAGGCCCAAAGCACCTGATGTACAGATCAGTCCCGCACGTTTACCCTGGCTCGTCTTTTCCCTCGAACAAGCAAGAATAACCCACCTCCAATGCT
>WNGG01031817.1_pt1 | contig 16597 bp, 16 predicted proteins | sample 5400661 | NCBI WGS metagenome assembly WNGG01 (sample SAMN13153372, study PRJNA577476) | soil metagenome | isolation source: 100 cm soil or saprolite under Garry oak tree replicate 1 | place: USA:California | collected 2016-06-15 | reverse complement strand
GCGTCACGCCGTAGAACAGCCGCCCGCGTCGCGCGCGCAACTTCGCGAGCTGCTCCGCCTGGAATTCGACGTGACTCGCCTCGTCGCGCAGGATCTCGTCGCAGAGCCGCCGCAACAGCACCGAGCCCGTCGCGTTGCGCAGCGCGGCGTAGTAGACCTGCGCGATGATTTCAGCCGTGATCAGGACCGCGACCGAGACCTCCAGAGTGCCCAGCAGGTGCCGGAGCAATCGGAACACGCGGTCCGGAAACGTCGCCCGGACGAGCGGGATGCCGTTGATCGCGAGAAACCGCGCCAGCACGCGCGCATGGCGCTGTTCCTCGGCGATGAATAGCCGTAACGCGGCGACGTAGTCGCGATCGCCGGTCGCGGCGGCATACGCTTCCGCGTAGCCAAGAAAATGCCGCCCTTCGGAGCTTTCCCCGCGCTGAAATTCCTGCACCGAACGGGCAATCGCCTCATGCTCCTGCGGTGTCAGCTCGGCGCCAACATCCCAGGGCATGTCGAGGAAATGGTCCTTGTTGGCGTGGAAATGGCGGAGCCAATCGGCAGACGTCTTGACAGAGCCTCGGGGTAACTTTGCACAGCAAAGTACTCTGTAATATGAGGCGTAGTCAACCCCGGTCTATTGCCCCCGAGGGCCGTTCGACGCGTCACCAGGGACTTGCGCCGCGAGTCGCGGATGCGCACACAAGATCACGAGCGACGCACTGGGCACGAGTCGCTCGAGCTTGGCGAGCGACTGAGGTCCGAGATCGGCGCGACCCTTCCACGATCGCGGCTCTGCGTAAACCAGCACAATAGAGTGGCGTGCCCCGGGGCCACGCCCCGGTTTTATGCGGACCCCGCCCTGTTGTAGCGTCGCATGAAACACATCCCTGGGCGGAATCGAATACGGCCCACCCACATCATCATCGACGATCGTCACGCTGAGCGTCTTGCCGAGCTGCGGCCGTTCGCCGCGCAGCAGATGCACCGCTCGATCGGCGAGGCCATCTGCGAACTTCTGGTGCTCGGCAAGCATGGCGTCGTCCAGATCGCTCGGCCGACCCCGGGGCGATGCCCCGGGGTTGATCGCTTCCTGATACCGCGCGAGCGCCGCGTCGGCACGATCCACGGGCACCGTCTCCAACGAGTTCACGACACCAGCCCAATCCGTCGGATACAGTAGCATGTCGCAACCGGCGGCGATCGCCGCCGCCGCGGCGCTGCCCTCCGGGGCTGCGGCGGTCGCGCCGCCCATGATGAACGCATCCGTCACGGTGAGCCCGCGAAATCCGAGCGAGTCGCGCAGGTAGCCGAGCATGATGGGCGAGAACGTCGCGGCAGATCCGCTCGCGTCCCACCGCGGGTAGGCGACGAATGCCGGCATGACGCTGCCGACTCCGGCGTCCACCGCCGCCTTGAACGGCGCGACATCGGTGCGCTGCACCTCTTCCCCGAGCGCCTCGACGATGGGCAGACCCTCGTGTGAATCGGTCGTCGTGCGACCGTGGCCGGGATAGTGCTTGGCGCATGCCATCACGCCGTGCTCCTGACAACCCTTGATCCATGCCGCCGCGTGCGAGCCCACGACGCTCGGATCGGCGCCGAACGAGCGGGTCTGCACGATCGGATTCTTCGGCTCGATGTCGAGATCGCACACCGGCGCGAATATCCAATTCAGCCCGACCGCCCGGGCTTCGGTGCCGGTGATCTGCCCGCAGGCATACGTCGCGTCGAGATCGTTGAGATAGCCGAGCGCCGCCGGCGGCGGTAGCTCGGTGAGCCCTCGCACCTGCTGCCCCGGCCCACGCTCGAAATCAGAACCGAGCAGAAGCGGCCGGCCAGCGAGGTCGCGCAAGGCACTCGTGAGCGCAGTGACGGCGCCGCGCGTGCCGCCAAAGAGAATGAAGCCGCCGACTCCGGCGGCGAGCGCCTGCTCGATCTTGGTGCGTTCGGATTTGAATGAGCCGCGTCGCCAGCGAAGCGCCGGACACACCAGGCGCGCACGGGGGAGCGGAATCATGTGGGCGCAATGCGATCCACGGCGCGATTGCGGAGCAGGATCACCGGCACGGGCAACGCCATGGCGATGATGGCGCCGCCGAGATCGGGACGATCGAATTGCCACGCGGTGAACAGAAAGAACACACCTAACAGGACGAAATGAGGAACCTTCGTGAGGGACAGACGCGAGTTGTCCCACGCCATCCGGAAGTCGCACAGGGGCGCGTGCAGACGAAAGTGGGCCTGGGCAGGAATCCGTAACGCACCCACAATCACGAACAGCGTGTAGCCCCAGCGTCGAAAGCGCGAAAACCTCGTGAAACTGGCGATCATGCGGGGGTGATATGCCCCAGAATGCGCGGGCCCCGCGCCCCCGTCGCCGCCGGCAGATTGCCCGGCCTGCCCAGGACCGTCTGATGGCCGAGAAACGCGAACGCGACCGCTTCTTTGGCTTCGCCGTTGAAGAACACCTGATCGAAGAGCACGACGGGACGCGGCTGGATCTTCGCCGCCAGTCGTTCGACCAGCGCGGGATTCTTCGCGCCACCGCCCGAGATCACGACTTCGGCGTTGTCGTCCTTCCCCCACCGCGCGATCGCGCGACCAATCGACTCAGCCGTGAGCGCCGTCGCCGTCGCCACGGCGTCGTTGTCCGAGCCGCCCGCCTTGCGCACCCGCGCGAGCAGCTTCTCGGCGTACTCGATCCCGAACCGCTCGCGGCCGGTGCTCTTGGGCGGCGGCTGGTCGAAGTACGGATCCGCCAGCAGCTCGTCGAGCAGCTTCGCGACGGGCCTACCGCGGCGCGCGCGCTCGCCGCCCGCGTCGTACGCCGCGTCGGGATCGACGCGCCGCGTGATGGCGTCGATCACGGCGACGCCCGGGCCCGTGTCGAAGGCGAACGCGCCGTCGGGCACGCCGCGCCGCGGCACCCACGTGACATTCGCCATCCCACCGATGTTGAGCAGCCAGCGCCCGCGCTGCTCGTGGCCGAACAGCATCACATCGGCGAGCGGCACGAGCGGCGCCCCCTGCCCTCCCGCGGCCACGTCGCGCGCGCGGAAGTCGCTCACCACTCGCACGCCGACCCGCTCCGCCAGCACCGCCGCGTCGCCGAGCTGGAACGTGGCGCGCCCCGGCTCGTGCCAGATCGTCTGGCCGTGCGATGCAATAAAGGAAAGGTCCTTGGGCGCGACCCGCGCCTGCGCAAGCAGCGCCAGGACGGCCCCGGCAAATCTTTCGCCCAGTGCAACGTGCAGAAACGCGACGTCCTTGGGAGTACCCCGCGCCATCGCGTCGATGATCGCGCCGCGCTCGGCCGTAGAGTACGGCTCCTGCCGAAAAGCCACGAGCTCGGCCGCGCCGTCCCCGAGCCGCACCAGCGCCGTCGAAATGCCATCGAGCGACGTGCCCGACATAACCCCCACGGCCAGCGTCATCGGCCCACCGGCGGCGGATCACCCACGACCGGACGGACAAACCCGTCCGCCGCTTCCAGCAGGTGCCGAGCCTCGGCAGCATCGACTTTGCGGCGGGCTATCACGATCGCGAGCTTCACGCTGCCTTTGGCGCGCTCGATCGCCTGGCGCGCTTCCTCGCGCGAGACCCCGCACACTTCCATCACGATGCGCTCGCCGCGGTCGTGCAGCTTCGCACTCAACGCCACCAGGTCCACCATCAGATTCCCGTAGACCTTGCCGAGCCGGATCATCGCCCCGGTGCTGAGCATGTTGAGCACGAGCTTGGTCGCCGTGCCCGCTTTGAGCCGCGTCGAGCCGGTCAGCACTTCCGCTCCCACGACCGGATTGATGATGACGTCGCACGTCTCGGCGAGCACCTTCGGCGCGGCGGCGCAGGTGACGAGCACGGTCTTGGCGCCGAGGGTCTGCGCGCGCGACAGCGCCGACCGCACGTACGGCGTCGTGCCGCTTGCCGCGATACCGACGACGACGTCGCGATGAGTCACGGCAGCGGTATCCATCGCGGCGGCCCCCGCGTTCACATCGTCCTCCGCGCCCTCGGCGCTCTTCACCAGCGCGCCGTAGCCGCCCGCGATCACACCCGTCACCATCGTGGGCGGGACGCCGAACGTCGGCGGGCATTCGGTGGCGTCGAGCACGCCCAGCCGGCCGGACGTGCCTGCGCCGACGTAGACGAGCCGGCCAGATGCCTTGAAGACCCCGACGATCAGGTCGATGGCCTGCGCGATCTGCTCGCGCTGCCCATGCACCACGCCGGCGACGCGTGCATCTTCCCCATTCATGATGTCCACGATCTCGAGACTGGAAGCGACGTCGATGCGCTCGGAGCGCGGATTGCGCTGCTCGGTGGCGCGCGGGTCGTGGAAATCACGGTTTGTCATGGAGGAGAATTAGACGATAAGATTACGAATGCGAAAGCTCCCCGCGATATGTCTTCTGGCGGCCCTTGGCTGTGCGCATCGCCCTCCCCCTCCAGCCGCCCCTCCTGCGCCGATTCGGGGTCGACCCGTCATCCCCACGACCTGGACACTCCGGGCGCGGCCCGTCACGGCGCCCCACGCGATGGTCGTCTCGGCGCATCCGCTGGCGTCGCAGGTCGGCGTCGAAATCCTGCAGCAGGGCGGCAACGCGATCGATGCCGCCGTCGCGGTCGCGTTCGCGCTCGAAGTGGTGCTGCCCGACGCCGGCAACATCGGTGGGGGCGGTTTCATCGTACACCGCACCGCCAGCGGACAAGTGACCGCGCTCGATTACCGTGAGGCGGCGCCCGCCGCGGCCACCCACGACATGTTCCGAGACTCGGCCGGCAACCCGACCGAAAAGAGCGAAATCGGGCATCTGGCGTCGGGCGTGCCGGGAAGCGTCGCGGGGCTTTACGAAGCGTGGAAGAAGTACGGCTCACTTCCGTGGGCCGCGCTGATCGCTCCCGCGATCCGCCTCGCACAAGGACACGTGATCGATTCCGCGCGCAGCCGCGACATCGCGACCGACCGCCTCCTGCTCGCGCGTTTCCCCGCGAGCAGAGCGCAGTTCCTGGTGCACGACAGCGCGCCGCCGCCCGGGATGATGTGGCGCCAGCCCGACCTCGCCCGCACGCTGCAGCTCATCAGCGACTCAGGTCCCGACGTCTTCTACCGCGGTCAGATCGCCGATCTGATCGTGGCCGAGATGCAGCGCGGCGGCGGGCTCATTACCAAGGACGATCTGGGCCGCTATCGCGCCAAGTGGCGAACGCCCATCCAGATCACGTACCGCGGCAACACGATCTACTCGATGCCGCCGTCCAGCTCGGGCGGCGTGACGATGGGGGAGATCCTCAATATCCTCGAGGGCTACGACACACTCCCCGCCTTCGGCACGGCCGCCTACGTGCACCTCGTGACCGAAGCGATGCGCCGGGCCTTCATCGACCGCAACCGCTGGCTTGGCGACCCCGACTTCGTGGATATGCCGCTCGATCGCCTGCTGTCGAAGTCGTACGCGGCGACACTCCGGTCGCAGATCGATCCGCAGCATGCGACCCCGACACCGCCGCTGACCGCGGGCGGCGAAGCGATGCACACGACGCACTACTCCATCGTAGACGCCATGGGAAATGCGGCGTCTGTGACCACGACGCTGAACGGCGGATTCGGGAGCGGCGTGACGGTGACGGGCGCGGGATTCCTGCTGAACAACGAGATGGACGACTTCGCGACCGCGCCGGGCAAGCCGAACATGTACGGGCTCGTACAGGGCGAAGCCAACGCCGTCGCCGGCAACAAGCGGATGCTGTCGGCGATGACGCCCTCGATCGTACTCGACAGCGCCGGCGATCTACAGATGGTTGTGGGCACGCCCGGCGGGCCGACGATCATCACGAGCGTCACACAGGTCCTTCTCAACGTGCTCGATCAGAAGATGAGCCTCGCCGACGCAGTCGCCGCGGAGCGGCGGGGACACAGCGGCATCATCGCCGCCATCCAAAAAACTGCCGGCGGGTGGGTCGGTGTGGCCGACCCACGCTACGCCGGTGGAGCACTCGGCTACTAAGGAGCCCTGAATGCACCTTGCAACCCAATCGTCGCCGGTCGATGTGCTCGTGGTCGGCTCGGGAGCTGGCGGTGGGATGGCCGCGTACGTGCTCACGCGCGCCGGCGTCAACGTCACCGTGCTCGAAGCGGGAGGCCCGTGGGACAACACGACCGATTCCGCGATGCTCACGTGGCCCTACGAATCGCCGCGCCGCGGCGCGTCCACCAAGGATCGGCCGTTCGGCGAATTCGACGGCTGCATCGGCGGCTGGGAGATACCCGGCGAGCCGTACACCGTCGCACGGGGCGACAAGTTCCGCTGGTGGCGGGCGCGGATGGTCGGCCGGCCCGGCGCCTCAACGTCACCTGTGTGCCGTCGCGGCTGTCGATTCTCACGCAGCCGCTCAACGGCCGCCCGGCGTGTCACTACTGCGGCCAGTGTAACCGCGGCTGTAAGACGAATTCCAACTTCTCATCCACCAACGTGCTGATCGCCCCCGCCCTCAAGACCGGCAAGCTCACCCTGAAGACGAATGCCATGGCGCGGGAGATCACGTTGGACAAGAGCGGCAAGGCGAACGGCGTCATCTACATCGACACCAGGGACGGCAGCGAGCACCACCTCGATGCCCGCGTCGTGGTGGTCGCAGCGAGCGCGTGCGAAACGTCGCGCCTCTTGCTCAATTCGAAGTCGCCGTCATTCCCCAACGGACTGGCGAACGGCAGCGGCACCGTCGGCAAGTACCTCACCGACACGACCGGCACCGATGCGGGGGGCTTTGTTCCGAAGCTGATGGACCCCGTCGCCCACAATCACGACGGCGTGGGTGGGATGCACGTCTACATGCCGTGGTGGCTCGACAACAAGAAGCTCGATTTCCCGCGCGGCTACCACATCGAGGTGTGGGGCGGCGCGGGGCTGCCGGAGGCAGGCTTCGGCGGCGGGATCCAGGACCTGCAGGGCGGCGGTTACGGCAAGCAGCTCAAGAACGACTATCGCCGCTACAACGGCGCGTACATCGGGTTCTCGGGTCGCGGCGAGATGATTCCGAACGACGGCAGCTACTGCGAAATCGATCCCAACGTCGTGGACAAATGGGGCATCCCGGTGCTCCGCTTCCACTGGAAGTTCACCGATCACGAGTACCTGCAGGTGAAGCACATGCAGGAGACGTTCCGCGCGCTCATCAAGGAGCTGGGCGGCACGCCGTGGGGGGATATGCCGAGCAAAGAGGATGGCTACGGCATCGCGGCGGGTGGCGTGATCATCCACGAGCTGGGCGGCGCGCGCATGGGCGCCGATCCCAGGACGTCGGTCGTGAACAGCAACTGCCAGACGCACGAGGTCAAGAATCTCTTCGTCGCCGACGGTGCCCCCTTCACGTCACAGGCCGACAAGAATCCCACCTGGACGATCATGGCGCTGTCGTGGCGGACGTCCGAATACATCGCAACCCAGCTCAAGGCGAGGGCCCTATGAAGCGGCGCGAAGCGGTAGGCGCAATGGCGATGGCCGCGCTGACGGCGGCCTTCAAGTGGACGCCCGCCGAGGCTCAGCGAGTGGCGAAATTGGTGCGGGATTCGGTTACCCCATTCGCGCCGACGTTCTTTACGCCACACGAGTGGGAGACGGTGAGAATCCTCGCGGATCTCATCATCCCGCGCGACGAGCGCTCGGGCAGCGCGACGGAAGCCGGCGTGCCGGAATTCATGGATTTCATGATGACCGATCGGCCCGACGGTCAGGTACCCATGCGTGGCGGGCTCGCGTGGCTGGACAACGAATGCTACGAGCGCACCGGCAAGACGTTCCTGACCTCGACCGAGGCCGAGCGCACCGCCATCCTCGACGACATCGCCTGGCCGAAGAAGGCTAGGGTCGAGATGAGCCAGGGCGTCGCGTTCTTCACCATGTTCCGCGACATGACTGCGTCGGGGTTCTGGACGAGCAAGATGGGCATCACCGATCTCAATTATCAGGGCAACACGTTCGTGGCGGAGTGGAAAGGCTGCCCACCGGAAGCGCTGCAGAAACTCGGCGTCCATTACGAGGAGTGAATGACGAAACGACTTGGAATTGGAATGGTGGGGAGCGGGTTCAACGCCAAATTCCACCTGCTGGGATTCGTCGGCGTGCGCGACGCCGACGTGCTGGGCGTCTGGAGCCCCAATCAGCACAACGCCGCCGAGACCGCCGGCATCGCGAAGAAGCTCGGCGTGGGCGAGGCCAAGGCCTATCCCTCGATCGCCGCCATGGTCGAGGATCCCGCGATCGATGCGCTCTGGCTCTCGGGCCCGAACTTCGCCCGGATCGAGAACGTCGAAGAGATCGTCACCACGATCGAGCGCGGCAAGGGCTCATTGCTTGGCATCGCATGTGAAAAACCGTTAGCGAGAAATGTGAGTGAGGCAAAAACGGTCTTGGCGTTGGTCAATAAGGTGGGCCTGCCGCACGGCTATCTCGAAAACCAGGTCTTCGCGCCGCAGGTCGAGGTCGGCCGCACGTTGCTGTGGGCGCGTGGGGCAAAGCTGACAGGCCGGCCCTACCTGGCGCGTGCGGCCGAGGAGCACAGCGGCCCGCACGGACCGTGGTTCTGGCAGGGCGCGCTGCAGGGCGGCGGTGTGCTCAACGACATGATGTGTCACTCGTCGTTGCTCGTGCAGCACCTCCTCACCGATCCGAACAAGGCCAGGTCGTCCGTTCGCCCGTCACGCATCACGGCCCACATCGCCAGTCTCAAGTGGAGCAGGCCCGCCTACAGCAAGAAGCTGTCGGGGATGATGGGGAAAGATGTCAACTACGACAAAGCGCCGTCGGAAGACTTCGCGAGCGTCGTGATCGAGTTCGAGACCGATGACGGGCACAAGGTGCTGGGCGAGGCCACGACGTCGTGGAGCTTCGTGGGCGCCGGGCTGCGACTGTCGGCGGAGCTGCTGGGCCCGGAATACTCGTTGTCCTGGAATTCGCTCGACACCGGGCTCAAGCTCTTTTTCAGCCGCGAGGTTCAAGGGAAAGCGGGTGAAGACCTGGTGGAGAAGCAGAACGCCGAGATCGGGCAGATGCCGGTGGTCGCCGGCGAAGCGGGAGCCTACGGCTATGAAGCCGAGGACCGCCATTTCGTGCACTGCTTCCTGAACAAGCAAAAGCCGTCACTCACATTCGATGACGGTCTCCAGGTTGTGAAGGTCTTGATGACGGCCTACATGAGCGCCGAGCAAGGCCGCACGCTCGACTTCCCACCGCCGGGCGTGGACAGCTTTGTCCCCGCCGTAGCGAAAGGCACCTGGAAACCATGATCGGCACGCTAGCTTTGATGTTGATGGCACAAGCCCCCCCCCAGCAGTGGCCGCAGCACTCGATGGATCGTCCCCGGCCTCCCGTCGTCGATCCCGGTCCCGAACGGCCGGCGGCGCCCGCGCCCAAAGATGCGATCGTTCTGTTTGACGGCTCGAATCTCTCGCAATGGCGCGCTGAAGACAGCAGCGCCGCGAAATGGACCGTGCGGGACGACTACGTCGCGGTAAAACCCGGCACCGGGATGCTCGTGTCGGCCCGCGGCTTCGGCGACGTGCAGCTACACATCGAGTGGCGAACCCCGACGCCAGCCCAGGGCGAGGGCCAGGAGCGCGGCAACAGCGGCGTCTTCCTGATGGGGCGCTACGAGTTGCAGGTCCTCGATTCCTACCAGAACGACACGTACCCCGACGGCCAGGCCGGCGCGATCTACGGCGAGAATCCGCCGCTCGTCAACGCCACGCGGCCGCCCGGACAGTGGCAGACGTACGACATCGTGTTTCGCCGGCCGCACTTCAAGGCCGACGGCTCACTGGAGCGGCCGGCCCGGATGACGGTGTTTTTGAATGGGATACTCATTCAGGACAATTTCGAATTGGTGGGGCCGACGGCGAATAAGGCACGGCCGCCGTATAGCGCGCATCCGGATAAGCTGCCGCTGAAACTACAGGACCACGGGAATCCGATTCGTTACCGCAATATCTGGATCAGAGAGCTGGAATAGTCTCTACCTAACTGGTTGCTGTCCGGCTCGGCTTTCCTGGGTCTGCGGCCGGAAGAATATCGCAAACAGCACCATCACCACGCCGGCAAACGCGGCCGGCAGCGGCCAGAACTTCGCCCACTGAGCCAAGGTCAGATCCGTCGCCGCACCCTTGAATCCGTTGTAGACCTTACCCGCGATCAGGCTGCCAATGAACATCCCGACCCCATAGGTGACGAGCACGAGAAATCCCTGCGCCTGGCCTCGCACCGCGGGTGTCGATTTCTTGTCGACGTAAATCTGCCCGGTCACAAAGAAGAAGTCGTAGCAGACGCCGTGCAGCAGAATTCCGGCCACGATGAGCCAGAACACGGCGCTGGGCGCGGCCATCGCAAAGAGCGCGTAGCGCAGCACCCAGGCTCCCATCCCGACCAGCAACATTTTCTTCACCCCGAGCCGAACGAACATCAAGGGCATCAGCAACATGAAGCCGGTCTCGGATATCTGACCGAGGGTCATCAGTGACGACGGATTGGGGAACACGCTGGTAACGACGTTGCTCGTGCCCACATTGTACACGCCGACCTTCGCGAAAATCGGCGCGTACGCATAGTAGGCCGCCAACGGAATACAAATGAGCAGGGAGCTGACGATGAAAACGTAGAACGATTTACTGCCGAGCTCGCGGAGCGCGTCGATCCCGACGATGCTGCGAATCGAGACCGGTCGCCCGGCGCCCGGCGGCGGCGTGTGCGGCAACGCGAAGCTGTACAGACCAAGCAGCAGGCTGGCGACGCCGGTCGTGTACAGCGGGAGCGGCGTCGTATCCGGCAGCTGCCCCGCGCTGAATCGACTGAGGACGAACCCGATAAACAAACCGGCGACGATCCAGCCAATCGTGCCGTATACACGAATCAGCGGGAACTGTTTTTCCTGATCACTGATGTTGTGGAACGCGAGGGAATTGGCGAGCCCGAGCGTGGGCATGTAACACAGGTTGTACAGGAGGATCAAGAAAACAAATAGTCCGGGCGACCCCGTCGCGCCGGGTACCAGGAGCATGAGGACGCCGCCCAACAGGTGGAGGACCCCCAGCACTCGTTGAGTGGCGAAATAGCGATCCGCGATCAAGCCAAGGAAGAACGGCGCGACAATCGCAGCGATGGGGTTCACCGTGTACGGCAGGTACGCCTGGGACGACATGCCGTGCGCCGACATGTAGTTCCCGATGGTCGTGTACCATGCCCCCCAGATGAAAAACTGGAGGAACATCATCGCTGACAGCTTGGTGCGGATCACCGCGTCAAGATGCCGCGACCGCGAGTTCCTTCGTCAACCGGATGATGATATGCGCCCCCGCTGGCAAAACGATGTCCGAGTCCTTCGTCTGGTGTGCCACGGCAGCGCCTGCAGCACCCCCCACGATGCCGCCGATGATCGTGCCCTTCTTGTTTCCGCCCAGCACGCGACCCAGCACTGCACCGGCGACTGCTCCGGCTCCCACCTTCGCGGCGTCACCCGACGTGACCCCTCGGCCCTTGTGGACCGCCGGGATCAGGACCTTGCCTGCGGCGTTCTTGACATCCTCGACCACGCGCGCACTGAACGGATCCCCGACCTTGGCCGTGCGCGAGGAAATCGTATCGGCCGCGGCGATGTCGATCGTGGTCCCGGCGCCCAAGCGCAGCATCGCGGGCGCAGTGGGCCTGCGCTGCGCCGGGGGACGCGTGGCCGGAGGCGGCGTCGGTTGCGCCACGGGGGCCGGCGGATTCGCCGGGACATCGCGCATCGCGGCGGTCGATTCGGTGGGGGCGAGCGTCAGATTGCGAGCGGTCGAATCACTGGCCTGGCTTTGCTCCTGCCCCTTCTGACAGGCACTCAACCCGAAAATGGCGATACTCGCAAAAGTGATGAACCGAGTCATGGCATCCTCTCTGTAACGACGTTGGCAATGGGTACCCGCACCTGGGCAGCAGGTTTCTACAGCCGTTCCCGCAAGAACTCAGGCGTCAGCCCGCGGAGATATCCCGCCAGCAACGTAAAGCTGTCGGTGACAAGCAGAATGCCCAGCACGATCAGCATCGCGCCGGCGATCCGATCGACCCATACTATGTATCGCCGGAAGCGCTGAAACCAGACGAGAAACCGGTCCAGGGCCAGCGCGGTGAGCAGAAAGGGGATCGCGAGCCCCAGGGCGTACACCGCCAGCAGCATCATCCCCCGCCCTAGCCCTGTCTGTGTCGCCGCGAGCGTCAGAATGCCGCCCAGAATCGGTCCGATGCACGGCGTCCACGCCGCGCCGAACGTGAACCCCACGACGCCGGAGCCGAAGTAGCCGAGGGGTTTGCGCGCCAGCTCGATGCGCCACTCGCGCATCAGGAACGCCGGGCGCAGAATGCCGAGGAGATAGATCCCGAAGAGAATCAGCAGCACGCCGCCGATGCGCCCCAGCCATACCTGGTAGCTGCGCAACAGACCGCCGACGGCGGAGGCCCCGGCGCCCAGCAGCACGAACACGAGCGAGAACCCGGCCACGAACCACACCGCGTGGAGCAGCGCCGTTCCGCGCCGCCGCTCCACTTCCTCCACCGTCATTCCCGTCAGATAGCCGACGTAACTCGGGATGAGCGGCAGCACGCACGGAGACAGGAAACTCAGGAGACCGGCTGCGAACGCAACCGCAACGCCGACTGCCACGCTAGCCGCAAAACGCGACCGCGGAGACGACCGTGGTCCAGCGGGCGTCGGCACCGCACTCGGCCGTCGAAGTCACGTTCATCGTGCGGACGATTTCGCCCGAGAGCAGCCACTGCTCGCGGCGCTCGTCCCAGGCCTTGTCCGCCTCGAACGGTACGCCCAGCACGGTCGCGAGCATCGAGGCGGCGAGATCCTCCGCGTATTCTCCCGACACCGTTTCGTTCTGCCCGTAGCTGTGGTGCTCCGAGATGTAGCCGTGGTGGGAAGGATCCGCCGGCATCGCGACACCGATCGAGGCGGCGACCAGGCGGCTAGGCTCGTTCGTTGCGGACTCCGCGATCACGGCGAACACGATCTGACCCGGCTTGAGCATGCTCATCCCCTCTTCCCGATCGACGAGCTCGCAATGAGGGGGGAAAATCGAGCTCACCCGCACGAGATTGAAGTTGGCGAGATGGGCATCGCGCAACGCCATCTCGAAGCTGGTGAGCTTTTCCTTGTGCCGGCCGACGCCTTTCGTCAGAAAGGCTTTGGTCGGGATGAACATTCGTGAGTCGATCAACCTGCGTTCCCTTCTCCCTCGTACCAAACCGAGGGACCAAGTTCAGTCGGCGGCTCCGTATCGCCCCGATCAACCATCGCCTGCATCACCTGCGCCAGCACCTCGGCGGGACTGAGCGCGACTTCGACTACTTCGATCTTCGACTGGCCGCGCTCCTTGCCGCGCACGACGAGCATGTATTTCCCCGTGTAGACGCGCAACCGTCCATCTGCTGCTTTTCGTGTCACGACCGCCGTGCCCCACTCCTTGCCTTCTCGCTTGATCGGGTGGAAGACGTAGATAGTCTCGATCTCCGCCGGAGGCACCTGAGCCTCCACGGCGGCCGCGAGCTTCGCCCACCCGGCACCCTGTCCGGGTGCTAACGGTGCAAAACCGCCGGCGCCGAGGCTTGCCATCGCTCCACGTAGAAGCGCAAGACGTGCATAAAGTCCTGCGCGTTGGTGACGACACCGTACGCCTGGTGCGTGCCACGATCCCGCAGCTTGGTGACCACGAACTCGGTCTGATCGACGCAAATCGTAGTCAGCGGTCGAATGTCTTCGGTCACGCCTGTATCGACGAACGCGGGAAGCATGTTTCCCACCGCAATCGCGTGGAGCGCCGTGGCCACGAAGATGGCGAAGGTCGCCTTGGCCGTGTGGGCACGCATCGCGTCCTGCGCGGCGAGCGTGTCGGGGATAACGTCCGGTAGGGGACCGTCGTCGCGAATCGAGCCCGCGAGAACATAGGGGATGCGGTTCGACACCAGCGCATGCATGATGCCGCTCGTGACGAGCCCCTGGGTCACGGCCTTCTCGATCGACCCGGCGCGCCGGATCGCATTGATGGCCCGCATGTGCAGTCCGTGCCCGCCCTCCACGCTCTCGCCCGAGCTCGACATCCCGAGGGTGGTGCCGAAGATCGCCGCCTCCAGATCGTGCACCGCCACGGCGTTGCCGCCGAGCAACACGTGGCAGTAGCCGTTCTCGATGAACCAGATCATGTCCTCGCGCGCGCGGGCATGCACGAGTGCGGGTCCGATCACCCAGAGGATCCTGCCGCCGAGCACTTTTTCCTCGCCCAGCAGCTGCGCGAGGACGCTGTAGTCCACGGGCCGTTCGCGCGACACTTCCGTCGCCATAAATCGGAATTCGTTGGGACTGTGCGTGCCGCTCAGAAAGCCTTCGACGTGCACGAAGATCCCCTCGGTGCCGTCCTCCGCCGCTCCCACCGCGACCTTGTCGCCCTTGCGCACGCGGCGCGGCTCGGTGATCACCAGGTCGTCGCCGCTCGCCTGCACGATCACGCAGTCCATGCGCGGCAAGCGGGGCCGACGCCAACCGCTCGGCAGCTTCACGTACGTCGGCAGGTTCGTGGTCGAAAAAAAACCGTCGGGAAGAACCCCGTCGGCCGGTGCGGGAGTGAATCGCGCCTCGGGCGCGCCCGATAATGGGGGCGCGGTGAAGTTGGGTGGTCGGTACTGAAACCGAGGACGACTCACAGGCCGGTCAAAATACCCGAAGTGAAACGGCTTTCACAAGAGTGAAACGGGATCACGATCGACCGTCACCGCGCGATGCGCCTTCGCCCGCCACGCGCGCACCACGCGCCCCAGGACGCGCGGCTCGGCGGACTTCGCCAACACGTGCCAGCGCCACTTCCCCTTGAGTCGCATGAGCGGGCACGGCGCAGGCCCGAGCACCGTGAGCGCACCATCCAAGCGTTCGCCGGCACGCCGCAGCCAGGTTGCCACCCGCTCCGCCAAGTCGGCCGTGCGGGCATGATCGTCCGTCGCGATCACGAAGCGAACCAAGCCCGTCCGCGGGGGATATGGAGGATTGGGAGGCGAGCGCAGCGGGAGCTCTGCCGCCGCAAACTGCGAGACGGAGTGCGCCGCCGCCGCCCGAATGGCGTGATGATCGGGCGCGCGCGTCTGCACGAACACGCGGCCGCCCCGAGCGCCCCGCCCCGCCCTTCCTGCGACCTGCGCCACAAGCTGGAACGTCCGCTCGCCGGCCCGGAAATCGGGGAAATGCAGGCCGGTATCGGCGTCCACCACTCCGACGACGGTCACGTTCGGAAAGTCGAGCCCTTTGGCGATCATCTGCGTGCCCAGGAGGATGTCGACCTCGCCCGAGGCGACACGCTCCAGGATGTGATGATGGGCCCATTTGCTCGAGGTCGTATCGAGATCCATCCGCGCGATCCGAGCGCGCGGATAGCGCAATCCCAAAAAGTGTTCGAGCTGCTGCGTGCCCAATCCCCGTAACCGCTGCGTGGCGTGGCCGCAAACGGCGCAGGTATCCGGTATTCGCTCTTCGTGACCGCAGTAATGGCACCGCAGCGCGGACGGCGTCTGATGAACTGTGAGGGCAATGGCGCATTGCGGGCATCCCGGCACGTTGCCGCAGGCGGGACACTGCACGAACGTCGCGAACCCGCGGCGATTGAGCAGCAGGATCACCTGCTCGCCGCGCTCCAGCGACCCAGAGATGGCGGTATCGAGCGCCTCGCTCCAGGGGATCGGGCCGGGTGGCGTGTCCGGCGACGCGATCCGCGGCGCGCTGCGCAGATCCACGACTTCCACCGGCGGCAGCGGGCGGGCCTCCACACGATCGGGCAGCGCAAACGTCTTCACGCGGCCCTGCGCGGCCAGATCCAGGGTCTCGAGCGAGGGCGTCGCGCTGCCGAGAATCAACCGGGCCCCCTCGAGCTGCGCGCGCATCGCGGCGGCATCGCGGACATGGTAGCGCGGCGCCGAGCCTTGCTTGTAGCTGGGCTCGTGCTCTTCGTCCACGACGATCGCGCCCAAGCGCTGCACCGGCGCAAACACCGCAGAGCGGGGGCCGACGGCGACCAGCCGCTCACCCAAGCGCAGCGCGCGCCACGCGTCGGCGCGCTCGCCATCGGACAGGCCGGAGTGCAGCACCGCCACCTTGTCTCCAAACACTCCGCGCACCCGGGCCACGGTCTGCGGCGTCAGCGCGATTTCCGGAACGAGCAGGATGGCCCCGTTTCCCGTCTGCACGACGGCACGAAGCACGTCCAGATACACGAGCGTCTTCCCTGAGCCCGTCACTCCATGGATCAACACCGGCTGTTCGACCGGCGTCTCCGCGATTCCCCGCACCACCGCGCGCTGGTCGTCCGTGAGGTTTGGCGGTGGCGGCGATGACAGATTAACGAAGGGATCGCGGATCTCCGGCACGTGCTCAATGCGCGCGAGCCCCTGTTTCACCAGCCCCTCGAGCGCAGTGGTCGAGAGTTTGAGCTGCTTGACGAGATGCGCAACGGGCGCCGAGCCGCCGAGCGCTTCTACGGTCTCGTACACAACGCGCCGCTTGGGCGCCCGCTTGAAGCGCCGCTCTCGCTCGAGCAGCG
>WNGG01007258.1_pt1 | contig 16598 bp, 17 predicted proteins | sample 5400661 | NCBI WGS metagenome assembly WNGG01 (sample SAMN13153372, study PRJNA577476) | soil metagenome | isolation source: 100 cm soil or saprolite under Garry oak tree replicate 1 | place: USA:California | collected 2016-06-15 | reverse complement strand
TCGAACTTGAACACCTTCGACGCCTGATACGACAGCACGTCCTTGATGTTGTGGAAGACGACGTGGTGATACTCCACGTCGAACGCGCTGCAGACAAACAGCGAGCCGCCGAACTTCTGGGCCAGCTCGAGCGCCGCCTTCATGGCTTTGTAGCTGTAGGACGATCCATCCACACAGACCAGGAAGCGGCCGCCCTCGAGCGGCTGCTGGTCGCGCACGATGAGCACGTCCTTCTCGATATCGCGCAGCACCCGTGCGACGACGCCGCCGAGCTGTGAGAACGGCTGCCGCCCGAGGCCGTGGGCGCCGATGGCGAGGAGATCGTACTGGCGTCCCGAGGAGCCGACGAGACGGGCGGCGGCATCCTCGTCCTCGGCGACGAGCCGGCCGTTTTCGCCGAGCTTGACGTCGCTGCGGACCTTGTCGCCGCCGTCGTAGCCGGCGGCGCGGTTCGGATCGAACCCGATCAGGCCCGGCAGGCGGCCCGCACCCCGGTTCACTTCGTTGACGATCTCTTCGTAGTTGATGCCTTCGAGCAGCTGGCGCGTCAGCGGCACACCGGCCGATTCACAGCGCTTGCCCAGCTGATCGAGGAAGCTGTCGGCGATCAGCTGCAATCCCTTCTCGATCAGTTTGTCGTGGATCTTGCGCTGTTTCTTGATTTCTTCGGGCGTCTGGAACTGGGCGGGGAGGCCGGTCTCGAGCTGGCGGAAGCGGACATCGTGGAGGCGGGCGGCGTAGACATGGTTGCCGGTGATTCTGCCGCCTGTTTTCCTACACATCTCAATGGCGCGGTCGACAGCCCAATCGGAGTGCTGCGAGTTGTCGACCGGAACGAAAATCTCGCGGTACACCACTACCTCCCCGAGTAACGCCGCTCGAGCGGGCCTGAACTCTAGATGTCGGTGTGGATGCCGTCAGAGTTAAGGGATATGTGCGCGAGTCCCGAGGCTGTCAAGGAACTTGTTCACAAGCTCCCGGGACGATTTGGGTCCCGGTTTCGTTCCAAACCGTAATCGCATCCACCGGGCAGGCGTCGCACGCGCGCAATAACCGCTCCCGCTCAACCGCATCCGGCTTCACGAATACGGCCGTGCCGCTGTCATCCAGCACGAACGCTTCCGGGGCTTCCGTGATGCAGTCGCCGAAGCCGACGCACAGGGTGCGGTCGATGCGCACGCGCAGCGCGCCGACGCTGCGCTCCTCGAAGTCGCCCCCGCCCCCGCTCACATCCCTTCCAGGCCCAGCTCGGCGCGCGCGGTGTCCATGATCGCGGGCGTGATCTCCGGGATACCGCGTTCCTTGGCGTAATCCGCGTAGATCTTCTTCACCATGCCGCGCACAAAGCTCGGTACCCGGCTCAAGCGCTCCTGCGCATCAGTGGACCACGCCGGACCGCCCGTCACCACATTTGCCCGCACCATCTCAAAGGGTTCGCTCGGCACCGTCCGCCCACCGATTTCCACACCCAGGGACGACACGAGCTGCGTCTCCATCGGGTTCGTGAGCATGGCCACGACACGGCCGCACTTCGGGCACTTGAAGGTCGCCGCCAGCGTGCCGTCGCCAGGAAGCTGCCGCTCGCCGAAGGCCATCTGCTGGTCGCATTCGACGCAGAGGAACTTCATAGCTGCGCGGCCAACTGGTTCCAGCTGTCTGGTGTCGGGTGCCAGGGAATCCTGGCCACGACCGGTGCGGCAAACTCCGCCGCCAAATCGTCCCCGGCCGTGCCTTGCAACGCCCCTCCCACCATGTTCTCCACGATGCCGAGCAGCTCCGATCCGCGTTCGACGGCCGCGCGCATCGCGCGGCGCACAGCATCTCGCGATTCGGGCGTCGGGATCGTCACGGTCAGCGCCGCGGGCGGATTCCCCAGGATGTCGCACAACTCCACGTAACGCTGCATACCCGGCGGCAGGTCGAGCAGCAACATGTCGAGCTTGCCCCATTCCACATCGCCCAGGAATTCCCGCAGCGCCGACGCTTCCATCGCCCCCCGCCACACGAAACTCTCGGCGGCGGGGCCGGTGAACGTCAGGGGAGCGCCCTCATCCAGGAATTGGCCCATGGAAATGCATTTCACCCCGTCGAGGCCTACCGCCGGTGGTTGGGCGGTCGGCGGTGCCTGCAGCAGTCCGGGGATCGTCGGCCCATTCAGGTCGGCATCGAGCACACCCACGCTCCGGCCGCCCCGGGCCAGCGCGCGTGCCAGGTGCGCCGTGACAAAACTCTTCCCCACCCCCCCCTTCCCGCTCATCACCGCCACGATGCGCCGCACCCCGGCCAGGCGCTCCGCCACGCGCTTGCGCTGAGCGCCGATCTGGTCGGCCAGGCCGGAGCGGTCGGGATCGGTGAGTTGGTGGTAGGTGCGCATGAGGCTAAAAGCTAGCCGGTGGGGCGGTTCGTCGGTTAGTATCCTGCATGATTGAAGGACTCAAGCAGAAGCTCCAGGACGAGGTCGAACGGCTGAATCATGAGATCTCTTTCGTGTTGCCGAAGGAGATCGAGAAGGCACGCGCGCACGGCGACCTGCGGGAGAACTCCGAGTACAAGGCTGCCCTCGAGCGACAGCAATTCGCGCAGGCGCGCGTGCATCATTTGCGCCTGCGGCTGTCGAAACTGTCCGATGTCCGCGAGCAAGACATTCCGCGCGACCGTGTGGGATTCGGATCGCGCGTGACGGTGGAAGACCTCGATACGAAGAAGAAGGAGGTCTACGCCCTCACCCTCGGCGAGTTCATCGAGGGCGAGGACGGCGCGGCAGAGATGCCGGTCTCGATGGCGTCCCCGCTCGGCAAGGCATTGCTCGGCGGGAAAGTCGGCCAAAAGGTGGACATCACACTCCCGATGGGCAAGCGCAAACTCAAGATCGTGAGCTTGGATACGGTGCACGACCTGGCCGGCTCTTGACTAAAACCTTTTCGTGATGTCACTTAGACTCACGAACGCATGTTCAGACCTGTGGGAGAGGCACGAATGTCGATGCGCTTGCTGACCGCTGCGGCGGTCTTCTTGCTTTTCGTCCCTGGGCTCGCGGCTCAGGCCGACCCCGACCATCCCGTGGCCGGCGGCGGCCCGTTGCCCGCCGGCTGGCGCGTGCGCACCGAGCCGAACCGGCAGACCGGCCAACCGGCGCCGCTCGACAATGTCAAGTTCACGAGCATGGGCGATGGTTTGCATACCACGGTCGGGCCGGCCGCGATCTACTGGCGCGATCGCGACACGATCTCCGGCACCTACCATGTCGTAGCCAAGCTGGCGCAGATGAAGAATCCCGCGCATCCCGAAGCATTCGGCATCTTCATCGGCGGGAAGAACCTCGCCGACTCGGGCCAGACCTACACCTATTTCCTGGTTCGTCCGATCGACGGGATGTACTCGATCCGCCGCCGCGCCAGCTACACCACGCGGCCCACTGCCGTGGTCGAATGGACCGCGAGCGATGCCGTCACGAAGGCCGACTCGGGCGGCCGGGCGACGAACGAGTTGAGCATTCTGGTCCAGGGTGGCAAGGCGAAGTTCATGGTGAACGGGAAAGAGGTCTATACCGGCGACGCCGCGAGCCTCGATGTGAACGGGGTTGTGGGTTACCGGGTCAATCACAATCTCGACGTCCATCTCGGACCGCTCGGGATTCATAAGATGTGACCGCGATAACCCCGGCAGCAGACGACGACCGCTTTTCGTTCACGCCGTTCACGCGGCATCCGTTCTTCGGATACGTCAACCGCTGGATTCTGGAGCGGGTGATTTGTCCGGGTCGTGAGGTGATCGTCGACCTCGGCTGCGGCCCGGGTGCGATCACGGAGCTCATTCTCGAGCGCGTGCGCGACCAGCAGCCGCCGCCCCACGTCATCGGGGTCGATCCGTCCCCCTCGGCTCTCGCGAAGGCGCGCGCGGCGATCTCCTCCAAGTTCGCCGAGTTCGTGCAGGGCAGCGCCGAATGGTTGTCGAAGCTCGTGAAGTCAGCCGACGCGGTGGTATTCCTCAACGCCATTCATTTGATGCCCGACAAGGAACAGGTGCTGAAGGAGATCCGGCGCGTGCTGAAGCCGGGCGGGCTGCTCGCGTTCAACAGCACGTTCTTCAACGGAGCGTATGTCGAGGGGACGAGCGGCTTCTGGCGGCGCTGGATCGTCCGCTCGGTGCAGACGCTCCGTGAAAAGGGTATCGAGGTCAAGCACAGCGGCCATGCCGCCGCCATGGAATGGTTTTCCGCCGATCAGTACAAGGCGGCCTGTACCGCGGCGCGTTTGCGACCCACCACGGTCGAGCTGCTACGCGTGGATATGACGCGTCAAGCGCTACGATGGAAGAGCTCAAGGTTGAGTCGGTCCCGCGGCACTGGTTGGAGGTTGTTGCGGAAGCCGTCTAGCGGCCCAAATCGTCAGCCCCAGCACGAGCAGCGCCCCCAGCGTAATCACGTTCAACGATTCCACCACACTGCGCCCATCGGTGCTGATGAGCGCCGGCGCGGTGAGTGTGAGGCAGGCAAACGACGCCCACCAGGCAAGCCACACCCCGCGCCGAACCTTCACGCCCTGCATCGCTCGCCAAATCAGCCAGTAGCCTGCCAGCAGCGAGACGAAATGAGCCTTCCATGCCAGTGGAGAAAGTAGTGGCAGGATACAGAGTCCGACGGCGAGCTCGCCGAGCAGAGAGGGGTCATCGAGGCCGGGCGGGTGACGCCGAAAGGCAAACGCCAGCGCGAGCGCTCCGATCGCGGCGAGCGCGTAGAACAGCCGCTCGACGCGCTGCGGCGGCCACTCGGCCACGGCGTAGCGTATGGGGTCGCGGGCTCCGCCCTCGCGCGTGAGCAGGCGCCTCAGCGCCGCGAGGAGCGACTGGTTCGGGAACATCGGCGTGGGATTCGCGGTCTCGGCAGCGGCCACGGTGCGCCACTCCGTCCAGCGCTCGGCCGTCAGCGCCCGACCGAAGGTGAGCAGCGGCAGCACCACATTCAGGACGGCGAGGAATCCGGCCGTCCACGCGGCGGCGCGCCAGGCGCGCTTGTACAAAAGATAGGCGAGAAACACGATCGGCACCGCGCGCGCGCTTACCGCCGTCGCGAGCGCGAGCCCCCCCATCGCGTTGCGTCGCTGCCGGAACAAATAAAAAGCGAGCAACACGAGGAACAGCAGATACAGATTGATCTGCGTACTCTGCAGGTGCTCCTGGAGCAGCCGCGCCGTCATCGCCAGCGGGACGAGCGTCGCCGCGGACGTCAGTGGCTCAGGCTTTGCGCCGGCAAGACGCGGCAGCAGGCGGCACGCTCCCCACAGCGCGGCCAAGCTCCCGAGCTGCCAAATCAAGAGCGCGCCGACGCGAGAAATGCGGGCGACCTCCGTCAGGGCGACTGCGATGAAAATGAAGAACGGCGGCCAGGTGTCGAAACTCAGGGTGGCGTACGGGTCGCCATGCTGCAGCACGACTTGGCCGACGCGCAGATAGTCGTGGAACACGACCCCGTCGATTCTGAACAGACTGCGGCCGACCTCCCACGCCCCTAGCAGCAGGAGGACAACCGTGACGGCGCGGCGGCCTGCCCGATTCACGCGATCACGAGTTTCAATCGGCTGTGTGCCTCTCGCAGCGCGGTCTCGACGACCGCCGGCGTTTCTCCTCGCGCAAAAATGAATCCCGGATATCGCGAGCCTTCGGGGAACGGCACCAGCCGCTCGCCCGGATGCGCCGTGATCTGGACGTCTTCGATCAGCGGTACGGCCTTCGCTGCCTCGATCCCTTGCACCTCCCGCAGCACTCCCGCCCCCGGTATCGGTATCATCATCACTCCCGCCGCTTGACGCTCGCGCTGTAACGACGGAATCGGCATCCCGAGGGCGTGCCGCACGATGATCTCCTCGAGGGAAATCGCCCGATCGCCGAATCGCAGCACCGCCGAGCAGCGCCCGCCGATGGGCCGCGCCGCCAGCTCGATCAGCCAGGGCCCACGCTCGTTGTACCGCAGCTCGGCGTGCACCGGACCGTCGACGATCCCTAACGCGCGGACAGCGCGGTCTGCGCAGTCTGTGATCGCCGATTGCAATCCAGCCGGCACACTCGACGGCGTAACGTAGATCGTCTCCTCGAAGAACGGCCCATCCAGCGGGTCGGGCTTGTCGAACAGCGCCAGCACGTGCAAGCGGCGATTCACGACCAATCCCTCGAGGGCAACCTCGTAGCCTGGTATGAACTCCTCGATGAGGTATTGCCGCGCCCGGTCGCCGCAGGCCGCCGCAGTTTCGGGCTCGGCGAGGATGGCGCTCAGCCGCTCACGCGCAGATCGGAAGGATTGAGGATTGTCGGCCCGGATCACCCCACGCGACGCCGACAGGCGCACCGGCTTCAGGACACACGGATAGCTGATGGATTGCGCGAGCGCGGCGGGATCGTCCTCCAGGCTGCGGAGCAGGAAACGCGGGATGGGCACTGCGGCCTTGGCGAGCAGCTCGCGCTGCAGGTACTTATCGCACGCCGCGATCGCGGCGTGCACGGGGTTTCCCTTGAGCGCCAGCCGAGTGGCGATCGCCGCCGCGACGATTGCCGTCGTGTCGTCCACCCCGACGACACCGTTGACAGCGTATTGCGTCGCGAACACCCGCACGGCATCGGCCGCGCGCTCGGGTTGTTCGAAATCGAGGGTGAGAAGGCCGGCGGGATTGGACCGTTCGAGGGTGCTCGGCGTCTCCGACGCGACGGTCAGCTCGACGCCGATCTGCCGCGCAGCCTCCACGAAGGCCGCGGTGCGGTACGTCGTGGTATGCAGCAACAGCAGCAGGCGAGGAGCTATTTCTTCGAGGCCTGGAAGTAGGGGTTCGCGCCCGAGGTGTGATCGGTGATGTCGACGATGCCCCGGACCGCGGGGACGAGCTGCGCGAGCATCCCTTCAATGCCCTGCCGCAGTGTGACGTCGGCCATGCCGCAGCCCTGGCAGCCGCCGCCCATACGCAGCATCACGACGGCGTCCTGCACATCGATGAGCTCGACGCGCCCGCCGTGGCGTGCGACCATCGGGTTCACCTGCTCCTCGAATACTTTGGCCACCTGCTCGTACAGCGCGTCGTCGGTGACCGCTGCTCCGCCACCGGAGGCGGGTTTGGGGGCGGCCGTGACCGCCGGGACGCCAGCCGACAGCGTGGATCGGATCGCGTTCCCGACCGCCCGACCGAACGACTGCCATGGTGCCGGAGATTGCTTGACGACCGTGACGAGATTGCCCGACACGATCAGCTCACTGACGGACAGGCCCGGAATCGCGAAGATCGCTTCCGCGAGCGGCGAACCGTTCGCCTCCTCGGGTGCGGTAAACCGGCGCACGCCGCCCGAGAACACCGGGACGCTGACCATGAACTTGCAGCGCTGGTTGTCGATCGGCTCCGCCGTTATCCGAATTTCAGCCGCGTCCATTTCTCATCTCGCGTGCGGCGGTCACCATGTTCTTGAGCGCCGCGAGCGTCTCCTCCCAGCCCCGTGTCTTGAGGCCACAGTCGGGGTTCACCCAGATCTGCGCGTCGTCCAGCACGCGCGTCATGCTTTTCAAAGCGCCGGTGATCTCCGCGGTCGACGGCACGCGGGGGGAATGGATGTCGTACACCCCCGGGCCGATCTCGTTGGGATACTTGTACTGCTCGAAGCCCTGCAGCAGCTCCGAGCCGGAGCGGGCGTTCTCGATCGAGATCACGTCCGCGTCCATCCGCTCGATGACCCGCAGCACGTCGTTGAATTCGCTGTAGCACATGTGGGTGTGAATCTGCGTACCGTCACGCACTCCGGCGGTCGCCAGCCGGAAGGCGTCCACGGCCCACTGCAGGTACCCCGTCCAATCGGCGCGCCGCAGCGGCAGCCCTTCACGCAAGGCGGGCTCGTCGATTTGGATGATGCGGATCCCGGCGGCCTCGAGATCGACCACCTCGTCCCGGATGGCCAGCGCCAGCTGCTTGGCTGTTTCCGCACGCGGCTGGTCGTCGCGGACGAATGACCATTGCAGAATCGTCACCGGTCCCGTCAGCATGCCCTTCATGGGGCGCTTGGTGAGCGACTGGGCGTACGTGCTCCAGCGCACGGTCATCGCACGCGGGCGCGAGACATCGCCGAAGATGATCGGCGGCTTCACGTAGCGCGTGCCGTAGGACTGCACCCAGCCGTGCTCGGTGAAGGCGAATCCGGCGAGCTGCTCGCCGAAGTACTCGACCATGTCGTTGCGCTCGAACTCGCCGTGCACGAGCACGTCCAGTCCGATCTCTTCCTGGAGCGCGACGGTCTTCGTGATTTGTTGCTGAATGAACTGGTCGTATTGATCGGCCGTCAGCTGGCCATCGTGCAGCTTGCGGCGAGCCGCCCGCACTTCGGCGGTCTGGGGGAATGACCCAATCGTGGTCGTCGGATACGGAGGCAGGTCCGGTTGAGACTTCCGGCGCTCCGCGAACCGCGTAGCGCGTACCCGGTCCTTCTCCGTGACCGCTCCCGCTCGCCGCTGCACCGCCGCATTGTTGATGCGCTGCGACACGCGGCGCGACTTGGCGGCCTTGCTGCTGGCATCCACCGCCGTACGGTCGCCCTTCGCCAGCGCGACCACCTCTTGCAGCTTCTGCTTGGCGAACGCAAGCCAGCTCTTCAGCTCCGCATCGAGCTTCGTCTCGAGATCGAGATCGAGCGGCGCGTGGAGCAGAGAGCAGGACGGCGCCACCCACAGCCGATCCTTCCCGACCTTCGCCGCCGCGCGCTCGACCAGCGCCGCCTGTTTCGCGAGATCGGCGCGCCAGACGTTGCGCCCGTCGATCACGCCCGCCGAGAGGACACGCCCCTTCGGCCACTTGGCGAGGAGCGGATCGAGCTGCTCGGGGGCGCGAACCAGATCGACATGCAGCCCCTGCACGGGGAGCGAGAGCGCCGTAGAGAGATTGTCGGCGAGGCCGGCAAAATACGTGGCGACCAGCAGCTGCAGTTTCCCCGCACGCGATGCCAGGTACTGGTACGCGCGCAAGTACGCGCCGCGCTCCGCATCGGTGCGATCGAGGGCGAGACTCGGCTCGTCGAGCTGTACCCACGTCGCGCCAGCGGCGGCGAGCGACTCCAGCACATCGCCATACACCGATAGCAGCCCGTCGAGGAGCGACAGACGGTCGAATGCGCCCCCCTTCGCCTTGGCGAGCAGGAGGAATGTCAGGGGCCCGATCAACACCGTCGTCGCGTCGATTCCGAGTGCCTTCGCTTCGCGGAACTCGTTCGCCGGTTTGGCGGAAGCCATCCGGAAGCGTTGGCCGCGCTCCAGCTCGGGTACGATGTAGTGGTAGTTGGTGTCGAACCACTTCGTCATTTCCATCGCGGTCACGTCGCGACCCTTGCCCTGACTCCCCCGCGCCATCGCGAAATAGGTGTCGGGATCCATCCAGTCGCTCTTGAATCCGTAACGTGGCGGCACCGCGCCCACCATGGCGCAGGTATCCAGCATGCGGTCATAGAAGGAGAAGTCGTTGGCGGGGATGCGAGTCAGTCCCGCATCGCGTTGCAGCCGCCAGTGCCGCCGCCGGAGCTCGGCGCCGGTGGCGAGGAGCTGCGATCGACTCACCTTGCCGCTCCAATAGCCCTCGGTCGCGCGCTTCAATTCGCGCGCAGCCCCAAGAGGGGGGAAACCCAGATTCGAAGCGATTGTCATAAGGAAGGGAATCTTACTTGGCCCGGCCCGCCGCAGGAAGCTACGTCTTGAAATTACGCTCTAAGGATGGGGCGGCGCCGGCGGGTGCGGTGGTGGGGTACCGTGGCCTGGCGGCGGTCCACGCCGGGACTGTGCCGCGGCCGCACGCTCGAGGCCCGCGGCCGCTTGTGCCGGGGTAACTCCGCGCGCGACTTCGGCCTGGACGCGCGCCGGCAATAGCAACAAGTCACTGGCCGGCTGACCAGACCGCAGCTTGGTGCTGATCAGTTCGATATTCTCCGCCGGCGGAACGCCCATCGCCGACAGTGTTCCCGCCACCCGCAGCCCGACGGTCAGCGCCTGCGCGCTCGCGCCCGTGCGGGCCAGGGCGGTGATGTCGTGCCCGCTGAGTCCCGCCGTGATCGCAAACTCGCCCGCCGCAATCACGAGCGTGTCGGTGACGACGCCACCTTCCCGCAGCGCCACGGCCGCCGTATCCAGCTGCATGACGACCAGACGCACCGCCGCCGTCACGCGCGCGGAGGGCACGCCCTTGGCGCTCCCCTCGATTGCCTTTTGAATGAGTGGATCGACCGGAAGACCGCGCGCGGATGCCGCGGTCCCCAGCTCCTCGACCAATGCCGCCACCTCGGGCGACACACGCCCGGCCAGCCGCGCGGCGATCCCGCCGCCGCCCGTCTGCTGCATGCCGAGCAGGGACAGCGGGAGTGTGAGGAGCGCGATGATCACAGGGTAAGCACGCTGTTGCGCCGGCCGAAGCCGTCGTCGACGGCGGGCGCGCCCGGATCCGGCACCCAGCGCACGCCATCCACGACGAACGCGTACTGGTGTTGGCCGGCCGGAAGCGTGAGCGTCGCCGTCCAGACGCCCGTCGGGCCACTCCGGATCAGCGGAGTGGCGTGTGCGTCCCACTGGTTGAACGTGCCAGCGAGACTCACCTCGTGAGCCTCGGGCGCGACGAGCACGAAGCGCACGGTGACGAGCGAGGCGGGCGCGGCAGTCGGCGCGGTCCGGAGGAACACGATGAGCGCTGCGGCGATCGCGAGGGCCGGCGCGAGCAGCCACGGCCGGATCCGCAGGCGCAGCTCCCGCGGCTGCATCACGCGCCGCCACACCGAACCCACGGGTCGCTGCGCGATCGCCTGCATCACGTGCTCGGACACTGCGGAGAGCTGAACGGGGCTCCGATCCACGGCCGCGAGCAGGCGCAGCGCCTCGTCCCCTTCCGCGCGCAACTCGGGCGGGAGGTCGGCGAGGGTAATGTCGCCGTCCAGCAGCTGCTTCACCAAAGGATGGAACTCGTGCTTGCTCATGTGTGCTCTCGCAACTCCTCGCGCAGTTTATCGTACGCGCGATGCATTCGCATTTTCAAAGACGGAATCGACGTACTCAACCGCTCTGCGATTTCCCCGTACGACAATCCTTCGACGTGCTTCAACACGAACACTTCACGTTGATCGGGCGTCAGTGCCAGCAGCGCCAGCTGCAGCGCCCGGCGCCGCTCGGCCGTCTCGGCGCCACCATCGGTGCGATCCGCCGCCGCCACGCTGTCGGCGGCTTCCAATGATGCTTCCGCCCGGCTGCGGCGCCGCTCCGCGAAGCACCGGTTGCGCAGAATAAGGAAGAACCAGCCGACGAACTTGTTGGGGTCCTTACACTGTGCCAGCTGATCAAACGCCCGCACGAACGCGTCTTGCACTGCGTCTTCTGCTGCATCGACGGAGCCGAGCATGCGCGCCGCGTAACGTGCATAGCGGTCGCGGTACCGTTCGACGAGTTGGGCGTAGCGCTCGCGGTCGCCCGCGAGCACCGCCCGAACAATATCGCCATCCGTTACCTGGGTTTCACGGCGCAACCGGGTTCTCCGTAAAGAGTAGCCCTGCAAAGGATTGGTAACGGTTCAGGCGGTGTGCCATTGTGACCTGCGTTACCTGCACGTCCCTTCCAGAATCTTTACGAAGCCATGACCGCGATGCTAGAGCCTCAAGCCCCCGTTGTTGCCGACGCCGTCCTGATGAGACGTGTGGCACAGCGGGACTCCACAGCGCTGATCGAGCTTGAGCGCCGCCATCGCGGCTCCCTCTACGCGCAAGCCTATGGTATCCTCACGGATACCGTGTCGGCGGAGCGCGTAGTACGCGACGCATTCGCGCAGTTATGGTTTGCGGCAGCAAGTTATACGGGGCGACTCAGCCCCTGGACGTTGCTGCGGGACATGGCGAAAGAGCTGGCGCGCGCTGAGCGCGCCCGGCGCGAGTCCCATGCAGCTCGGAGGTAGCATGTTGAAGCGGATGATGATGGTCGGTGTCGCACTACTCATACCCACGTTGCTCGCGGCGCAGACGCCTAAGGTGGCGGCGCCGAATGAGCACGCGTCGGATACCGCCAAAGCGAAGGTGGCCGCGAACATGGCCCGGCGCGCCACGCATGTGCGTGGTGAGGCCGTCGGCCTGGACAACCAGCCGGTGACGCCTGCAACGCCCGCAGTCCCGGCGACGCGCGCCACGCCGGCCGTTCCCAACCCCGACGGCGGCCCAGCGACGCGTGCCGTACCGGCGACGCCCGCGACTCCCGCGGTCCCGGCGAATGGTGCGGGGCGGCCCGATAATCCCGGAGCAGGGCATAGCCGTCGGCCGTAACTGAAAAGAATCTGCAGGGTGTATGTTACCGGTCCCATGAGAATGGGACCGGTTTCATTTTTGGCGCTCTCGTTGCTGACGCCCGTGACGCTCTGCGCTCAGGGGCAGGCATCGCTTGGCATTGGAACCGGCATCGTGCGGTACGCCGGAGGCTCGAGCTTCAGCGCCCTGACGGTGTCTCCCGCTGCACAATGGCTCACGCCGACCACCTATCTCGGCGCGAGTGCCGCGGGCTCGCTGCTCCAAGGCGGCGTGTGGGCCGGCCAGGCGCGCGCGGACATTTGGGCCGTGCTCTCCAAACGCGAGCGCGGCATTCGCGCAGCGATCAGTGCGACGCTGGCCGCCACGACACGCTCTGATGGCGTCGCGGCCGGATCCGCGACCGCATTGATCGAGGCGACCGCGAACCACGTGGCCTTGGGCGCCGGAGCTGTCACCGGTGTGATCGAACAGGAGCCCGGCGTCGCTGCGTTCCGCGTCCGGGGCCGCGGCTGGTGGCAACTCGGCTCGTCGCCGGCACAGCTCTCGCTCAGCACCGAGGCGACACGCTTCCTCGGCGCCTGGTATACCGACGTCGTGGGCGGCGTCACGTTCGACGGCCCGCGGACCGTGGGCTCGCTCTGGATCAGCGGTCGGTTGAGCCAGACCTACGGATCGACCGGCGCCGCAAGCGCCTCCCTGCAGTACTTCCTCACTCCCTCGGTCGCGATGGAAGCGTCGGGCGGTAATTTCCTGCGTGATCCCTTCCAGGGACTGCCCCTAGCGGGATACATCGCCGGCGGGATTCGTGTCTTCACCGCGCGCCGCGCGCTGGTCCGTGCCGCGCCGGCGCAGCCAGTGCTGCAGCCGCTGGTGGCCGTCCATCGCGACGGGGGGGGCGACACCGTCGTAGTGCGCTTCCGGATGGCCGGGGCCCAATCGGTCGCGATCGCCGGTAACTGGAATGCCTGGACGCCGGCGCCGCTGCACGGACTGGGGGAGGACATCTGGGAAGCGGCGCTGCTTCTCCCGCCCGGCACCTACTACTTCAACCTCGTAGTCGATGGGCGAGAATGGGTTGTGCCCGGCGGTGTGGCCACGATTTCGGATGGGATGGGAGGCCTGATAGCGGTCCTGAATGTGCTGTGACTTGACGATTCTGCTCCGATTCCCTACCGTGGCGGCGGCAGGTCGGCTCCGGGTTCGATGCTGTCCTCTCATGCGAGGGGGTGCTCGATGGGGAAGATCAACATGCAGAAGGTGCTTGTCGGCGGTTTGATCGCGGGCGTCGTACTGAATGTGATTGACTCGGTGCTGTTCGGCGTCGTCCTGAAGGATCAGATGGCCGCAGCGATGACGTCGATCAACCGGCCCGCCATGACGAATGCGCAAATCCCCTGGTTCGTGTTTCTCGACTTCGTCGCCGGCATATTCCTGGTGTGGCTCTATGCGGCCATCCGGCCGCGCTTTGGCGCGGGTCCCGGGACCGCGGCGAAAGCCGGAGTGGCCGGTTGGTTCGTGGGCGGCCTGCTGGTAACACTGTTCATGTGGCCGATGCATCTCATGCCACAGAACCTCACGATCATTACGACGTTGGTCAGCCTGGTCGAATGGCCGCTCGCCACAGTCATCGGCGCCAAGTTCTACACCGAGGGTGCCGGCATGGGAGCAGGAATGGGAGCCGGCGCAGGTATGGGCGCCCGAATGTAGGGCGGATCGACGCACGAAATAACCGCCGGGCGGCTGCTGCCGTCCGGCGGTTTTGTATTCTGCCTACGTCAATAATTGAAGCGCAGCGTGACCCCGATGGTTCTCGGCTGGTTCGTCAAGTACCCAACGCGGGCGCGCCTCCCCCGCTCCCGATCCAACGCAAGGAAGGCTCGTTCGTCGGTCACGTTGTTCCCGAAGAGTGCGACCTCCCAAGCGTTGCGGACGAGGCCGACGCGCAGGTTCAGCAGGCTGTATGCCGGCAGCAGCGGATTGAACGTGAAGGTAGCCTGGGTCAGCGGTCCGCCGATCGTGTTCGCCCCAAACGAGGTTATGCTGAACGTGCCGTAACCGGGTGATTCATCGTCGATCAGTGTGTAGCGCGAGCCCACATACTGGTAGCTGCCGCTCACGAAGGCGCGCGCCCCTCCGGCCATCGGCCATCCATACGTGACCGCTGCGGTCCCCTGCACCTTCGGCACGCTGGGCAAGCGATTCCCTGACAGGATGCCGGGTAGCACGGTGCCGGTCCCATCTCTGATGGTCGACTGCAGCTTGCCATCGGCGTAACTCGCCGATAGGGATACATCGACGTGCTCATTGGGACTCGCCGAAAACTCCGCTTCCAACCCCTGACTGCGGGCCTTGGGCGCGTTCAAGATCAGCCGCGATGAACATGAGCCCGCGGTCACGGTGAGCTGGAGGTCGCTGATTTTCATATAAAACGCGGACAGATTCAGCGAGCCACGACCACCCAGAATTCGCGACTTCGCCCCGACCTCGTAGTTCCACACCTTCTCGTCCGCCCAGGACGGATGCCCGCTGAACGTCGCCGAGTCATTGCCCACGCACGACGGATAGTTGAGCGGGTCATTGATCCCGCCCAACCGGAATCCACGCGACGCCTGCGCATTCACAGTAAGTACATCGGATACTTTGTAGCTGGCAATGAAGCGCGGCGCCACGCCGTTTGCCTTGGTGGATCCGGGCAGGGTCACCAGCTTCGTCCCGGTGCTGTCGTTCGTGAGAATGCCGTCGAAAATCTGATTGCGGTTCTCGCTAAAGTTGTAGTAGCGAAGACCCCCGGTGAGATCGAGGCTGCCCGCGGATATCGTCGCCTCACCGAAGGCCGCGGTTTGCCTCAGGTTGTAGTCCAAATCGGACCAGAACAGGTGATCCTTGGGGGCCCGGAGTCCGGTGGTGGGTATGGTGTCCCCGTTGGCCGCAGCGCCGTCCTCGAACCCGGCATCGTTCAGGTCCTGACCGTAGTGGCGCTTGTTCTTGCTATAGAACGCGCCCACGACCCACTTCACGCGGTTTTGTCCGCCCGCCAACCGCACCTCCTGCGTCCAGACTCTTGACTTGGTGCGGTCGTTAAGGGGCGAGTCGAGCGTGTACACATTGGGCGGCTCGCCGAAGTTGCCACCCGTGACGCTTGCAGTCAGCGCGGTCGCATCTCGTACCACCAAGATGTCGCGGTTGGTGAAAGACGTCACCGACGTGAGGCTCACGCCTCCAAATGCGTATCGCAGGTTCACGTCCCCGAGGAGAAACTCGTCAGTGAACGGTTCCTGCAGTTGCGTAAACTGCTCTCGGGGCCCGAGCGTCACGGGTGGTCGGGTCGTCGTGTACGGATTGGCCAGGATATTGAACGCATCGATCCGGTTCCAGCCGTCCATTTTCACTTTCTGATAGACGAGGCGGGGCGTGATACTGAAGCGCCCGTTCGGTTCGATGCGAACGGCGACTCGTGCACCAGTCCGGTTGCCGCCGTTGACGTCTTTGTCGACCGTGAAGTTGGGTTGTACGGCATCCATCCAGCCGCCGAGGTCGTTGCTGTAGCCAGCGACCCGGAACGCCGCCTTATCGCCCAGCGGCACGTTGAAGCCGAGCTTGGCGTTGTTGCCGGCAGCGCCGTCGTTGATTTGACTGACGCCGACTTCGCCAAAGGTCCGACTCACGCCCAGCTCAGGTTGGTTGCTGATGTAGCGCACCGTCCCGGCCAGGGAACCGGAACCGAAGAGGGTACCCTGCGGGCCCCGCAGCACTTCCACGCGGGTGATGTCAAACAGGTCCAGATCCGGCGTGAACAGCGAGAGCGAAACGGGCACATCGTCCAGGTACGCACCCACTTCTTCCTTGACGCCGGGTTGGTCCCGGGCGATCTGACCTGAGGACGCCCCGCGCATGGCGACCTGACTTTGGCCGGGCCCCAGGTTCTGCACGCTGAACCCGGCGACGTTGGCCGCGATCGCCTCGATGTTCTCCGCACCGCGCAGCCGCAGCGCCTGCTCCGTCGGAGCGGCAATCGAGAACGGCACCTTCGCCAGCTCCTGCTCGCGCAGCATCGCGGTCACGGTGATCGCCTCGAGCGTCACCGGTTGCAGCACCAGGTCGAGCGAGACCGTGGCGCCCGCGCCCACCTCCACGTTCTGGGACACCGAGCGGAGACCAGGCATCGACGCGGAGACGGTGTAGGTGCCCGCGGCGAGGCCCGAGATGGTATAACGGCCATCGCCCGCCGTCGTCGCGCGACTGGAAAGCCCCGACCTCTGGTTCGTCGCGCGTATCGCGACTCCGGCCAACGCGTCGCCGCTGGCGTCGTGTACGACACCGCT
>WNGG01004801.1_pt1 | contig 16599 bp, 15 predicted proteins | sample 5400661 | NCBI WGS metagenome assembly WNGG01 (sample SAMN13153372, study PRJNA577476) | soil metagenome | isolation source: 100 cm soil or saprolite under Garry oak tree replicate 1 | place: USA:California | collected 2016-06-15 | reverse complement strand
CGCGCAAGTGTCAAACTGTGAGACCTGGCTCGGCTGCGTCCCTGGCTGATAGTACGCCAGGGAGTGAGTAAGCGAGTCAGTTGCAGATACCGTGGCTGTTAGAGTCTGACCGGGGAAAAGGAAAGCGGTGCTGAGGGTCGGGTTCGTGCCTGATGATTGAGAAAAGTTCCAACCGTTGACGTTGGCTTTGAAAGTGTACTCGGGATTGGGCACGGCTAGCGAGGCCGAAACCTTCGCTATGAAGGGCATCGAACCGAAGGGACGTAGTGGGAATATCAAGACCAGTCCGAGGATGACGCCGATCAGAAGCAGGCTTCTTCTCACTAGAGCATCTCCGTCGCCGTGTATAATTCGATCCATTAATAGGTCTTACCATGATAGTAGGATTCAACGAATCTAATCTCCAGGCACACAAAGAACCGCTTCTAACCAGTCAAAATACCCAGAGCAAACCCCCTTCAACAACTAGGTAAATTAGGCCGATAGGATAATGGTCATGGTGAAGAAGCGGCCCGGTAGTCTCTAGACATGAAACGTACCTATGCTCTGATCATGGTCATTCTTATGATCGGAAGTGTCTTCGGGACACTCGCGTACTACACTTTCATCTTACCTAACTGTCCCTCGCCAAGCGGGGGAAACCCCACAATCCTCGGCAGTGGCACCACTAACATAAACGGAGTGGACTATACAGAGGTCAACGTCACTTTCACCGCGGACTCCCAGCAAGTTGCAACAAGCGGTATCACAATCCGAACAATCAGCTTTCTAGATCCAACGGTTCCCCATTTGAGCAACGGCTCGTGCGTGACTCAACCGAGCGCGCCATTCCAGGTAACGTTAGAGGCAATTTTCGGCGACGGATATTCGATGGGATTTCCCACCATTACGTACGGTGGGAATCCGCCGGCGCAATCCTTCAATCCCTACTTCATACAACACGGAATTCTGCGAGCAGGAGTGGAGACGTTTCAGGGCCAGGACTTTTTGCACCTGCTTTTCGATGCTAACACGGTTTGAAACCTGCTTTACTTTCGGATCGTTAGAGTACTGTTAGCTAGATGACAGAAAAAAAAGAGAAAGAAGGGGAGTTTGGATGGAGTTTAGATTGCCTTTGCGCCGGCAGTTCCCGGATTATTTCCGGCTAGTTCAACCCAGTATGGGATGCTGAGAGTTGCTGATCCGCCCGTTAGTACAATGTAGCCGAAAAAGTCACCGTTAGAGTTGCTGGGACTCGATGTTAACGTGGCTGTAAAGCTGGCAATGCCGCCTGACCCGACAGTGATGCTGCTGGGTGCTGTCACAACTGGGCCATTGCTCTGAACCGGGTTCACAGTGATGGTGTAGGTGAAACCAATACCGCTAGTATCGGTTACGGTTACTGGCTCATTGACGCTGAAGCTCTGCGCCGGAAAGACTCCGAAATCGATGCTGGCCTGTGCTGGATCAGCTTCTACGGTAGCTGGGACGAAGCCTGCATTGGCCAAGTTGATGCGTCCGCCTCCCCTTACCATGGGGTGCATGCGAAACTTGGAATGGAAGAGTACACGTTCACGCCGGGCGCAACTACGTCCGGCTTGATCTTACCCTGCGGTTGTCCGTTTCCTTGACCAGGGGATTGTATGATCGGCGGGCCGATAGAGGAGAACGAGGCGAGAATGTCCGCGCTGCCTGGAGCTGTGAGGAACTGTTGCGGAGAAGTGCCGTCCACAGTCACCATATTTGGTGCCTGCGCGGCCATTGCTAGACCATTGGTTTTGGAGACCATTACCGCTGGGATTGTTGGCTGGTTTGGCGTGCCGTCCTGAGCCATGCCTGATGGATCACCTAGTACGTTGTTGCGGATGATTACGCCGATTGCTCCCGCAGTCTGGGCGTTGCGTATCTTTGTGCTGAAACTGCATGTTCCACGCGCGATGAGAGCAATCTCACCAGACAAGTTCTGAGAGATCGAAGTGCAACCGTTAGCAGGTATAGTCGTGGCATACATCGCTGTAATGGGTGGGACGAAGTTGGCGAATTCTCCTAGTGCACCGCCGAAGGTGCCGAGACCGCTTGGGCTAACTGGAATACCGACGAAGTGCGGGTCCGAGCTAGCGCCGACCGTGATCACATTGCTGGCGATTCCAGGAGACTCGATAGTCCCTGCGCCAGGTCCTGCGTTACCAGCTGCGATAGCAACTACGACCCCTGCGTCGACAGCGCTGTTGACCGCGTTGACTAGTACGTCGTTGGGCCTTGCTCCTCCGCCCAGGCTGAGGTTGAGAACGTCCATTCCGTCACTGACTGCGGCTTCTACAGCCATAGCGATGTCGAGGCTGGTGGAACTCAAGATGTTTCCTGGGAAGACGTTGTAGTTACCCAGGTACGCCTTCGGGGCGACGCCGCTCATCTGGCAACCTACGAAAGGTGCGCAGGTGTTGGCGACTCCGGCGGCAATGCCTGAGACATGGCTGCCGTGGGCCTGGGCCGCGTGTGCGTCGAAGTTTGTCTTTGCCTGTATCTGGAAGACTTTGGCGACGATGACTTTGTTGGTGGTGAACATACATGAGGTGTTCGCTTGACCTACGCTTGAGTCTCTTGCGTCACATTTTGGAAATCCGGCGGGAACAGCCAGCGAATTGTCAGTGAGGAATGGGTGTGTCTGATCGATTCCAGTGTCTATGATGCCGATCTTGATTCCCGCACCAGCGTTCGACTGCCCGCCTAGAGCGGACCAGACCGCTGGGGCGTTGATGAGGTTGTTTGACACATCATCATCGATGTGGTAGGTGTAGACCGGTGCGACTGCAGCTGCGCCTGAGACACGTTGAAGGTCGTTCATGGAATGACCGTTCAGTTTTACACCTAATCCGTTGAACACTACTGAATATTCAGAGACCACCTGGACTTCTTTGGCGTTACTGTTCAGCCATCCCTTTGCAAGATTCCGCTCGTTCGCCAGGTAAGACGAATAGGCCTGGGCTGCTGCGGAAGTGAGGTCGAGTTTCTGTCCCGGAGAGGGCATCGTTCGCGCGTAACCTGAAACATGGCCATCATAGCTCGCCAGGGGTTGGTCGTGGAGGACTACGAATGCATAATCGGAAACTACTCCATTGTCGGATATGTACGGAAGGTCTGCTCCGCTATCGAGGGCTGTGACGATTGGAGAGAATGAGAGTGCGACGAGAGTGATTGCGAGTAGGATAAGTTTTTTTTGCAACATAGTTTTCGCAAGAAATTGCGCTTCGCAATACTATTAACGCTTGTGGTAGTAGGTTCCGTCATTCTCGTTCTCGGGAAGATAAGGTATGTCGAGGGCATTCCTCAGATATCCAAGTATGGCATCCGGTCTCGCAGGGAATTCGCGAACTGCTTAGAACTATGCTAGAAAGCTCGTAAATTATTGTTGAATAATAATCCCACATCGCTGATCCCAGAATAGCTCCCAAAATTCTTAAATTGCCGAGGCGTTCCCTACTCAGAAACAGCAGAAGATGAAAACCCCAATTCTCGTGATAGCGCTACTCGCTCTCACAGGACTTGCACCCCTGGTACAAGCCACGAGCCAGACCACCACGTTCAACAAATCCTTCACTTTCGACAATTTCACAGTAACCGTTTCAGGCACGATCACTGTCGACACTACCGCTCAGACGGTCTCGGGTTCTATATCAGTCACCGTAGTCAACGATACATCTGGCAAGACAATATTCTCTCAGACCACACCGATCAACATATCATTCAACACGAACAACGGCGCCCGCTTCGTCTTAGAAGTCCCAACCTTCCCAGCGACCCTTGCGATCAGCAGCAGCGCGACCGGTGGCTCTGCCACATCGACGAGCTTCGGCGTCTCGAAAACCCCTGACATAAACCACGACGGCGTGATCAACATCATGGACTTGACGGCGATCGCAGCCAACTTCGGAACATCAAACCCTGCTGCAGATATCACCGCAGACGGCACCGTCAACATACAAGATCTAACGCTAGTAGCCCTAGACTTCGGAGTCCCAATAGTATTCGTCTAGACGACAAGAAAACCCTCCCTCTTCTTTCTAATTTCCCAGACCAGAGCCTAGAAGAATTTCACGACACAAACTGCAGATAGCACGTAGAATTGTTTTCCAGAAATGAAAAACTCCCACGCCTAGCATCGACGATAACACAATCATCCGTTTCTAGCAACTCATATAGACCCAAGACCACGGAACTTTTGCGAGTGCCCCGGTGGCTCAGCCTGGTAGATGCAAAGCCCAGCCAAGAGCGTTGCCTTGGTAGACTCCTCAAAGAGGCAAAGGCCACGGGTTCAAATCCCGTCCGGGGCTCCACTCAACACTAAACGCTTGTTACGCGGCGCTAGCGCCGTGCTTCATCTGGGCGACACGGTCCCGCCACGCAGGCAGCTCAGCCATTTGATTTAGAGCGTTCTTCTCAGCTTGCTCACGATTCATCCAGCGCGTATCCATAGCCGTGTTCACCAGATCCTCGAACTTTTTCTCAAACGGCAAAAGCTTCCCGTTCATATCAGTGCAGTGGATACAGTACGGGTTATTCGGGTTCTGAGCGCCGTGCTGCTCATTCGTTTCCATGGGCATTCCGCAGCTCTCACAGCGCGAAGCGAGAGACATAGTTCCGACACGAGCGAGATACCGGACAAGAACTAATAACCTAACCGGACATTACGAAAGAAGGCGCGAGTAACAAACAATCCCGTATTGCTAAACCTATAATAATCCGGCACGCCACCCATCGCGAGTTATCACTAGAGGAATGCTTCTATTGCGGGGGAAGGGCTCGAGAGCCCCGTTCCAACTTCTCACAGAGCTAATCCTATTCGGAAAAAAGAAACCCATGGAGGAGCCAGTCCCGGCGGCCACGCCCAAACTGGAACCCTTCCCCATACCCGACACGATCCGGAAGACGGTAACGGAATCCGATATTGCACAGGCCCGCAACCGGCTCCGAGTTGCCAACCTAGAAAGAGACATCATAGGAGACGCACTCACAAAAATCTACGAAGCAGAAGCAAAAGGCACGATCAACGAGCCGGAAAAAAACCAGATGATACAACCCTACAAGAACGATCTCAAACGAGTGGACTCCGAAATCAACACTTACAAGAAGACGGTGGACCTCTACGAGCTAGAAACAGCAAAGGAAGATCTATTCAAGAGATTCCAGGAAACATTTTTGGACATACAAGCCCGCATAGAAAAGATCCGGCCCTCGATCAACCTACCGGCTTCGACGGAAGCCACGCCGGTTGAGACAAAGCCCGCCCCCGCAAAGACCGAGCCTGCAGACCCGCCGACCGAGGAAAACCAGCCTCCGAAGGAGAAGCCTCCGCGGGAGAAACCGCGAAACAAGGCAGAAGAGAAAATTGAAACCATCCGGGAAGAAGTCCTCAAAGCAATGGAACGGCTCGAACAAATAGAAGCGGAAGACTGAGTCGCACCTATGAGCTGGGTCGACAAAGCAAGGCTGAGCGCAGCAGCCCAAGCAGTAAGAGAGATCCGAGACGGAACAACCATAGGACTCGGAAGCGGATCAACAGTCATCAAGGCACTAGAGCTCGCTGCCGAGAGAGTGCGCAAAGAACACCTCCATATCAGTTTCATCCCAACCTCCTACCAGATGGAAGAGGCAACCAGACAACTAGGACTGAGAACCGTCCAGCTGGACGCGAACTCTGAGATCCAGATCGCCATCGACGGGGCCGACCAAGTCCAGTGGAGATCCCTCGACCTTGTCAAAGGTGGAGGAGCAGCCCTGCTCCGGGAGAAGATCGTCGACTCGATCGCGAAGAAACTCATCATTGTCGTAGACGAGAAGAAACTAGTAAAGACTCTGGGGGGGGAGCGTCCGATCCCAGTTGAGATAGTACCTTTCGGCTATCCTTCAACCTTATCGAGAATAAGACAGATCTCGGAGAAGGCAGTCCTGAGAGAAGGCGCCGGCAAGGTCGGACCAATCATCACAGACAACGGCAACCTCATCGTCGATGCATATTTCCGAAACCTTCGACGTCCAGACATAATTCATGAGAAGCTGAAGAGGATCCCTGGAGTCGTAGAGACCGGATTATTCCTCGGCATGTCCGATACAGTCTATGTAGGTAGAAGGGACGGGCGCGTGGATATTTTGCGCCGGAGATAAAGTCCCAGCATCCTTGGTAGAGAACTAAGGATCGAATGTTTCCTACGGACGGGTTCTATGGAGAACCTTGCCTAGAAAGGCAGGGGAGAGGCGTCATCGCGCCTCCTAATGTAGCCTTTTTTCCAGAATACTGCGAGGATTCCTGCAACGCCTACAATGGCCGCTGTCGTGATCGTGGCCTGTCCGCTGCCGCTGCTTACCCATGGCAGTCTGACTTCGAAGGTCGTGACTGATGTTGCGTCGATTGGGCCTGCCATGTGTGCCTTCGCGAGTATGGCGTATGTTCCTATTGTGGCTGACTTGGTGAGGCTGAGGGTTGCCTTGTAGAGTCCGTTGGTCTGTGCGACGAGTGCGAGGTTGATGGTGGTGCCGTTAGGGTTGATGACGACTGCGGTTACCTGAGTGGCGGATGGGTTGACTGGAGCTCCGTTCAGGGTTGCTAGAACATAGATTGCTACTTTGTCTTGGGGGAAGTAGACTGTTCCGACGGTCACGCTGACGGCGAGGCCGCCGGTCTGAGCCGCGGCGATGACGATAAAGTTGGCAGAGGCATGGGCGAGCGTATTCTCGTCAAGGACTTTGACCTGGTGTACACCGGGTTCCGCGTGTGGAACGTCAAAGGTGAAATTGAACGAACCGGTGTGGGTAATTGCAAAGCCGAGGAACATGTCGTCAAACGACACCTGCAAGACATCGATCGATGGGCCATAGGGGTTGAAGGGAAGGTTGAACCCGCTTCCCTGGACTAGAACCTTCGTGCCTAGAGAGCCGCTCGAAGGAGTGAGGGTTATGACTGGCGGGGGCAGAACCGTGACCTTCCCGTCCGAGAGGCTGTTGTCCGAGGGGTTCTGATCCGTGGGGAGTAGTATAGTTGCAGAGATCGTATAGTTACCAGCCGGAACACCTGTTGTATCCCATAGAATGGGGATGTACTCCACGGAGAAACAGTTGAAGCAATTCACAGCGGGAATAGAGATCCCACTTATGGTCTGTATCGGATGCGAGTCGTAGAAGGCGGTGACGCTGACAGTCTCATTGCTCAAGCCGTTGTTGGCGATTCCAACCACGATACTAACGAACCCGGACGAGACAACCACCGTTGGATACACCTCGACAAATACGACAGCCACGTCATGCATCAACTTCTGATGGACCATGATGGTCATCGATATTGATGATGTGAGGAAGGCGTTGTCCGTGACCGTGAGAGTTACCGTATAATTGCCTGGGTTGTTGTAGGAATGAAATGTCTGGGGCCCGTTGAAGATGGTGAGTCCATCGCCAAAGCTCCACTGCCACTGGGTGATAAATCCGTCAGGGTCGAAACTACTGGACCCGTCGAAGAAGACGGTCTGACCAACCAGCGGCTTTGCCGGCGAAAAGATGAACCGGGCCACAGGAGGCAGGTCCACGGGCGCAATGCTCTGAATTATAACGACACCATCCTTTGTGATGACGGGTATCTGGGCGAGCGAGGAGTTAAGCAGTATCGTGTTCGATAGGTGAAGCGGAAGCGTTCCTGTCGCTATTGGTGTGAAGTGGATTGTGGCGAGAACTCCCGTACCGTCGAAACCGAAATAGCTCTGGATGAGAGAAAGCGCGATGGTTACACTGGTCTGGTTGACCACTATTGTATCAAACCCGTTCTGGCTGTTGATGGCAAACTGCCAGAATGGGCCCAGCGTAACGTTCCCAGACGAGGTCGATACCAGGTTGGGATCGAAGCTGAGAGTGAATTGCCACGCATGCAAGTTCGTCACGTTAAGCACGACAATACTAGTCGAGAAGGGCCCGGTCACGACGGTGTTATTGAAAGGTCCGTTAGTGTTCACGATGACTACGGTCGGTTGGAGCGCGACCAAATGAACCAGCGCAGTCGTGTTGCCGGTAGCACCTCCATTGTCCGTGACGGTCAATATGACCGTGAAGTTCCCACCACTCGAGTAGGAGTGGTTCGCGGTCGGCGACCCGCCGCTCATCACGCTGCCGTCGCCGAAGTTCCAAGACCACAAGACGACCGTTCCATCAGGGTCATTACTCGCAGAACCATCGAAGAGAATGTTCTGGCCCACTAACGGATTCGCCGGCGAGAAAGTAAAGATTGCCACGGGCGGCACGTTAGCAGCACCCCCGGCAACGACACTCATGAACGAATGACTCGGCTGATTATTGAATATCGGATTTCCCAGAGAATCTCGCGCCGAGCCGGTGGCTCCTAGACTATCCTGAACTCTGATGGTGACGTTGAACCTGCCCGCGACCCCAAAGTCATGCACTATATTCGGACCAGTAACTCCCAAATCCTGTGTTCCATCTCCAAAGTCCCAGAAGTAGCCTCCCGGGTTCAGAACACTATCATCAGAATCAGTTGCAGTGGCATTGAACGAAAACGCAAAAGGTCCAACTCCCGGCGCAGGGGAAGCAGTAAGGTGAACAGAAGGCGGACTGTTAGTAACAGTTACCGAAGCAGATGCCCCGGGTCCGACGCCCGAAAGTTGCCCGCCCGTGTTGTCTACGAATAGGACATTGCTGATGGTGAAGGACTGGGAAAGATTCTTACTGGATAACAGCTCAAAGTTGACGTTAGCTAGAAGTGTCTTCGCCGACAATGATACTGCGGGGGCAGGCGAGATCAGCGTCAAGAAAACTGTGATTTGACCATTGCCCCCTATAGACGAAACTGACGAGGACCCAAAGGCATTGTTTGCGTTCAAGAGCCCAGCCCAGTTAACGGTCCCAGCCGTCGTCTGTGCCCCAAAGAGAACAGTATTGACGGCGCCGTCAGGATACAGGGAAGCTGCGCTAGGGTCGCCCTGCGGAACGAAGGCTGTGGAATTATAGTTGATCGTGAACTGCCAACCGTAGACACTGTTGAGTGGGCCGGTTGAGCTGGCGTTGATAATCGCGCCAATACGGAAGCTCTTCACCGCGGTTGACGAGGGAGAGATCACAACATCCGTTTGGCTTGTGCTGGACGAGTCAAGGGACACCGTCAAGAAAGACGCGGCGCGAGCTGGTGGGACTGCGGTAGAAATCATCCCAGCGAGCAAAACGACTAAGATCATTAGGACTGAAAGATAACGTGCCCTCATTTTTACTCTCAAGAACCCCAAATTACGAGGGACGTGACAAATAAAAGACTTGTGGGAGATCAGCAGCCCATTTCATACCCGGCATAAAACGAGTCGTCTATGGATATCTGGAGTAACCTAGCGCGATCGCCAAATACAGTTTCTCGGCGTTATGAAAAGGAGACTCGCTGGACTTGGACAACCATAGCTCCACCGAATCAGGCCAAGTCCGCAATGCAGTCATCGGCATGAGACTTAGAGAATATTTAGAAGCTGTAGATGGATCATGCTGTCTTGGTATTTGTTAAGCCTTCGATGGCTGTCCATAGTATGAAATATCAGATCTCGACAATATCGAATTACGATATTCTCGCCTATCGTAAGATAGCTTAACTGCTCACCGGACACCCTCGCTCCCTTTCTTAGGAAGAACGATGAAGATAACAAAAAATGCCACTCATCACCTTATGGTTCTCTCTGCTCTAATTCTCGCTGCACTCGCACTACACCCGATCGGCTTCGCCACTGCACTCAGCGTCACTCCAGTATACGTTCTCGGAGTTTCAAGCCCCCTGGATCCACTAGTAACCGACCTACAAGGGTTGACATCATCCGTCACCATCCTTCCCTCAGCCTCCAGCCTCTCCTTGTTAGGAAGCGGCTCAATCCTATACGTTGATGGTGCATGGCTCGCAACTGCTACATCACTCGACCCTACCGTGCTCTCGCTCGTAGCTAGCACAGCACTCCACGGCGTCCCAACGGTAGTAGTTAGAGGAAGCCCCTCCATCTTAGCCGACTCCATACAAGGACTCATAGGATTCCACAACCCAGGCCTCCCGCTCATCGCGGAAGGAGTGAAGATCCTGGGAACACTCGCTGACGGAACCCAGCAAGGAGCAACCCTTCAAGTCCTTGCAGGATTCGACTATGCCGTCGCCGCTGAATTCCACTGGGCAGAACAACTACTCACACAGACAGCTGCCACGATAGCCCCAGCCCAGTCAACACTCGCGACGAAATCGGGAACAAGAACCCCCTCTGGAATCACGGCCCAAACCACTACGAGCCCACCCTTCTGGTCCTTCATAATAAGAGGCTCAACTGATACCGGAGACTTCTTCCGCCCGGTAGGCAGGGTCGTCTCCACCTTCACAGTATTCCTTCTCCAGAACAGCGGATCGACCGCCTACAAATGGTTCAACTTTTTCTGGAATTCGACAATTCAGCCCGGAATCCAGATCTACAACAGCCCATGGCGGACCTCGCTGGAACAGGACTCTGTAAGAGTTGACCCGAGCTCGAACCAGATCGTCTCGCACGGACCAGTAGGACAGATCACGCAAGGACCATCCACCGTCGCGTACAGCATTGGAACACAGGCCGGATCTCAAGGAGCCAATGTGACCGCGAGCCAGAGCCAGAGCTACTTCATCAAAAACACAAACGTCACAGACGCGAGTAGCGGCTCTACAGTCGGCTGGGTTCACAGCGTGGACTCTCGCACATCATCCGGAACGCTGACCTTCCAGATCATTCCCGGGTGGACAGACCGTGTGCTTCAGAGCGCGTCCGTCTATGTCACAGGCTCATTCACCACAACATTCGTCACACTTAACGGCAGCTCAGTTACTAGCAGTAACTCGACATCTGTACAATTCTTCGCCCAAGGCGGATAGACGCTTTACCAGCCTAACCCAAACTCCCCTTTTTTTTACCAGATCGCTGAGAGTCTACCTCTCTGTCTTGATGAAGCCCGCCATTTCTCCAGGGTAAAGAACACAGTAGACTGTTCTCTTAGATGCCTAACGTGACATTTCGTAGATCCAATTATCCTTCCCTGGCATATTCTTCCTCTCTCGCATCTTCTTCCTCGTTCCCAGCGTCATATTCAGTCTTCTCTTCCTCATCCTCAACGTATTCCTTAGGAATCCCAACTTCTCGAACTCTGAACTTATCCCATTCTTTTCCGCAGTCTCTGCACCGATAAGCAAACCTATACGTGATAAAGGCCTCCGGATGGTCGGCGACCCTTTCTCCAGTCTCGATCGTCAGTCCCATTTTGAAAAAGATGTCCTTCACCTTGAGCGTCTCGGCCGTATCCACCTCTTCTTTAGACAATAGCTCAGCAGCAAGGAACTTGTGACAGAAAGGGCATTCTTCCAAAACCAAGGAGTGATCCCGAAACTGTTCGTTGATGAGACAGATTAGTCTTGCTAGCCAATAATTCCAGGAACAACCTTCCATTCACCTCATCCACGGAACAGACGACAAGCTGAGATCACGGGGCGTCATGCGGAAGGCCATGATATTTCGCTAATTTCCATCACAGGAACAGTCAAGAGTGCCGGGGGCGGGAGTCTCGGACACAGGTGTTTTCGAACCCGCGACTTCCGGATCTCTCACGTTGAAGTTATGAGTCCGGCGCTGTGGTTCCCCTTTCGGGGTCTGACCAGGCTGAGCCACCCCGGCAAAACAGCCGCCGAGTGTCTGCGGCTAAAAGCATTCCTGACAAATCATTAAACAAGACCCCAAAACGGGACTGGAAGTTGACGAGAGGACACTCATCTGAAAAAATACGACTTTCTAACCCTCGACGACGTAGAAACGAGGGACAAGAGAGTCTTTCTCAGGGTAGACATTAACGTCCCACTGGACCCTTCGACACATCAGATACTAGATGACACTCGTATTAGAGCCATCTCCAAAACCCTCTCCGAACTAGATGAGGCCCGAGTCGTCCTAGGCTCCCACCAGAGCCGACCTGGAAAAGACGACTTCACCTCGCTCGAACCCCATGCAAACCTTCTAGCTCAATACTGCTCCCAACGGATCAAGTTCGTGGAAGACGTCATAGGCCCCCATGCCATCCAGAAAATCAGCAAGGTCGAACCAGGGGAGATCCTGGTCCTCGACAATCTCAGGTTCTGCGCTGAAGAAAACATTGACGACAAACGCGAAAAACTGGTCAAAACGCATTTTGTCCGACGTTTAGCACCTCTCTTCGACCTATACATTGACGACGCTTTTGCAGCCGCCCACAGGTCCCAGCCATCGATCGCGGGTCTTCCAGAACTATTACCGAGCGCAGCGGGCCGCTTGATGGAGAAAGAGCTGGACGCAGTTTCAACCCTACTCGAAGAACCAGAGAGACCGTGCGTATACGCTCTAGGCGGATCTAAAGTTGAAGACAAGATCCCAGTCATCGAGAATGTACTCTCTCGGAAAAAAGCGGACAAGGTCCTTCTCGGAGGAGTTCCCGCAAAACTCTTCCTTCGAGCTCTAGAAGTAAAGACCGGAATCAATTATGAGGAAATACGTGACTTCAAACAATTCCTAGAACGAGCAAAGAACTTGACCGAGAAATACGCAGACCACATCGAAGTCCCAATCGACCTAGCCTACGAGGACAGACAAGGAAAGAGACTCGACCGGCCGGTCAACTCATCTAACGTCGAAGAAGAAGCTCTTGACATTGGAGCGAAGACACTTGAGAAATATTCAAGGATAGTAAGAGAGGCAGCCACAATAGTCGCCAACGGCCCCCTAGGGGTATTTGAGAGAAACGGGTTCGACAAGGGAACAAAAGATCTGTTAGAATCAATGGCCAAGAGCAACGGCTACACTGTCATCGGAGGTGGGCACTTGGTCGGCTTAGCATCAATCCAGGGGATAGAAGAAAAGTTCAGCCACGTCAGCACAGCCGGCGGAGCGATGCTCTCCCTCTTGTCCGGTCAGAGCCTCCCAGGAGTAGACGCCCTCGTCCGAGCGGCCACAAGAATGCGAATTGCAAATCCGGTATCCTAGCCTGTGTGGTATTCCGAGAGATTTTATCTTAGACGAGTTCCGAGACAGCCCGATGTTCGCCCCGGTAGCTCAGTGGTAGAGCGACGGCTTTGTAAACGCCAAAAAAGCCGTAGGTCATGGGTTCAACCCCCATCCGGGGCTCCACTATACATGGGGAGGAACGGGTTCTTCGGATTCTGTTCGTGGACCGCGGAGAAACGAGAATACCGCCGACCCGAGGATTAGAAAAGAAAGAACGATTAGAGAGTGCTGGAGTCCCGCGAGGAAAGTTCCTAGGTCACCGCTGGCTAACTGAGTAACCCCTCCCAGGCCCACATTTCCCAAGTTCACAAGCTTGCTATACGGAACGTCTGCAGTCATCAACGCCAAGACAAGTGGAATACTAGCAACGATGCTCGTGTTGATTATCGTAGCTCGGACTCCTGACGAGACTCCTCTCTTTGAACTCGGAACCGAGCCCATCACCGAACTTGCGTTAGGGCTACGGAAAAGTCCGATGCCAAATCCGACAAGAGCGAGCCAGATGGCAATCTGAGGATAGGGCGTATTCAGATCGAATTCGGAGAGAAAGAAGAAACCGGCAGAGGCAATGAGCAAGCCCATAGTGCTCAATCCTCTAGCACCCCACTTGTCAGAGAGCCATCCGCTAATAGGCCCAACGAGAATGAGAGTTACATCCAGAGGAATGAGAAATATTCCTGCGTGCAGCGGATCGTAACCTCTCACCAGTTGGAAGTAGAGCGTCATGACGAACGCGAGTGCTGCGAACGCTAGTCCGCTCAGGAGGTTCGCTATGTTGCCTGCGGTGAACAGCCGGATCTTGAACAGGGATAGGTCGAGCGCTGGGTACCGTGCCTTTCGCTCTATCGAGATGAAAATGGCAAAGCAGAGGATGCTCGCGGCGAGCACGGTCTGGTTTGCGAAGTCTGTTAGGCTGCCGAGTGTTAGGCCGAGGAGTAAGAGGGTGATGGCGATCGAGAATGTGATGGCTCCTGGGGCGTCGAACTTCTCTCCCGTTGCAGGGTGGGAGATCTCTTTCAGCCGCTTCCGCGACCAATAGGTTCCAAAGATGCCTACTGGAACGTTCACCAGAAAGATCGAGCGCCATGTGAAGAGCTGAATAAGGACACCGCTGAGTGTGTATCCTGTTATCGTCCCAGCGTTGATCGCGACCTGGTTTATCCCGATTCCTTTGCCAAGATCCTTGCCCGAAAAAGCGTCCGTGACGATGGCAACGCTATTCACGAATAGGAGAGCAGCTCCAACGCCCTGGACCAGCCTGAAGGCAAGAAGGGCCTCAGCCGTGGGGGAAAGACCGGAGAGAAGTGATCCCATTGTGAAGACTGCAAACCCCATGTTGTAGAGCCTGACTCGGCCATGCATGTCCGCCCAGCGTCCAATACCAACAAGGAGAACAGTGATCATGAGACGGTAGATCGTAATGATCCAGACGCCAACGACAAGGTTGGTCTTCAGATCGGACACGACCTGTGGAAGCCCAACTACTACAATGCTGGAGTCAAGGGTCGCCATGAAAATTCCGACGGTGGTGACCGTCAGGACAACCCACTTGTACTCCAACAGAAACCGACACACAACAAGCAGTATTTTCTGAAAGACCGGAAAAACCATGATATAAACTCCGGCCGACAAAAGTCCGAAAACGCGGTGTTTCTCTAGTTAGAGATATGGATCGCCTTTTCTTACAGGCGAGAGTTGTGCGTCCCCTCGCGTATTCCTGATAAGATAGTCGAGAGATGGCCAGCAACGGTCTGAAACGTGGTGAGGATTCGCCCATAATCAGCCCTGATCCCGAATTCGGGGCTATGTTTTTCCTCCGCCGAGAAATCCTTCGTCAATGATCGATGAAACGGCGACTTTCGCCCTGCCATCTAAGCCAGAGTCATGCCCTGAATCACAGGACTCGCCTGGAATCACTATCAGACAGCGGATGTTCTAGAAAAGGGGGTATTGCGCAGCGGTTTTGCATGGCATGAGCGGCTTCTCCGGGGAGCCTTCCGAGGACGATGTTTCCGTCTTTGTAAGAAGAAACCGTGGCAAGAACAACAATCCCAGCACTATCTCGCCAGGACTTGTTCCCAAAAACAGGGCGAACAGTCTCCGAATCTGGATCAATACCCATTTCCAGCATGCTAAGGCTCCCGCGAGGCGAAAGCATTTCTTCAACATGCACGCGGGGAAGCGAATGATTCCAGCTTGAGCAGGCCCCAGACCCGACTTGTCGACGAGCTATTCGCTTTAGACTCCCGAATCCGATACGTTGCCCTCCTAGACCGGAACAGCAAACTCCTAGAGTCCAGGATGCGGTCAAACGTGATGAGCCTAACCCCTGAAACCTACGACCGGAAATTCATGGCAAGTGTCCCTCCGATGATCCTCGACACCCTGTCCCAGCTCGAAAACCAGTGCGGACCCCTCACACACATCTCAATACAATACCAGAAAGTCGACCTAGTCATATTCCCACACAACAACCAGATCGTCGCCATCAGCCTTGAACCAGGCCCCCTCGAACCAATTCTACGGAAACTCCGAGACAGCCTCAACATACACATACACCTCTAAGAGACCCGTAACCAACCAGTTGTCCAAACCCCAGCGTCCGAGAAACATGGCCCGAACTCCAGAAGGAAAAAGCCAGCTTGCAAAACTGGCGCGAGCACACAAGCCGAGTGCCAGAGGCCAGACTCCCCGAAACGAAGACTATGTGGAGATCATCTACGAGCTCATAAGGGAAAAAGGATACGCGAAACCAGTCGACATAGCAAGCCATCTTCACGTCCGGCCTCCCACGGTCACAGGAATGCTCGACAGGCTCCACGCAGAACAGCTTATTCTTCACGAAAAATACGGCGGCATAACTCTGACCGAGAAAGGAGAAAGCATGGCTCGATCGCTGGGAGAACGCCATGCTCTACTCGTCGCTTTCCTAAAACTCTTCGGCGTCGAGGAGACAACGGCCCAGAAAGACACAGAGGGCCTAGAACACTACATTGACTCACGTACGCTTGATCTTCTCGCGAAGTTCGTCAAGTACGTAGATCTGAACCCTCAATGGTGGAGCCAGTTCAGAAAACAGGCAAAGGCCTGAAGAGCCATCGGCACGCGACTAGGTTAGCGCAATGCTAACAGAGATTGCCCAATTTCTCCCAGCCGCCTGAAGAAGAACCCAAGAAAGAGAGTCTGTGAAACGTTAAACAAGAACAGAGAACCCACCTCCGCCATGGCATTGCAACCGAGGGAATCCTACCAGCGAGTATTCCAGCTTCTACAAGCCCATCACGAATGGTTCTCAGGGGCACTTCCCCTAATCGCCAGCGAGAACATACCCAGCCCAGCCGTCAAAGAAGCCATACTCTCTGACTTCGGTAATCGTTATGCAGAAGGCTGGACAGGCGAACGAGTCTATGCCGGCTGCAGATACATCGACCAAGTAGAACAAATCTGCATAGACCTAGCCAAAGAACTATTCCGCGTCGACTTCGCCGATGTCCGACCGATCTCCGGCGTATGCGCCAACCTGGTTGCCTATACCACCTTCACGAATCCGGGCGATACA
>WNGG01011256.1_pt1 | contig 16600 bp, 16 predicted proteins | sample 5400661 | NCBI WGS metagenome assembly WNGG01 (sample SAMN13153372, study PRJNA577476) | soil metagenome | isolation source: 100 cm soil or saprolite under Garry oak tree replicate 1 | place: USA:California | collected 2016-06-15 | reverse complement strand
GCACTGATCCTACGTTGACCGAGATTATTCGCAAAGCGCAGATCTCGAAATCCTACTCTGCTCTGGCTTTCTAATAATTCACGGTATGGCCCATCCCTTGTGCTGTCCGAGTGCCGGGTCGTGGGAACGCAGGAATCACGCAAGACTGTAACGTTTCAAGCCTGACGAGCGCAGAATAACCCCTGATCTGGAGTCTGGGCATGGGATTTTTGATCCCGACTTTTTCACGCTGAGCCGTACGCTGGACCTCGCATCTGGAAAATCGGTCGACTGTTCTATTCTGCGCCCTGAAATGTGGGACTCGCCTGGATCAGTTTCAACTGGCGAGAGCCCTCTGGAAAAAAGGGGGTAGGGATTTTTTCTCTCGCGACGCGAGAGTGGTTGACGGGAGAGTTAGTGAGGCTTCATGTGGACGGACCGGGTTTGGGTCCTCTGAATGACGCCTGTTTGCGACAACCTTTCTGGTTCGATCGGTCCCGTTGGGATGTGCGGCGGCTCTCCTTTGGTGGTTCTCGTAGGTCTAGTAGCCACATTGCTTGTAGGCTTGTCAACAGTCTTGGCACGTGTCAGCTTGGCCGGTGCCAGCAACGGCTCCTCCAGGACCCTTAATTAATCCACAACTTCTGGCTCCGGTAGGACTCTTGATATCCATAGTGGCCATTGCCCTGTTGAATACTCTATGGAGTAGAAAACGAAGAAGACAGCCTCAGACAGATCCTCTCAGAGCCCTGATAAGCAGAGTTTCGACCTTGTCACTTTGGAGTCCGTGATGAAGTTACACGGATTCTAAACACGGACCGGACTCCCATTCAGCAGCATGCTAGAGACCGAGAAAGATTCTGAGGTTGAGGCTTCGCAGGTCATTGTGAAGCGCAGGGCAGTCCTTTGGGACATGGCAGTCGGCGAACAGATACGATACGAAGTGTCGACGATACGGAAGTGTATGGTTATTCTCGGCAGGCTCAGCTCCTTCTTCGGCGAGGAGGACCCCGAGACGGGGAAACGTCTTGGAGAGCTGGGGGCTCATCTGGCGGATGTTGTGGAGCTGGTTGAGAACACTTGGAAAGGTTCAGCGTCAGAGATCAACAATAAGAACCATAGCTCTATCGTTTAACGGACGAGACTTTCAGACCGGGTAGAAGAAGGCCGAGACCTGCAACGACCCGATAACTGTAGCGTAAGCAAGTTACCTTGCGGGAACTTCGTTGCTTAACTACTTCAGAAACGTACGCCATTATCTGAACTGAAGCAGACCATGAGCTCTCGCAACCCGCAGGCAAAAACTGTTTCTTCCTTTTCTTGCAACCCGTCAGCCCTAGACCAAGAACAGAGAAGACGACATGACATCTTGGCAAGAGACCTGTTTCCGAAGCATCTTGAGATTGAGGAGCTGGCTGACGGATTTGGACTTCGCTTCCCGAACAACCGGTCGCTTTTCACAGCATTATCAGAGTGGGCTACTCTGGAACAGCTCTGCTGTCCCTTCCTTACACTCACTCTAGAGTTGCAGCGTGATCATGGGCCTATCTGGCTTAGGGCAACGGGAAGGGATGGCGTCAAGGATTTTCTCCGGGTAGAACTGGGGATTTAACGAAGATAGGCATCCTTAAGTTACCAAATCAGTGAATGAGGTTCTAGCATGGGAGCCCAACCTGTTATCCCGTTGCGAGTGTACGAGGACATGGAGGCCGCCCAGAGGTTCCTCGTGGACGTCTTCGGTTTCAAGGAAGGCCGACTTATTCGTGATGGCAACGGTCGGCCGTTCCACGCCGAGGTCCACACTGGAGACTCGGTAATCTGGATCCACCGCGTCGACCCCGAACACGGCCTAGTCTCGGCCCGGTCCCTGCCAGCGCAACCGGGCGGTCTCGTCGTCTTCGTCGACGATGTGGACTCTCACTACCATCACGCAAAAAGTGGCGGAGCTACAATAGATTCTTCACCGACAGATCAGCCGTATGGCCAGCGGGAATATTCGGCTCGTGACCCGGAGGGTAACCTCTGGTACTTCGCAACACGGCTACGTCAAGAAGTTCAGCACTGAAACGGACGCATGGATCGATAAGTTCGGGCCGCTTCTAGACCGAAAGGAGCGAGTCCCGAAATTCTGTTTCGACTTGGGCGAGCTGTTCTAGAGAGTCTGCGACCTTTGTCCATTTCCTTTGGACAGCGAAGGATTGCAACGCACCGAAAAGTTCTGCCTGTTTCTCCTTCAATCTCGCTAGTTCTGGGTGTTTGGATCCGAAGAAGCTGGCGAAGTCTAGGGCTCTGCGGGCTCCGAGTTTGAATGAGAAGTGTACCATGAAGCCTCGTTCCGCTGGTGAGACCCTGCCCTGTTCCACATGCTTCTGAAGGGTCGTGATTGCTTTCGCGTCAATGGCCACATTATGCTTCGCCGCAAGACTCTCAGCCGCCGAATAGACCTCCTTGAAGGATCTGCGACTCGACTCGTACAATTCGTCCTGGCTGGGCCTGCGTACCCGTCTTGGACGGGTCCAGTAGCGATAATGTCCTCGACGGTATGGTATGCTATCTGCTCGCCAGGCAAGCTCCAGCTGTCGAAGTGGGAGAAGAACGCTCGGGAAACCCTCGGGGTCATGAATCAGCACCCCATCCTTCTCGAAGCGATACGCCAGGACGAAGTGGTCGGCGCCCATCATTCTCTTGTGAAGCGGATTATGAGTGAGATATCCCATGTCAAGCGGTCCCAGAACTGCTGCTGAGCCAGCTAGGTCGGATCTCAACTGTTCAAACGGGGGCCTAGCAGGGTCGCTTGTCACATTCTCCTCGAAGCTGAAACCCAGAAGGTGGAGGGCCCTAGTTATTCCTAGATCAGGCGGGTTGGAAAAGCTGCTGAAGAACAGAAGCTTCTCTTTGCGTAGCCAGAAGGCTCCCAGACCCACACCAGTGTACGCCTCCATTTCCTGGGGTGAAACTTGTTCTCCGATTGTGGATAGTAGCATGGAGGCCGTGTTTGAGTAGCAGTAGGGTCCATTTCCGCGAAACGGAATCAGCTTCGTTTCTGCCTCCAACATCATATCCTAGGCGTGGCCCGATCTGTTCGTATTATATTTTGAAGCGTTCAAGTTATGATACTAAGAGTAGCTCCCCGGTTTAGAATTAGACTCCCTAAGTAATGGCATCGAGAGTGTTAGCGAGCTCAAACCCTTATCGGAGAGTCACATTTTCAAGATCCGAGGAGCGTAGGAGGATGGATGAGGGCGGAGAGCGCCCACCACCTAGACCTTCGCTTAGCTTACTATAGAAAATTGGTCTCATTCTATGATGGGATCCTTCGACCCTTGGGGTTCAGGCCGATGTGCTTTACCCTCCACAGAATTATCCTCGACAGGGTAGAGGCTACTATGCAGTCTTCTTCCTGGACCCTGACGGCATCGACCTGGAAGTCTTTCACTGGGACATACAGCACCCTCAGACGAAAAGACGGTACCTTTGAACCGCAAGTCCCCTGCAGGTGCCAAGGAAACGCCTAGAAACAGCCTAGGAGACTATGCCCGTGTCAAATATCAGCCAGACAACGAGAGCCGGCCATAGCACAGTCTTGATGCGAACATGTTAATATCCTGAACATTTGTGGAGTCTAGAAGATTTAGGGTATGCCGGTCAGTCTCGCGACGCAGAAAACCGGATGATTCTATATCCCGTTCTCGGCTAATAGAGTTCTTTTTCCAAAGATTCGCAGCCAGCCGAGCGTCCGTCCGTTCCGAACAAGCTTCCGCCAGCCATCACGATGAAACATTTCCTGTTCATCGGACCTCGGCACAACTAGAAGATCAGCCCCTATACTCCCGGCCAGCCGAACCATCGGCTCTACAATCTCGAAGGGCGGATGGATTGAGTAGACTAGCGACGCGTTCTGGTAGATCGGCGTCTGCGGAAACATCACGTCATCAGCAACAGCACGGACCTGACTCGTCATATGCTTTCGGACCCATGCTTCATCATTGTCCGTGACAAGAATCTCGGTTAGTGGAAGATGTTTCTTGATCTTTTCAGCGACGTCTATCCGGCTGCCTACTCCCAGCTCTACAATCTTCGAGGCTAGCGAATAATTTTCCCGGACATACTCGACTAGATCATCAAACATCTATGACAGGGATCTATCTCGGCCACCGAGGCTGGAGAGCCCCCGAATCACCGTTATTCTCTCGCATCTTCCGCATGCCTTCAAGAATCAGTTTCTGCTCGATCCCTGCGACCAGCTGCTTCGTCTCTATCACCTTGTCCGGATTCACACTCATACTAACCGCCCCTTCTCTAACAAGAAACTCTACGACCTCCGGATAGTTCGACGGCGCCTGGCCACAGATAGACGTCGTAACACCAGCCTCGCTACAGATCCGAATCACATGACTCATCGCCCTCAGAACAGCGAGATTCCGCTCATCGTAAATCTCCTGAATAGACGCATCGTCCCGGTCGATCCCGAGAATCAGCATCGTCAAATCATTCGTCCCGAACGAGATTCCATCAATACCCTCCAAGACAAACTTGTCGATCAACAGCACCGTAGCGGGAACCTCGCACATTATCCAGAGCTTGAAGTCCGGACTCCGCTTCAACCCCTCCTCTTCCATGATCTTCTTCGCGTTCCGGAAATCCTCCAAGGTCCGGACGAACGGCAGCATAACATGCACATTCGTCAGCTTGAACTCCTCCCGCACCTTCCGAATAGCCCGGCACTCCAGCCGGAACACGTCCGGCTCCTTCACATACCGGAACGCCCCCCGGAAACCCAACAACGGATTCGGTCCCACATGCCCCGCCTCCCGCTCATACTTCTCACCACCAGGCAGTCCCAGAAACTCGTCAGGCTTGAAATCCAGACAACGATAAACAACCGGCTTCGGCGCGAAAGGAGTAGCCACCTTCCTCACACCCTCTGCAAAAGCGTCAACCATCCTCTGCCCACCCCCCTCCTCGATCAAGAGCCGCGGATGCTTCCCCACCGAGAGCATCATGTGCTCCGCTCGCAACAGCCCCACACCATCAGCGTGAGTCTCCCGCGCGACCTTCTCAGCCAGCTCCGGCAGCGAGATGTTGACATAGATTCTCGTCGAAGTAACAGGAATAACGGTAGGAATCTGCTGGGCAACAGCACCAGCTGGCTTGAGAACTTCCTCGACAAGCCCTTGGTAGACAACTCCCGCCTTCGCGTCAACAGTGTACTCCTTGCCGGTCTGCAAGACCTTCGTCGCGTTCCTTGCCCCGACAATGCACGGGATTCCCATCTCGCGAGAAACAATCGCCGCATGACAAGTCGTCCCACCGTCTTCTGTGACGATCGCGCCGGCGATCTTCATGTATGGAACCCAGTCCGGATTCGTCATTCTAGTAACAAGAATGTCCTTCTCCTTCATCATCCGTCCCGCATCCTGCAACCCTATCACAATCTTGGCCCTTCCCGCGTCAGACTTTGAACGCTCGACTGCGAACTCGACATCCTGCGGAGTCTGATAATGATCCTCAATATCCCGAGCCAACCGCGCAAGCTCAACAACCTGCTCATCCCCAAGACTCGCAGCGTTCCGACGCTCCGCCGGAACTTCTCGTTCCATCGTAAGCCCGGTCTCATGGTTCGGAACATGCTCGACCATTTTCGGGACAATCTCCTTGTGAACAATCTGAAGTGTCCCCTTGTCAACAATGAACCGGTCGGGCCGGACAACCCCAGCAACAAGCGCCTCGCCCAGTCCCCAGCTCGACTCGATAATGATCTTCGATGGGTCACCATTAACCGGGTCGAGTGTGAATATTACTCCTGAGACTTCTGAGTCAACCATCTTCTGGACCCCGACACTGATGAGCACCTTCTCGTGCGGGAATCCCTTCTCTTCACGGTAGAATATCGCGCGGGGCGTGTAGAGGCTTGACCAGCACTTCTGTACGTAGTGGACAAGCGCGTCCTCTCCCTTCACGTTAAGAAATGTGTCCTGTTGTCCCGCAAACGACGCGTCCGGAAGATCCTCGCTGGTAGCAGAGGATCGTACAGCTACTTTGACCTGAGAGTTCCCCGTCTTCTTCTCTAGATCACGATAAGCGCTTCGAACCTCATTGGCAATGTGGGACGGCATTGGAGCGGACTCGATAATTTTCCGGATTTCTTCGGAAGCTTCCTCGTACTGCTTCGGATCGCGAGGACCATTTGAACTTGTGAGAGTCTTCTGAATTACTTCTCCGATCTTTGTCTCTTCTAAGAATCGACGGAACGCGTCCGCAGTAACTGCAAAGCCAGGAGGAACCGTAACGCCTTTTGCTGTCAGTTCTCCGAGGTTGGCGCACTTTCCGCCGACGATGTGAATGTCGTCTTTCCTGACTTGTTCAAGCCAGACGACGATGGCGTCGGAGCTGACCATTCAGACTAGGCTCCCGCTGTTACAATCGGAGTGACTTCTTCCGCGGCCTCGGTCGGCTCGGCCTCCTCATGAGGCACAGGAGCTTCTACAGGAACTTGAGCTTGCTCTTCCACAGGAATCTCTTCAACTGTTATGCGGCTCCTCATCGGGAATTTTGTCGACGCGGTGTCTAACGCTTTTCGAGCAATATCTACACCATCTTCTGGAACATAGACGATGAGTATCGACTGGCCATCATGCACGCGCGCAGCCCTTCCCGTCGGCTTTCCGAAAGCCCGTCTCATCCCTTCTTGGAGACGGTCAGCCCCGGCCGTCGCGATCATCTTGTTCTCTCTGAGAATAATGTGAGGATAAACGCACAACTGTAACCTGTAGCCTGTCTCCCCGTACTTGTCGAAGAGAACCTTGTTGGCGGAAACTCGAGCCGACTCTAGGGCGTTATGACGAATCTGGACATTCTCTCTGGACACAAGATGGACCCCTCGGGCAAAATGAGTCGACAGATCCCCCATGTTGAACTTCGAGACCTTTGGGGTCGGGGATCCATGAATGTACTTCAAACGGGTGTAAGCCTGACCTGAGGGAGAACGATAGTTTCTACCTTTCAAGAGAGATGCCTGTGGAAACCTACAGTCTCTCCGGCTAATATACTATAGTCTCCTCAGGATGGATTTCTAGACAGAAACTTAGCCTTCGGCTTCAGAATGTATCGCGATAGGCGATTCGACCTAGCTTCTGACCACTCGAGCATGATGAAGATCTCCTACTCGCGTGCTGAAGTAGAGAGTAAAGCCAACGTTTGCTAGCGTCAGAAGCGTAATCAAGATTCCGACTGGACGGCCAATCGAGAATCCAGCAGGGATGACAACCCATGGTAAGAACATGGAGAAGACGGCCCCCGAAGCGTACATCATACGCAGACCGTTTGGAGAAACAGTCTTCAAACTGGACTTGTCGGTCTTCAAGCCTAGCACCGAGACGACTTTTAGCAAGTTGGACGCGATTGGGCAGATTGAGTTTCGTTATTGTCGATCGTCCAAAGAAATAGTACCGGAAGCCAACACCGAAGATTCTTCCGACCACGTGATGCGCAAGATCATGCGAGAAGAACCAGAAACAGAACCAGGCTGCAAGGATGAATAGCGCATTGATGGGAAACAATTTGACGCGCGACGCTGCAACGATTAGAGTTAGACCTGCTAACAATCCGACTATACAAAGAGACGCGCCTTGGCCAGGCTTAGCCTACGGTAATGCTTGGACACGTTTCAGGCTTCTCTGCTTTTCGTTCGCAGCTGATCGAATAGCTGAGGCTCAAGATCCTTTATCGTCGGTATGAAAGCTCGGGCTCGCGAAACCTCGTCCAAGTCAACCTTGCAAGGTTGATAATCCTCAACATCATACTTGCACTGGACTAGGACCGACCCATTCGGAGCTACAACTCTGCTGCCACCCCAGAACTGGCTCCCATCCTCAATCCCCACCCGGTTGACGTAGGCTAGATAGACCGCGTTTTCCATTGCTCTGCTTAGACAGAATCCTTCGAAGAATCGGCGTCTCAGACTTGGGCTAGCTGAGATGCAGACTATCAGTTGTGCTCCCGCTAAGGCTTGGAGCCGTGTCAGTTCAGGGAAATAGAGGTCGTAGCATATCGTCAAGCCGATCGTCCCGAGAGGAGTCGAGAAGACTGGAGCTTCCTGGCCCGGACGATAGTAGCGCCTCTCCTCAAAGACTGTATGAGTAGGAAGGTGAATTTTCCGATATTTGCCGACGAGCCCGTTAGGCCCTACGAGTACGGCTGTATTATGGATAACTCCCTTGACAGCACTCTCCTCGGGCATTCCAAACACAATGTGTAATCCATGTTCTTTGGCGAGTTTCTCGATCTTCTTGACGCTGGATCCTGGAATCGGCTCAGCCAGATTGTACACTTCGTCTTGCATTGCATAACCGGTTAGGTGAAGTTCAGGAAATACCAGAAGGTCGATGCTTTTCTTCCTCGCCACGTTTGCCTGTACGGCGATTGTCTTCAGATTCTCTTCCTTCCTCGCTAGTTTAGGACCGGTTTGGGCTAGAAGGAGAGTTATCGGCTTCGTGACTTGGTCCCTTGTTTGAAACCGTCCCTTTTTCGTCTTATAGATGTGCCTAGAGTCGGGTATTAGCCGTTCTCGAACGTTTCCGGGTTACACCACGACTTTATGGCCGCCGTCCCCGTTTTCAATCGTTTCAATCCTAAAGAGGACTAAGTGTGCTATTCACGAAACTAGCTCGGCTCATCATCCGGCACAACAGGGCCGTATTCGTGATCTGGCTAGTAGCTCTAGTCCTCAGTATTCCTGCGATTCTACAAGTTCAGAGTGTAATAGTGTACAATGAGACTGCCTTCAATCCGAAAAACTCTGAGTCGAGCAAGGCCCAGGACATTGTCAGCAGAGAATTCAGCATCGACCAAGGCAGCAGCGTTATCGTCGTAATCACATCACCCGACATTCGGGGCAACGATGTCCGCGACTTTACGTTAGCCCTAAACAAAACCCTGCACAATGACGGTAAACTATCAAACATCAACAACATCACAAGCATATACGATATCTACAGCCAACTACTCTTAGGCTACACTAGCGTAGTGCACCTAGAACTGTACCAGACAAAAAACGCAACAACCCTGGCCTCGAACATCGAGTTCGGCGTTCCAAGCACCTACGTAGCTCAGTGGATATCACTCGTCAACTCAGGATCGGGCACAATCGACCAGACGCAGCTAGCGGCCTACAACAGCGAAGCATACAATTCCAGTTGGCCCATTGTCTCGGCACAGACCCCAGCCGCGTACCAGAAGATCGCCTTCAACTATCTGTCACTCTTCTACAAATCCTGGAACCAGACATTCACAGCAACGACTTACACACCGCTACAGCTGTTCGTCGGAGCGTTCGCCCGCGCACAGAACGTGACAAAGGGCAGCCCACTTTTGGCAACTCAGCCTTCCTACTATAACATCACCCTGCCGTTCGTTGAATCGCTTCCTTTTGACTCTGAGACTCTGAGCCTCTTCGTCTCTGCTGCCGGATTCTTCAATATCTACGGTGGCGGCTCGGGAATCGGATGTTCCAACAACAATTGCTGGAACGATCAGAACGCGATAAGATCGTTCAGCATAAACACGGTTGCCCAAGAGGCGAATGCGAGCTCGGTCCAGCTTACGATAATGGGCGAGATCTATGACCTAGGCGCTTCAGCCACCAGCTCCGACTTGTCTAGCCTAGGGCTGCAAATTCTCCGTAACTACAACATGCTGACATATCCTGTGCAGCCGAGCAGGGACGTGTATTCCCAATTCGCATCAGCCAAGAACGATACTATGCTGGTGATTCTCGATTTCAAGACAAACGGTCCCGACCCGATGAACAGCGTGCCAGAGATCAGGCACGATGTAGGGATAGCGGATATCATCAGTAATGAGAGCCCGGTTGTATACGTCACTGGCGCACCAGCTTTCAACTACGACATTCAAACTCAGACCGTAACCGACATTGAGCGTATTGACCCGATAACGATCACACTGATCTTGGTCATTGTTGGAGTGTTCTTTGCTTCTCTTGTCGCGCCTCTGATTCCGATCGCCGCCATCGGCCTCTCCATCGGAATAGCCTTTGGGCTCGTGTACCTTGTCGGCTCCTACGTCACCAGCGTTCACTATCTGGTTCTGACCCTGCTCCCTGTCTCAATGCTCGGCGCAGGATCCGACTACTGCATCTTCCTCGTAAGCCGCTATGCGGAGGAACGCAGGCTAGGGAGGGGAAAGAAGGACGCGGTTGAGAGATCTGTGACTTGGGCTGGTGAGAGCATTGCGACCAGCGGTGCGACTGTAGTTATCGCCTTCGGCACTCTGGCTTTCGCCAGTTTTGGTCTGCTCCGGTCTGTAGGTATTGCGGTCATGCTCGGAATATCGATTGCGTTGCTCGTTGCTCTAACACTGGTCCCTGCTGCTCTCTCGCTCTTTGGTGACAGGATCTTCTGGCCTCGTGGACTGGGTTTGTGGAGGAAAAAGAAGCTCGTCGGTGGTAGCTACTATGCTCGGGCGGCACAGTTCACTGCGAAACATTCGAAACTGGTTCTCCTGTTAGCCCTGGCCATCTCACTCCCCGCCGCAAGCACTGTTCTCTCGTCCCAGACGAGTCACGATCTGATCGGACAGATTCCATCTTCTCTGGAGAGCAAGAACGGATACAATATCATGAGCCAAGGATTTGGCGCAGGAACAGTCACACCAACCTACACGATCGTCCGGACCCCTGTCATCCTGGTTTCTGGCGGTTGGATCAACATCACAGCATTGAAAGCAATCTCCCTAGCAGAAAACTCGACATATACGATTCCGGGAGTCTCAAAGGTGTATGGACTGACTCATCCTTCGGGAAATCCTATTCCTTTCGCGAATTTTGGCCAGCTGAACTCTGCCGAGCAGCAGGCCATGATCCGGAGCATGAAGCCGTTCCTAGGTAGCGATGGAAAGTCAGCCATGGTTTGGGCTGCATTAGACAGTGAGCCCTATTCTGATCAGGCTATTGCCACTGTGGCCCAGATTCGTGCCAATGTGAACGTTCTGAAAAGCCAGGCGCCGCTGCTAGCTTCATCCACCATGCTCGTAGGTGGAGCGACTGCCTCCGTCAGCGACTTGGCCACATCGAGCGGTTCTGACTACTTCAACCTCACAGCCCTAGTGCTCGTGGGAGTCTTCATCGTCCTCCTAGTCGCCTTGGGCTCTGTCTTTACCCCTCTACGCTTGATCTTCACAATCCTCCTCAGCATATCATGGGCAATGGCTGCAACGGTCTATTTCTTCAAGACATACTTCTCCGCAGAATTGATCTGGATACTGCCGATCATGCTTTTGGTGATCATGGTTGGGCTTGGACTCGATTACGACATTTTCCTTGTAACTAGGATCCGCGAGTACGTTGCCGGTGGCGCAAAGGATGAGGAAGCGATCGAGACAGCGGTCGAGCGAACTGGAGGAATAATTACCGTGACCGGACTGGTTACTGCGGGAGCGTATGGGACGATGATGCTGTCACAGATTCCGATGCTTCAGCAGCTGGGTTTGGCTATTTTCATAGTTGTTTTGCTGGACGCGACTCTGACTCGGATCTATCTTGTGCCGTCAATCATGATGATGATGAAGCGGTTGAACTGGTGGGCTCCGGGTCGATTGCGTAGGGTGCCGATTCGGCCTGAAGAGAAGCTGATCCCTCCGATACCGTTGAAGACGAAGTTTGGAGTGATAGTGGAAACTAGTGCAATAATTGGACTTTTGTCAGCGCTCTATCTCGACTATTCCAACAATGCTTACCTGCAAAACTATGTTGGGAGAACAACCACGGCTATACTATCAGGAATCAACGTGTGGACAGGCGTCATCCTAGGAGTTACATCATTTCTAGCCACGTACTTCCTATTGCAAGATAGATCCAAGCTGAAGGGTTCGGTTGGCGCCACGAATCGGCTTCGCCAGTGGGCTGGAAAGATGCGTATTCGACCGCGAAAAATCAGCAAGATAGCCCCTACTATATCCGGAATATCTCTTGGATTGCCTTCCATGGAGCCAATCCCGGCAACTTCCGCCGAAGGAACTACGCGGACCACGGTTGATGTGCCAGCCAAACCTGTTCATCCTAAGAACGAACAGGAAGGTGGTCAGAGCAAGCCCTGATCAAGAGTTTCTGATGATTCTATAGAGGTCAACCTCTACCGTCGCCCGCTTCTTTTCGTGGAATTCGAAGAGGTGTGGAATCTCCATGCTCATTGACCTCACCTGGTCGACTTGCCTATCCGACTTTTTCACAAACTGGACCAAGAAATCTCTTGTTGCTGACTTATGGATAGAATAGGCGACAGGGGCCAATTGGAAGGCCTTTGCGAGAAATCGCGTGTCTGCGTGTGATTTCTGGGTCCCGTAAGGCGGATTCATAATGACTGCGTCGAATCTGCCGCTTACCTTCTCAATATGGGACTGGACCCATTCAACTTCTACCCCCGCTGTCTGAGCATTCTCCCTCGCCACCGACAAGGATCGCTCATCCATGTCTACTCCAACAGGCGCTTCCGCACCCATCAGCGCGGCGCCTATCGCGAGGCGGCCTGTTCCAGTCCCGAGATCGATGACACGACCGTCTAGATCGTTGTGTTCGAAGCCCGCCAGGTAGAGGAGTTCGCTTGCAGCTTCAACGGATACCGGATACTGTTCTAATTTGAGACTGGGTTTCTCAAGAGTTTTCAGCTTGCCGAGCTGGATTTCTAGCTGGCGTTTTGAGAGATGCTTTTTGTCGGCCATTTTAGAGGCGGACCAGGCCGCGCTCAAGAAGCTGTTCCCAGGTCCATGCTCCCATTACGACCATGATCTCGTCCCGTGTGACGATCGGTTTTGAGAATCTCTCTGGATCGTCCAAGGCCAGCCTTGGGCAGGCAGTATCGACAAAGGCCTCTAAGACTGTGAAGTCTAGAAGTTTCTCAGGTCTTATCTCGTCAGCGTATAGGAGAACAGCATTCTTGCCGTTCTCCTCTAGCTGGTGCTGAATGCTCAATGCGATCGTCGGATTGGATTGTCCGGGTTTGGTGGAGATGATTATTCCGAAATTGTTTGCATGTCGAGCTTTCTCGACCATTGCATATCTCTGGCGTATGATTCTTGCCCGGTCCTGATCGAGTGATTGGACGGTCTTGTCGTAGGGGTCGGCGAGGATTGTGGGTTTTTCCAGCGAGAGTGCTGCGCCGAGGCCGTGGAAGTAGCTTCCTACTATCAGGAACGAGTCTACTTCCGGCTCGATCCGTTTGAGTCCGAAATAGTCGCAGCCTAGAACCTGGCCTGTTTCGTGCGACCAGGGTCCCCGTCCGGGAATCTGGACCTTGAGTCCTCTCTCTTCTAGGAACTTGACAGTGTCTGGAAGATTGTGAAGGTGTTGGACGACTGTGGCCAATCCTATGCGTGGTCCCTGTAGGAGCGGTAGCGCCTTCTCTACGACCGGGATTATCTCGTGTCTACTTTTGGCGGGAATGTAGAGGACTGGTATGCCGTTGGATCCGTCGCGTAAGAATTCGTTATGACCATAATGGACGAGCAGGTCAGCCTTCAAACGCGCAGCGGCGTCGAGGGATAGATCGCAGGCGCCCCAGGCCGAGGATGCTGAGACAAAGACCTCTGCTCCAGTCTTTTCTCGGACTAGGCTGGCTAGTCGGGGCCCTTCGTTCTTGAGCCCGTCTGGTAGTTGTATGAGTAACCTTCGGGCACCTCTACCCGTTATCTCCGCTACGAGCCTATCCTCTTCCAGATCATACATGGGCATGGTGAAGCTCGGGGGAGGCCTTGGAGGGGCTTCTGTTCGATATAAACGTCCAGAATTCGTTCGCGAGTTCCGTGCATTCGCGGGACCGGGTTACACGAGTGTTAAGCCTGTTCTCACAGGCGGGCACTCATCATGACAGAGAACGCTCCCACGCAGACTCAGGAAGCCTACGATCCATTGTCGATGGCAGGCCTCGTGGATTCCTCCCTTAGGCCCGGTGGAAGCATATCGCTTACTTTCTCTGATGGTATTGTACACGTCATGCTTGACCAGAGAGGAGACTGGACGATAACTGCAGGTCTCTCAGTTCTCTCTGATCGACTGCTGTCGTTGACAAGGTCTCTCGAAGAGATGGGTTTCTTCCAGGCTGCCGAGCAGGGAGGAATGGTCTATCATCTCTGGACCTCGGCTCTAAAGGAGCACTATTCTGACCGGAGCAAAGCAGAGGAGACGTTGTTGAGAGTTCTCAAATCCTTCCAGGCTTCTTATGTCCCAATCTACATCGGCTAGGAATCCGCCCACCTAGTCGGAGGCTTTATCCATCTGGCGGAGACAATCCTCTCTGCCGGAGGGGCCCAGATGAGACTTGTCCAAAGGACTTGTGATAAGGAGATCATTGATGACAGATGCGCAGAGCGTGGACGATCTTCTGTCTGAATGGTTTGACTGGAAACCTATCTCAGGACGGCTGAACTCGGTACAGAGAGCAGTTCGAAAGAATGAGCTGCTTGTTGCAGAGGCCGGCTCTGGAGTCGTTGGTTTCATCCACTATGTATTGCATGAGGATATCATCGACGGTGGCCCGAACGCGTTCATATCCGCCTTCTATGTCTCGGAGGCAGAGCGCGGAAATGGGATAGGAACACTTCTACTGGAGAAGGCGATTGCTGACTCGCTCGGGAGAGGTGCTGTTGGTGTGGAGACCTCGACGATACACGTGCGAGCTAAACAGTTGTACGAAAGGCATCATTTCAAGCAGACTATGGGAGACATTGGCGAAGTCTTCCTCGAACTCGACATAGCCGAATACTTGCGAGTCGAGAAAAAGGGAGAGATGTGACTAAACATTGTTTGAGGAATTGTTTTCCCGCCGAGATGAGAGATTGTCCGAGGAACACTCTTGCGTCTCGAGAATCATATTGTTGGCCCCCCTTTATTTCCAGAGGGCTCTCGCAGCCGAAGCCGGTCCGGGCAAGTCTTGCGATTCAGGGCGCAGAATAGAACTGCGAGGTCCAGCGTAGGGCTCAGCGTGAAAAAGTCGGGATCAAGAATCGCCTGCCCAGACTCCGGATCAGGGCTTGTTCTGCGCTTGTCTAGCATGTAGCGGAACAGTCTGCCCCCGGACCGGGTGAGAGTTACTGTTTGTTAATTCCCTCTATACTGCGAGTTTTGTCTCGCGGGAAATATTTTTTTTCTAAATTCTTGGAAGGCTCCCCTCGCCGTCTGAAACGTTTCTAGGCGAGATTCCAGGTTTGTCGCGCGGAACAGGCGAGTCAGCGCCTTTTCGACCGGTCTCCATCCGTATCATCGCATGCTTGAAGTGGGCTTCATATGAAATGCCCCTCCCAGATCCCAGATCAGGGTTCATTCTGCACTTTTCCCGGCTAGCGCCTCTGGAATCATCTCTCGGATCAATCTAACATAGGCGGGCGGATGATGGAACTGCTTGAATGAAGTACTTCGATAAAGAGAAGATGGGACAGATTCGAGACGAACTGGAAAAGGAGATTCTGCAGTGGCCGGGGGTCTCGAGCAGGGAGATGATGGGATGCCTCTGCTACCTACACGGAAAGAAGATGATCGCGTTTCTCGTAACAGACGGGATTGTGATATCGAAGCTCTCTGAACAAGACCAGACGGATCTGTCGAAATTGAGCAAGAAGGTACCGTTCAAGATGGGCGGCAAGACTATCTGGAAGCCAGTCTGGGAGCTGAAGACACGAGACAACCTGCTGACTATTCTGCCTTTCCTGAAGAAGAGCTACCAGGCTACTGGCAGGATCAATTAGCCCGCGAGATTCGCTAGGAAGCCCGCCGGATCTAGTGAATTGGGCTTTTTGCAGTATGCAAGTAGGTCTGAGCCATGTTGTACGGATCCCCGTAGGGCTTGACCTCTACGTTGGTGAACCCGTTTTTCTTCAGCATGTACTCGATGATCCATGGTGCCCATAGGTAGGTCTTGTAGGAATCGTGTCTTGTCCGGCTGTAGTAGAGCCGTTCGAAGTATCCGTGTCTAGCGTTGAGGTTGCGGTGAATGCTGAACACTGGCGGTTCCAGGTTGTGCGTCATCGCGTCCTTGTATTGTGGCAGGATTCTGAAGATTAGATCCGACTGATCAATCAGGAATGCCCCGTTCTTCGCAAGGAGTGTTTTTACTCCGCCTATTGTCTGGTCGAAATCAAAGATTCCCATATGTGGAAGCGGCTGTCCCAGAACGGTTACTAGATCAAATCTGCCACTGACCAGCTTAGATGGTTCCCGGACATCGCCACGGACCACGTGAAGTTTCAGTCTTCTCTTCCTCGCCTCTCGCAGACCCTTAGACAATAGTCGCTCTTGCAGGTCAACACAGGTTACGTCGGCATCGTAGACCTTCGCGAATGCTATTCCTTCAATGCAGGACCCAGCCATCAAGCAGAGGATCCTCGGCTTTCTCGGAAGCTCTATTCCGGCAAAACTCATTAGCCCGGGAAGATTCTTGATCTGAGCCTCAAGACGCTCCTTTCCCTTCTTCGTCTCTAGCCTGTACGCGCTTAGCTCGTCGAAGGTGTAAAGCCAGTCGAGGCTCACGACTTGTCAGGCGGGAATCTCTATTGGCTGTGGTAATGAGGATTTGCGAGTCACCACTTCCCGGACAGCTCCATTCTCCATCTCGATAAC